>Ga0182012_10000348_pt1 | contig 52439 bp, 44 predicted proteins | sample 612S2SmetaG_FD_120486 | JGI IMG/M metagenome (GOLD analysis project Ga0182012, IMG submission 120486) | Permafrost microbial communities from Stordalen Mire, Sweden - 612S2S metaG | ecosystem: Environmental > Terrestrial > Soil > Wetlands > Permafrost | place: Sweden: Stordalen | collected... | reverse complement strand
TGTCCGACGGCCCCCAGGGAGTGCGCAATGCGCCCGGTCCAAACGCCTCCCGCCATGCCTGCGCTTTCCCTTGCGGTGCGGCTCTGGCCGCCACCTGGGATGCCGGTCTTGCCGCCGCCTATGGCAAGGCAGTTGGCCTGGAAGACCGCGCCCGGGGGACACATTTTCAACTTGGCCCCGGTTTGAATATCTGCCGCGTGCCGGTCAACGGCCGTAATTTCGAGTATTTCGGTGAGGACCCTTTTTTGACCTCCGTGATCGCGGTCAACTGGGTCAAGGCGTGCAGCGCGCAAGGCTCGGTGCCCACCATCAAGCACTTTGCCGCCAACAACCAGGAATGGAACCGCAACAGCGTGGAGGTCCAGGCCGATGAGCGCACGCTTCAAGAGATCTACCTGCCCGCCTTCAAGAAAGCCGCCACCGAGGGCGGGATTGTCGCCGTCATGTGCTCCTACAACCGGCTGAACGGTTTCTACACCAGCGCGAACGACTGGCTGCTTAACCAGGTGCTTAAGAACCAATGGGGCTTCAAGGGATTGGTCATGTCCGACTGGGGGGCTTCCCATGCCACCACTGATGTCGCGCGCGGCCTCGACCTCGAAATGCCCAACTCCGCAAACCTCTCCTTCGCCAATATTCAGAATGCGTTGAACAACGGTTCCGTGAAGGAAGCGGACATCAACCACGCCGTGCATCGCCTCCTCCGCACCGCCGCCGCCCAAGGCTGGCTGGAGGCCGGTTGGACTCAAAAGCAGACCAATCTGCCGCTGGACTCGCCGGAATCCGACAAAGTGGCGCTGGCCGTTGCCGAAAACGCCATTGTCCTGCTCAAGAACGACCACCACACACTGCCGCTGGATCGCGCCAAGGTGAAAACCATCGTGGTCGCCGGTCCGAACGTTTCCGCCACCGGAAGCAATGCGCCCGCCAACATGGGCGGTGGCGGCAGCGGCGCGGTTGAAACCTTCCCTTCCCATTACGCCAGCGCCAGTTACCTTGACGGCATCACCAAGAGCGCCGGCCCCAACGTCAAGGTCGTTTATCTTCCCATGCCGCCACCGCCCGGCGACGCCGCCTACGCCATGCTGACCAACGCACGGACGTCCGCACACGGCGAAGCCGGACTGACGCTCACGGTCAACTTGACCGGAGACGGCCCGGCCGTGCAAATTCCCCTCGCGGTGCAAACGGCAATCAACACCAACTGGCCGGCCGGCCAGTTGCCTTTTGGCGTGCCGACCAACCGCGACGCCACGTTCACCTGGACCGGCGTTCTCATGGCCCCCCAAGACAGCGATTGGCAGATTGTCGCCGGCGGCAATCCGGTCATCGTCATTAATGGCCGTACCAACGCTCCCGGCGACATCATTCATCTCCAGTCCGGCAAACCATCGCCCGTTTCGGTTCAACTGCGTGCCCAAGCCAGCGCTGCCGCCGGCCGAGGGCGCCGCGGCGGTTTTGGTGGCGGATTCGGCGGAGGCCGGCAAATCAGGGTCGCCTTGGTGCCGCCGCAGATTCCCGACCTCTCGGCGGCCAGGAGCGCCGACGCGGTTGTGCTTTGCGTCGGTTTGAACCGGAATACCGAGAGCGAGGGCGCGGATCGTCCGTTCGATCTGCCGGTCCTTCAGCAATACCTGATCACCTCCGCCTGCAAGCTCAATCCCCACACCATCGTCATCAACAACAGCGGCGCGGGGGTTGGCATGAGCACGTGGGGACCGGCCGCCGGGGCCATGCTCCAGGCCTGGTATCTCGGACAGGAAGGTGGCAACGCCATCGGCGAAGTTCTATTTGGGGATGTAAACCCGAGCGGACATCTCTGTTCCACCTTCGACAAGAAATTCGAGGACAATCCGGCCTTTCCTTATTACCCCGGCAAAGCGGAGAGCGGAATGAATTACCCGGTTGAACCTTACACCGAAGGCATCTTTTACGGCTATCGGGGCTATGACAAAGCCGGGAAGAAACCGCTATTCCCCTTTGGCTTCGGTTTGTCTTACACCACGTTCAAATATTCGCATCTGAAGGTTGCGACCGGTGAAAGCAACGTTACCGTTTCCCTGGACACGGAAAACACCGGCAAGCGCGCCGGCGCGGATGTGGTGCAAGTGTATGTGGGTGAGCAGAATTGCCCGCTGTCCCGGCCAGTGCGGGAATTGAAGGGCTTCCAGCGCGTGACACTCAATCCCGGCGAAACCAAGCGGGTGGAAATCAGCCTTCCCCGCGCTTCATTTGCCTATTACGACCCGGCCAAACAGGACTGGACGGTGGACAGCGGAAAAACTTTCACCATTGAAGCGGGCCAGTCAGAGCAGGACATCAAGCTGTCGGACAGGATTGTGTATCGTTGATTGGATGCCGGCCAGGAATTCCCTGAGGATCGGAATCTACGGTTACACCCCTTTCGCCTACGACCTCACGGACTTCCTGAATCCGCCCGGACAGGAGAATGTGCTTGCCGTGCGCGTGCGCAATGAGGGCAGGACCAGCCGCTGGTATTCCGGTTCGGGCACTTACCGCCACGTCGTCCTCCAGGTGGCCAACCCGTTGCGCGTCGGCCAATGGGTTGTCAGGGTGACGACGCCACAGGTCTCGAAGCAAACGGCGACCGTCAACGTGGTGACGACCGTGGAAAACGGGCGGAACGCCGAAACGCCCTTAATTTTGCGTCCACTGAGTCCGCCCGGCAAACTCACCCTCCGTGCCGGGGCCGACGGCCTCCAACCCGCGACCATAGCCGTGGCCACCCGTTTAAATGGCTTAAGTTCGGCTCAATTCTGCCGATAACAGGCCCAGGGGCGGCTTAAAGCGCCCGGGTTAAATCATTTAACGAACAATTATTATGAGCAGCATCTCCAGTGTGTCCCCGAGCCAATACGCCTACCCGACCACAAACCCGAGCGGGGCCGGCACCCCGTCTGCCACGTCTTCCGCACAAACCAACAGTTCCGCAAGCGCGCAACCGGACAATGCCAGCGAGGTCAAATCCGGCCACAAAGGTCATCACCATCATCATCGGACGGAAAGCGCCACGTCCTCGCCGTCCTCGGCCACCACTCCGTCGTCCTCCACTCCATTGCCCCCGAGCACGGGCGGCACGAGTTCCACAGCGGGCGGTAATGGCAGCGTGAATGTGCTGGCGTGAGGCTGGTTGGCGGGCCGGGGGACGGGTCACAGGCATTTGCAGCAGCCGAGTTGAGGGTGTGTTGCCCAAAGACAAAAACGGGAAAAACAGCGCGCATTCCGTCAATCGGATACACGAAAACCCCAGCAATTTTATCGGTTTCAACGTTGCTGTGCCCGAGGACGGGCACACTCCGGGACGTGGGCAACACGCCCTCACGTCGGCTGCCACGCGAAAAGAAAAGACCGGGCGGTGAAGCCCGGTCTTGCTGAAATCCAATGCCAACGAGGTGTTAGACGGACAACTTGCGGCGCAATGCGCCCAAGCCGGCCAACGCGCCGCCCAAAAGGCCGGCCGTCAGGCCGCCGTCGGGAACGCCGACCGGTCCTGAGAGGGCGGTTGCCCCGGCGATAAAGGGTTCACCATCTCCACCAAAGCCATAGTCGGTAAAAACAATGTCGTCGAGCGTCTCGCCTGCAAAAGCAGCCGGGAGGATAAAGTCCTGCATATCCAGATGGGCGTTCCCCGGGTTGGGATTGCCCCACACGGCCTCGGTGGTCGTGGGGTCGGTCGTGGTATTGACGAAGCCGCCGTAATAATGATCCCGGACATTAAGACCCTCGATCAGTTCCACGGTGTAACTTCCGAGGCTCCCGTTAAAGGTCACCGACCCGACATCCGCGCCATAGGCCCCAAAAGCCGTGTTGATGAGCGTGTAAACCGACGAAACATCGTTAACACCGGCCGGAATGGTGATAGATCCCGACCCTCCCAACCCACCAAAGGCGGTATTGCCATTGACGTCGGCCTGAAAGTTGAACGGCACCCCCCCCAGGGTCTGCGAACTGCTGGGAAACAGAGGGTTATAGGCGCTGCCGTCGGTCCAAGTCCGAATATCCGTATTGAGTGGGGTTGGCAGGGCGAGCGGAGTATAGGTGGCTGCGTTGGCGGCCATGCCAATGGTGGCAAAGCCGAGGGCCAAGACCCCAAGATGGAACATTTTTGTTTTCATTTGTTAATTCCGTTGTGGATCACTTCGTGGCCGGTTGCTTTTGCATGGTCCTTCATGCCCCCGCAGATTCCGGCACACGCATGATCCGGTTGTTTATATTTGACTGAACGGTCATTGGGTGTGGTTTGAAGCCCCGCCTTCCTAGGTTCAGCTCAAAATGGCCAACTTCACTCAAATTCATGCGATCACGAGCATTCCTCGTGCCGGATGGCGGATCAGGTTGCGGGCCGGTGTTTTTGACGCTTAACCCATTGAAGGATATGCTTTTATATTAGGATAAGAACGTCTTATTGAGAGTATAATAGGAATGGATACTGTATTATTTTCCGACAAAACTCGTAATTAATGGTTCTGGAAGGGGGTTCCTTGGTTTGTAATATTCATGGTAAGAACAACTTACGGAGATTTTGGAGGAAGTGTAAAGAATGTCGACAAAAGTGACTGGTTTTGGCTGGTTGCGGGACTTGAGGGCGGAAGCCCTGTACGATCTGAGGGAAATAGTCCAAACGATGTTGAAATCTTGGTGGCATTGGGTTTTGAAATTGGCAGGCTGGACGATGGGGTAACTGCCAGGGCCGATTCAAGAACGCGCGAAAACCGGGGTGAGGACGGCTCGTCCCCGCGTTTTCAATATGATCAAACAAACGATGGGGACGAGCCGTCCCCACCCCGGTTGTTGAATCCGCCCTGACGTTTTGCCGGTTTTTGCAAAAAAAAGTTGCCTTCTGCGGTGGTGAAGGCATCGTAATGCGCAAGGAATTAGGTTGGACCGACGACGTCCAACCCTTAAAATGAGTTTGATGGAAATGAAGGCCAATGTGCCATGCTGTCATGACGGGGTGACAAGCTCCGGCGGCGGGATGAACCGTCCCCCGACGGACGAATCACGATGCTCGTTCCGCCCGCTTGCGCGGACGGGGACGGCGCAGCGCGCCGTCCCTACCCGGGGGACGCATCACGACGTTCGTTCCGCCTGCTCGCGCAGGCGGGGACGGCGCAGCGCGCCGTCGCTATCGAGGGGCGCGCTGCCCGGTTTAATTAAATAAGTCCATAATCAATCCACTATGTCCATCCACGTTGCCCTGCACCATAAGACGCATTACCAGTACGACCGCCTGGTCCACCTCGGTCCGCAAGTGGTCCGGCTGCGCCCGGCGCCCCACGCCCGCACGCGAATTCTGAGCTATTCCCTAAAGATCCGGCCGGAAAAACACTTCATCAACTGGATGCAGGATCCGCAGTCCAATTATGCGGCCCGGCTGGTGTTCCCGGACCAGACCCGGGAGTTGCTGGTGGAGGTGGATTTGGTGGCGGAAATGGCGGTGTTCAATCCGTTCGACTTTTTCCTGGAACCGGAAGGGGAGAAATTTCCCTTTGTTTATGATCCGGCGCTGGAGCATGAGCTGGCGCCGTTCCAGCGCAAATGCTGGCTCACCCCGCATTTCACCAAATACTTGAACCATGTGCGGCGCGAGGTGCTGGGCGAGAAGACCCCCCGGGGGCCGCAGCAAAAACAGTCCATCGCGGAGGCCGACAAGCTGCGGACGAACGACTTCATCGTGGCCGTGAACCAGCGGGTGTGGCAGGACATCAAATACACCATCCGCCTGGAACCGGGGGTGCAGACGCCCGAGGAAACGCTGATCAAGATGAGCGGTTCGTGCCGGGATTCGGCGTGGCTGTTGTGCCAGTTGTTCCGCCATCTGGGCGTCGCCACGCGCTTTGTCAGCGGTTACCTGATCCAGCTCAAGGCGGATGTGAAGGCCCTCGATGGTCCGAGCGGCACGGAGAAAGATTTCACCGATTTGCACGCGTGGTGCGAGGTGTATCTGCCCGGGGCCGGGTGGATTGGCCTGGACCCCACGTCCGGGCTGCTGGCGGGGGAGGGGCACATTCCGCTGGCCTGCACGCCCGATCCCTCCAGCGCCGCGCCCATCAGCGGCGCGGTGGATGAATGCGAATGCAAATTCGACTTCGAGATGAGCGTGACGCGCATCTACGAATCCCCCCGGGTCACCAAGCCGTATGACGAGGAGCAATGGGGCCGGATCGAGGTGCTCGGCCACGCCATTGACGCGGATTTAAACAAAGAGGATGTGCGGCTGACCATGGGGGGGGAACCGACGTTTGTCTCGCTGGACGATCCGGACGGCGCGGAATGGAATTTCACGGCGGTTTCGCCGAAGAAGCGCCTGCTGTCGGGCGAGCTGATCAAACGGTTGCGGAAACAGTTCGCCCCCGGATCGCTGCTGCATTACGGGCAGGGCAAATGGTATCCGGGGGAACCGCTGCCGCGCTGGGCTTTGGCCGCCTACTGGCGCAAGGACGGCGTGCCCATCTGGAAGGATGACGCGCTGATCGCCGATGAATCGCAGAATTACGGGCACGGTCCGCGCGAGGCGAAGGAGCTGCTGACGCGCATCGCCACCCTGACCGGCGCCGACCCCAAGCATCTGATCCCGGCGTACGAGGACGCCTTTTATTATACGTGGAAGGAGCGCCGGTTTCCGATCAATGTCACCCCGGAGCAAAGCAATCTCAAGGACAAGCAGGAACGCGAACGCATCGCCCGGATTTTTCAGCAGGGCTTGAGCAATGTGGTGGGTTACTCGTTGCCCATCAAACGTCTGAACGACGGCTGGATCTCCGGGTCGTGGTTTCTGCGCGATGACGACACGCTCTGGCTGATCCCCGGTGATTCGCCGATGGGGTTGCGCCTGCCGCTGGACTCGATCCCATGGGTGGCGGAGAAAGATTTTCCCTGGCTCCGGCAACCGGACCCGTCGCAGGAACACTGGCCGGAGTTGCCGAAGGAATTCCCGTATCGGGTGCGGCCCGAACTGTCCGGCCAGCGTTTTCTGGCTGGCGCCGGCGCGGCGAGCGCGCCGGGCCAGGGCCGCGGCCAGCGCGCGCAAAAGCTGGGCGACACGGGTCCGGTGCGCCCGGAGCTGGAATTGCCGCCGGACGAAAACCCGATGCGCCGGCCCGCGCCCGGCCAGAGCGCGCCCTGGATCATCCGCACCGCGCTGTGCGTGGAGCCCCGCCACGGCCGGCTGCATGTGTTCATGCCGCCGGTGGAAACGACGCAGGATTACCTGGACCTGATCGCCGGGATTGAAACCGCGGTGACCGAAATGGGCGTGCCGGTGATCATCGAAGGCGAGACGCCGCCGAAGGACCCCCGGCTGAACAAACTGGCCGTGACGCCCGACCCCGGGGTGATCGAGGTGAACCTGCACCCGAGCAAGACGTGGGATGAACTGGTGGCGCGGACGAACATTCTGTATGAAGAGGCGCGCCAGACGCGGCTGGGCACGGAGAAATTCATGCTGGACGGCCGGCACACCGGCACGGGCGGCGGCAACCACATCATCATCGGCGGGGAGACCCCGGCGGATTCGCCGGTGCTGCGGCGGCCGGATTTGCTCCGCTCGCTGCTGACGTACTGGCAGAACCATCCCTCGCTGAGCTGGCTGTTCAGCGGGCTGTTCATCGGCCCGACTTCGCAGGCGCCGCGCGTGGACGAGGCGCGGAACGATTCGTTATACGAACTGGAGGTCGCCTTCAAGGAGCTGGACCGGCAAACCGGGAAGTTCGGCAAAACCCCGCCCTGGCTAGTGGACCGGCTGTTCCGCAACCTGCTGATTGACTCCAGCGGCAACACGCACCGGGCCGAATTCAGCATTGACAAATTGTACGCGCCGGAAAGCGCCAGCGGCCGCCTGGGGCTGGTGGAGATGCGGGCGTTTGAGATGCCGCCGCACGCCCGCATGAGCCTGGCGCAGCATCTCGTGCTGCGCGGGTTGATCGCCAAATTCTGGCGGGAACCCTACGTCAACGACCTGGTGCGGTGGGGCACGGACATCCACGACCGGTGGATGCTGCCGCATTTTTGCGAGACGGATTTCAAGGACGTGATCCACGACCTGCGGGACGCGGGGTATCCGTTCGAGTTCGAGTGGTTTGCGCCGCATTTTGAGTTTCGTTTCCCGCGGATCGGCGACCTGGCGCAGCGGGACGTGGAGATCGAGCTGCGGACCGCGCTGGAGCCGTGGCATGTGCTGGGCGAGGAGCCGGGCGGTGGCGGCACGGTGCGCTACGTGGACAGTTCCGTGGAGCGCCTGCAGGTCAAGGCGCGCGGGCTGGTGGGGGACCGGTTTGCCATCACCTGCAACCACCACCGGGTGCCGCTGCACCCGACGGGCGTCAATGGCGAGGGCGTGGCGGGGGTGCGTTACCGCGCGTGGCAGCCGCCGGTCTGCCTGCAGCCGACCATCCCCTCGCACGCGCCGCTGCGTTTCGATCTGTACGACACGTGGAACCAGCGATCGTTGGGCGGCTGCACCTATCATGTGGCCCATCCGGGCGGACGGAGTTATGAGACCTTTCCGGTGAACAGTTATGAGGCGGAAAGCCGCCGGCTGGCGCGCTTCTTCCGCCAGGTGCACACCCCGGGCAAAGCCGTCATCCCCCCGGTCGTGGTGACCGGCGAGTTCCCGTTCACCCTCGATTTGCGCAATGTCTGAAGCCGACCCCAACGAAAAACGCCCTGCCGGCTCGGCGGCGGTGCTGGCCGTGGAATCCAAGGGCGAACCGGACCGGCCGGCGGCCCCGGCGCGGTGGTCCCTGTTGGCCAACTACCGGCGGGAGCCGGGCGTGTTTGACGAGTGTCTGACGGCGGGGGGGGAGGTGCGCCCGCATTATGCCCGCTTTTTGCAAACGCTCGAACCCATCGGGGCGGGCGAACTCAAACGGCGCTGGGAAAATTCCCGGCGGCTGGTCCATGAACGAGGCATCGCCTACAACGTCTATGGCGATCCGCGCGGCATGGAACGTCCGTGGCAACTGGAACCGGTGCCGCTCGTCATCGCTCCGGACGAATGGCGCGGACTGGAAGCGGCCCTGGTGCAGCGCGCCACGCTGATCAACCGGATTCTGGCGGACTGCTACGGGCCGCAGGATTTGATCCGGTCGGGCTGGCTGCCGCCGGCGCTGGTATTTGCGCAGCCGGATTTTCAACGGCCCTGCCACGGTTTCCGGCCGGTGCGCGGGGTGTTTCTGAATTTTTACGCCGCCGATCTGGCGCGCTCCCCGGACGGCCGCTGGTGGGTGACCTCGGACCGCACCCAGATTCCGACCGGGGCGGGCTATGCGCTGGCCAACCGGCTGGTGACCTCGCGGGTGCTGCCGGAGTCGTTTCGTGACTGCCGGGTGCACCGGCTGGCGGGTTTTTTCCGCGAGGTGCAGAAGTCGCTGGCACAACTGGCGCCGCCGGGGCGGGACAACCCCCGGGTGGTGCTGCTCACGCCCGGCCCCTACAACGAAACGTATTTTGAACAGGCGTACCTGGCCCGGTATCTGGGCTACGCGCTGGTGGAAGGGCAGGATTTGACCGTGCGGGATGACCGCGTCTACCTGAAGACCCTGTCCGGGCTGGAGCCGGTGGATGTGATTTTGCGGCGGGTGGACGATGAGTTTTGCGACCCGCTCGAACTGCGCAACGACTCCATTCTGGGCGTGCCCGGGCTGGTGGAGGCGGCCCACGCGGGCAATGTCACCATCGCCAATCCGCTGGGCAGCAGCCTGTTGCAAAGCCCGGCGTTTCTGGCGTTTCTCCCGGGGCTTTGCCGGCATGTGCTCCGGGAGGAGCTCAAACTGCCGTCGGCGGCGACGTGGTGGTGCGGGCAAAAATCGGCGGAGAAATATGTGTTGGAGCACCTGGACGACTTGTTTGTCAAACCCGCCTTCCGCTCGCGGGTGCAGGGCATGCGGCCCGGGCAGGAACTCAGCCGGGCGGAACGGGAGGCGCTGGCCCGCAGCATTCAGTTTCAACCGCATGAATTCGTCGCCCAGGAATGGGTGGCCTTGTCCACCGCGCCAGCGCTGGGCGCGGATGGGACCAGTCTCACCCCGCGCCGCGTGACGTTGCGGGTTTACTTGGTGGCGACCGAGCGGGGTTACTGCGTCATGCCGGGGGGGCTGGCCCGGGTGGCGGCGGCGGACGACGGCCATTCGGTTTCCATGCAAAAAGGCGGCGCGAGCAAGGATGTCTGGGTATTGAGCGATGCGCCGGTGCCCGAGGTCTCGCTGTTGGAGCCGGCCGGCCAGGTCATTGAACTTCGCCGTACCGGCAACAATCTGCCGAGCCGCATGGCCGATAATTTTTTCTGGCTGGGACGCTACACGGAACGGGCGGATGCCGCCACGCGCCTGTTGCGGAGCGCCCTGCTGCGGTTCAGCCCGGAACGGGGCGGCGGCGGCCTGCCGTTCCTCACGCCCCTGCTGGAAACCCTGGAACGGCAGGGACAGTTGCCGCACCACCGCCCGCAGGTCCAAACCCAGACCCAAACCCAAAGCCAGGGCCGGGCCGCCGCGGGGGCACCCAATTCCGAGGCGCTGGAGGCGGAACTGCTGGCGGCCATTTTTGATCCCAAGCGGGAGGGCAGCCTGTGCCGCATCGCCGACCATTTGCAACGCCTGGCCATGTTCATCCGCGACCGCACCTCGACGGACTTGTGGCGCGCGCTGAATCATCTGAGCGAGCCGCTGGCGCCGCCGCCGCCGGGGACGGTGTTGCTGGCGGCCGATGCGCTGGGGGTGTTGAACCAGACGATCCTCGGGCTGGCGGCGTTTCACGGGCTGGCCCGGGAGAACATGACCCGGGCCCAGGGCTGGCGGTTTCTGGACATGGGCTGGCGGATTGAGCGGTCGGTCTGTCTGGGCACTTTTTTGGAGTGCGCGCTGCGTTCGCCGGAGGCGGACAATCCCAGCCTGCTGGAGGCGGTGTTGGAGGTGGCGGACAGCACGATCACCTACCGTTCGCGCTACAACCTGCTGCCGCACATCACGGCGGTTTACGACCTGGTGCTGCTGGACGACAAAAACCCGCGTGCGCTGATCTTTCAATTGGAACAACTGGCGAAGCACTTTGACCGGCTGCCGCGGGAGCATTCGCACAGCGCCCTGCAGGAACCGCTGCGGGAATGTCGCCGGCTGGTGCGGGCGCTGGATCCGCGGGAGCTGGGCGTGCTGAAACGCGACTGGCATCACAGTGAAACCGCCCGGGTGGTGGCGTCGGTCCTGCTGGCCATGCCGGTGTTGTCCAATGCCCTGGCGGCGGGTTATTTTGCGCATTCGGAAATTTCGCGCACCGGCGGGGGGTTGCGGCCATGATTTACCAGATTTTCCACCGGACGGTCTATCACTACGCCGCGCCCGTGACGGTGTCGCATCATGCGGCGCGGGTGGAGCCGCGGGCGCTGGTCCGGCAGGTCACCGAACAGTTTTCGCTTGACATTGAACCGCCGCCGGCCCTGAAAAAAACGCGGGCGGATTACTTTGGCAACCGCGTGTGGGGTTTTGCCATTCAAGAGGTCCACACCCGGCTGGAAATCACGGCCACCAGCCGGGTGACGGTGGCGCCGGCGGCCCCGCCCGTGCTGGCAAACTCGCCGGCCTGGGAGAAGGTGGTGGAATTGTTCTCCGATCCGGTCTCGCCGGAGGTGGTGGAGCCGTATCAGTTTGTGTTTGACTCGCCGTTGCTGCATGGCTCGCCGGAGCTGGCGGATTATGCCCGGGGCAGCTTTGCGCCAGGCGTGCCGCTGTTGGTGGCGGTGGCGGACCTGAACCGGCGGATTTTCAAGGATTTCAAATATGACCCGGTGGCCACCACCGTGGCCACGCCCCTGGAGGAGGTCTTGAGCAAACGGCGCGGCGTCTGCCAGGATTTTTCACATCTGGCCATCGCCGCGCTGCGTTCCCTGGGCCTGCCGGCGCGGTACGTCAGCGGTTACCTGCGCACCCGGCCGCCGGAGGGCAAAAAGCGGCTCGTGGGTGCGGACGCCTCCCATGCCTGGTTCTCGGTGTTTTGTCCCGGCACCGGCTGGCTGGATTTTGACCCGACCAACAATATACTGCCCACCCAGGAACACATCACGGTGGCCTGCGGCCGTGATTATACGGATGTCAGCCCGGTCACCGGGGTCATCACCGGCGGCGGCTCGCATCAGGTGAAAGTGTCGGTGGATGTCGAGGCGGTGGAAACGCCGCCAACCTCCGAACCGCCGCCGGTGGCGCCGGGGTGAGGGGTTAAAGCGGGGAATTTGCGCCGGAAAAAATGGCCGCCGGCCTGGGGCCAAAGGCTCAGATGGTTTTCGCGCCGCCTTCGGTTTTGGCGATGCGTTGTTGTTCTGCCAAAACGATCTTTCGTAACTCAATCAGGTCAGTTGGCATCAGATGCCGTTCCAGTAATTTGAACAAAAGCTCCACTTTTGGCTTGTGACGGGCCAGCAACTGTTTGATGTCGCTTTCATAAAGGTAGATTCGGTCCCAATCAAACTGCCGGTACCGCGACGGCAGCGCATACAGTTGCAACACGATAAAACCTTCGACCGTCACCACCGGGACGGCCAGTTCGGCAAACCGGTGCCGGGTGGCGAATTTTTCCGCGACCCGTTTGAACAGCGGGTTTCTCGTCAGCAATAAATCCACCTGGACGCTGCGAAATGTCGCCCGCGCAAATTATTCACTTTCCTCCACCACCACCAGCTCGGGGATTTGTTGTAACGTCGTTCCGGACATGAGCAGGTCCACGTCCTTGGTGTTGCGGCCATTGACGTAGGTCAGCATTGCCAGACCGCCCACGAGCAGATACCGCGCGCGCCGCTCCACGAGCAGCCGGAACAGGTCCAGCGCGTCCTGCGGCACGGGCGCGGAGGGCTTGGGGGTCGCGCCCTCGCGCAATTGCAGCGGGCTGTCCGTCCACTGATGCGCGCCGGCCTCCCATGCGTCCAGCAACACCACCGCCCCCCGCCCAGTCCTTTCGTCGGCCTTCGCTACGCTCCGGCCTCCTCAAGGACTGGGCGGGGGGCGGGAACCCAAGCCCGCATGCGGCAAACCTGTCCTGTTTTGCTAACCGCAAAATGTGTCCTGTTTTGCTTCACCCACGACAAAGAAAGCGGTTTCGGGCTGCGGAAGCGGTTCGCGGACCCCTGCCCGGGGTGGCAACGTCCGCTTGGTCAACGTTCACGTTAGTGCGGGTCCCGATGCATCAGAAGCTCCCGCGAGGGCAGTGGATGGCCTGATGGTTTAGCCATCGACCCGCGGCGCGCCGGAGTGCCGCGCCCAGCCAACTCCATTTACCAATGACGCGCGTCGAGGAAGTACCAAACCTTTTTGAGGAAACCCTGTGGCGGTGCTGACCCATTGGCATACAGTTCGGCGACTTCGTTGGTGGAGAGGGCGCGGTTGTAGATGCGAAAATCGTCAACTTTTCCGGCCAGCGACGGTATTTCCGCCAAATATCCTATGGTTGTATATGTGGGGGGAAGGGTCGCTGGGGATGCTGAAGTTTCCGGAGAAAGAGCCGGAAGCCGTTCGTTGGTGAGGAAGGGTTTGGCCTGAACCTGTACGGTCAACCCCCCTGTGAGACCGACAATCCCCCATATTATAACCGCCAAAAGCGCGGCGAAAACGAGAACCCCAAATATAATTTTCTCCATTTTCATAAGACCTGTGCTTTTCACCAGGTATAATGGACGGTGTAGGTGACCTTGCGCTCCTGGTCCGGCGCCACCGGGACGTTAAACTCAATCGTTTGCGCGTCTTTCTTCGTATAATCATCGGATTTGGCCGTGAGGGTCCAGTTGTTCCACCGGTACAGGTGCTCCACCACGCGGAAGGTCACGGGCGAGGTTTTGCGGTTGCGCAGGGCGATCTCGAACGTTTCATCCAGCCTTTTGTCGCCGGTATCGATGTGAAAATCCGTCTGCTTGCGCTCGCCCACCAGGTCGAAGGCGTTGCCGGTGGTCAGGCGGATCGTCTCATTGCGCGGGGTGTGGTCAATGGTGTTCTCGCCGGTGAACTCCAACTGGCCGTCGTCGTCCCGCCGGTAAAAGCGCAGCTTGCCCGCCGGCAGGGGCATTCCCAGTTGGTTCGTTTCCGCGTTCACAAACTCGCGCATGATCGTCACCTTTTTATTCGAGGTTGTGCCATAGCCCCGATCCTGGTTGAGGCCGCCGTAAAACCGGTACCCGGTATCCGCCCCGTCATAGACGTAAATCACCGGGGCATACACCCCGGTGGCGCTCACAAACTCCACTTGCTTGGTTTCGCGGTCCCGGAGCGTGGTTGGGCGGGCGATGCTGTACAGATGATATTCATCAAATGCCTTCTCTGTCACGGCGGGGGCGGCGGCTTCCATCTCCATCATGGCCACGGGCCGGGCTCCTCCGCCACCAAAGCCGCCCCGGTACATCGGCTGAATCTTGTTCACATCCCCGGCCAGCACTTTGATTTTGGCTTCGTCAAAGGTCTTGCCACACTCGTTTTTGATCGTCACCCAGCCGATCAGGTCCAAGGTGTCGCCCGTTTCCGGGGCCACCAGGTTGTAGCTGGCATTCCACGAGAACCCGCCGGTGACATAGCCGATTTCCGCGTCGAACTTCCCCGGCTGCGCCGTCTGCAGCCGCCAGTTGAAGGACGGCTTGAGCACCGTGTTGTCGCCCAGACTGGGAAAGCGCGGTTCGCCCGGCAGACTGAATTGCAACACGCCGTTGACCTCGATGATCGGCTGTTCGGAGCCGCCCCCGGGCACAAAGCCGCTGCGGACCACCCGCCCGGCCACGGTTTCCGTCACCTGCGTGTTGTCCTTGGTGCGCACCCTTGCGAAGTCAATGGTCTTGCCCTCAAACAACGACAGCAGCAGCTCCTGGGAAACCGGGTCGTTGCGGTAGTTTTGCTCCAGTATTTGCAGGGAATGCTGGCCGGTGGGGTCACGCAGGATCACGGAATCCGCCTCCACCTGGGCGGTGGCGTCGGGATAGCGCAGGTCATTGACCCCCGCCTTGAGGTCCAGGGGCACGGTGTCGCGCACCACGGCGAAGCCTTGGTTGTAAATGGTCAGCGACGGACCGGCAGCCGCCGACCAGGTGGCGGCCACGCCCAAACCGAACAGGGCAAGGAGAGTTTTCATAATATGGGTGGATGATCGTTATGCAGCTTAGGATAAGGTTGGCGGCCAAACCTTGACCAGCCCTTTCAATAAATAAGACACGGCCGGGCGCAGTTTATTAGGATAAATCTCAAAGTTTTCACTTTCATGCTCCCTTAAGGTGGCTGCGCGTAAACTGTTTCCATGATGATTCCGGTGATGGCCGGACTTCACCGGTCCCGACCGAGAATTCGCATCGTGGATGTGGACGGTGGCGGCCGAATGGAAACAATCAAAGGCAAGATGCAATGAAAACAAAATCGAAAATTCTATTGACCGTGTTGGCGTTCGGGATGGCGGCATTCCTGGCCGGCGCCCAGGATGATGGCGGCGGGCCGGGCGGCCCCGGTGGACCGGGCGACATGGGCGGGCCCGGCGGTCCGGGCGACATGGGTGGCGGACCTGGCGGCCCGGGTGGGCCGGGCGGCAATTTTGACCCCGCGCAGTTCCAACAGCGCATGTTGGACCAAACCCGGGAAACTCTGAACATCACCAATGACGAGGAATGGTCCGCCATCGAGCCGCTGATACAGAAGGTCATGGATGCCCGCCGGGCGGCCGCCCAGGCCGGCGGCATGGGGATGCGGGGATTTGGCGGTCGTGGCGGCCCGGGCGGGGCCGGGGCGCAGAGCGATGCGGAACTGGAATCGTTGCAAAAGCTGCTGACGGACCAGGCTCCAACACCGCAAGTCAACGCCGCGCTCACGAAGTATCGCGCCGCCCACAAGGAGAAACAGGCTAAATTGGAGGCCGCGCAGGCCGCTCTTAAAAGCGTCCTCTCCATCCGGCAGGAGGCCCAGGCCGTGGTGATGGGGCTGCTGCCTTGATCTTCCTCCGCCCATGATCACAGCGGTCGGGCCGGGTTCATCAATCGTTCGCGGCAGGATGAACTTGGCCCCGGCCGCCCGGGCGCAGGGGCATACGAGCTAACTTAATAGTAGACTTATTATTTAGCATAGGTTATGGTAGCGGTCATGAGTGACCAGCTTGTTTCTGCCGATTGGGACATCGTGAAGAGCCTGCTGCCCCCCGATTGGGAGGCGGGCGCGCGCCAATGCGGCGCGCTGCGGCGCGGCCGCAACATCAAGAACGCCGAAACTTTGTTGCGCCTGATCTTTCTGCATGTGGCGGGCGGCTTGTCCCTGCGCCAAACGGTCGTGCGCGCCCGGGCGTTGGGCTGGGCCACCCTGTCGGACGTGGCGCTGCTCAAACGTCTGCGCGCCTCGGCCAACTGGCTGGAGTTCTTGTGTCTGGGGCTGAGCCGCCCGTGGGACTGGCCGGCCGGCCTGGCGGTCGGCGGCCGGCGCTGGCGCATTGTGGATGCCACGACGGCGCAGGAACCCGGGGCCACGGGCATCGACTGGCGGGTCCATTATGTCGTGCAACTCCCGGCGCTGACGTGTGATTTTGTGGAGGTCACGGGGGTGCGCGGCGGGGAAACCCTCTGTCGCCTGCCGGTGCAGGCCGGCGATGTGGTGTTGGGGGACCGGGGCTACAGCCACCGCGCGGGCGTGGCGTGGGTGCTCGGCCAGGGGGGCGACGTGATTGTGCGGCATCAAGGGGCCAACTTTCCGCTGCTGGACCGGGCCGGCCAGCCGTTTGACCTGCTGGCGGCCGTGCGGGGTTTGACCGCGCATGCGCCGGGCACCTGGCCGGTGCAGTTTGAATGGGAAGGCCGCCGTTGGGAGGTCTGGTTGCATGCCGTGCGCAAGAGCGCGGCGGCGGCCGAGCGCGCCAAGGAGGAGCTGCGCAAGGAGCGCGGGGCGGGGCTGCAACCGCAGACGCTGGAACTGGCCGAGTATGTGGTGGTGCTCACCTCCTTGAATCCCCAAGTCGTCCCGGCTCTCCAGGTGCTGGGCCTGTATCGCGGACGGTGGCAGATTGAACTGGTGTTCAAACGGCTCAAAAGCCTGCTGGGGGTGGGCGAACTGGCCAAGTATGATCCCGACTCGGCCCGGGCGTGGCTGCAGGCCAAACTCCTGACGGCCCTGCTGCTGGAACGGTTGGAACGCGAAGCGTTCCTTTTTTCCCCCTGGGGATATCCCTTGCCGGGCACGGTCGCGGTGGCGGGAGTTTCGTGAGGTCCGCGACAGTTTCCTACAGGCGGTGGCCCCGGCGCTGCCGCTCCAAACGCTGCTGCTGCAGGGCCAAGCCATCGGAGAGCAGTTGCGCGAGCGGCGGCGGAACCGGCCGGCGCAGATGAATAAATTAGTTGAAATCATTCAAACTGTCCGGAATTAAGTTAGCGCATATGGGGCGCAGGGGGGTGGAGGGAATCAGGGAAAATGGGGGGGGCCTGCCGGGCGGCCCGGTCGGATGCGGGGTGAACGGGGGTGTCACATATTTCAAGCCGGCAACTGCCTCTGCGTTGAGCAACCATGTTATGGTTTTCGGGGCGGCGACAAAAATTCTGGCTGGATGTTCACAATCCAATTAAGCTGGGGGCTTGAGCATTGAAATATCATTTATCACAGGTGTGGCGGGGTTCATCGGCAGCAACCTGGCCGACCGGTTGTTGCGCGAGGGTAAACAGGTGGTGGGGTGGGACAATTTTTCCACCGGCCAGGAGAAATTTCTGGCGGACGCCTTGAAGAATCCCCGGTTTAAATTGATCCGCGGGGACAATCTGGACCTCGCCGCGCTGACCCAGGCGATGGCGGGGTGCGATTTTGTGTTTCACCTGGCGGCCAACGCGGACGTGCGCTTTGGCCTGGAGCATCCGGGCAAGGATTTGCAGCAGAACACCATCGCCACCTTCAACGTGCTGGAGGCCATGCGAGCCAACGGCATCAAACGCATCGCCTTCAGCTCCACCGGTTCGGTGTACGGCGAGGCGGAAACGATCCCCACGCCGGAATACACCGCGTTTCCGGTGCAAACGTCGCTCTACGCCAGTTCCAAAGTGGCGGGGGAGGGGATGATCTCGTCGTATTGCGAGGGTTACAAATTTGAGGGGTATATTTTCCGGTTCGTGTCCATCCTGGGCGAACGATACACCCACGGGCACATTTTTGATTTTTACAAGCAGCTCATTGATCACCCGGATTACTTGAAGGTGCTGGGCGACGGCACCCAACGCAAATCGTACCTGTATGTGGGCGATTGTCTGGATGCCGTGCTGCATGTCATCCGGCGCGGGGAGGCCCGCACGGCGAAACATAACACCGCCATTTTCAATCTGGGCACGGATGAATATGTGCAGGTGAAGGATTCCATCGGGTGCATCTGCCGCGAATTGAACTTGTCGCCGCGGCTGGAGTTTGCCGGCGGCAGCCGGGGCTGGGTGGGCGATAACCCGTTCATTTTCCTGGACACCCAACGCATCCGCGCGACGGGTTGGAAACCGGCCCTGACCATTGAGCAGGGGATCACCAGCACGCTGAACTGGCTGCGCCAAAACCGCTGGGTGTATGAGGAGCGGACCTGACATGAACATCACTGTTTTGGGTCTCTGGCATCTGGGGACGGTGACGGCCGCCTGCTGCGCCCGGCATTTTCAGGTGACCGGGCTGGATTTTGACGTCGCCAACCTTGCCGCACTTCAGGCCGGCCGGGCGCCGCTGTTGGAGCCGGGTTTGAATGAGCTGCTCGTGGCGGGACTGGCCGCCGGCCGGCTGTCGTTCACCACTGATCCCGCCACGGCGCTGGCGGGCTGCGACGTGTTGTGGCTGTGCTACGACACGCCCGTCAATGAAAACGACGAATCGGACACGGAATTCGTGCTGAACCAGCTCCGCCGGGCGCTGCCGCATCTGGCGGCCGGCGCGCTGGTCTTGATTTCCGCGCAGTTGCCCGTGGGCACCTGCCGCCGGTTGGAGGCGGAGTTTCCCCGGTTTCATTTCGCCTGTTCGCCGGAAAATTTGCGGCTGGGCAAGGCGTTGGAAGCTTTTGAAAAGGCGGACCGGGTGGTGGTGGGCGTCCGCAATGACGCCAAAAAGGCGGTGCTGGAAAAGCTCTTCGCACCATTCACGGCGAACGTTCTGTTCATGCGCACGGAATCGGCGGAAATGGTCAAGCACGCGCTCAATTCATTTCTGGCTCTGTCCATCACCTTCATCAACGAGGTGGCCCGGCTGTGCGAACTGACCGGGGCGGATGCCAAAGAAGTGGCGCAGGGTTTGAAAAGCGAACCGCGCATCGGTGCCCGGGCTTATTTGGGGCCGGGCGGGCCGTTTGCCGGCGGGACGCTGGCGCGTGACGTGGTGACGCTGTCCAAGCTGGCCGCCGCCCACGGCGAGACCCTTTCGGTCATTCCGGCCATCAAACAGAGCAACGACCTACATCGCGGCTGGGCCTTCAAGCGGCTGCAAGCCCGATTGGGGGACGTGCGCGGCCGGAAAATCGTGCTGCTGGGGCTGACGTATACGCCCAACACGGACACGTTGCGGCGGAGCGCGGCGATGGAATTGGGCGGCCAATTACTGGCGGCGGGGGCGCGGGTGTGGGCGTTTGATCCCGCCATCAAATCCCTGCCGCCGGAATGGTCGGCGATCACGCTGGCGGGGGAGGCGGCGGGCGCTTTGAACCAGGCGGATGCCGCGGTGGTGGGGACCGAATGGCCGCAGTTCCACCAGGTGGATTTTGCCGCCGCGGTGCCGGCCATGCGGCAGCGCGTGTTTGTGGACGCCAATCGTTTTCTGGAAAAGGAATTGAAAAATGTGCCCGGAATCGAGCATCTTTCGGTCGGACGCGCCTGAACATGAATTTAACCAATCTTAATGCGCTGATCACGGGCGGCAGCCAGGGGCTGGGCAGAGCGATGGCCGGCCACTTTCTCGCGGCCGGCGCCAACGTGGTCATCTGCGCCCGCAACGAGAAGGAACTGCTGGCCGCCCGGGACGAACTGGCGCGGGAGTTTCCCGCCCGGAAAGTGCTCGCCCGCACCTGTGATGTGGCCGATGAAGCCGGGGTGAATGAACTGGTGGCTTTCGCCCTGCGCGAACTGGGTTCGCTGGAGGCGCTGGTGCTCAACGCCGGGGTGTACGGCCCGATGGGCGACACCGAGACCGTGTCGCTGGCCGAATGGCGGCGGGCCATGGACATCAACCTGTTCGGCGTGTTGCTGCCCTGCCGGGCGGCCATCCCGCATTTCAAAAAAGCGGGGCGCGGCAAGATCGTAATTCTGTCGGGCGGCGGCGCGACCAATCCGCTGCCGCAAATCAGCGCCTATGCGGCGTCCAAGGCGGCGGTGGTCCGGCTCATGGAGACGCTGGCGGAGGAACTGAGAAAATTCAAGGTGGACGTCAACGCCATCGCCCCGGGCGCGCTGGCCACGCGGTTGGTGGATGAAGTTCTGGCCGCCGGACCGGAAAAGGTGGGGATCGCCTTCTACGAGAAGAACAAGGTATGGAAGGAAAAAGGCGCCACCCCGCTGGAACTGGGCGCGGGCCTGGCGGTCTATCTGGCCGGCCCGGAAAGCGACGGGATCACCGGCAAACTCATCAGCGCCCAGTGGGATCCTTGGAAGACCTTGCACGAACACCGGGAGGAACTGGCCAAATCGGACATCTACTGCCTGCGGCGGATCGTGCCGGAGGACCGCGGCAAGAAATGGAGTTAATCATGAAGTTACAAATTGCCCTCATCGGCTGCGGATTGATCGGCCACAAGCGTCTGCATTTGCTGCCCTTGGGCAGCGTGACGGTGGCGTGCGACGCGCATTTGGAGCGCGCCCAAAAGCTCGCCGCGCTCAGCCCCGGCTGTTTCGCCACCGACTCCGTGGCGGAGGCCCTGGCCCGCCCGAATGTGAACGTGGTGCTGATCTCCACCGTGAATTGCGCGCTCGCGCCCATCGCCCTGCAGGCGGCGCGGCTGGGCAAGCATGTGCTGGTGGAAAAACCCGCCGCCATCAACCTGGCGGAACTGGCGGAACTGGAGGCGGCGGCGGCGGTCCACAAGGTGCTCGTGCGGGTGGGCTATAATCACCGCTATCATCCGGCCGGGCTGAAGGCGCAGGCAATTTTCCGGAGCGGCGCGCTCGGACCGATCCTGTTTTTACGCGGACGTTACGGCCAGGGCGGACGCCCGGGCTATGAGAAAGAATGGCGCGCCGACCCGGAAATTTCCGGCGGCGGCGAGTTGATTGACCAGGGGGTGCATCTGATTGATCTCGCCGGAATTTTTCTGGGCGATTTCACCACCATCGAAGGGCATACGGCGACTTGTTTCTGGAAGATGCCGGTGGAGGACAACGCCTTTGTGAGCCTGCGCAACGCCGCCGGAGCCACCGCCTGGTTGCACGTCAGTTGCACCGAGTGGAAGAACCTGTTCAGCCTGGAAATTTACGGTCGCGATGCCAAGCTCCACTGGGAAGGGCTGGGCGGCAGCTACGGGGTGGAGCGCCTGACGTATTACCAGATGCTGCCGCAGATGGGGCCGCCGGACACCACCATTTTTGAATACCCGCGCGGTGACGAGTCGTGGAAAATCGAGATGGCCGAATTTGTCGAAGACATCAAAACCCACCGGACGCCGGTGCCGGGGCTGAAAGAAGCGCGGGCGGCGCTGACGGTTGTGGAAAGCATATACAAAAGCGGAAAGCGGGAAAGCGGGAAAGCGGAAACGTAAAAGCAAAGCCCGGAAGACCATCTGATTATGAAGACTGAACTCGAGGGCTGGACAAATGAATTCAGCGTACGTATTGTGCGGCTGATTAGAGCCTTTTCCAAAACCGTGGATGGAATTGAAATGGGGCGGCAGTTGCTCCGGTCCGGCACTTCCATTGGCGCCAATTATCGGGAAGCCAATCGCGCCGAATCGAAGCAGGACTTCATTCACAAAGTGGGGATCGCGGAAAAGGAGGCATCTGAAACTGTTTATTGGCTGGAGATTTGCGAGGCTGCGCCACTGGGCGAGGGGCCTGAAGTGCGCGCATTGTTGAAAGAAGCCAGGGAAATCACGGCCATTGTCACCACGATTGGCCGGAAGGCCAAAGGCAAATCCATACGAGTTGTTGGGGTCGCCGTTTCACTCCTCATGCTCTCGTTGGTTTGCTTTCACTTTTCGCTTTCCCGCCTTCCACTTTTCACATTTCATTGAATCCATGATTACCGTTCACAACCTCGTTGTTTCCGCTTTCCCGCTTTCCGATTTCCGCTTTTAATTATTTATGATCATCGCCCGATCTCCTTTGCGCGTCACCTTGGGCGGCGGGGGCACCGACCTGCCGTCTTACTACGAGCGGCACGGCGGCTTTCTCATTGCCGCCGCCATTGATAAATATGTTTATATCACCCTGCATGAGACCTTCGTGCCTGACCTCATCGTCAAGTATTCCGAGCTGGAACGGGTGCCGGAGGCGTCCAAGCTGAAGCACCCGATCATCCGCGAAGCCTTCGCCCTGGTGGGATTGGGCGGGCAGTCGTTGGAATTGACCTCGATGGCGGACATTCCCGCCGGCACGGGCCTGGGGTCGTCGGGCAGCTTCACCACTGCCCTGCTCAAGGCGTTGCACGCCCACAAGCGGAACCTGGTGCATCCGGCCGAACTGGCCGCGCAGGCGTGCGAAGTGGAGATGGACCGGCTCAAGGAGCCCATCGGCAAGCAGGATCAATATATCGCCGCGTACGGGGGGCTGACGTGTTTCAATTTTTTGCCCGGCGGCAAGGTCGAGGCCTGGCCGTTGAAAGTTTCCGAGGAAACCCGGGACAACCTGGAGGACAACCTGCTGCTGTTTTTCACCGGCTATTCCCGCTCCGCTTCGGCGATCTTGAAGGAACAGGATCAAAAATCCAAATCGGCGGATGCGGACATGATCGAAAATCTGCATTTTGTGAAGGAGCTTGGGCGGCAAAGTCAGCGGGCGCTGGAGACCGGCGATTTGCCGGAATTTGCCCGGCTGATGGATGTCCACTGGCAGCGCAAAAAGCAGCGCAGCGGCGGCATGAGCAATCCCAAGATCAACGAATGGTACGACCTGGCCCTGGCAGGCGGCGCGCTGGGCGGCAAGCTCATCGGCGCCGGCGGCGGCGGGTTCCTGATGTTCTATGCCGAGGACAAGGCCCGGCTGCGCCACGCCATGCGGTCGGCCGGACTGAAGGAGGTCCGTTTTCGGTTCGACTTCGAGGGCACCAAACTCGTCATCTCGTGAGCGAACCTTTGGACATCCCCGTGGCCATTCTCGCGGGCGGCCTCGCCACGCGGCTGCGACCGATCACGGAAACGATTCCCAAGTCGCTGGTGCCCGTGGCCGGGCGCCCGTTTCTGGCGCATCAACTGGAGCTGCTCCACGCCCGGGGGCTCCGCCGGGCGGTATTGTGCCTCGGTCATCTCGGGGAGATGATCCAGCGGGATTTTGGCGACGGCCGGGATTACGGCGTCCACTTGGATTATTCCTTCGACGGCCCCAAACTGCTCGGCACCGGCGGGGCGATCAAACGGGCGCTGCCCCGGCTGGGCGCGGAGTTTTTCGTGCTCTACGGAGATTCGTATCTGCCCCTGGACTACCGGCCGGTGGCCGCTTGCTTCCGGCGCAGCGGGCGGGCGGGCCTGATGACCGTCTATCGCAACGAGGGGCTGTATGACACCAGCAACGTGGTGTTCCGGGACGGTCAGATTGCGGTCTATGACAAGAAACTGCGCCTGCCTGAGATGCGGCACATTGATTACGGGCTGAGCCTGTTCAAGGCGTCCGTGTTTGACGGCTACGCCGCTGACCAGCCGTTTGATTTGGCCGGGGTCATGAGCCGGCTCGTCCAGGAGCAGCAACTGGCCGGCTATGAGGTGGCGGAACGCTTTTACGAAATCGGTTCGCCTGCGGGCTTGGCGGAACTGGAAACGATGCTATCCTCCCCATCAACATGAACTTTACCCAACAATTCTTGGCCGAGGTGCAGCAGGTGGTGGCGCAGTTGGATGTGAACGCCATCGAACAGGCGGCCGACGAACTGGCGCGCGTGCGCGAGCGCGGCGGGCGGCTCTTCATCCTGGGGGTGGGCGGCAGCGCCGGCAACGCGGGGCACGCGGTGAATGATTTCCGCAAGATCTGCGGTTTTGAGGCCTATGCGCCCACCGACAACGTCTCCGAACTGACCGCCCGCACGAACGACGAGGGCTGGCCGACGATTTTCGCCGAATGGCTCAAGGGCAGCCGGTTGGGGGCCAAAGACGGCCTGCTGATTTTCTCGGTGGGCGGCGGGAACCTGGAAAAGAATGTCAGCCCCAACCTGGTCAGCGCCATCCAACTGGCGAAGCAGGCGGGGGCGGCGGTGATTGGCATCGTGGGCCGGGACGGCGGCTACACGGCGAAGGAGGCGACGGCCTGTGTGATTGTGCCCACAGTGAACCCGGCGCATGTGACGCCGCACAGCGAGGCGTTTCAGGCGGTGATCTGGCATTTGTTCGTCTCGCATCCCAAGCTCAAACAGACGGCGACCAAGTGGGAAAGCACGAAGTAGGCCGGCCCGTAATGCGCTGTTGAACTTCAGGGCTCCGTCGGCTATTTTATCAGTATTATGACATTGACGGAAAAGATTCTCGCCCGTGCCGCCGGCAAGGCGCGGGTGCAGGCGGGCGACAACCTCTGGGTGAGCGCGGATGTGCTCATGACGCATGACGTCTGCGGCCCCGGCACCATCGGCGTGTTCAAGCGCGAATTCGGTCCAACCGCCAAGGTCTGGGACAAAAACAAAATCGTGATCATCCCGGACCACTACATTTTCACCGCCGATTCCAAGTCCAACCGGAATGTGGACATTCTCCGGGATTTCGTGCGGGAGCAGGAGCTGCCGTATTTTTACGATGTCATTGACGACCCCAACGGCCACTGGGTCTTCGACGCCTCCAAGGGCAACACCCAGCGGCAATACGGTTCCAATTACGCCGGGGTCTGCCACACCGCGCTGCCGCAGAAGGGGCACACCCGGCCCGGCGAAATTCTTTTCGGCACGGATTCGCACACCTGCATGGCGGGCGCGTTCAACCAGTTCGCCACGGGCATTGGCAACACGGACGCCGGGTTCATCATGGGCACGGGCAAATTGCTGATCAAGGTGCCGGAAACGATGCGCTTCCGCCTGGAGGGCAAATTGCAGCCGGGCGTGATGGCCAAGGACGTCATCCTGCATTGCATTGGCGAGATCGGTTTTGATGGGGCGACCTACCGCGCCATGCAGTTCGACGGCCCCGGGGCCGCCAGCCTTTCCATGGACGACCGGATGACCATCGCCAACATGGCCATCGAGGCCGGCGGCAAAAACGCGATTTTTGAATTTGACGCCCGCACCGCCGAATACGTGGAGGCGCGCACCCGCCGCAACGGTACCAAGACGGCATATGAACCAGTCACGCCCGACCGGGAACAGAAGTTCGTTTATGAGCTGGTCGTGGATTTGGACAAGCTGGAGCCGACGGTGGCCTGCCACCCCGATCCCGGCCAGCGCAAGAAGGCCAAAGACATGGGCGACCTGAAATTGGACCGCGCCTATGTGGGCTCCTGCACCGGCGGCAAAACCAGTGATTTTGTGGAATTTGCCCGCGTGTTGCGGGGCCGGCATGTGGTGATTGCCACCTTTGGCGTGCCCGCCACGCCCGAGATTGTGCATGAGCTGCAGTCCACCCGTTGGGGGCGGCAGACCATCTGGCAGATCCTCGTGGAGGCCGGGGTGCAAATGACGGAAAATGCCGGCTGCGCCGCCTGCCTGGGCGGTCCGGTGGACACCTTTGGGCGCATCAACCAGTCGGGCATCAAGTGCATCAGCGCCACGAACCGGAATTTTCCCGGCCGCATGGGGGACAAGGAGAGCCAGGTGTTTCTCGCCTCGCCCGCCACGGTGGCGGCCAGCGCCTTGACAGGCAAAGTCACCGACCCGCGCGAATATCTGACGAACTGAGCGGCCCTATTTATCCCCCCACCCAAACCGGTCGGTCAGGGGCCAGTAAACGAAGCAGGCTTTGCCGGTGACATTTTCGGTCGGGACCGGGCCCCAAGTGCGGGAATCAGAACTGTCACAGGTGTTGTCGCCCATGACCAGGTAGTTGTCACCGGCATTGATATAGACGTAGTCGCCATCCGGAAATAGCGGCGCCAGCCCCGGAAACAAGCCGTATTTGCGGGCGGTGGCGCGGTTGACATGGCCGGAATACCGGCTTTTGGCGGGCGGTTGGGCGGGGTCAAAGCCATAGACTTTTTCAAAGTGCGGGGTGGTGGCATCCAGCCGCCGGCCGTTAATGATCAGATGCCGGTCGTCGCCGATCTGCACCCGTTCCCCGGGCAGCACGGTGAGCCGCTTGATGTAGAATTCATCCTGCTTGTCTACCTGGGTTCCGGCCGTGGCGAACACAATAATTTCCCCGCGGCGCGGCGGGCGGAAATTGTAAGTCAACCGGTCCACGAACAGATGATCCCCCGCCCGCACGCACATTTTCACCGCGTCGTCCCCCCTGTGGAAATACTGGCCCAAGCCGGATTCGGAGCGCACCTGCAGGCCGGCCCGGGCCGCGAGCGTGGTTTCACCGTAATCCGGTGGAAACCAGAGGGTGTGGGCCACACCGCCAATCCACAACGTCTGCTTGAGGTTGAAAATGAGAAAACGTTTGGGCGGATCAATGGCCTGCAATTCCCCGTCATTTTGCGCCACCACCTGAAGATACGTATTGCCGGCGAACCATTGCCAGCAGCGCGCCCAGCCGGTCGGGATTGGCAGGTCTCTGCCCAGCAGACGTTGCTCCCTGAGCTGGGCTTGAAGTTTGGCCTGGTCCGCCTGCCCATAGTCAATCCGGCTGAAGTCCGGCACCGAGGTCACCCCATACAGTGTCGGTTGCATTGAGCCGGTGGGGATTTTGAAGGGTTGCACCATAAACGTGCGGATGCTCATCGCCACCGACATCGCCACCAGCAGGATTTCCACATTCTCACGCCAGCCGGCGTGCGGATACGGTTTGAGCCAGCGGTTGGCCGCAAACTCCAGTTCTTCGGTCTTGATTCGAATCCGGCCGGAGTTGGCCCCGTCGGCGATGGCCGCCGCCAATTCATTGAGGGCGAAGGTCACGCCCCCGACGGCCTCCGGGGAGAGCACATCCCGTTGCGCGCACAGGAGGCGGCAGACATGATTGCGCATCGCCGCAGCCTGACGGAGCGCGGGTGAAATGAACCAGCGTAATCCCATAATTGGTTTTTTGGTGCGCCAGTCTCGGTTATCGGGACATGCCCGTCCAGCCCAGAATATCACGGCACTCAGCGGGCCAGGGTCAGTCCAATGACCCCGGCCACGGCGATCCCTCCGCCGGCCACACTTCGTTTGGTGATGCATTCGCCGTCCACCCACCATGTCAGCGGGATCAGCAGCAACGGTGAGGTGGCGGCAATGGGCAGGACAATGCTGGTCTTCTCCGTGATCAGCGCCCATTGGAAGCAGGTCACGCCGAGGGACGGACCGGCCAGGGCGGCGGTCACCATCCACGGCCAGCCGCCCGGCCAGTCCGGCCGGCGGGCCGGCCGGTCCCGGTGGGCGAGGTTCAAATAGAACCAGAACAGGACGGTGACCGCCAGGCCGCCCAGCAGACGTTGATAGGCGGCGTTGATCCCGTCGCCCGCGCCGCGAAAAGGGTGACCCGCAGTCTGTGCCACTTGGTAGGCGATGCGACTCAGGACGGCCCCCCCGCCCTGGCCCAGCGCGGCGATGAGGCCGAACGCCAGCCCCGCCCTGAGGCCATGCGTCGGCTCATCCTTTTTTCCCGGCAGCATGGCGATGCCGACACCCGCCAGCACCAGCAGGGCAAAGCCTCCTTGGAGGAGGGAAGGGGTGTGACCGAGGCAGGCCCATTCCATGAGCGCGGCCAGCGGCACGGCCAGGCACTGCACGATGACCATGGTGCGCCGGGCGCCGAGGTGCGGATACGTTTGCAGCGTGGCCAGGTCGCACAAACCAAACCCAATGCCGCCGCTCAAGAGCAGCCAGGGGAACGCCGGCCCCCGCAGGCCGAAACCAAACAGGTGCGACCAGGCGCCCAACAGGACGGCCGCGATGAGCAGCCGGTAGAAGTTGGCCTGGGTGACTGTGAAAAACCGATACAGCCGCCGGCCGGTCATGGCCGAACAGGAAAACAAGACCGTGGTGAGCAGGGCGGCGAACATCCAAGGGCTCAGTTCACCAGCCGATACCAATTGTCGCGCTGATGGGGCTCGTAACCGAGGTCCTTGATGAGCCGGTGCATGTCCGGCACGGTCATCTTAAACGTGGTGCCGGCCTGGGACACCACGTTTTCCTCAATCATGATGCTGCCGAGGTCGTTGGCACCGAACTTGAGGGCAAGCTGGCCGATTTCCAGGCCCTGAGTGACCCAGGAGCTTTGGATATTGGCAAAATTGTCCAGGTAAATCCGGCCGAGCGCCTGGGTCCGCAGATATTCATGCGCGCCCACAGTGGGCGCCTGGAGCCGGGTGTGTTCCGCCTGAAACGTCCAGCAGATGAAGGCGGTGAAGCCCTTGGATTGATCCTGCTGCCGGCGCAGCCGCTCCAAGTGTTCGATGCGGTCTTCGATGGTCTCCACATGGCCGAACATCATGGTGGCGCTGGATTTAAGCCCCAGGCGGTGGGCCACGTCCATGACCTCCAGCCAGTCGTTGCTCATGGCCTTGAGCGGGGAAATGCGCTGGCGGACGCGGTCCACCAAAATCTCCCCGCCGCCGCCGGGGATGGAGCCCAGGCCGGCCCGGGCAAAATCGCCGATGATTTTTTCCAGCGGTTCGTTGAAGACCTCGCGGAAATGGATGAATTCACTGGGGCTGAATCCATGGATGTTCACCTGTGGCCATTTGGTTTTGAGGTGGGACAGCAGATCCAGATACCACTGTTTGGTGAGCTTGGGATGATGCCCGCCCTGCATCAAAATTTGCGAACCGCCCAGCGCGACGGTTTCGGCAATTTTTTGGTCCAGCTCATCGAACGAGATGACGTAGGCGTCATCATCCTTTTCCACGCGGTAGAAGGCGCAAAATTTGCAATAGACATTGCAAACGTTGGTGTAATTGACATTGCGGTCCACGTTGTAGGTGACGATCTCATTGCCGCGGCCGGCGTAGGCATCCCGTTTGGCCAACTGGCGGCGGCGGTCGGCGAGGGCGCCGAGTTCTTCGAGCGGCAGGTGATACAAGCGCAGGGCCTCAGCCGGGTTGATCCGTTGGCCGTCCCACACTTTTTGCAGCAACTCGTCCAATGACGCGTCGTAAATCACCGGCCCAATTTAACCGATGGCGGCCGGGATAACAACTGTGAGAATTTGCATTTTTTGCCATGTCCGCTACATTAAACGCGTGGGAGGAAACCAAAAAACTCACGTAGTTGTTTTGGGCGCCGGCTTTGGCGGGCTGACGTTCTGCAAACAGCTCCAACTGGCAGAGGCGGCCATCACCTTGGTGGACCGCACCAATTATCATCTTTTCCAACCCCTGTTGTACCAGGTGGCGACGTGCGGCCTGGCCGCCACTGACATCGCCCAACCGGTCCGGACGATTCTGTCCGACCACCCGAATGTCACGGTGCTGCTGGACAATGCGACCGGTTTTGACTTGGCGCGCAAGCAGGTGCTGCTGGAAAGCAACACCCTGGCCTACGACTACCTGGTGCTGGCGCTGGGCGGCCAGACGGGCTATTTCGGCCATCCGGAATGGGAGGAATTCGCCCCCGGGCTGAAAACCCTGGATGACGCGCTGCGCATCCGCAGCCGGGTGCTGCTGGCGTTTGAACGGGCGGAAAACGAGACGGATGTGTCCGTCCACGACCAGTTGATGACCATCGTGATCGTCGGGGGCGGCCCCACCGGCGTGGAACTGGCCGGGTCGTTTGCGGAACTCACCCGCACCGTGCTGCACCGGGAATTCCGGCGGATTGATCCGGCCCAGGCGCGCATCATATTGATCGAGGGTGCGCCGGTGATTTTGTCCCATTTGCCGCCGGATCTGTCGGCCAGTGCCCAACGGCAGTTGGAGGCGCTCGGGGTGCAGGTGCGCACCGCCACGCAGGTTAAGAACATCCGGGAAGGCGAAGTGGAGCTGGCGGGTGGGGAGGTGATTCGCGCCGGAAACATCCTCTGGGCGGCGGGGGTTTCGGCCTCGCCGCTCACCAAAGAGCTGGGTGTGGCGCTGGACCGGGCCGGACGCGTGAAAGTCAACCCGGATCTGAGCGTGCCCGGCAATCCGGAGGTTTTTGCCATCGGGGACTTGGCGCTGGTCATGCAGGAGAACGGCAAACCCGTTCCTGGCGTTTCGCCGGCCGCCATGCAGATGGGGCGGCATGTGGCGCGGATTTTAAATTTCGAAATCCGGTTTGGCCCCGGTCAACTGCCGCGGTCGGCGTTTAAATACCGGGACAAGGGCACGATGGCCACGATTGGCCGTTCGGCGGCGGTGGCGGTGGTGGGACGGTTGAAGTTTACGGGACTGGCCGCGTGGATGGCCTGGCTGCTGGTCCATCTGATTTTCCTGATCGGTTTCCGGAACCGGGCGGCGGTGATGTTCCAGTGGGTGTACTCCTACTTTTCCTTCCGTCGCAGCGCCCGGATCATCACCTACCTGCCGCCCAAAGTGGCGAAGGAAGCGGTCCGGACGGTGCATCCGGTCTGAGCCTGCAGGGAGGAAAAGCGTGGAGGCAAACGTGGTGTTCCGCCCGGGGACCAATGAAAATGGTGCGCATAGCAGGACTTGAACCTGCACGGGTCGCCCCACTACCACCTCAAAGTAGCGTGTCTGCCAATTCCACCATATGCGCAACCGGACGGATAATGAAGCAGGCGGCGGGCCGGGATGCAAGGTTTTTCAACCGCCAAACAAACCCCGCCAGCCGCGCCAGAAACCAGGTTCCAAGGGATGGAAGCGGGAGTCGGCCACCTTGTCCAAGTCAATTTGCAGCAGCAGGCCGATGGCGTTGGCCCCACGGCGGCCGTCCCGGATGGCGTTCACGCCATAGCCGTAGTTGAGGATGACTTTCCAGCGGTCGGATTTGGCCCGGTATAAAATCCCGCCGCCGACGCCGGTCAGCGAATCGCCGGGCTGTCCGGTGCCGGGCAGGTAATCCACCACAGCGGTGGCCGCATCCAAGCTGAGGTTCCAATGTTTGTCCGAGTCCAGCGGCAACAAGTAGCTGGCGTCAAACAGGACATATTGCCGGGCGCTGAATTCCTGGTAGAAATAGCCGGGCAGGGAAAGGGGGAATTCCGAGGTGAGCGGCAACGAACCGCCCAGGCGGTAGGCGCTGAAGCGGTCGGCTTCCACGCTGGTGCCGGCCTGCAGCTTCACCGAGAAATTTTGCTGGCTTTCCGGCAGGGTGTAGGACAGGGCGGCCCGGGTCCAAAACAAATGGGATTGCGGCTGGGTGTCAAAGGGGGCGTTGGCAAACCCATAGGTACCGGAATCGGAGCGAAACTGGCCCTCATACCAGATGGACATTTCCATGGCGAGCGCCGGGTACAGGGTGGGTTCGATGCCGCCCCAGCGCAGGCCGGTGCGCACGTTGAACGTGGTCCGGTTGTCGGGCACCTGAAAGCCCGGGGCGGTGTCGTCCGCGACAAATACGGAATAATGGGTGCTGCCGCGGAGCACGAAGTTCAAAGGTATCTGGTCACCAGGATTGAACAAATGATAGAGGCTGGCGGAGACTTCCACGCTGTGGCCGTCAAAGGATTCGCCCGTTTTATAGGTGCCACCGTCCACTTCTGAGTAACCGTCGGCATAGCCGCCGCCCGTCAGGCCGATGCCCAGGTCCGTGTTCGGTCCCAGCACGCCGGAGATGCCCAGCTCCGAATCCACATAAACGGGGGCCACGGCCAGGCGGAGGGTGAGGTTTGTGCGCAGAAAGTCCGGCTGGTTGTGGTAATAGAACGCATAGGCGCCCAGCGGCGAGCGGCCCTCCAAAGGTTGTTCGTAACCCAATTGTATCAGGTCGCGCTTGTAGGGGTCCACCTGTGCCACCACAGGGAGAGCGAGGAACATCAACCCCATCACCAAGCCCGGTCTTTTCATGGGTTTTTATCTAACGCATTAATCCCGTGGCAGCAAGCGGATTTATGATGGCACTCACTCACCCACACGTCAGCCGGGTGATGCGTTCCTGCAACTGGTTTTGCCAGCGGTTGAAGTAGCCAAACAGCCGGTAGAGTTCCTCCAGGCGGGACAGGAGGGCCGGCGGGCGGTCCGGGTCCAGCCATTGCCCATCGAGTTGCTCCAGGCGGGCGTGCAATTCATCGCGCAGGCCGCCGAGTTTTTGCTGCCAGGCATTCAAACGTTCGATCCCCTCTTGGGCGCGTTCGAACCATTGAATTTTCAGCAGGGGCGAGGTGACCTTGTCGCGTTCCAACAGGAAGGCATCCGCCTGGCGGCAGACCCCGACGATGCCGGCAAACAAATCGGCCAGGGCCGGGGGGATGCTCTGGATGTCCGCCGGTTTGACGCCGCGTTCCAATTCTAGGAGATGGAGGAGGCGGGATTTGGGTTCGGCCAGGCATTGATAAGCGGCGTTCAACTCCGCATAGCGCCGGTTGGCGGCGGCTTGTTCGTCCGCCGGGGCGTTGTGGGTGCGGTCGGGATGCGCTTCGGCGGCGAGGCTGAGGAAGGTCTGGCGGAGCCGGTTGGGGTCCAACCGGGGGCGGCGGGGTTCGTGGAGGAGGGCGAAAAAGTCCGTCACGCCGAGAAGCTTTCGCCGCAGGAACAACTGGTGGCGGCGTTGGGGTTTTTCACCTTGAACCCGCCGTCGAGCGTGTTGAGGTAATCCAATTCGCTGCCGGTCACATAGAGGGCGCTTTTCGGGTCCACCACCACGCGGACGCCGGCGCTTTCCACGAGGATGTCCCGGCTGGCGGGGCCGTCCTGCAAGTCCATTTTGTATTGGAGGCCCGAACAGCCGCCGCCCACGACGGCCACGCGCAGAACGCCGTTGGGGCGGCCCTGTTTGGCGAGCAGCGTGGAGACTTTCAAGGCCGCGTTGGCGGTGAGCCGGACCAGTCGTTCATCCCCGACGCGAAACGCCGGGGCGGTGGGGGTTTTGGCGGTTATGGCGGCAATCATACGACCTAATCACCTTAAGCGCCGCGGGGGGTGGTGTCAATGGCGCCTTTTTAGTTCACGGTTTATCTGCGCCCGGGTTTGGCGTAACCTGCCGGGGTGAAACTGATTTCCTGGAATGTGAACGGGCTGCGGTCCGTGTTGAAGAAGAATTTTCTGGCCTATCTGGCCGCCGAGCGGCCGGACGTCCTATGCTTGCAGGAGACCAAATGCACGCCCGAACAGGTGGAGCAGCTTTGGTCGGCGGATTATACGACATATTGGAATTCAGCGGTGAAGAAAGGGTATTCCGGCACGGCCATCTTCACCCGGGAACGGCCGTTGCAGGTGCAGCCGCACCTGGGCATCCATGAACATGACCAGGAGGGCCGGGTGCTGACGGCGGAGTATCCCGGATTTTATCTGGTGAATGTTTATGTGCCGAACTCAAAACGGGAATTGACCCGGCTGGCGTACCGGCAGCAATGGGACCGGGACTTCCTGGGCTATTTGAAAAAATTGGAGCGGAAGAAGCCGGTCATCTGGTGCGGCGATCTGAATGTGGCGCACACGGAAATTGACCTGGCGAATCCCCGGGCCAACGTCCACAACCACGGGTTCACGCCCGAGGAACGGGCCGGGTTTGACGCCTGTGTGGCGGCGGGCTTTGTGGACACCTTCCGGGTGTTCGAGCCGGGCGGGGGACATTACACCTGGTGGAGTCCGTTGGCGGGCGCGCGTTCCCGGAATGTCGGCTGGCGCATTGATTACTTCCTGATCTCACCGTCCCTCCGACCCCGGCTCAAACGGGCGTTCATCCAGCCGGAGGTGTTGGGGAGCGACCATTGCCCGGTGGGGATTGAGCTGGGGTGATTTAGCGGACTGTTTGAAATTGCTTCAACTTCGTGACCAGGTCGCGCAGCGAGGCTCCGTTTGCACCCTGCAGGGACGGCATTTTGGCCGCCGTTTCCGCGACCAACAGCGCGTTGGCGATCCGGCCCTCGCTCATCAATAAATTCACATACCGGTACACCGTTTCCTGTGAATAAGGGCAAAGCGCCCAGGCCTGGCGGAAGGCAAAGTCTGCTGCGTCGTTCATGCGCTTTTTTTCGGCGGCGTCAGCCGCATGTTGCGCGCGCCAGGCGTAGAGGCCGCCGATGGAACTTCGCAATTTGGAATAACTTTGGCACCAGCATTCGCTTTGGACAAACTGCGGGTCGCCGGCAAATCCGCGCAAATCCTTTTGCCCCTGGATTTTTTCCGCGAACGCGGCGACCTCTTTAACGGTCGTGTCCGGTTTCAACCAGCCGCCAATCAGCGGCGTCACACAGGTGGTCCAGTATTCGCGGTCGCGCTGAATGATTTCATCGGACATTTCCGGCAGCGGTTGCCGGTTGATTTTCATGATCAAACCGTGTGGTTCAAGCTGCGGATACATCCAGTCGAGCGGGAAGCTTTCCTCCAGGTAAAATTCGCGGTCGGGGTTCCGGTCGAAAATGGTTTTCGTCAAGAGGGCTTTGATTCCTTCCACCGACATCTGCCCGCTCACTTGGAATCGCCCGTTTGCATCCCGCCCGTAGTTTTCGCCCGGCTTGAGTTGGCGGGGTTCGTTGGGAAATTGCTGATCGTGAGCCACACGGCGCTGTAGATCCGTCGAGAAATCCTGGAAGCTCGTTTGCAAGTCTTCGTCGGTGAGCAAATGGATTTTCCCGCCATACATCGCCCGCAGATATTGCAGATAGGTGCCGTCGGGGAGCGGATTTTGCGAGAGCGCAAAGAACGGTTTCCCGTCCGCATGCGCTTCCATCAACGCCGTGACGACAAACCGGCCCGCATCCGTGCCGCCAAAATAAATGCTGCCGGCCGGGATGGATTGGATGATGTCCGTGCCGTAAGCCACCGCATATTTGTCCCCCGGGGGAAATAGTTCATACACGCCGTAAGCATCCATCGTTGCCAACCACCAGCTTCCGTGCCGGGGACTGGCATTCCGGATGCCTGCGGACATCCGCGCGTAAAGATTGGTTGCGGCCGGCCAGTCTCCGGTTCTGGCGGCCTGGTAAAACGCGTCGAAATCCGCCGGCAACGTGCTCCCGTCCTGTTTCGCCAAGGAACGCGCCTGGGTTTCCTGCCCGGTGACGAATTGCTTCAACTGCGTGGACGCCGCCGATTGGTCGAGCGACCACGATGACGGCGACTGGACCGGCCTTTTCGCGCACCCGGCCAGCAGCCAGGCCGCGCCGAGAACCACCGCCAGAAGGTTGCCAGTTGTTTTCATAGAGGTTTATTATTTTGCATTGTCGTATAATAGACACCGACCGGGCGTTTTTTGTATAAAAATCTCGGTGGTGGGCGCCCATCGCCAGCCAGACCCCCGTTGGTCCATGGGCCAGTGGTTGGTCTGCAATTGCCTGTGAGTTTTGTTGCTTAGAAGCACCCACCCGCCCTGGTGGCAAGCTGTGTTCATGGAAGAAACGGCAAGGGGGTGTATGCTCGCGCTGGCGCGCTCGCAGCGCCGCGTGAGGGCACACGGCCCACAGGGGGAGAAGACGCCGTGTGACGGCACACGGCCTACAGGGCAAGGTTGTTTCATTCCCGGGGGTGAGTCAGCAAGGGCCGGGGGACGAGGCGGTGGCCGGATGTGGGGACGAGCCGTCCCCGCCCGTGCGCCTGAGAAGGCAAGAAGACAGAGCGGTGAACGTCCGCTTCGCGCGGTGAAGAATCGTGCGGTATTGGGCTTGCGTCGAAAAAATGGACAGTAAAATCGGCATTTTTTGTTTAGTTGTTTTTGAGTTCGAAGTCAATTGGGGACAGATAATTTAAGGCGCTATGGAGGCGCTTGGGATTGTAAAAACATTCGATGAAATCGAAGATTTCCGTGCGCGCCTGTTGGCGGGTGATGAAGTTGCGGCGATAGACCAGTTCGAGTTTGAGGGTGCTCCAGAAGCTTTCCATGGTGGCGTTATCGTAGCAATTGCCCTTGCGGCTCATGGAGGCGATCAGGCCCGCTTGGAGGAGGGCCTGGCGGTAATCGCCGGCGGCGTATTGGACGCCGCGATCGGAATGGCAGAGGACTTTGGCGGGGGGTTGCCGATGCAAGCGCGCCATGGCCAAGGCTTGTAAAACCAGGGCGGTGTCGATGCGGTCGCTCATGGCCCAGCCAATGATTTTGCGGCTGTAGAGGTCCAGAATGGCGGCCACATAAAGCCAGCCTTCGCCGGTTTGAACATAGGTGATGTCCATGACCCAAATTTGATTGGGCGCCGTGGCCTTGGGGGCGGTCGCCAGACGATTGGGCGCGATGGGGTGGTCGTGGTTGCTGTCGGTGGTGCGGACGCGGTAGCGGCCCCGCTGGCGGCCACAGAGGCCCGCTGCCTGCATGAGTCTGGCGATGCGTTTGCGGCCATGGCGGTGGCCTTGCTGCCGCAGGACTTGTTGCACCCGCGGGCTGCCGTAAGTTTGGCGGCTTTGGGCGTGAATGGTTTGGATGGAGCCCGCCAGTTGTTGATTGGCCTGGGCGCGTGGGCCGGGGGTCCGGCGGCGCTCCAGCCAGGCATAGTAGCCACTGGGGGAGACGCCGAGGTTCTGGCACAGGGCCAGGATGGCATGGTCGTTTTTCATCGCATTAACCCGGTCATAGCGTTCGTCGAAGGTTCGGAGAGAATGCCCAACGTTTTTTCTAAAATGTCACGCTGCTCCCGTAAATGGCGGTTCTCGCGCAGGGCGTTATCCAACTGCTCCTGGAGGTCCTTCGGCGAGCCGGGCTTTGCCCCCGCCGCCGCTCTCCCCCCAGCGTCGGCGGGGGCAAAGCCCACCACCGCTGGCCGAATGCATGGTTTGCCCAAGATGGATTGCTGTCCTTGGCAGAACTCCATGAGTTTACGCGGATAATCGTAAAACTACGAACCCACTAACTGGAGAGCCGAATGCGGGAAATCCGCCCGTCCGGTTCGGAGGGAGGGGCAAGGTTTAAACCCTTGTCCCTACCCCTATCGACATTGTCGGCAGCCTTGCCCAGGGCGGAAAATTTTTTCAATAGGGCTGGACAAGAGTCACGGGCTCTTATATTTTCAGCGAAACATTTAAGCAACTATGACACCTGCATTTAAAAATATTGGCCCGATCACCTACGAAGGTCCGACCTCCAAGAACCCGCTGGCGTTCAAGCACTACAACGCCGCGGAAATCGTCGAAGGCAAAACAATGCGCGAACATCTGCGGTTTGCCGTGGTGTACTGGCACACTTTCCGCGGCACCGGCTCCGACCCGTTCGGTGCGGGGACGCTGCAGCGCCCGTGGGACGACGGCAGCAACTCGGTGCGCAACGCCCAGAACCGGGCGCGGGTGGCGTTTGAATTTATTTCCAAGCTTGGGGCGCCGTATTATTGCTGGCATGACCGCGACGTGGCGCCGGAGGGCGCGACGCTGGCGGAAACGAACAAGAATTTGGACGCGGTGGCCAAAGTTTTGAAGGAAGAGCAGGAACGCACGGGGGTGAAGCTGTTGTGGGGCACGGCCAACCTGTTTTCCAATCCCCGGTTTGTCCATGGCGCGAGCACGAGCAGCAACGCGGATGTGTTCGCCTTCGCGGGGGCGCAGGTGAAGAAGGCGATGGAGGTGACGCACGAACTCGGCGGCGAAGGTTACACGTTCTGGGGCGGCCGGGAAGGTTACATGACGCTGCTCAACACCGACTTGAAACGGGAGCAGCAGCACCTAGCCCGGTTCCTGCACCTGGCGGTGGCGTACAAGAAGCAACTGGGTTTCAAAGGCCAGTTCTACATCGAGCCCAAGCCGAAGGAACCGACGAAGCACCAGTATGATTCGGACGCGGCGGCGTGCCTGAATTTCCTGAGGGAATTCGATTTGCTGCCGCACTTCAAGCTGAACATCGAGACGAACCACGCCACGCTGGCGGGGCACACGATGCAGCATGAGTTGGAAGTGGCCGGGGCGGCCGGCGCGCTGGGTTCGATTGACGCCAACACGGGCGACGAACTGCTGGGCTGGGACACGGACCAGTTTCCGACGAGCATTTACCTGACCACGTACACGCTGCTCTCGCTGTTGAAATACGGCGGCTTCAAGACCGGGGGGCTGAATTTTGATGCGAAGGTGCGGCGCGAGAGTTTTGAGCCGGTGGATTTGTTCCACGCGCACATCGGTGGGATGGACGCCTTCGCGCGGGGCCTGAAGATTGCGATGGCCATCCGCAAGGACGGCCGGTTGGCGGAGTTCGTCAAACAGCGCTACGCCTCTTGGGATGCGGGCATCGGGGCCAAAATTGAAGCCGGCAAGGCGACGTTCCAGGACCTGGAAGCCTACATGCTCAAACAGGGCGAGGTCGCTCCGAACGTCAGCGGACGCCAGGAATTCCTGGAAAATCTCATCAACGAGTTTATTTAACCGGCGGTGAGAGCGTTCCGGCCGGTGACGCGATCCGGGCCGTTATAAATTCAGGCGAAACTTGCAACCCAAGTTTCGCCTTTTTTATGGACCTTGGGCCGTTCTCCCCGCCCGGCGGGAAACAAATTGGTCTTCGGGCCGCTGCAGCCCCATCTTTTGCATCCGGGTCACCCACGTGGTCGGCTTGATTCCCAGCAGTTCCGCCGCCCCGTCCGGACCGGTGATTTTCCTGTTGGTTTTTTGCGGGTGGCCAAATTAATATAAAATAAATTGTTGACATACTGTTTATATGTTCTATAAACAGTGCATGGTCAAAACGCCGGATACCAAACCGCTGATGCTGGGGCCGATTTCGCCCGCGGCGCCCGGTGCCCTGTACCAGCAGATCGTCGACGGCCTCCAGCGCGAGATCAGCGAAGGGCGGCTGCCCCCTGGAGCCCCGCTGCCCTCGTTCCGCGTGCTGGCGGAGGATTTGCTCGTCAGCGTCATCACCGTCAAGCGCGCCTACGAGGAACTGGAGCGCGCCGGGATTATTTACCGGCGGCAGGGGCTGGGGACGTTCGTGGCCGACCACGGGCCGGACCGCAGCCGCACGGCCAAGCTGGACGCCGCCCGGGAATTGCTGCACCAGGCCGCCCGCGCGGCGGCGGAAGCCGGCCTGTCCCCGGCGGAAACGCTCGAACTCGCCCGAAAAATCATCCAAGGAACCTCATATGAACCACCCTGCCATTGAAATTCACGGCCTGAAGAAATCCTACCATCCCTTCCAGCTCGGCCCGCTGGACCTCACGGTGCCGCGCGGTGCGATTTACGCGCTCATCGGCCCCAACGGCGCGGGGAAGACGACGGCCCTGGATTTGATTCTGGGCCTGGGCAAAAACGACGCCGGAGAAATCCGCGTGTTCGGCCTGGACCACCAGCGTGACGGGGTGGCCATCAAACGTCGCGCCGGTTACGTGGGGCCGGAATTGAATTTTCAGGCCTGGAGCCGGGTGGGCCGTGCGATCAGGTTCGTGCGTGGATTTTATCCGGACTGGGATGACGCGTATTGCGCGGAATTGCTGACGGCCTTCCATCTTGCGCCGGGGGACCGGATTGCGAATCTGTCCTTTGGGGCGAAAACGAAATTGAGCCTGCTGCTGGCGCTCTCGCACCGGCCGGAGCTGCTGGTCCTGGACGAGCCGACGACGGGTCTGGACGCGGTGTCCAAACAGCAAGTGTTCGCGGAGCTGCTCAAAACGGTCGAGCAGGGGGACCGCACGGTGCTGATCTCCTCGCACGGACTGACGGACTTGGAACGGTTTGCCGATTATGTGGCGCTCCTTAAGAACGGCCGGCTGTTGCTGGCCGGGCGCATGGATGAAGTGGTGGAGCGCTACCGCTGGGCGGAGTTTTTCCTGGCCGCCGGCGGGACCCTGCCCGCCCAAGCCTGCCTGACGGTGTTGAAACACGAGGGCAACCGGTGGCAGGCCGTGCTGGATATGCAGGCGGACGCGCCGGAACGGTTGCTCGGTCTGGGCGCGCAACAACTCACGATGACCCCGATGACGTTGGAGGATTTGTTTGTGGCGCTCGTGCGCGAAAAGGAGGCGGCATGAAGAATATTCTGCGGGATCTCGTGCGCCGGTGGAGGTGGCGCGCGCTGCTTTTCGGTCTGATTTATGGGGCCATCGTGTGGATCGGGGTGCCGGACCTGTTCAACTGGACGGCGGGGTTTTTCCCCCTGGCCCTGTTCTTGGGGGTGACTCAGTTGTCCCCTGAATTGACTTATGGGGACGTCCCCCGCGTGCTGCGGACGTTGCCGGTGACGGCCGAAGCAATCGGCCGGGCCTGGTGGTGGGCGACGGTGGGACTGCCGGCCTTGACGCTTGGGGTGATCACGGTGGCGGTGTATGGGGTGGCCACCTTTATCAATCACCATTCATTCATGGGGGTCATCACGCCTTGGAACATCCGGGTGCATCTCCGGCACGACCCGTTGTCCGGGACGGGGTGTTATTGTTTCTGGCTGACCAATGCCCTGTGGTTTGGCCCGCTGTTTTTCTTATACTCCGGCAGGCCCGCGCCCGGTCAGAGATCGTGGGTGGCGCTGCGGGGCTTGGGTTTCAGCCTGCTGTTTGCGGCCGCCTTTTTCACGATGATGGGCTTTTATCTGCTGTTCCCGCCCTATACGCTCCGCTGGGAAATCTTTTTGCTCGTGGGGATGCTGCTGACTATCGCGAGCTGGTTTCGCGCGGAGGCTTTGGCGAAGGAACAGTTGGGCGGCCTGCGGACCGTGACCGGCAAGCAGCAGGCGGAAGCTTTATCCGGCCAAATGACGGATCGGGCCATGGAAATCATCGGCCGGCCATTCACCGGCGGACGGGCGGCGGGCGGGCGCTGCGTGGACGGTCCGGGCGGGCTGCGGTTTTTGTTTCAAATGATATTTTACCCGATGTTCGGACAAGGGCTGGCCATGGTGCTGGTCTTCGGTCTGCTGTTCTTCCGGTTCGTGACGAGGTCCGGTTTGGGCAACGACAACGTGGCCAACGACAACGATGTGCCCGTGAGCGCTTTTTGGATGGTGGTTTCCTTCTTCCTGTGGCTGGCGGTTCTTCTGGTGCTGCCAAAGGCTCTGCCGTCCACTCGCTGGCTGCGGACGCTGCCGGTGTCTGCCGCGCAACTGGCGGGAGTGCTGATCGGCGCGCCGCTGGCGGCCATGCTGGCGTTCATGGCGCTGGGGAACGTGATTCTGGGCCTGGTCTATCCGCTCTCGCAATTGCCGCTGCCGGCCCTGCTGCACCAAGGTTGCCTGCTGCAAATGGCGCTGGCGATGGGGTTGGTGCCCCTGTTCCTGTGGCGGGGCACGGATGCACCCGCCATATTCTTGGCGATGCTGCTGCTGGTGATCGGTGCGACCAATTCGGTCCACATCCAACAAGACCTCTCCCTTCCGGAAAATTTGGGCGCGGCGTTACTGCTGGTGCTGGTCAATTTCGGGTTGACGCAGTGGCTGCTGGCCCGGAACAGCCGCGTGTATCGGCCGCGCCCCGGCGCGGGGGTTGGACTGACTTGGTTTGGCAGTTTGCGCGGCTAAATACGAAGGGTAGGGCGGGCAGTCTTCTGCCCGCCGAGAGCGTTGTGAATCCTCCGGTGGATAGGCATCTTCCGCCGGCGCGCATCCTGCAGTCGCGGGACGCCCCACCAGATCATGCTCGCACCATGTTTCCTCCCGCCGGCTGCTCGCAGCGTAAAGTCCTGTTTGGTCCGAGCCCTCCTCACGTTGGCTGCCACGATTCATCGCCGGTCCGGCATCGCGCAAAACTCGACAACGGGCGGCGGGCGGGGCATCCTGCCGATCATGGCATTTGAAACTGAATCACCGTTGGATTCGCTGTGGAAGGAATACGGGCGGACGTTCCAGGATTTTGACGATCTGACGTTGGCCCGCTGGCTGGCGCAAACGCTGGGGCAGTTGGAGGGGAAGGTGTGGCGGCTGTCGCATCCGCTGGTGGGGGCGTACCGGCTGGCGGCCCTGCCCGCGCATGAACGGCAGGTGTGGTTCAAACACATGGCCACGCCCCCGGCGGCCTATGTGGAATCACCGTGCTGCCGGGCCCCGTTCCTGCCGCTGCTGACGCGCGATGTCCGGGAATCGGGCCTGATCTGCCAGCATTGCAACGAGACGCTGCTGCCGTTCGACGAGCTCCCGGCCGAGATCAAAGGCGACCTGGAGGCGTGGGGCCGGGATTACGCGCCCGTGCACGCCGTGGCGCATTGGGACGATCAACAGCGGCGGCGGACGCGGGATTACGACCACGCCTTTGAGACGGCCGCCGAAGCCGCCGAGCGGCTGCTGACCTATGCCGGCCGCGAGCTGGCCCCCAAGCTCCTCAATTTTTACCCGGCCGTCATCTGGGAGGACCAGGATGAATGCCTGGAAGTCCGGCCCGAAGATGTGGGCCTGTAACCGCCGTGCTGAAATTTGCGTTCAAATGGCTGTTCCGGCTGCTGCTGCTGGCCGTGGTGCTGGTGGTCATTCTGGCGCTGTCCCTGGATTCCCTGCTGCGCGTCTATATGGAACACAACCTCCGCGCGCAGACGGGCATGGACGCGGAAATCGGGCGGGTGTCGCTGGGTTGGTTCGAGCCGCGCCTGGAAATCCGGGATCTTAAGATCTACAATCCGGCCGCTTACGGCGGCACGCTGTTCCTGGACATCCGGGAAATTCATGTGGAATACGACCGGCGGGCGCTGCTGCGCTCGGAACTGCACCTGACCCTGCTGCGGTTCAACCTGGGCGAGCTGGACATTGTGAAGAACGCGGCGGGCCGGCTGAATGTTTTGCCGGCGGGGATGAGTTTGCCGGCCGGCATCACCTTGCCGCCCGGCGTATCCCTGCCGGCGGGCGCGACGGCGGGCTCGCCCGGGTCCGCCGGCCCGCCCGGCCCGCCGGGGGCGGCCGGGCCGTCCGCCAAACCCGTCGTCACGGCGCCGGGCCCGTCGGCGGCCAAGGCCGAATTGGAGCAGCGGACGGGGTTGTCGTTTGAAGGGATCGACGCCTTGAATGTGTCGGTCGGCACGCTGAAATACATTGACCTGAAGGATCAACGGAACAACCGGACGCAGAAAATTGACCTGGAAAACGCGGTGGTGTCCAATGTCAAAAGCGAGGCCGACCTGCTGCCCCTGACGGGGCTGATCGAGTTGCGGAGCGGGGATTTCTTCAAGGCGCTGCTCGGGACCAAAGACGCGGGCGTCGGCAGCGGACTTTTGAAGCTGGTATTTTGAGAATTGTATTCCGCACATTTTCTTATAACGTTTCCGGGTGAATCGCGCGACGCTTAAATCCGCCGGACGGGTGGTGGTGAAGTTTGGCACGGGGGTGCTGACGGACGACCAGAAACAGCCGGACCCGGCGCAGTTGGAACAGTTGGTGGCGCAAATCGCCGGGCTGCGTCGGACGGGTCATGAAGTGGTGGTGGTGACCAGCGGCGCGGTGGGCGCCGGCATGGGGGCGCTGGGGTATCAAAGCCGGCCGACCGATCTCGCGGAAAAACAGGCGTGCGCGGCCGTGGGCCAGTCGCGCCTGATGGCGGTGTATGACCAGTTGTTCGCCAAACACGGGCTGGTGGTGGCCCAGGTGCTCCTCACGCACGACGACCTGGAGCATCACGAGCGGCATCTCAACGCCCGCAACACGCTGGTGACCCTGCTCCGCCAGGGCGTGGTGCCGATCATCAATGAGAATGACGCGGTCTCCTTCACGGAAATCAAATTTGGCGACAACGACACGCTCTCCGCGCTGGTGGCGGCGCTGTTGCCGGCCGATCTGCTGGTGATTTTAACGACGGTGGTGGGGGTGATTGAAGATTTCGGCGGGGCCAACCCGAAAGTCATTCCGGTCATCGAACAAATAGACGCGGGCATCGAGGAACTCGCGGGCGGGACAGCCAGCGAGACGGCCGTGGGCGGCATGAAGTCGAAAGTGGAGGCCGCCAAAATCGTGGTGCGTTCCGGCATCCCGCTGGTGATCGCCTCGGGCCGCCAGCCCGATGTGCTGGCGCAAATCCTCGACGGGGCGGACGTGGGCACATTGTTTGTGGCCCCGCCGACCCGGCTGGCGGGACGCAAGCGGTGGATCGCATTTTTTCATCATCCGCAAGGCGCGCTGCAGGTGGATGACGGGGCGAAGCACGCCCTGCGCAACAAGGGCAAAAGCCTGCTGCCGCCGGGAGTAACGCGATGCGAAGGGGACTTTGCGGCGGGCGACGTCGTGCGGCTGTGCGACCCGGACGGCATGGAGTTCGCCCGGGGCATCGCCAAGTTCGGGGCGGAGGAAATCCGCGGGCAGATTCAGGCGCGCGGGGAGGCCGGGGGCGAAAAATCCCCGGTGCGCATCCTGCGTGAGGAACTGGTCCACCGCGATGATTTGGTGATTTTGTAAGGCTCTGCCTCTGGGATGAGCGGTTGCAGACCCCGGTTTGAAGCGGAACGGGATGGAGTGGAAAGACGGAAACGGACAGGCCTTGGAAATCCAACCATGAAATACCCGTTCTTTTTGACAGAATGAACCGAATGAACAAAATGGGATTCTGAATATTCGATCATACTGTCCAGACAACGGGAAAATGCGGAGGGGGCGCGGCGGACGAGGTCGTCCGCTGCCACGAGGGATGTTAAGGTCCGGCAGCGGATTACGGTGTGAGTGTTTCCAGAACGCCAAAAACGGTGAAGTCAGCGGGGTTGGACGTGAGCAGGCGGCGGACGCCGTTGGTGTTAAGGATGGCGGCCAGATGCGTATCAAGGATGCGTTTGCGCCCCAAATTGAATTGCCGCAACCAATGCGGCGTTTGATCCATGCCAGCCGGGGTCGGTTCCAGCAGGCGGACGGCTGGGTTGGCGAGGAATTCCCGAATCCAGTCCAAGGCTTCTGGCATGGTCAGCGGGGGCGAAAATCTTCGCTCATCGGTGACGACGTGGAGAAATTCAGTCGCCACCAGAGACGGGAAAACTAGTTTGGTTCCCCGCAGCATTTCAGCCTGAACCGCTGCGAGGGTCTGCACATGGGCAGGATGGTCGGCAATGGCCAATTGGACCAGAACGTTGCAATCCAATCCAATCATGGCCGGCCGAACCATTCCTCGGCCAGTTCCGCCTGCGAAATGACCGGGGTTAAAACCCGATGGCCGGTCAGTGTGCGAATCGGCAGGTGCGGGCGGAGGGCGGCGGGTTCCTCCAAGGTGGACACCAGTTTAGCCACCGGTTTGTTGCCCTGGGTCAACAACACCTCGGCACCCGCCTGCACCTGCTTAATCAGGTCAGCAAGCTGTCCGGTTCCGATTTCGGCTGTGACGATCATACGGGGACAATACATCTTTTCCGGCGGGGAGTCGAGTGCTGTTTTAGCTGGAAACGGGGCGGGTAAATCCAATTTTAATTCCGTCGAATTCGACGGAATTAAAATTCAGGCCGGGTTGAACACAATTCGATTCTGAATATTCGGTCATACTGTGCAGAAATTCCCCTCCTTCCGCCGCCCCATCCGGCCAGCCCCCGGTCCCTCCGCAATATGTGATTGACTCGCCTTTTACGAATACCTACCGTTCGGTAAGTTTTTAACGGGACTTGACTTATGGCTGATGCGGAAACTCAAATTGCGGTGCCGAAGGCGATCGTCGTGCCGCCGCCGCCGGCCGCCGGCCGGCTGGTTTGGCCGGGGGCGTTGCTGGTGGCGGTGGCGTGCTATTTCGGGCTGAAATACCTGGGCGTGGCGTTCAACCATGAATCCACGGATGACGCGTTCATCGCCGGCCATGTGGTGTCCGTGGCGCCGCGGGTGGCCGGGCAGATTGCGGCCGTGCGGGTGGTGGACAACCAACTGGTGCATTCCAACGACGTGCTGGTGGAAATTGATCCGGCGGACCTGACCATGACGGCCGGGCAAAAAAGCGCCGCCGCCGACGCCGAGTCCGCCAACTTCCAGGCCATGGGGGCCGGCCTGGAATTGATGAAGACCAAGCTGGAGACCGCCGCGGTGACGGCCCGGGAATCGCAGGCGGATGTCGAGGCGATGGCTGCCACCGCCGACCGCACTCGGGCGGACCTGGCCCGCGCCAAGGAATTGCTGGGCCAAAAGACCATCTCCGCCCAGGAATACGACGCCGCCCAGGCCGCCGCCAAAGAGGCCGATGCCAACCTCAACTCCGCCCGGCAAAAAACGGACGCCGACCAATCGCGGATCAAGGAGGCCAACGCCGAGGTCGTCGCCACCGAATCCGCCGTGGCCATGGCGCTGGCCAAATCGCGCCAGGCCCAGACGGACCTGGACACCGCCCGGCTGAATTTGTCCTACACCAAGATTTTCGCCCCGGCGGACGGGCGGATCACCCGCAAATCCGTCGAGCCGGGTGATTACGTCCAGACGGGCCAGGCGCTGCTGGCCATTGTGCCGGCGGAAGTCTGGGTGGTGGCCAACTTCAAGGAATCGCAGTTGAAGAAGATGCAGCCCGGCCAGCCGGTGCGGGTGGAAATTGACGCGCTGGGGGGCCGGAGCTTTGCGGCGCATGTGGACAGCATCCAGGCCGGCAGCGGCGCGCAGTTCAGCCTGCTGCCGCCGGAAAACGCGACGGGCAATTTCGTGAAGGTGGTGCAGCGGGTGCCGGTGAAAATTGTATTTGATGAAGCCCTGCCCGCCGACCACACGCTGGGCCCGGGCCTGTCCGTCACCCCGGTGGTGGCGGTGGGGACGGCCAGCCTGCCCCAGTGGGTGGTTGCCGCCGCCGCCGTGGTGGCCGGGGTGCTGACCGGATTGATCTTCAGCCTGCTCGCCCGCCGCCGGAACGGCGGAGCCTAAATCCCCATGCCCGACCGGGTCCAACCGCAGGACTGGAAGCCGCGCCACAGCCCGTGGCTCATCGCCGCCGGCGTGATGATGGCCACCTTCATGGAGGTGCTGGACACGTCCATCGCCAACATCGCCCTGCCTCACATCGCGGGCAGTTTATCGGCCACCACCGACGAGGCCACCTGGGTGCTCACCAGCTACCTGGTCTCCAACGCCATCATTTTGCCGATGACCGGCTGGCTGGGCAATCACTTCGGCCGGAAGCGGGTGTTGATCACCTGCATTATGTTGTTCACCTTCGCCTCCGCCCTGTGCGGGCTGGCCTGGAGCCTGCCCACGTTGATCATGGCGCGGGTGTTGCAGGGCGTCGGCGGCGGGGCCATGGTGCCCATTGCGCAGTCCATCATGCTCGAAAGTTTCCCGGTCGCCAAACGCGGCGCGGCCATGGCCATCTTCGCCCAGGGCGTCGTCGTGGCCCCGATCCTGGGGCCCACCCTCGGCGGCTGGATCACGGACAATTACAGTTGGCGCTGGATATTTTACATCAACCTGCCGGTGGGCGTGGCCGCTGTGCTCATGGCCAAATGGGTGGTCGAAGACCCGCCCTACATCAAGCGCAACGAGTCCGCCTCCATTGATTTCATCGGCTTTGGACTGCTGTCGGTGTGGCTGGCCACGCTCCAAATTGTCCTGGACAAGGGCCAGGAGGCCGACTGGTTCGGGGCCAACTGGGTGTGTTGGTTTACGGGGATTTCCCTCGTCTCCTTCCTCGGCTTCGTCGCCTGGGAATTCACTGCGGACCATCCGCTGGTGGATCTGCGGGTGTTCAAAAACCGCAACTTTGCCGTGGGCGTGATCCTGATGACGTCGCTGGCCGCCATTCTGTATGGCACCACGGCGGAACTGCCGTTGTTTCTGCAAACCCTCATGGGCTACCCCGCCCTGCAAAGCGGTTACGCCATGAGCCCGCGCGGCATTGCCGCCTTCTTCACCACCGCGCTGGTCGGCCGGTTGGTGGGCAAAGTGCCGTTCCGGGTCATGCTGGTCTTTGGCTTCTCGATGCTGGCGGTGTCGTCCTTCATGCTGAGCGACATCAATTTGCAGGTCGCGCGGATCAACGTCATCTGGCCGAGCGTCATCAACGGCATCGCCATCAGCTTCATCTTTGTGCCCCTGACCACCCTGACCATGAGCCAGTTGAGCCAGCAAAAAATCGCCAACGGCAGCGGCATCTACAACCTCACCCGGAATCTGGGCGGCAGCATCGGCATCGCTTTTGTGACCACCATGCTCGCGCGCGGCGCGCAGGTCCACCAGGCCTTGATGGTCAGCCACCTGACCCCGTTCGACCCGCCCTTTGCGCAACAACTCGCCGCGGCCAGGCAGGCGCTCATGTTGCACGCCGATCCGGCCACCGCCACCACCCAGGCCTACAGCGCCCTCTACGGCATCCTCAACCAGCAGGCCAATTTATGGGCGTTCGTGGATAATTTCTACCTGTTCGGTTTGCTGGCCCTGGCCGGCCTCCCCATGCTGCTCCTCCTGCAAAAGGTCAAGCGGCCGGCGAAGGTGCAGGGCGGACATTAACCTCAAAGTCTGAGAGGGCGCATCTTGAGGACACTGCCCCCGAAAGGAGCGCCGGCTTGCGGTCCAACGCTTGGACCCATGCCTCATATGGTATGAGGAAGCGTTACATTGTGGTCGAGCGCTTCGACCGGGGTGGCATGTGCTGAAAGGACACCGGGACCGGGGACCGCCCCAGCCTCCAGACGAAAGACCGCAAGGAAGCGGAGCGGTGGGTGCAGCACAAGAACGAAGCCCTCAAAACTCCGCCCATCAACCACAAAATCGGCATGGCTTGCCTGTCCGCCGCCGATCCGAGGCTCGTCACCCGCACTTGGAGCGAAGTCATGGACGACATCCTTCTCGACCAGGAGCGGCCAACGTTGCCTCGCCGGAAAATCACCATGCTACGGTCTTGCTGGGTCGCCCATTCCGGAAGCCTCTTTATCGCTTGCATCGAGTTTGAAAACCATGAACTTGGGATTTTCCTTTGAGTAGGGCGCCCACTTGCCGCCTTTCTTGCCGTTGGGGTCGCCGTTCTTGGCAAAGTTCGACCAGGCCGTCAACATGACTTCTGAAAGTTGCCAGTCTCCGGGCGTATTCGGTCTCCAGCTATGCTGGAGGGATTTGAATACATACCACAGGTCTGAAGAGTGGAATGCTCCCTTGAGCACGTTGTCTCTGCCATCGGTTGGCAGCGGGCGGGCAAATTGGTAGGCATAAGCTTTGCCGCCCGCCTTCTCCCGGTTCAGGCAAAATGCCGCAATGCCGGCCGACATGTTGTTCATATCGTTCAGTGTGTAACCAATCATATACGGAATATTTGCCAGGGTGTTGTTGGTCGCCGCCGCATCAAAGCTCCGCAGCGAAACATAACCGTCAATGATCGGGGCCCCGGTCATCCGGGTGCGTTTCCCGGTGACGGCCGTGTAAAGACTTCCCACCGTATAAATGGTCTCGGTGGCAGCGGCGCGCATCTTGTCCAGGTTTGTGAGCCCGGCCCAGTCCATGATTTCCTTGGTCTGCAGCTCTGATTGTTCCAGCGTCAGCGGGGGGCCAAAACCGCCCATGCCACCCATGCCGCCCATGCCGCCTGGCCCTCCGGCCCGGGCGCCGGGAGCGGCATTGGTGGCCGCCGGAGTTGCCATGCCGCCACCGCTCATGATGATGGCTCGTTTGAACAAGCCCCTGGCCAGGGGTGATTCGCAGAGCGTTTTTACGCTGCCAGCTCCCGCACTCTGGCCAAATATGGTGACGTTCTCCGGATCACCGCCAAATTGGGCGATGTTCTTCTGAATCCATTTGAGCGATTCGATCTGGTCCAGGATGCCATAGTTGCCTGAAACGTGATTGGGGCTTTCCTTTGAAAGTTCCGGATGTGTCAGAAATCCGAAAACGCCGAGACGATAGTTGATCGACACCAGCACGACCTCTTTGTTTCCCCACTCCTGCCCGTCAAACTCAGGTTCAGAACCCCAGCCTTCCCGGTAACCGCCGCCATGAATCCAGAGCGCCACCGGAAGCTTCTTGTCCGTTTTACCCGGGGCTTTTGTCCAGACATTCAAGTAGAGGCAGTCCTCGCTATACGGGGCCTCATCTCCATAACCCCACTCGGTGGTATAGCCGCCGGGATAGTGAACTGCCTGATAACCGGGATGCCCGAATTTATCGGCAATTTTCACTCCCTGCCATGGCACCACCGGCTGCGGAGCCTGCCATCGGAGTCCTTTAATCGGCGGTGCCGCATACGGAATTCCACGAAAAACATACACTCCTTTGATGTCGGATTTTACGCCTTGAACCTGTCCGCCTTCTATCTTCAGCACCGGATTCGCCGCCTCGGATTTGTAACAAACAAGTGCGAGCAATAAATACAGTAGTTTCTTCATAAATTCGTTCAAAACGGATGGGAATTCGCTTTTCGTGCCCCCGCTCGTGCTGAGCGCTGCGCGGGTGAAAAAGCGGTTCGGTTTTCGGGCTCACCAAGCATGTCGCGACCCTATCAATTCCAAACTCTGGTGTCAACCAGCTTCTCTTGCCCGCTCTCAGCAGGCGGTGTCAAGGGTTCTGGGCTGGGCATGTATCAAGCGCCCAGTCTGAGATCTGATAAAACCCGGGTGGGCAAGCAAATCCGCAACCCAAGATGGCGTGTCATTTTCAGGATCAGACATGAACTTTGGTTGGTTGCGCCGAATATTGGCAGCCTGCTGCAGCTTCAACCATTGATCACCGCCGCATCATCCCCGGTAAACCGCCGCCCATGCGGCCCATGAGCTTGGAGATTTTGCCCATCTTTTTCATCATCTGTTGCATCTCGTTGAATTTGTTGAGCATGGTGTTCACCTCGGTCACCGTCACCCCGCTGCCCTTCGCGATGCGCAGGCGCCGCTTGGCATTGAGCATCTGCGGGTTGCGCCGTTCCGTCCGGGTCATGCCGCAGATGATCGCCTCCATCCGCCGAAATTCCTTTTCCTGCTTCGACAGATTGCCCTGCTGCTTCAAAATCTCCGCCCCGCCCGGCAGCATCCCCACGATGCTCTCCAGCGACCCAAACTTTTTCATCTGGCGCAACTGGTCCAGAAAATCCTCCAGCGTGAACAGGCCCTTGCGCATCTTCTCCTCCATGCGCTTGGCCTCGTCCTCGGTCACCGCCTCCGCCGCCCGCTCCACCAGGCTCACCACGTCCCCCATCCCCAGAATCCGCGACGCCATCCGCTCCGGATGAAACGGCTCAAACTCATCCAGTTTCTCGCCCACCCCCATGAACTTGATGGGTTTGCCCGTAACCGATTTCAGGCTCAGCGCCGCCCCGCCCCGCGCATCGCCGTCCAGCTTGGTCAGGATTGCGCCGGTGATGCTCAGCGCCTGGTCAAAGTGCGTGGCCACGTTCACCGCCTCCTGGCCGGTGGCCGCGTCGAGCACCAGCAATATCTCCTGCGGCTTCACCAAATCCCGCAGCCGCACCAGTTCCTGCACCAGCGGTTCGTCAATCTGCAGCCGGCCCGCCGTGTCGAAAATCAGCGTGTTGCGGCTGTTCAAGCGGGCGAAGTCCAGCGCCCCGCGCGCGATTTTCAGCACGTCCGTCTCGCCCCGCATCAGAAACACCGGAATCTCCAACTGCCGGCCCAGGGTCTCCAGTTGATCCATGGCCGCCGGACGGTACACGTCCGCCGCCACCAGCAGCGGCTGCCGGCCCTGCTTCAAGAGCAGCCGCGCCAGCTTGCCGCTGGACGTGGTCTTGCCCGACCCGTGCAGGCCCACCAGCATCAGGCAGCTCGGGTTGCCGCTGAGATTCAGTCCCGCATTTTGCGAGCCCAGCAGCGCCACCAGTTCGTCATGGATGATCTTGATGATCTGCTGGCCGGGATGCACGCTGGCCACCACCTCGGCGCCGATGGCCTGGGTCTTGACGCGTTCGATGAAATCGCGGGCGACCTTGAAATTGACATCCGCATCCAGCAACGCCAGCCGTACCTCCCGCAGCGCGTCGCCGACGTTGCTTTCGGAAATCTTCCCCAGCCCGCGCAAATTGCGGAATACATTCTGGAGCTTGCCGCTCAAAGATTCAAACATGCCCCCAGCCTAGGCCACGCCGGGCGAATTGACAAGCCGGCGCCCCGGCCGAACCCCGGAAACCGTAAGCCTGAAAGCCGGCCGGCCCGGGCACAAGGCCGCCGACCAAGTCGGGGTGGGGACGGCTCGTCCCCACTTCCGGCCACTGCCACGTCCCCCAAGGCCCTTCGGGTTTGCCGTCCGGCGATCTCCCCCTCCGGTGCCCGCTTCCCGGCCGGGGCCCCACCCGGCGTGGCGTTTGCTCACGTTCCGACAAAGTCCGGAGTGCGCCCGTCCTCGGGCGCAGCCAGGTTGACTGGCGGGGGATGATGGGTTAATTCCATCCAACTTCCGCGGACGGGAGGGCTGCGCCCTGGAACGGGCGCTCTCCGGGGGATTGGGGTGGGGACGGGGCTCGTCCCCACATCCGGTCCCCGCCTTGTCCCCCCGGCCCTTCGGGTTTGCCGTCCGGCGATCTCCCCCCCCGGTTCCCGC
>Ga0182012_10000345_pt1 | contig 52538 bp, 50 predicted proteins | sample 612S2SmetaG_FD_120486 | JGI IMG/M metagenome (GOLD analysis project Ga0182012, IMG submission 120486) | Permafrost microbial communities from Stordalen Mire, Sweden - 612S2S metaG | ecosystem: Environmental > Terrestrial > Soil > Wetlands > Permafrost | place: Sweden: Stordalen | collected... | reverse complement strand
TCCTTCCATTCCATTCCCAGGTGTCGTTATACGTCACCCCGCCGTAATCGCCGTTATCGGCTCCGGTGCCGCCAAATAGCAGCACCGTCTCCGTGACCGGGTCATAGGCCATCGTTCCTCTCGACATTCGCGCCGCTGGAGAAAACGGCGGAAATTGCTGGGTCCAGGTAGTTCCGTCCCACGTCCACGTATCTCCAAAAACGGAGCCATTGGTGGCGCTGTCCTCCCCGCCGAAAAGCACCACTGTTCCGGTAGACGCATCATAGGCCATGCCGGCAGACCCGCGCGCGGAAGGGGATGTGGCCGGCGAGAGCTGAGTCCAGCCGCCGTGCCAGACCCAGGTGTCGTCGTAGGATACCCCCGGCACAAACGCGCTGCTCCCGCCGAAAAGAACGGTGGAGTCCGTGGCCGCGTCATAAGCCATGGAAGAGCCCAGCCGGGCTGAAGGAGCGGAGAGGAGCGTCGGCTCGACCCAGTCCGGTACGCGTTTTTCCAGCTTCGCGGTCACGTTTAGCGAGCCTGCGTTATCGGAGTAGCAGCTCGGAACGTCGCCGCCGCAGCTATCGACGTATCCCAGATAGAGATGCGTGGCTTTGGCGGGGACGATGAACGTCTGGAGCTTGCCGCTGCCGGTTCCAGTCAAGCCGTCGCCGATGAAGAAAACCTGCCCGATTTCCGGATCGAGGACCGTGAAATCCGTCTGTATCCCTCCTTCCGAACTGTTGCTGATGTAAAAGCGCAGCGTGCTCGGCGGCGCTGTGGGTAAGGTGTCCGTCAGGAAGACGCCCGTGAGCGGTCCGCCGAAATCCGTCAGGTGATCACCGGAAAAAGGACCGATCGCGTTGAACCCCGCGCCTCCGAACCAGAGCAAAAGCCTGAGGTTGTCCCGTCTCCGCCGTATTCCGGAATGCCGTTCTCGCAGGTCCACGCGCCGCTAACGTTGGGAAAAGTGATCGTCTGCCCAGCCCCGGCGGTAAAGCTGAAGACCGCGGGAGCAATGCCATCGCTCCCATCGTTGTAACCGCCCGCGCGATACAGATCCATGGTCGCGTCGACCGTCAGTTTGACCTGACTCTGGGCCATTGCAGGTACAACTCCAGGAATCGCCACCATGAGTGCGGCGACGGTGTGAAACAGCCTCATGCGTCTCTCCGTTTTCGGAATGTAGATCGACTGTTCAGTTTATTATATTTTGGCCAGAAGTTCCTGCATGGGGATTTCGATCTCGCCCGCGTGGATGGTGTCGGAGACGGTTCGCTTTTCGATTTCACCCGATTTGAGGTATTCCCAGCCGATGCGGGTCTCCGGGTTGAAGATCCAGCAATAGAGGACACCCCAATCGTGATACATCTCGCACTTCGCGAGAGCGGCGCTGAAGCGATCTTCTGGCGACAGGATTTCAACGCAAAGCAAGACCGGCTCTGTGGGATAGGGGTCGGCGATGTGTGGGGCGGCGACGTCGGGTATCAGGTAGCGTGTGGGGGAGGGCTTGCAGGTCAACTCTGTAGGCGCTTCGAGCTCACGCTGTTCCAAGAGAAAAGCAATTCTCGCCTGCAGCTACTTGAGGCGCCGAAACATCAATCGACGCCCGCAACGGTTTGCTGGCCAATTGCTTTGATGAAGGGGAACCGCGAAAATCCGTTATTGAAAGTAAGTATCTGCTCGATTCCGTTCACCTTCACTGCAGCCGGGATTCCGGCGTCAATACCGCGTAGAAGGATATGTGTCGGCAAGAACCAGCACTATCGCCAGTCGTCTTCGCGGGTGTAGATGCTCTCGCGGCTAATAGCCTTGTCGGAGAGCGCAGGAACGCCGGCAGGAAGCATGTCCGCGACGTCCTCGAAAGTTTGATCGATTTGGTCGGCTGTGAGAACGGCAGTGTCGCTGACCAACGATGCATCCTCCAGTAGTCGATCTCTGATATACGCTTCCACCGACTGGCCGCGCGCACGAGCCTTCGCCGTTATCATCGCCTCGGCCGGAAGGTAATTCCAACTGTATAGTCACAGAACCCGCATCAATAACTCTAACAGGTTTGGACGCTGGCCGTCGCAGGCGGTTTGTTCACGGCCCCCAAACGGTGTAGGTGAGCAAAACGTGGTCCGCTTTCCTGGCGGCCGCTTCATCTAGCGTCAACTCGGCATAGCGGCCTTCGTCGGAGCGAACGCAAATACTGACTCCCTTCGCGAGTCCATCGACACGTACCCGTTTCGTAACATATTCGGCGGACGAACACCCTGCAAATCCTCGCTGTGACGGGGTGCTCTGCGCGAATTGAGCGCCGTGGCGGGACCGCAGATAGAGACGAAGCCCATCAGCTTCCACCCGGAAGTCGCCGCTCTTGCCTGATGGATAGCTCTCGGGCTCCATAGCCGCATACGTCCTTGACGCCTGATGGATTCTGCGCTGAGAGACGCCGCCACGATCAGAAAAAGAGAAGCGCACTTCGCGGACCGCATGATCTTTCGTCGCCTACCGCTGGCTGGCTTCTCCAGCAAGAACGCGCCGATTAAATTCAGCCGATTGACCGCGCGGGACGCTCAACGATTTCCAGTTCGCATGTTGAAAATGCTTGGCGAGAAATACGATCTGGCCGCAGTGATACGGGTAGTGTGCCACCTGCCGGTTAATCGCCTGCATCACCGAATGCACCTCTCCGCGTATGGTTACGGTGCGTTGCAGATCCTGATCGGACAGCGGCTCCAGAGCTTCGAACACGCATTGCCAGCCTTGCTCCCACAGCGCCAGTAGCTCTTTGCGCGAAGCCGGCGGCTCGGCGAATTCCATTTCCCGCTCCCGGTCAGGCTTCTCGCCATCCGTCGTCAGGAAATCTGTCCAGCGCGATCGCATATTGCCGGCCATATGCTTCACGATCACCGCAATCGAATTCATCTCTTCGTCCGATACCGCGATGAGCTGGTCATCTGTGACTTGCTCCATGGCTTTTTCCGCGATGTTCTTGTAATAGCGGAAGACTGTAAGGGAATCCTCAAGGTAAGAGGTGCTGAAACGGTGGGCCATACGGCCAGTTTAAACCGCCGACGCGTGACGAAGCCGATCGCGGATGCCGTCCCATTCCGAGCCTTCGGGCGGCGGTTCCACGGCGATCCAATCCAGATTTTGGGCGTCCAGTTCATGCAACAACGCGTAGAGGCGTTGCGCGTAAGCGCGGGCATCGGCCGGCATATGGATCGGTTGAGCGGCTTTGCCGGGCACAGAAACAAATAGGTATGCTCCGCGACCGGCCGGTAACTCGTCGGCCCGTGCAAGTACCAAACGCGTGCGCGGTTGATAGTGCCGAGCATGTTGGCCGGGCGAACGGCCGATCTGATCGGACGCGTCCACGCTAATGGGACCAATCACGCTTTCAATCTGTTCCCGCGTGATCGAACCCGGGCGCAGCAAGCAAGGGGGCGAAACGGCCAGCACGGTCGATTCGATCCCAACATCTGTCGGGCCGCCATCCAGGATCAGCGCCACGCGATCCCCGAGCGATTCGCGAACATGCTGCGCCGTTGTCGGCGAAAGCTCGGTGAACCGGTTGGCGCTCGGGGCCGCCAGCGGCACGCCTGCTTCACGAATCAGCGCCAGTGCGATGGTATTTGCGGGCATCCGCAAACCCACGGTATCAAGGCCCCCCGTCAAGCGGTCGGGAATAATCGGATTCTTGTGGACCACCAGCGTCAAAGGTCCGGGCCAGAAAAGCTCAGCAAGTTTCTGCGCGCTATCGGGCCAGTCGGCCGCCAGTTCGCGCGCTTGCTCAACACTCGCCACGTGGACAATCAACGGGCTCGACGCCGGGCGTCCCTTCGCTTCATAAATTCGCGCGACGGCTTCGGGGTCCAGTGCATTTGCACCGAGTCCGTAAACAGTTTCTGTGGGAAACGCGACTAACTCGCCGGCGCGAATCGCCTCAGCGGCCGCAAGTAACTCACTCCGGGAGATCATCTGTGTCGCCGGCGGTCTTGCCGGTCTTGCGATACACCAGGTACGCGTGAATCATGGGTTCCAGATCGCCGTCGAGAACAGGGTCCACATCGCCCACCGACAACTTAGTCCGGTGATCTTTGATCATGCGATAGGGCGCAAGTACATAGCTGCGGATCTGGCTGCCGAACTTGATATCGAGCTTGGAAGCCTCGGTCTTGCGGGCCTCTTCACGCTTCTTCTCCAGCTCCCGCTCATATAAACGCGCTCGCAACTGCTTCATCGCCCCGTCGCGATTTTTATGCTGCGACCGCTCGTTCTGACATTGCACAACTGTATTGGTGGGCAAGTGAGTAATGCGCACCGCCGAATCCGTCATGTTGACGTGCTGACCGCCCGCACCCGATGCACGGAAGGTATCGATGCGCAGGTCTTCCACGCGGATATCGATCTTGATTTCGTCGTCGATCTGCGGATACACGAATACCGATGCGAACGACGTGTGCCGGCGCGCGTTGGCATCGAAAGGGGAAATGCGCACCAGCCGGTGGATACCGATTTCCGATTGCAGCAGGCCGTAAGCGTATTCACCGTTTACTTCAAACGTGACCGACTTGATGCCCGCGCCTTCGCCCTCCTGCCGGTCCATGATCACAGTGCCAAAACCCATGCGCTCAGTCCAGCGCAGGTACATGCGGAGCAGCATCTCAGCCCAGTCCTGGCTTTCTGTGCCGCCGGCGCCCGGATGAATGGCCACGATCGCGGGACGGATATCGTTCTCGCCTGAGAGCAGCATGAGCGTCTCCAGCTTTTCCAGCACGCCGCCGTAGTTCTTCAGCGAGCTTTCAATCTCGCCGCTCACGGTTTCGCCTTCGCGCGCAAGTTCGAAAAGCGTATCCAGGTCTGAAGTGAGAGAACTCACCCGCGCATCGTTGTCGATCGCTTCCTGGAGCCGTTTACGCTCCTGCATCACTTTCTGACTTTTTTCGGGGCTGTTCCAGAAATCGGCGCCGGAGATCAGCGCTTCGGTTTCATCCAATTGACGGCGCCTCTGCGCAGCGTCAAAGATAACTCCGGACGGCAGAGGCCTTTTCGCGCAAGGGCAGATACTCGCGGTCGAGTTCTTCGAGGGACATGGCTTCCTTTATGTTACACCGCGATATGATGGCAGCCATCTATGTGCGACATCTCCAGAAGAACGCTGCTGGCGGGAACGGCTGCGTTGGCGGGCTTGGCGAAGGCGCAAGACCTTGTGAACCGAGTAGACCCGCTTTCTCCCGGCGTGTACTTCCACCAGGGCGACATCGAGCACCACGGCCATTGCAACAACGGCTGGATTGTATTCAAAGATTACGTTTTGGTGATTGACGCCAATTTTCCGTCGGGAGCGCGCGAGATCCTGCCCAAAATCCGCGCCATCACTCCGAAGCCCATTCGGTTCGCGTTCGATACGCATCACCATGGCGATCACCTGTACGGGAACCAGGTCTGGGTGGATAACGGAGCCACACCGGTGGCGCACACCGGCGTCATCGAAGAACTGAAGCGGTATGAACCGGGCCGTTGGAATGAAGCGGCCAAATCGCGCCCGGATGTGGCCGCTTCCCAGTTGAAGCCTCCTTCAGTGCTCTTCCCGCGGGAGCTGTTCTTTGATGATGGCGAGCATCGCGTGGAGTTGCTGCATCTGGGCGTTGCGCACACCCATGGGGATGCCATGGCGTGGCTGCCGAAGGAGCGAATTCTGTTTTCGGGCGACGCCTGTGTGAACGGTCCGTATAACTTCGTGGGCGATGGCGACGTGGGGAAGTGGATTGCGACCCTCGATGCCGCGAAGAAGCTGGGCGCGCAAGTGGTTTGTCCGGGGCATGGCCCAAGAGGAGTTGGCGCGGTTCTGGAAGACCAGCGACTATTCTTTTCACATCTGCGTGACCGGGTAAGTGCTATGGTGCAGGCCGGGAAGACTCCCCGTGATATCTATGGGTCGGTTGGCCAGATTCAAGCCGACTTGACTGCCGAGGCGAGAATCGCGCGGTATGTTTCCAAAGACGGACTCGCCGATCAGGTGGAGAAGGTCTATCAGGAACTCACCGGAACTACGTTTCCTGAAGATGTAAAAGCCGGTAAGTCGGCGCGCTTGCGGCACGCTCGCGCCCATGCGCTGGAGTTAGCTTAGCCGACACTCCTTTTTCATCCCACCCCGGCAACCGCGGAAATGAATAGTTTTCTTGGTTGCAGCAGACGCCGGCCCAGCCTGATCGCGGGCCGCTCCACAAACCTGTAACTGAGCCACGCGCAGGCTAGGGCCAATACTAAGTTGAGCGGGAAGCGCTGTAGCACTCCATGGTGGTACCCCGAGTGAAAGAAAAGCTGCTGCCACAGATAGAGGCTGTATGAGAGGCGGCCCATCCATTGAAGCGGGCTTGACTCAAGCAATTGGCTAAGCCGTGCTTGAGGCTGCGCAACGGTTGCTATCAGGACCACCGGGAGCAATAACGCTTGCACGATGAAGTAACCCTGTGGTTGCACCACATTCAGGGCGATAGAGGCAACCAGCGCGCCCACCGCGATCCAACTGGAAGCGCGCGCCGGCACGATCCCCTTCAAATCGCGCCCGTCCGTGAGCAGCGCCAGAGTACAACCCCAAAGCAGGGAATCCATCCGGTAGTCGCTGCGCAGTGGATTATTGCGCAGCATTTCATCGTGAAACAGATCGGTGACCCACGCGTGACGCATGTCGACGCTGCGCCAGATCGCGAACGCCGCGGCGAGCCCCGGTGCAATCCACCGCGCGCGTTTCGAGCCCGCCAGAAAAAGCAGGGCCGGCCAGAAAAGATAGAACTGCTCCTCCACCGCAAGCGACCAGAAGTGTCCCGTGTACCATCCGTGCAGAGGGCCAGCGCCCCAATAGTTCCGTAGGAAGACGAGGCAACTGAAGATATCGGGGCGCGACGCTTCGATAAAGCCAGGGGCCGCAAGCACCGCAACCGCGGCCAGATAGACCAGGGCGGCCGGCAGAATCCGGAACGCCCGGCGGAGGTAGAAGCTACCCAACTCCTTTTCAACCAGCAGCCGCATCGTGATCAGGTACCCGCTGATGGCGAAGAAGAGATTAACTCCGAGGGCGCCGCTCATGGTCCAGTAAGTGGACGGAAATGAGTGGCAGAGAAGAACGCCTGCGATGGCGACGGCGCGCCAGCCATCAAGCGTCGGAATGTAATGGTCGTTGGACGTACCCCGCATCAGGTAATGAGTGCGGTCGGCGCGAGAAACTGATCAGAGAAATTATCGAGTGACGCGCCGCCACTGCTTGCCCACCTGAATCACTAACTCGGCCGCGGGATTTTCCAGCAGGAGCGCGCCACAGCGCTCACCGTTGATCTTCACTGCGCCCGATTTCAGTTTGCGAGTGGCATCGGTAACGGAATCCGCGAGGCCAGCGTGGGCCAGCAGTTTGTCGACGCGTAGATTTCCGTTCGACCACGCTTGAGGCGGAATGGTGGCGGACTGCATCTCTTCGGGAACTTCTTTTTGGCGCACCACGTGCGTAAATTCGTCCTGAGCTTTCGCCGCGGCTTCGGCGGAATGGAAGTCTGTGACAATCATCCGGCCCAACTGCATCTTCGCTTCCATGGGATGCCCTGTGCGCAGCGCCGCGATCTCCGGCAGGCTCAGATCGGTGAGCAGTTCGTAGTAGCGGAACATCAACTCATCGCTGATCTGCATGATTTTGCGGAACATCACCTCCGGCGGCTCGGCGATCCCGATATAGTTGCCGAGAGACTTGGACATCTTCCTCCCGCCGTCCAGGCCTTCGAGAATCGGCATGGTGAGAACAATCTGCGGAGGCTGTCCGGCGTCCTTCTGTAGTTCGCGGCCAACCAATAGGTTGAACTTCTGGTCCGTGCCGCCCAGTTCGACGTCGCATTCCAGCGCCACGGAATCGTAGCCTTGCACCAGCGGATAGAGCAGCTCATGCAGGGAGATGGGCGCCTTTTCGGCGTAGCGTTTGGAAAATTCGTCACGCTCCAACAGCCGCGCGATGGTGTATTTCGAGCAGAGATTTACAAACTCGTCGAAACCGAATTTGCCGAACCATTCGCTGTTGTAGCGGACTTCGGTTTTTGCCGGGTCCAGCAGCTTGAAAACCTGCTCTTTATAGGTTTCGGTGTTTGCCTCGATCTGCTTACGCGTCATTGGGGGACGCGTCGTGTTACGCCCGGAAGGATCTCCGATCATGGCGGTAGAATCGCCTACAAGGAAGATGACGGTGTGGCCCAGGTCCTGGAAGTGCTTCAGCTTGCGGATCAGAACGGTGTGGCCGAGGTGAAGATCGGGCGATGTGGGGTCAAACCCGGCTTTTACGCGCAGTTTGCCTTTCTTAGCGAGGCGCTCGCGAAGATCGTCTTCGCGGATAAGTTCGACGATGCCTTTCTTGATGTAGGCAATTTGCTGATCGATAGGAAGCACTGAGTTCATTTTGACATTTGGAGATTGGGCTGGGTTACAGATCTGTCGGCGTTAGCCCAGTCCGCTTGGCCTCACGCCTAAGCAATCGGTGGAACCGCCTTGACGTTCGATCCGCCAGCCGCCCTTAGTAACGCGCCGAGAACCATCCGCGCCTTACGGGCTGGCCAACTGCTCATCTGGAACCGTGAAGGAAACGCCAAGAAGGAAACGCCAAGCGCAGAGGAGGGAAGGTCACCATACGCGATGCGGTCGGCAATCACTTCGATCGCCAGGCGCTCTGTATTGCTGATTGCCTCGTCGCGTGTCTGGCCGTAACACATCACGCCTGCGAGTTCGAGCGCTTCGGCGATCCAGCGGCCGTCCTCCTCGCGTTCCAGGTCAATCGTCAGCTTCACCTCCTTATCATGCCGAGAAAGAAACGCGGGCGAATATCACGGTCACTATCCGGCTTCGTCCATTGAACCGCCATCGTGTCCTTCAATGCTGCAAATGCCGCCCCAGGAAATCGTCCGCCGCGTGGTAAGCCGTCAGCCAATCCTCATGCAGCAGAAGGTCATGAATTTCATCGGGAAACACGATCTCCTCGAATTCGACATTCCGTTTGCGAAGCGCCTCCACCAACATCAGAGTCTGCCTAAAGTTCACATTCCGGTCGTCATCTCCATGGATCAGAAGCACGGGAGATTTCCAGGTGTCCACAAAGGCCATCGGAGACGATTGAAACGCCACGCGTGCCAGATCCTGACGCTTCTGCGGATCATAGGCCGGCACGAAGTTCTGTATCTCGTCATTCCATTCGTGAACGCCATGCAGGTCCACGCCCGCCGCGAATAGATCCGACGCGCGCGCCAGCCCCAGCGCCGTGAGATAGCCGCCGTAAGAACCACCCCACAAGCCGATCTTGTCGCCAATCACATCCGGCCGCGATCTGAGATAGAGGCCCGCGCCCAGTACATCGTCGAACTCACTTGCGCCGGTTGCGCCGTAGTTCACCGCTTCCCGAAAATCGAGCCCGTAGCCAATCCCGCTTCTATAGTTGATGGATAACACGACGTAGCCCTTACTGGCCAGGTATTGGTTGAATCCATAAGCCTGGTTGTAATAGAACATGTAATGCCATCCGAGTAACATCTGGCGGCGCGATCCGCCGTGCAGGAAAATAACGGCGGGACGCTTGGCGCCTCCGCCTTGCGGCAAAAAGAGCTGGCCGTGTATGGCGAGTCCATCGGCGGCGGGAAAGATGACCTGTTGTGGTTCGACCAGCGATGACGGGGCGGGGAAGTCCGCGGGAAGCCAGTGGGCATCCAGATCATGCACGCCGGACTGGGTCATGATCGAAGCGCGCGCGGGCTGCTTCGAATCCGAACGGAGAAAGGCAACGTCGTTGCCCGTGAAGGCCGGCGACCATTCGAGGTCGAGCGAATTCGTCAGCCGTCGCGCAGCCCCGCCGGCCACGCTCACGCGCCAGAGGTGACGCCGGTCGATGTCGTCCTGGTTGGATGAATAAGCGAGAATGCGCCGGTCCGGCGAGAGCGCCACGTGCTCCACTTCGAACTGACCCGGTGTGAGCTCCACGGCGGCCAACTCCGAACCTGCCACCGAAGCTGCCACTGAGTAAAGGTGTAAGTAACCGCTGCGTTCCCACGGGAAGACCACCCGGTCGCCCGCTGCCCAGAAGAGCTGATTGTCGGAGCCAAGCTCGCGAAACTCGCTGCCTTTTCCCGGTTGTGCGTGCCAGATCTCGCGGCCCTTTCCGCTGGCAACGTCGGCGACGCGAATCGACCAGGGCGCATCGTTCGCGCGGCGCGGCCCGAAATCGAAAGCCTCTTGGCTTGTTGGAACGCGGATAAAGGCAACCTTCGTGGAATCGGGCGACCACGTAGCGCTTCCGTCATTGTCGACCGACGCGTCCAGATAGCGGAGTGCTTTGTCCCCCGGCGTGTAGACCGCTACGAAAGAATGCTGCACGCGCCCGCTGGTGAATGCCAGGAACTTGCCATCGGGCGACCATGTGAGCCCCTCCGCATTGCCCCGCGCGTGGATCAGTTGCTCTGGCTTCTTGCTGCCATCGACCGGCGCGCTCCAGACCTGGCCGGCCGTGACGAAGGCCACGGTCTTGCCGTCCGGTGAAAGGGCCGGGTCGTGACCTTTGCCGACTTCTTTAGGATCTCCGCCCGTGGTCTTCACGATGAAAACCGTCTGCTCCACGCCCGCCACCAGGTGGCGCGGGTTAGGATACTCGCCATGCGCGTTGGTGCCTTCGCCACGCGTGAAAGCCACCACGGCGCCGTCTTCACTCAAGCAAAGCTCGCTCAGTTCCTGCCCGTCGTCTTCGGTGTAGTGCGTAATTTGCCGCCCTTGGAAGCTGGGCGCTTCGGCGAACCAGAGGTTATGCGCGCCTCGTGTGGCTTGCGGCCAGACCAGCTTCCCCCGGGGGTTACCGACGAGCGCACTGGGGAAGGACGAGCTGAGGATGTCGTCGATCGTGAACGCGGGATTCGCGCCGACTGGCGCGACGAGAACGAGGATGGCCGTTACGGCAGACGTGAAGGCGGAGATGACGAGGCGCATGACAGATTGTACCGACTTCCCGTCCCGAACGGCATACTCATAACCGGCCGAAGAGCAGAAACAATCCGTCCCGCACCGCCGCTGCCGCCGTGCCGCTCAAATCACCGATGCTCTCACTTAGGTCCGTTTTGTCGACCGTTTGGATCTGCGATATATTCACTACGCTGGCCTTGGGAAGGTTGGCTTCGCCCGTCTGTAGAAGCACGTTGCCTGGCGCATTCGCCCTACTTAGGTTCGAAGTAATCAGGCACACTACGCTCGTCGCAATCTCGCTGCGATTGAAAACGTCGTTTTGGACCACAACGCAGGGATGCCGTTCCGCCGGTACGGAGCCGGTCGCGGTTCCGAAATCAAGCCAGTACACGCGACCCTGCCGGATTCCGGTCACCAGCGGTCCTTGATCGTTCGACGGAACTTGACCTTCATTGCATTGACCAGGCGCTTCTCTCCCGCTTCCATCCCGCTCGCGTAGACTGCATTGAGTTGATGCAGCATCTTTTCGTGCTGCTGCCGCTTCAGAAAATCGCCGATGGCCAGGGCAAAGAGACGGCTGCGGCTCAGCCCCATCTGCTTCGCGGCGGCGTCCGCTTCATGCAATAGGCGATCCTCTATTGAAATAGCAGTCTTCATGTTACTACCGAAGATTATACCGCAGGTAGTACTTCTAGTGGTGCATCCAGCCTCAGGGTGAAGTTCGCCGTACTGGCTATTTCGGGTTCCACCGGAGCACGGGCCTCCGCGCCGCCCCAGTCTCATCCACGCGCTTCGTCCGTGTCAGATGCGGCGCGTTCTTCAGCAACTCCGGCTCATCATCTACTTCTTTGGCGATCGAGATCATCGCATCAATGAACAGATCCAGTTCCATCTTGGACTCCGTCTCTGTCGGCTCGATCATCAACGCTCCGTGCACGATTGTCGGGAAGCTGACCGTATAAGGATGAAACCCGTAGTCGATCAGCCGCTTCGCCATGTCCCCGGTGCGAACGCCTTTCTTCGCCTGCCGCTGATCGCTGAACACCACCTCATGCATGTTCGGACTATCGTAGGGCAAATCAAAATATGGCGCCAGCTTATACCGGATGTAGTTAGCGTTCAACAGCGCGTCAACAGTCGCATTCCGCAATCCAGGGCCACCATGCGCCATGATGTAAGCCAGCGCGCGAACTAATACGCCGAAGTTTCCGTAAAATGCCCGCACGCGGCCAATCGATTGCGGCAGGTCATAGTTCCACGTCCAATCCGCGCCTTTCTTAGCCAGCCGGGGTGTTGGGAGAAAAGGCTCCAGCGCCTTGGTCACAGCCACAGGACCACCCCCCGGACCACCACCCCCGTGCGGCGTTGAAAACGTCTTATGCAAATTGATATGCATCACGTCCACGCCGAAATCGCCAGGGCGCGCTAAACCCACCAGCGCATTCATATTCGCGCCATCCATGTAGAGCATCGCGCCTTTGGCATGCAGAATCTCCGCGCATTGCACGATGTTTTCTTCAAACACGCCCAGCGTGCTGGGGTTCGTCACCATCACCGCCGCCACGTCTTCGTCCACAATGCGCGCCAGTTGCTCCACATCCATCAAGCCCTTGGCGTTGGACTTGATGTTTCCCACCGTATACCCAGCCATCATGGCTGTCGCGGGATTCGTGCCATGCGCGGAATCTGGAACCAGAATCCGCTTCCTCGGGTTACCGCGGGATTCCAGCAGAGCGCGCACCAACAGGATGCCCGTTAACTCGCCATGCGCGCCCGCCGCGGGCTGCAGAGTAACCGCGTCCAGCCCCGTAATTTCCAGCAGCGCCTGTTCCAGTTGCGCGACTACTTCCATCGATCCTTGCGACAACTCTTCCGGCTGATAGGGGTGCGCCCATGCCATTCCATCCAGCCGCGCCACTAACTCATTTACGCGCGGGTTGTACTTCATCGTGCACGATCCCAGCGGATACATGCCCAGATCGATTGCATAATTCCACGTTGAAAGCCGCGTGAAATGGCGGATCACTTCCACCTCGCTTACTTCCGGAAAGTCCGCGATTTCATCCCGTACGTTGTCTGAACCCAATGCCGCCTTCGGATCAACCGCGGGCACGTCCAACGCGGGTAGCTGGTAGCCGATCTTACCCGGTGAACTGCGCTCAAAAATCAGGTCTTCGTTTTGCGTGATATGCGGACGCACCTTGCGAATCATTTAGCTCAGCGCCTCCGCCAGTATGTCCATACTTTCGCGTTTGGTCATCTCGGTGGCGCACACCAGCATGGTGTCTTTCAATTCAGGGTAATGCTTCGCGAGCGGATAGCCGCCAATAATCTTCTTCGCCAGAAGCTCTTGATTCACTTTTTCGACATTCCCGCTCACCACAAATTCATTGAAGAAAGGCCCCGTGAAATGTGGCTTTACCTTGGAAGCCAGATAGTGCGCCTTGGATAGGTTCTGCAAAGCCAGCTCACGCAATCCTTGCTTCCCGTAAACTTCCAGGAAAACCGTTGCCATCAGCGCGATCAGCGCCTGGTTTGTACAAATGTTGGATGTCGCTTTCTCCCGCCGGATGTGCTGCTCCCTCGTCGAAAGCGTCAGGCAATAGGCCCGGTTGCCATCCATGTCAACCGTCTGGCCGACCAGCCGACCCGGAATCTGACGCACATACTTCTCCTGCGTAGCGATGATCCCCGCATAAGGGCCCCCGTAGCTCGGGGAGATCGCGAACGACTGTAACTCGCCCGCCACGATATCCGCCTCATGGGAAGGTTCCAGTATTCCCAGCGCCACCGCTTCCGCGAACACCAGAACCAGCAGTGCGCCACTCTGGTGCGCCAGCCGCGCAGCCTCCGCAACCTGATCGACGATCCCGAAAAAATTAGGCGATTGCACAATTACCGCCGCGGTGTCGTCGTCCAGTTTTGCTCCCAGGTCTTCTAAGTCCACCTGACCCGTTCCCGCCACATACCCGAACTCCGCCACCGGCATGCCCTGATACCTGGCGTAAGTCGATAACACTTCCCGATATTCCGGATGCACCGTCCGCGACACCAGCACCTTGCTGCGTCCCGTAATCCGGACCGCCATCATGGCCGCTTCCGGCACCGCCGTCGAACCGTCGTACATGGAGGCGTTAGCCACGTCCATCCCGGTCAACTGGCAGATCATCGTTTGGAATTCAAAAATCGCCGTCAGCGTTCCCTGTGAAATCTCCGCCTGGTAAGGCGTGTAAGAAGTAAGGAATTCACCCCGTGACACAACCACGTCGGCCATCACTGGCCGATAATGATTGTAAACGCCCGCGCCCAGGAAAGAGGCATATCCATTCGCGTTCCGTGCGGACTGCTCGCGAAAGAAATCGATGATCTCGTATTCCGATACCCCCGCCGCAATGTTCAGCGGCCGGTCCAGCACGGCGTCTTTCGGAAGTTGTTGGAAAAGCTCTTCGGACCTGGTGAATCCGCACGCGGCCAGCATCTCCTGCCGCTCGGAGTCAGACTTCGGGAGATAGCGCAATTAGCTTTCGGCTCCTACATAATCTTGATATTCCTGGGCCGAAAGAAGATTCTTTATCTGCTCCGGCGCGGTCATCCGCACCTTGATCAGCCATGCCGCGCCGTGCGGATCTTCGTTCAATTTCTCCGGGGCGGACGCCAATAATTCGTTCACTTCCAGCACTTCTCCTGAAATTGGCGAATAAACATCCGAGACGGCTTTCACCGATTCAACCGAGCCGAACGTCTTGCCCTGTTCGATCTTCGCGCCCACCTTCGGCAGATCGACAAAAACGATGTCGCCTAATTCCTTCTGTGCGTGGTCCGTGATTCCGATGGTTGCCGCGTCGCCCTCGACAAGCGTCCACTCATGTTCTTTGGTGTAGCGAAGGTTATCTGGATAGGTCATTTCGGTCTCTTATAAAAAGGAGTGTCTACTGTTTCAGCTTCCACGGGCTGGCTGCGGATGACGACTTCGATCTTGCGCCCCGGTCTCGATTCGGCCACGGGCAAATAGCATAACCCGATGTTCTTCCCCAAGGTTGGCGAAGGCGAGCCACTGGTTACCCAGCCTGCCGGTTGGCCGTCCAGCAGCACCTCGTAGCCATCGCGCCCAATGCCTCGGCCACGCATTTCAAACCCAATCAATTTCCGCGTAACGCCTCTCTCCATCGAACCCGCCAGCGCCCGCTTCCCCACGAAATCCGCTTTCTCCATTTTCACAATCCACCCGAGATCGGCCTCGAACGGGTTGATCGACGCATGAATCTCGTGCCCATAAAGCGCCATCTTCGCCTCGAGCCGCAGCGTATTCCGCGCGCCCAGGCCGCAGGGCTTGATGCCGAATTCTTCCCCGGCCTCCAGAATCTCGTTCCAGATGCGCTCGGCTTCTTCCGGCGCGACGTAAATTTCAAACCCGTCTTCGCCGGTATAACCGGTATGCGCGATCCGCGCCGGCGTTCCGCAAACCACGCCGTCCGTAAACCAGTAATAGCGGATGGCGCTCAGATCCACCGGCGTCAGCTTCTGCAGCGTCGCGCGCGCGTTCGGACCCTGAATGGCAAGCTGCGCGTAGCGGTCGCTCGCCAGTTCCACGTCACAGTCAAACTTGTTATAGCCGCGAATGTGCTCGAAATCCTTCTCCTGGTTCGACGCATTCACGCACAGAAAAAACGAATCGTCCGCCACTTTGTGAACCAGAATGTCGTCCACAAAACCGCCATGTTCATAAAGCAGGCCGGAGTAGTGCGCCTGGCCGATCTTCAGCTTGCTCGCCGCGTTGGTGGAAACTATCTCCACCAACTGCAGCGCCTCTGGCCCCCGAACCTCGATCTCGCCCATATGGCTCACGTCGAAAAGACCCACGGAGCGTCGCACCGTTTGGTGCTCATCGACGAGGCCGGAATACTGCACGGGCATGTCCCAACCGCCGAAATCGACCATCTTCGACCCACAGGCGCGATGTGCCGCATGCAGCGGCGTTTTCTTCAAAGTGTTAGGGAGCATCTGCGGCACGAAGATACGAAACTACCTATTGTATCCGCATGACTTGTATCCGTGACTTGTATCCGTACGACGAAACGCCCGCTTGCAGTAAACTAAGCGATGCGGCCACCCGCCGCGTGGGCCTGTTGAAAACGAAGACGCTAAAACCCCGGGTCCTGATCGCCGTCTGCGCCGCGTCCTTTCTCCTGCCGGCGCAGGCTCCGCCGCCCGCGGACTCAGTCACCTTCCAGTCGAAAGTCAATCTGGTCCCCGTTCCAGTCGTGGTGCGGGACAAGACCTCCCACACCGTCGGAAATCTCACTCAGGACGATTTCGAGCTTTTCGACAACGGGAAGCGACAGGCCATCTCCCGGTTTTCCATTGAAAAAAGCGGCGTGGAAAACGCCCCCGAACCTCTATCCAGAGCGCCGCATGCCGGTGTGCCCGCAGCCTCCGCGCCGGCGACGAATGCGCCCGCCATCCCCGATCGCTTCGTCGCTTATGTTTTCGACGACCTCCACTTCAGAGTCTCCGACCTCATGCAGTCGAAACTCGCCGCCCTGAAGCACTTCGACGCGCAGATCGGCGCAGCCACGCGCGCCGCCGTCTTCACCACCTCCGGCATCAAACCGGAAGATTTCACTTCCGATCGCGAAAAACTGAAAGCCGCTCTGAACCGTTTGATGCCGCGCTCCAGCGCCCAGACGCCCCAGACGCAATGTCCTTATATCTCTTATTACGCGGCGGATCTGATTCTGAACAAAGATGACAGCGAAGCCACTCAGGACGCCATGAAAGCGGCGATGTATTGTCCCGTGCCGCCGCCCTCCAAGCAGTCGGCGCTCAGCCTGGTCCGGTCCCTGGCGTTCCAAACCGCATCCGTGGGAGAAACCGAAACCCGCATCACATTAAGCGCTCTGCGAAGTCTCATCAAGCGCATGGCTGCCCTGCCGGGCCAGCGCACGCTGGTATTGGTGTCGCCAGGTTTCATCTTTCCCGGTCATGAACAAGAAATTTCGGAACTCATCGATCAAGCCGTTCGCATGCGAGTCGTCGTGAACTCAATCGATGCCCGGGGCTTATACGTGGATGCGCGATATGACGCCAGCCGGTCGTCCGTCAATACCTCCCTGCCGGAACTCGAGCGAGCCGAAGCCGCCGATGCCGGGGACACCCTCGCTCTTGTCGCCGAAGGCACTGGAGGCGCCGCCTTCGCCAACAGCAACGATCTTCTGGAAGGCTTTCGCCGCGCCGCTTCACCACCTGAATTCACATATGTCCTGGGCTTCTCCCCGGAGAACCTGAAAAACGACGGGAAGTTCCATTCCCTCAAGGTGAAGCTGAAAAAGTCTTCCGGATTCACCGTGCAAGCCCGCCGCGGTTATTTCGCGCCGAAGCACGCCATGGAGCCCGCCGACCAGGCAAAGCAAGACATCGACGACGCTCTTTTCTCCCGTCAGGAGATCAACGATTTTCCGCTCGCCATCAGCACCCAGCTCTCGAAGGGCGCAAATAACGTCTCGGGTGTGACCGTAATCGCACACGTCGGCCTCAAAGCATTTCATTTCCGTAAAGCCGGCGGCCTCAACCTCAATCACCTCACCCTGGTCGCCGCCTTATTCGACCAGAATGGAAACTACGTCACCGCCATCGAAAGCAACGTCGACCTGCGCTACAAAGAGGAAACGCTCGAAGCCCGGCTCAACGCGGGCCTCGCCGTTAAGACCAGCTTCGAAACGGTGAAACCCGGCAGCTATCTCGTCCGTTTGGTCGCGCACGATTCCGAAGGCCAAATGATGTCCACCGCAAACGGCTCGGTTGAAGTACCGTAGAGTGATGATCGCGTGGAAGATTCTCGGCGCGGCTTGCGCGGTTGCCTTGCTTGCACCCGCCCAAACCGACATCCCCGAGACCACCGCGCATGAAGCCCCCGTCACCTTCGAGTCGAGAGTCAACCTGGTCCCCATCCCTGTTGTCGTGCGCGACAAACGGTCGAACGCCGTCGGGAACCTCACCAAAGACGATTTCGAGATCTACGACAACGGCAAGCTCCAGGTGATCTCCAAATTCTCGATTGAAAAGGGCGGGGAAACGCTCGCGGTCAAACCCATGGTCGTGGAATCCGCCGGCGGGACCCAGGAGACAGCGCCCGCAACTGGACCGGCGCCCGTGATACCAACCCGTTTCGTCGCCTACGTTTTCGACGACAAGCATTTCACTGCCGGCGACCTCATGCAAGCGAGGCAGGCGGCGCTCAAGCACTTTGATTCTATGGATAACGCGAGCGCCCGCGCCGCGGTCTTCGCCACGTCGGGAATCAACCCCGAGGATTTCACCGCCGACCGGGCCAAGCTCCAGGCTGCGCTGAATCGCCTGATGCCGCGTTCGTTTGGGTCTAACCCCCAGGTCGACTGCCCCTATCTGCCCTACCACACGGCGGATATGATCTCCAACAACCACGATACGATCGCTTTTCAGGCGGCGGTCGGGTACCTGATGACCTCTTGCCCGGAGACGGTGAGCACTCCTCAGACCGCGCGCAGCAATCCGCTTCCCGCGCAGGGTATGGTGATGTCGATGGCCGCTCGCGAAGCCAACATTGGGGACGCCGAGACACGAACAACTATCGGCGTTCTCGAACGCACCGTCCAGCGTCTCGCCGCCATGCCCGGGCAGCGCATCCTGGTCCTGGTTTCACCCGGATTCATCTTTCCGAGCCGGGAGCAGGACATCTCGCAACTCATCGACAAGGCCATTCGGATGAATGTTGTAATCAATGCCATCGACGGTCGCGGATTGTATGTCGATCCAATCTCCGATGCGAGCAGGCCGGGCCCTACCGACCCTACCCTGGCCCAATATGAACGGGAAGAGGCGTTGATCGCCGAAGAGACCCTGGCGACTCTTGCAGCCGGCACCGGCGGAACCCTTTTCGCCAAAAACAACGACCTTGTTGAAGGTTTCCTCCGCACCGGCTCCCAACCGGAATTTACCTACATGCTGGGCTTCTCGCCACAAAATTTGAAGAACGACGGTTCGTTCCACACCATCAAGGTAAAGCTGAAGCCATCTTCTGGTTTGACGGTTCAGGCGCGCCGCGGGTATTTCGCGCCTAAACGCTCCGAGTCCCCGGAAGACAAAGAGAAGCAGGATATCGAAGATGCCTTGTTCACGCGCGCGGAAATGACGGACTTTCCGCTCAGCATCAACACCCAGTTCTTCAAGAGCAGCGACACCGCCGCCACGATCTCCATCGTTGCGCGCGTGGGCTTGCAGAAGTTTCATTTCCGGAAAGCCGAAGGCCGCAGTAAGGACGACATCACTGTCGTCACCGGCTTATTTGATCGCGACGGAAATTTCCTGAGTGCTAAGAAAACAGTGATCGAGGTACGGCTTCGCGATGAGACGTTTGAAAAGCGCGTCGGCGCCGGTCTCGCCGTCCGCTCCAGCTTTGAGGATGTGAAACCCGGAATCTATACGCTGCGCCTGGTCGCGCGCGATTCCGAAGGCCAGATGATGTCCACGACAACCGGCGCGGTTGAAGTACCGTAGAGTGATGATCGCGTTGAAGATTCTCGGCGCGGCTTGCGCGGTTTCCCTGCTATTGCCGGCCCAAACGGACACCGCCGAGACCGCCACGCACGAAGCCCCCGTCACCTTCCAATCGAGAGTGAACCTTGTCCCCCTCCCGGTCGTTGTGCGCGACAAAAAGTCGAACGCCGTCGGAAACCTCACCAAAGATGATTTTCAGATCTTCGACAACGGCAAGCTCCAGGTAATCTCCCGGTTCTCCATCGAAAAAAGCGGCGCAGCCGGCGAAACCAAAACCATTTCCGTAGAAAGAGCCGATGGCTCAGCGCCCCCGCCCGCCGCTGCCGCGCCCGCCATCGCCGGCCACTTCGCGGCCTACGTCTTCGACGACCTGCATTTCAATACGGGCGACCTCATGCGGTCCAGGCAAGCCGCCCTGAAGCACTTCGACACGCTCGACAACGCCACCAGCCGGGCAGCGGTCTACACCACCTCCGGCGTTTCCCCGGAAGATTTTACGTCCGACCGCAAGAAACTGGAAGCCGCCCTCAATCGCCTCACCACGCGCTCCCGGGCGCAGACCCCGAACTCCGACTGCCCCTACCTCAGTTACTACGCCGCGGATCAGATCGTGAACAAGAGTGACGACGCGGCGTTTCAAGCCGCTATCGCCCAGTCCATGGCCTGTCCGCTGCCGCCTCCAACGGTCTCCGCTGCCCAGGGCGTCGTGCGCGCCACCGCTTCTCAAGTCCTCAGCATTGGCGACAACGAAACCCACACCACCATCACCGCCCTGAAAGCCATGGTGCGCCGAATCGCCGCCATGCCCGGCCAGCGTACGCTCGTTCTGGTTTCCCCGGGCTTCATCTTTCCGACTCAGCAGGAAGAAGTCTCGGAGCTCATCGATCTGGCCATTCGAAATAACGTCGTCATCAATTCGGTGGATGGGCGCGGTCTCTATGTCGATTCGCAGTTTGACGCCAGCCGCCCCGGCGCCACAGTCCCCCTGCTGGCGGATTATGAGCGTGAAGAATCGCGGGAAAGCGGCGACACCCTTTCCCTTCTCGCCGATGGCACCGGCGGAACCGCCTTCGCCAATAACAATGACTTAGCCGAAGCCTTCCGCCGCACCGGCTCACAGCCGGAGTTCACTTATATGCTGGGCTTCTCTCCTCAGAATTTGAAAAATGACGGCAAATTCCACTCCATCAAGGTGAAACTGAAGGATTCCACCGGTCTCACCCTGCAGGCCCGCCGCGGATATTTCGCGCCCAAACGCTCGGTGGACGCTCAGGAAAAGGCCAAGCAAGACATCGAGGACGCGCTGTTCTCCCGCGAGGAGATGACGGACTTTCCGCTTTCCATTAACACCCAGTTCTTCAAAACCAGCGACACCACCGCGAAGCTCTCCATCGTCGCCCGCATCGGATTGAAGGGCTTCCGCTTCCGCAAGGCGGACGGCCGCAACAACGATCGGGTAACCATCGTCACCGGTTTATTCGATCGCGACGGCAACTATTTGAGCGGCAAGGAAACCATCGTCGATTTGCACTTCCACGACGAGACCCTGGCCAAACATGCCTCCAACGGCATGTCCATCCGCGCCAGTTTCGACGACATCAAACCGGGCGTCTATGTGCTGCGCCTCGTCGCGCGCGACACGGAAGGCCAAATGATTTCCGCCGCCAACGGCGCAATTGAGGTACCTTAGACCATAGTCCGAATAAGGGGACACTATGATGCAGAACTCTTTCGCCAAAGTCTTGATCGCCTCTGCGGTCTTCCCCACTCTGTGGGCGTTCCCGTTATCCGCCCAGCAGCCCGCAACGCCCGTCTTTAAATCCGAAACCCGGCTGGTGCTGGTGGATTCGGTGGTCACCGACAAGAAGGGTAAGTACCTTCACGACCTCACCCAAAAAGACTTCCGCGTCTGGGAAGACAACAAAGAGCAGGAGATCAAGAGCTTCTCCTTCCAGGCCGACCCGAACTCGCCCATGAAGGACCAGAAGCAGTACATGGTTCTCTTCTTTGACAACGCCTCGATGCAGATGAGCGATCAGATGGTGGCCCGCAAGGCGGCCACGCAATTCATCGAATCCAATGCCGGTCCGCAGCGCTACATGGCCATCGTGAATTTCGGCGGCTCCATGAGGGTGGCCCAGAATTTCACCGCCGATGTCGAACGTCTGAAGAAGGTCGCGCAGGGCATTTCCATGCCCCAGATGACCATGGACGATGGCGCATCGATGCAGCTCAGCCCGTTCGGTGATAACTTCACCGCCCGCTCCGAAGCGCTAGCCATCCGTGCCCTCGCGCACGGGATGGCTGCGGTCCCCGGACGCAAGGTTCTGGTCTTTCTCACTGCTGGTTTCCCGCTGAATGAAAGCCTCATCTCAGAAATCACAGCAGCCGTGGATGCGTGCAACAAGGCCAACGTCGCCATTTATCCCATTGATGTGCGCGGGCTTGTCGCGCCAATGTCCACGGTCGGTGAACTGGCGTCCCCGATGTTACTCGCCAGCCGCGATCCTCAAACCACGGCGGCTCTCGTCGCTTCCTTATTAAGCGCCAGGTGGTTTCAACATGGTGGCGGAACTGGCGGTGGTGGAGGCGGCACAGGCGGCGGCACTGGTGGCGGCACCGGCGGCGGTCATGGTGGCGGCAGTACCGGCGGCGGGACAGGAGGTGGCAGCACCGGCGGTAGCCACGGGGGCACCGGCGGCACGGGTGGCGGCGGAAGAGGCGGAACCGGCACCGTCACGAATCCCGGCATCTATAACCCCAACGCGGCCAACCCGCTCTATCAGCCGAGAAATATCATTAGTGTCCCGGACACGCTCAGCAACCAGAGCGTTATGCACATGCTGGCCGATGGCACCGGCGGCTTCGTCATCTCCAACACCAACGACATGCTGAGCGGCCTCCAGAAGATCGCCTCGGAGCAGAATGAATACTATCTCGTTGGTTACACTCCCGAGGAGTCGAAAGACGGTACCTGCCACACGCTGAAGGTCAAGGTAGAGCGGGCCGGAGCTGTGGTTCGCTCTCGCTCGGGCTATTGCAACATCAAGCCCGTCGACCTTCTCTCCGGAAAGCCGGAAGAGAAGGACCTCGAAGCCCGCGCGAACGGCGCACAGGCGGGCAGCGTGAAAGCCACCATGTTGACTCCTTATTTCTACACCTCCCCGAATACCGCGCGCGTCAACGTCGCCATCGAAATGCCCGGCGAAGCGCTCGAGTTCATCAAGGAAAAGGGCAAACTTCACTCTGTCATGAATGTTCTGGGAATCGCCTACAAGACCGATGGATCTGTGGCCGCCCGTTTCAGCGACACCGTCAACCTGGATGCCGTGGACAAGAAATCCATGCAGAATTTTCAGGCCCAGCCGCTTCATTACACCGACCAGTTTGATATCGCGCCCGGTAAGTACACCCTCAAAGTGGTCTTCAAATCCGGCGAGGAAAGCTTCGGCAAACTGGAAACTCCGCTGAACGTCGACCCCTACGATGGCAAAACCTTCGCGCTCAGCGGCATCGCTCTCAGCCATTCCCTGAAGCCCGTCTCCCAGCTCGATTTCAATCGGGATGAGGCTCTGCTCGAAGGCAAGACGCCCTTGGTCGCCCAAGGCATGGAAATCACTCCCACCGGTTCAAACCGCTTCGCGAAGGGCGCGCCGGCCGTCGCGTATGTGGAGATTTACGACCCCATGATGTTGAATCCATCGCCGCCGTCAGTGGGGCTCCAGTTGCGCATTGTGGATCGCAAGACCGGCGAGCAGAAAGAGGACAGCGGCTTCGTGAACATGACCAAGGCGGTGCAGCCCGGCAGCGCCATGGTTCCCATCGGCCTCCGCTTGCCCACCGATAAGCTTCCTCCCGGCGCATATCGCCTGGAGTTGAACGCCGTCGACACGGCGGGACACAAAGCCGGCGGCCGCTCCGCCGATTTCGACGTGGAATAAAACAGCCGCTGGCGCAAACTCAAACCGCCCCGGCCAGAACCTTCACGCGCGCCGGCTCGCCCCCCAGCCACGCCGGATTCTTAGCCGTCGAGTCGAAATGGGAAGTCGTCTTGAATAGCTCATACTTCCCGTCGACCGCCGCCTGAGCGCTCCTCGCCAGCAGCTTCTTCCGCTGCGCCTGTGTCAGCGGCACGAACGTTCGCGCGGCCTCGAAAGTCTGTTCCAGAATCTTCAGGCTATCCACCCCGGTGATCACTACCGAAGTCGGCAAACTCATCGCGTAATGCAGGCATTCGATCGGAGTCACAACCTTGCTTTTCAACAGGACGCCGTCGCCCATGCTCTTCATCCCCAGCACGCCGGTTTCGTCTTTCACCAGCACCGGCAGCACATGCTTTTGGAAGCTGCGAAAGTGCGCGTCCATCAGGTTCAGCGGCATCTGCACCGTATCGAACCGGAACGCATGTTCCCTGGCTTTGCTCAGCATGTAAAGGTGAATATGCGGATCTTTGTGGCCCGTGAACCCGATGTATCGAATCTTCCCCGCTTGCCGCGCTTCGAGGAATGCCTCCATCGCGCCGCCTTCCGCGAAAATTCTGTCCGCGTCCTCAAACCGGATGCATTCGTGGTGCTGCAGAAGGTCGAGATGATCCACGCCCAGGCGCTTCAGCGATTGGTGGATCTGCCGGTTCGCTTCCTTCTTCGTCCGCCCGTCCACCTTGGTCATCAGGAAGGCCTTTTCGCGATAGCCATCCTGCAACGCCTTGCCCATCCGAATCTCGCTCTCCCCGTCGTTGTAGTCCCAGGAATTATCCAGGAAGTTCAACCCGCGATCCAGAGCCGAGCGCACAACCTTCACCGCCTCGCGGCTGGAAAGCTTCGGCGACCCGAGATGAAACCCGCCAAGCCCCAGCGCCGAAACGCGCTCGCCCGTTCTCCCCAAAATCCGCGTGGGCATTTCTTTGTCAGTCATGTCGCCACCTGCTGCAAGAATAAGGCCAAACGATCTTGAAGCTGCAACTCGCGTCACCTGGAGTGATAGAACCCTCCCTTGATGAACGTGAACATCCGAGCGTCCTTGCCTCCCTGCCAAACCCAAGCGCTGCCCGGGCCCATGTGCTCGGCAATTCGATCAATGAACTGCCTGACGCTGACGCGCTCAAAGGTTACCGTCCACGCCTCTCGATACGAATTGTTGCCCCCATCGACATGTAGCCAACCTGTTCATCTGGAAACTGCTTTGACAACGGTGTGAGCGCCTGTCCGGGGTCGGGAACGCCCGCGAGTTTGATCTGCGCGAGCTGAAAGTTCAGCAAATCGGACGCCTCTCCGGTGCGGGCAACGGGTAAACCTCAATGGTCTCTCCATCCGTCGACCACTGATACCGCGGATCAAATTTGCTGGAATTTTGTCAGCGATCAAAGAATCGGGCGGCAACGAGAAAATCTCGACCCGGATTGTTCGTAATTCCGAACAATTCCCAACTGGGTTCGTTCCACGCACTCCTTTTTGCCCAAAATGCAAGAGCTCCTTCCAGCGTTGTGCATATCCGGAAAGTGCACAATTCTGCACAATCCAACCCCCTAAAGCATTGAAAGGAAAGAGTCGCCCGTTTGTGCACCGCCCGCCCGGCGCAACGCCCTGCACAACCAGCCTCGGCCAAAGTAGTATTGTTTCCAGATGTACCTTGCGCTGAACAGTCAACTCACCACCGGCCGCGTCCCCTGGCCCGATTTCGCGCGTCTCGCCGGAAAAGTCGGATTCCACGGCGTCGATGTCATGCTCGGCGCAGCCTTCAAAGAAGGTATCCCGGCAACCAACGCCCTGCTGAGCCAGCTTCGCCTCCATCCAGCCATGCTCGATTTCCCGGTCGAGTTCCGCAAGGACGAAGCCACTTTCCGCGAATCCCTCACGCACCTCGAAGATGCCGCCCAGTTCGCCGCAGCCATCGGTTGCCCGCGCATGATGACCTACCTCATGCCTTCCAGCGACACCCCCAAAAAGGAGTTGCGCGCCCTCTATAAGGAGCGCTTCACCCGCAGTGCCGACATTCTGGCCCGCTCCCACGTCCGCCTGGGTCTCGAATTCCTCGGCCCGCTCCATCTGCGCCGCATGTTCAAGTACGAGTTCATCTGGCGGATGCCGGAGATGCTGGAATTCGCGATAGAATGCGGCTCGAACGTAGGCCTCACGCTCGATACCTGGCACTGGCACTTCGCCGGAGGCACCACGCACGACATCATCGCCGCCGGGAAAGATCGCATCGTCACCGTCCATTTCAACGATGCGCCCGACCTGCCGCCCGATCAGATCCGCGACAACGAACGGCTGATGCCCGGCGAAGGCGTCATCGATCTCACCGGCTTCCTCCATGCACTGAAGAAGATCGGCTACGAAGACGCCCTCAGCGTCGAAGTCTTCGGACACCACCTGAAAGACATGACTCCCGAGCAGGGCGCGAGCCTGGGCTTACGCACCGGCCGCTCCGCTTTTGAGAACGCCGGCATCACCGAAACCTAAGCGGCGAAACCTAAGTCACCGGGTGTTTCCACGGAGCGCGATACGGCCGCGCCAGCCGCTCATTCGCCTCGGCATCGCCGGCAATCTGCCCCGCCGCCTGATCCCAAACCAGCGTCCGCCCCAAATCCATGGACAAATTCGCCAGAATACAGCTCGAAGTCGAAATATAACCCTGCTCAATATCCGCCACCGGCTTCGATCGCGTGTCAATCGAGGCCAGCAGATTCTTCATGTGATACCGGATCGCCGGGGCCACATGACGCTCCAGGTCCTTCTCCGTCCGGTCTTCCGGGAACTGCTCATATTCATAGGTCACGTCCTTATGAATCGCCGCTCCCCCCGAAGCCGGCGTGAAATCGTAGGAATAGACGCTGGCCTTCAGCGTCCCTTTGTCCCCATAAAACGTCGCGCCCCAGTCATATTTCGGATCGGGCGATTGTCCCCATGACCGGTGCTCCCACACCACTTTCACATCGCCGAAATCGAACGTGGCGCTCTGCGTGTCGGAGATGTTCGCCTTGCTCGCTTTGTCCACCAGAATGCCACCCGAAGACGAAACGCTCCTGGGCCAGCCCAGGTCCATCATCCAGCGCGTCATATCCAGCATGTGAACGCACATATCGCCCACGATGCCGTTGCCGTATTCCATGAAGGCCCGCCAGCCGCGCGGATGCACCCATTGGTTGTAAGGCCGCATCGGCGCTGGCCCGGTCCACATTTCGTAATCCAGATTCGGCGGCGGAGCCATATCCGGCGGGTTCCCGGACGCGCGCATGTGATAGTAGCAATAGATTTCCACCAGGCCAATCTTGCCCAGCTTGCCTTCGCGAATAATTTGATCCCGCGCTTCCACCAGATGCGGCGTGCTGCGGCGCTGCGTCCCTACCTGCACCACACGCTTATACTCGCGCGCGGCCGCCAGCATCGCCTGCCCTTCACGAACATCAGCACTAATGGGCTTCTGGCAATACAGGTCCGCGCCGGATTTTACAGCCTCAATCATGATCAGCGCATGCCAGTGATCGGGCGTCGCGATCAGCACGATATCAAGATCGCGCTCCTTCAGCATCTCGCGATAGTCGCGGTAAGTACGCGGGCGTTTTCTCGATACCTGCCGCGTCGCCGTCATGTCCGCGGCATCGGACAGCATCTTGCTGTCCACGTCGCAGAGCGACACCACCTCAACGGGCGCGACCTGGATCAGCCGGAACAGATCCGCCTTGCCATACCAACCTGTGCCGATCAACCCCACCCGCCGTGGTTTCTGGTCGGCATACAAAGCGGAAGCCGCGAAAGCAGCGGCGCTGGTCTTCAGAAATTGACGGCGTTGCATATTGAACAAAAGTATATGCGACGTCTGCCATAGTGTGTTGAGTGCTGCCAGAGTTCACGTCTGCAGGAGAGTTGCCTGCGGGCGTTTATGTTGTGACATCGGAGGAGTTTCGCGCGCGCTTCGGCGCGGGGATACCCAGGCGGATCTGGCTCTCCAGCCGCCTTGACGTTCTGCTCGATCTCGCCGATAAGACCGGAAAGTTGCTTCGAGTTTTCGTTTGGGGCAGTTTCGTTACCACCAAGTCGGCGCCGCAAGATATCGATATCCTCCTCGTCATGGCCGAAGATTTCGAGCTGGATCAGGTCGCTGCGCCCTCGCGGTGTTCGACTCCGTGCGGGCGAAGCTGATGTTCGAGGCAGACGTATTTTGGGCCCGCGCCTCCATCGGCGATGAGATCCTTCAAATATGGCTTCAGACATACCAGATTTCGAGAACCTATCAAAAGCGCGGTATCGTTGAGTTGGAGCTTCCGTGATTCGAACTGACGAAGAGATGCTGCCAGCTCAGCAATGCGTTGCCAATCTAAGAAGAGTACTCCTCGAGGCACGCAAGGTGCATTCACCCGAGGATTACCTGCGGATGTCCGCACCGGTTCTTCTTGAGATTCAACAGCGCGAGCAACAGATCCTCGAGTATTTGACCAGCGATGTTCAGCAGCCCATGGCGACCTGATTGCCACGCTGCCCTGAGACATTTTCCACAGTTGCTGAAATAACTTCGAGAGTTTTTCCGCCAGCCCCACACCAATTGACTGAATCCATCAACACGGATTCCTCCCCGCAGCTCCAAAACCAAAAGCTCTAAAATCAAGCATGGCCTTCGATTCCCACTCCATCCTCGCCCTCGAAAGCCGGCGTGCCCCCGAAATGGAGAAGCTCATCAACAATCAGGGCGGCAAGGCTTTCGTAGCGCCCTCCATGCGCGAGGTTCCCCTGGAATCCAACACCGAGGCCTTCGACTTCGCCGAAAAACTCTTCGCCGGAAAATTCGATCTCATCATCCTCCTCACCGGCGTCGGCACGCGCTACCTCGATAAGGTCATCGCAACACGCTATGAACCGGGCCGTTTCGCCGAGGCTCTGCGCAAGCTTCCCGTCATCGTTCGCGGACCCAAGCCCCTCGCCGTCTGCCGCGAAATGGATGTTCCCGTCGCCGGCATCGCGCCCGAGCCCAACACCTGGCGCGAACTGATGACCGCCGTCGAAGCCCGCGCCGAAAAATGCATTGCCGTCCAGGAGTATGGCAAGACAAATCACGAACTCATCGCCGCTCTCGAAGCCCGCGGCGGAGAAGTCACGCGCGTCCCTGTCTATCAATGGGAAATGCCGGAAGACACCGGCCCGCTCCGCGAAGCTGTCCGCCGTCTCTCCGCCAAGGAGTTCGACGCCGTCCTGTTCACAACCTCCGTCCAGGCGGACCATTTGATGGAGATCGCCGAACAGGAACATCTGGTCGGCCCCATGCGCGAAGGTCTCGACCACGCCGTCATCGCGTCCATCGGCCCCACCACCACCGAAGCCCTCAATGGCCATGGCCTGCAGCCCGACTTCGAACCCTCCCATCCCAAAATGGGCATCATGGTCTTTGAACTCGCCCGCGACTTCCATGATTTATGCGAGAAGAAATCGCGGAGCCGTTTGTGAGGTTCGCCGGCCTCGGCTTCCTGATTCCTTGCAGCGTCGCCGCCGGATACTTCCTCGGGCTCGTGCTCGACAAGCTCTTCCACACCAACTTCCTTTACATCGTTTTCCTGATCATCGGCGCCGCCGGAGGCCTCTACGCCATGGTTCGCGAAGCGAGCGCGAAGTCATGACGGAATTTCAGTTCAACCGCGTCCCTCGTTTAATCGTCATCACCGGCGCTGCCGGCATGGTCTTTTTCCTTTTCACGAAAGGGCCGCTCGACGCGCTCATCTGCGGCTTAGGAGCGGCCGGCTCGTGGTGGAATTACCGGCATCTGGTGACCACCACGGGCTGGTTGGTCACCGCCGCGGCGCAAGGCGGCCCCGGCCCCGGCATCGTCCGCCTGGCCGGTGGGATTTTCCTCCGTTTCGCCATCGTTGCCGGAGGCGCGCTTGCTATACTCGAATATTCCAGAAACAGTCTGATCCCGCTATTCGTGGGGCTGTTTGCGTCCTTCATCGGGCTCGGTCTGGAAATCGTTTACGAACTTGTATGGAAAAAACCCACGAACTCTGGCTAACCAGACTCTTCAACCATTACATCCCGGGCGTTGGGAACGCGATTCTGTCGCTCTTCCATATCGTTGCAGGCAATCCTGCCAAGCCCTGGGAGAACTTCATCGTGATGCAAATCATGGTGGTCGCCATCATCGTGGTGCTGTTTGCGTTCCTGCGTTCTCAGCTATCCGTCGAAGCGCCCGGCAAACTCCAGTTGACCTTCGAAGCCATCTACGGATTCTTCCTCAAACAGACCAATGAGTATATTCAACACGGCGAGAAACACATCCCCATCTTCGGGACGCTCTTTATCTTCATCCTTTTCTCTAACCTGATTGGGATCGTTCCCGGACTCGAATCGCCCACTCAGATTGTCTATGTGCCTTGCGGGTGCGCTCTGCTTGCCGTGCTTTACTACAACATTCAGGGCATCTACGAACACCGCCACCGGTACATCAGGCAGTTTCTTGGACCGAAGTGGTGGCTGGCCCCGCTTCTGTTTCCCATTGAGGTCGCAACGCATCTGTCCCGGCCGTTGTCCCTCACGGTCCGCCTTTATGCCAACATGTTGGCCGGTGAAAAGCTGACACTTATTTTCCTGAGCCTCACTTACTTCATCGGCCCGGTCTTATTTATGGGGCTGCATGCCTTTGTTTCATTAGTGCAGGCCTATGTTTTCGCCATGTTGGCCACGGTGTATGTAGCGGCTGCCGTCTCGCACGAAGCCCACTAAGCTTTCGCTCTCTGTGTGAGGCTCTCATCCCCCAGGGTGAACAGCAACCACCTCCAGAAAGCAATTCATGAAAGAAGGAGTATTAAACGAATGAAGTTGAAACTGTTGTTCCTGATGCTGGCCATGTTCTTCCTCGCGACCCCGATTTTCGCGCAGGGTACCGGCGGAGGCACCTTCGCCACCCATGAGGATTACGTCGTCCTCTCAGCCGGCTTATCCATGGGCATCGCTTGCGGGCTCGCCGCTCTCGGTCAGGGCCGCGCCGTGCAGGGCGCCGTGGAAGGCATCGCCCGCAACCCCGGAGCCGTGGCCGCCATTCAGGGCGCGATGATTCTTGGGCTTGCCTTCATGGAATCGCTCGCGCTGTTCACTCTCGTCATCGTCTTCGTCAAGGTGAAGTAACTCCGCAAAATCTGCTACAGTAGGGCAAAGAAAAGGCGAAACATGAATCTTTCTTTGCCCTTCCCTGAATCCCGCCCTGAATCTCACCCCGCATCTCAGAACGACCTCGTCACCCGCCACAAGCAAGACCACGAACAATCCCTCGACGCGGTCCTGCGTTACTTCACCGGGCTCACCACGCGCGACGAATCCCCCGTCCGGGCCATCCGTCACGAACCCGCCCGCCTGGCCTCTTTCGCGCCCATGCCGGAGGCTATCGATCCGAAACTAGCCGGCGTGCTCAAAGCCCGCGGCATCGCCCAGCTTTACTCGCATCAGGCCGAAGCCTTCCACCAGATACAGCAAGGCCGGGACATCGTGATCGTTACCCCAACCGCCAGCGGAAAGACCCTCTGCTACAACCTGCCCGTCCTGAACACCATCCTGGCAGACCCAGGCGCGTGCGCCATGTATCTGTTCCCCACCAAAGCCCTCGCCGAAGATCAACTCCACGAACTCCACACCGTGGTCGAGGAAATGGGTTCCGACCTCTGCGTCCACACCTTCGATGGCGATACCCCGCAGGACGCCCGCAAGGCCATCCGGCAGCGTGCCAATGTCGTGCTCACGAACCCGGACATGCTGCACGCCGGCATCCTTCCGCACCACACCAAGTGGGCGCGCCTGTTCGAAAACCTGCGCTATATCGTCATCGACGAACTGCATTCTTACCGCGGCGTTTTCGGCAGTCATCTGGCCAACGTACTGCGCCGCCTCAAGCGTCTGTGTGATTTCTATGGCGCCAAGCCACAGTTCATCTGCTGCTCCGCCACCATCGCGAACCCCGGCGAATTGGCGCAAGCCCTCACCGGTCACACCTTCCATCTGATCGATCGCAATGGCGCACCGGCGGGCGAGCGCTACATGATCTTCTACAATCCCCCGGTGGTCAACCGTCAGCTCGGCATTCGCCGCAGCTACATCAACGAGACGCGGCGCATCGCGATGGAGTTCCTTGATCACGGCCAGCAGACCCTGGTCTTCGCGAATAACCGCCTCGCCACCGAAGTGCTGGTGACTTACCTGAAGGACGCCTGCGACCGGGGCCGCATCCCCACCGAAACCGTGCGCGGCTATCGAGGCGGCTATCTGCCGCGGGAGCGCCGCGAAATTGAACAGCGTCTGCGTGCGGGAGACATCCGCGCCGTGGTCGCCACCAACGCCCTTGAGCTCGGCATCGACATTGGTTCGCTCGATGCGGTTGTGATGGCGGGATACCCCGGCACCATCGCTTCGACATGGCAGCGTTCTGGACGCGCCGGGCGCAGGCAGTCCGCGTCCGCCTCGGTGCTGGTGGCGTCCAGCGCACCGCTCGATCAGTATGTGGTGGAGCATCCCGAGTATTTCTTCAGCAGCTCTCCCGAGCACGCGCACATCAACCCGGATAACCTCGAAATTCTTCTGAATCACTTGAAGTGCGCGGCTTTTGAGTTACCCATCGAAGAGGGCGAAACCTTCGCGCCCCATGACACCGGGGAGTTATGCCGGTTTCTCGAAGAAAGTAAGTTCCTGCACCATTCCGGCAACGCCTGGCATTGGACTTCGGAAACCTATCCCGCCGATGCCGTCAGCCTGCGCGCCGTCAGCAGCGATAACTTCGTCGTGATCGATATCTCGGACGAATCCAAAGTAATCGCGGACGTTTCTTTCTCCACCGCGCTGACCACCCTTCACGAAAAAGCCATCTATCTTCACGAGGCGCGCCAGTATCATGTGGAGCACTTCGACTATGACGAGCGCAAGGCCTACGTCAGGCGCGTCGATTGCGATTACTATACCGACGCGATCGATTATACGCAGGTCGCGGAACTGGCGCGTTTCGAATCCGCCCCGTTCGGCCCCGCGCTGCGCGTACAGGGCGACGTGCGCGTCAATCGCCAGATCGTTGGATTCAAGAAGATCAAGTTCTATACGTTGGAAAACGTCGGGGCGGGGAAGTTGCAGATGCCCGAGCAGGAGATGCACACCACGGCTTTCTGGCTGTGCTGGCCGGAGGAACTCCTCACGAAGGAGGAGAAGGACGGCCTTCCGGGGCTCGCCAACGCCCTTCGCACCGTCGCCTCTCTGCTGTTGATGTGCGACCCGCGCGACCTCGGCCTCGCCGTGAACGACGCCACCCTGTTCCTCTATGACACCTATCCCGGCGGCATCGGGCAAAGCGTGCCCCTCTACCGCATGGCGGAAGATCTCATCCGCCGGACCATCGAACTCATCGCCGCCTGCGCCTGCGAATCGGGCTGCCCCAGCTGCGTTGGGCCTGTGGGCGAGATAGCCAGTAATGGGAAAGAGATTGCTCTCAGATTGGCCGAAGCGTTGGTAAAGAGCCTATGATTGGAGAGATGGGGCAGTTGCACATGACAGAAGACGAGGTGGCCGGGGATTTCGCGGCCGTGATCTAGAAGATCCGCAACGGGGCCGAGGTTGTTGTCGAGCGTGGCGAGCAACCGCTCGTTCTCATCGGGCCTCCCGAATTCCGCGGCCGTCCCCTCGACGAATGCATCGCTCTCCTGAAAGCCCGCGACTCTCACGCGATACCGGATGAAGACCATGCAAAGTCAGGATCTCCGATCTGATTGTCGGCGTTGCGCCTCGGATATGATGTCGCGACTCACAACGGCCGCCATTTTCAAAGCATTCCGGCTTGATTGTTAGAGAAAGCCCCGCCGATGGAGACGTTGATAAATTATGGGACTGTTCGACGACGTATTTTGCGAAGCCGATTTACCTGCCGGTCATCCGCCATCGGAGCGATCATTTCAGACCAAATCGATCTTCAACGCTTTGGAGCAGTTGACGATCACCAAGGGCGGCCGCATCATGCTTGTCGCTACTGCGGCTCAGGATCAACCGAAGGTATGGGACGGACTTCCCTTCGTGACTCGAACGCGCGAACGAGACATTGATCTTGAATTTCATGGCGACGTCATCCTCGTGACCACATTTGAAACTCAATTCATACAGTATGTCGCTCGCTTCACCCACGGAACTCTGGAATGGATTCGGCCTTGGTCAGAGTTATCCGAGGTCCACCGGTCAATCCTGAATGGGTGAAGGATTATAACGTCTCCAGAAGAGTCGCAACATGACCCCGAAGCGCGGCCACAAAACGCCTGAAGCTCAAGTCCTCTGCCGGCTGTGTAATCTCGGTCTCTTTGGCGTTCGTAGCCATCACGAAGCACGCGGAGTTATACACGCGCTCCAGCACTAAACGCCTGCAAAGCAACTCGTATCGCTTGCTGTACGAAGCCTTCTCGAATGCCGGATCGACCGCAAAGTAAGGCTCCTTATTTCGCACAGGGCTTCTTACACCAACGCAATCCTCCAGGAGGAAGAAGTAGCCTATGAACGGAGCCGGAGACTTTCCGAATCGACCTTCGCGATAGGCGACCCAGATATCCGTGGCGCTGCCGATCGCTTCTTCGGAACGGTTGTTGAAATTGTTGCCAAACGAGGGCCCGACTTGGGACTTGACCTCCATTGCCGTAACCAGCTGGCCTTCAGAAACAACAATCAAATCCCACCTTTTCTCGGCGCGGTAATAACCGGGGAGCTCGAGCGAGGTACGGGTCTTCACGTCCAGGTTTTTGAGACCGGCGTCGCAGAGAATATCGGCCACCAGGACTTCCATGGCGCCCATTTGCGCCCCGCCCGTTACCTCGCTCCTGGTACCGGCGTCAATCTTACCGCCCTCGATCTGCTTCTCTTTGTTTTTCGCCCTGGTGTCCCAATAGCTTTGGACCGCTTCTCGCAATCTCTTCTCAATGTCCAAGCGCCTCCATCTCGCACCTGTCGATTCCGTAGGCTTCAAGGGCGGCTCGGTTAGCAAGTTGTCTGTCCCGTGCTCGAAATGCTTGAACAAGGTCGTTCGCCAGGGACTTGGAAACGGCTCTAAAATCAGGTACTCGAATCCGGCGTAGATACTGAGCCTGGAATCGGAGGTATCCGCCCCGCATCCGAAGCCCGTACGATTCCACGAAGAATTGACCAATGGCTGACATCAGCAGGCCACCGAGCACCTCAAGGTCCCATTCATCGGATTGAACGAAGTAGAGGTTGTGGTGCGGGTAGGTCATGCCACTGTCCAGCACCGGATCGAGCACATTTTTGATGTCCGCAATATAGAGCTTCGGCGTGTTGGTAAGATCATGCGTCACCCGGTCGATCGTCTTATACCATCCGCGGACATTGTTTGTAGCTGTGTGGCGTTTCTTGAGCGCTTCCTGATGCTTCTCGAAGTACGCCCGCAGCCTGGGGAAGTCTTCCAATCTCACTAACCCGTCACCGTTCCAGGGGTCCACCAAGTAGTGCCCAGACCACTTCATGGCTCCGTCCAGAATATCCGCGGCGAGTCCCAGCTTGAGGAGCCGTGACGGCTCTACCAGTTCCGGGTCCTTGGTTATGAAGACGCGATCGTTTCCGGTAGCTACGCCAATGCCAACTTTCGCGCTCAGTTCGAGTCTTGGGAAACGATCTTCCAGCTTGCGAAGCAGTGCCAGTTGCTCCGGAGAGTGGCAGGGCCATGGGTCCGTGCCTGTGAACCAGGTGTGGACGAGTGCCGCGCTTAAACCGTGCGGTAGCGCTGGAGTTTCACCACTGGCGGTAGCTAGCACCATTCCAGCCAGAGCACGTGGAGGCGTGTTCTCAACGCCTCGTCTGGCGCTTGCCACAACGGTTGATTGCTGCCGTTGGCGGCGGATCACGGTGATGGCAGGATACGCATCCACCTCTTCGTGAAACGCGTCGGCATCGTGCATTTCAATGACGACATCCACTGCGAATGCTCCTGTCACTAGTTCGCGCAGATCACCGCCGTACTGGTTGCGCATCCAGCGGTCGGCACAAATGAACGCGCATGCGCCACCGTCCCTCAGCTGGTGAAGAGCGGCCTCGAAGAATGCGACGTACAAGTCGGCTCTTCCGCGCATCGTGGTGTAGGCTTGCCGATAGACCGAGGCCCTCCCTTCCGGGATGTCCTCCAGACGTATGTAGGGCGGGTTTCCGATGACGAAATCGGCATTGAAGGACGTTGCCTCAAGAAGGTAATCCGCGGTCCGAATCCAACCCCGCGACAGGGTATCGGCAACGATTGGGTCGGCTCCGCGTCCCCGCAAGATATTCACAGCGAGAGACCGGGCGCTTGCAGCGCTCTCCTCATCGAGTTCGTAGGCGAGCAGCGAGCCCGCACAGTCCGAGATGGGCTTATTGCGCCGCGCGCAGGATTCCACCAGGCGCTCGATCATCGGACCGAGGAACGCGCCGTCACCTGCGGCAGGTTCGACGGCCAAGGCGCTCGCTAGATCGCATTCCGGCTTATAACCGGCAATGTCGAGGAGCAGATCGACAACCCAGCGTTTCGTGTACACCACGCCCTTCGGCTCCGCAATCGTCGATTGCGTCGAAGGAGTGGGGGCGAATAGAGACTGTTGGATGCCGCGCATGGATCAGATTGTTGGTGCCGCTAAAGCCCGCTCTGCTTCAAGTTTATTTATCCTAGTTCGCTGAGCGGCGTCACTTCGCGATTTCACTGCTCAGCCAGCCCGTCGACCGCGCGACACGCTGAGACACTCGCTCAATGAATCACCAACACGCCCGATTGCGCTTGCTGCCAGCCCTTTGGCGGATGCTTACAATTCACCCCAGTCGAGCCCATCCAATAATCCAGCACCAGCCGGACCTCTCCCATGTCACTCATCTTGAATGGAAACTCCTGGGACTCACCCGGACCGAGCACCTTCAAAGTCTGAATACCATCCGCGTCTGTGCCGTTCGACAGATTGACCCACTTTCTACCAGATCTCTTCTGTACCAGGAGAGGCGTCTGGCCGAATGCGGCGCAATAGGAAATCTGTGGTTTCCCGTCGTTCTTGATCTTGACCGTAATCGTTTCGGAAGCCTTGAAATCCGCGCCGGGGACAATCAGTTCAACCTGTGCAAGCGCCCAGATCGGCGCAATCAAAAATAAAACAAGTCCCCTCACCGCCGTGCCAAATGCTCCGGCAGCACCGGCCGGTTATTCGGCGGAGGAAACATCTCATACAGCGCTTCAATCCGCTTCCTGAGCCACCGGCTCGGCACCTGCCGCGGACCCGGCTCCACATCGATATCGCAACAAATCCCGTGCATGTAAAGCGTCATCGTGTCGGTGAAGGACTGCAGCGAATATTCGCGGAATAGCTTCCCCCGTTTACTCGTACGATTGCCGTTCCCGCCCTCGGGCAGGGCCTGTTTCAACTCCCAACTCGGTTCGTCCACTTCTCCATTGACGTGCTGTTCAAACTCCGCCGCCAGTAAGTCCGTGTAGCGCTTTTCGTAGTTCTTATCCAACTTACGCGTCAGTAGGTGGGCCAGCGTATTGAAGAAAATCTGATGATACTCGGAAGGGTTCTCTTCCTTCACCGAGAAGAACAAGGTATTTCCCTGGTCGCTCATGTATGCCGAGCGCAAACGCAGATTCATCGCCGGCGCCTGTTGCACAACCGCGGGCAGGCCATCCGTCCGAATCAGGTACGGCGCCAGCACAATCCGCACCGGACCGATCGCCTCGCAAACCGCGATCGGCAACGCGGCGATCGGCTCATGCAGGTATTCGTTCAGATCTTCCTCCACCAGCGGAAGCGTTGCAACGTAGGCGAAGTTGCGGCCCAGCGGTACCATTTCACCGGCCAGTGAGCCGGCTAGAAGATCGATAGGACTTTGGTCGGAATTAGCCGGGGAACGGGGACCGGACATCAGTTGTAAGTGATTGTAACAAAAGATACCGCGCCGCGCCGTCATGACCCCCGTCATGATAGGATCGAAGGGTCGAGGACGCTTCCATCCGCAAGTTCCTGATCTCTGCCGGTGAAGCTTCGGGCGACCGTTACGCCGCTCTGCTCACCGAGGAATTACGCAAGCGCTATCCGGACGCCGATTTCTTTGGCTGCGCCGGTCCCAAAATGCGCCAGGCTGGAGTGCGCGCAGTGGTTCGCTCGGAATCGCTGGCCGTCGTCGGCGTGGTGGAAGTGCTGGCGCACATTCCACGCATCTGGCGCGAATACCGAACCCTGCTGGCGGCGCTACGCCGCGAACGTCCGGAGATGGCTATTCTCACCGATTCGCCGGACTTTCACCTGCGCGTCGCCAGACATGCCGCCCGTTTAGGAATCCCCGTGGTCTACTTCGTCGCGCCGCAGGTATGGGCCTGGCGCAAAGACCGGCTTCCCATGATGCGCCGCGTGCTCACGCGCCTGCTCTGCATCTTTCCTTTCGAGGAGAAGTTCTTTCAGGATCATGGCGTCCCGGCAACATATACAGGACATCCGCTTTCGAACCGCATTGCGCCTTCCATGACGCGCGAGTCGTTCCTTCGCGAATTCGAGATCCCTGCCGACCGGCCGCTGATCGCGCTGCTTCCCGGCAGCCGCCGCGGAGAGGCGGCGCGCCATTTGCCGTATTTGCTCGATGCCGCCGGTCGCCTGGCCCAATCCCACGGCGCAACTTTCGTCCTCCCGGCTTCGGCCACCACAAGGAAAGATTTCTTCGATGAGCGCATTTTTCGGGAACGAAATTCCCTCGCAGCCATCAAAATTATCGAAGGTAAATCCTGGGACGCGCTGGCGTATTGCGACCTCGCGCTGGCCGCCTCCGGGACTGTTACGGTTGAGGCCGCCCTGCTGGGCGCTCCGATGGTAACCTTCTACCGTGTAACGGCGTTGAGTTGGGGGATCGGCAAATTGCTTGTGCGCGTACCTTTTTATTCGATGGTCAATCTCATCGCCGGGCGGAAGATCGTTCCCGAGTTGATGCAGCGGAATATGACCGGGGCCGGGCTGGCCTTGGAGGCCGGAAAGTTGTTGGATAGTCCTGAGCTTCGTGATGAGATGCGCAAAGGCTTGCGCGAAGTATCGGATTTGTTACGCTCAGGTGGCGATGCCATCGAACGGGCAGCCGAGGAGATTGGGAAACTGGATGGAGAGCGGATCGGTGCCATTGTATAAGATCGCAGCGTGCCTGTTACTGATTGGCCTGCCTCTACTCGCACAGGAGAGGAGCGCGGGCGTTTTCGTTCAGCATTACAACATCAACGCCGAGATCAAGCCCGATACGCAGTCGATTACGGCGCATGTCACCGTGGATTTCGCGCTGCTTGCGGAGGGTACCAATTCCGCCGTCTTTCAACTCAACAATGCCCTGAATGTCACGAAAGTCACCGACGAATCCGGCCAGACGCTGCAGCCGAGCCGCACGCAAAGCGATTTCAGCGTTCGGGTTCCTCTCAACGGCTCGCTCAGCAAAGGGTCGAAACACTCGCTCACGTTCGATTACGATGGGCGCCTCAGCGGCAGTGAGGATTCGCCCATCTACGGCATCAAGTTCGCGGCCATCAAGGAAGACTCATCCTATCTCCTCTACCCCGCGCGCTGGTTTCCCGTGAGCGGCTACAGCACGGACCGCTTCTCTGCCGACATGACGATCAAGGTCCCACCCGCTTATACGGTAATCGCCAGCGGAGCGGGAACGGGAAGTAATGGCGAGTTCAGTTTCCACTTCGCCAAGAATTCATTCCCAGGCAGCATCGCTCTGGTGAAGGGCGCGCCCTTTAAGTCGAACGTCGAGGGCATCCGCACGGACCTTTATTTCCGCGGCCCGGAAAAGGAGCAGGAAGGTCCCTACGGCGACACCATCGCCAAGATGGTCAACTACTTCTCGGGTCTCTATGGGCAGGTGGGCTATGGCAACCTGACGGTGATTGAGACGGAGGATGGAGCGGTAAGTGGTTACAGTGCCCCCGGCCTGATGTTCCTCACGCCCCGCACCATCGGAAGAGACGTGAATTCGAAGGTGTTGGCCAACCAGATTTCGCAGCAATGGTGGGGCGTCGGGCTTTCTCCCACTACGCGCAATCATCTCTGGTTGACTAACGGGTTAGCGGCATACTCCGAAGCGCTTTGGGCCGAGCACGAAAAAGGTCCGGCGGCCGCCGAAGCGATGATGAAAGACGTGAGTACCGAGGCTCTCACCATCGATAACGTGCCGCTGATTCAGGCGGGGCGCGTGGAGGACTACTCGCCGGAGTTCTGGGCGCTCACCGGAAGTAAGGGCTCCGAAGTCTATAACATGCTGCGAGCCGTGCTGGGAGACGAGAACTTCTATAAGTCGCTCAAGCTCTTTTTAAAAGACAATTATTGGAATTCTGTCGACACCGCCGACCTTCGCAAAGCCGCTGAGCTAACCACGCATAAGGATCTGAAGTGGTTCTTCATTGAGTGGATCGAATCGAGCGGCGCGCCCGAATTCAAGCTGGATTACACGGTGTTTCGCACCCAGAAGGGATTTCGGGTGGTGGGTAAGATCGCGCAGGATCTGGATACATTCCGCATGCCCGTCGATCTGCGGATTGAAACGGAAGGCAACCCGGAAGATAAGCAGATTGAAGTGTCGGGAACATCGTCTGAATTTTCGGTGGATACCTTCGGCAAGCCCAAGTCGGTGACCATTGACCCCGGTTTCAAGTTGCTGCGGATGAGTCCGGACGAGCGCGTCGCGGTGGCCATCCGGCGTGGCGAGCAGTTTGCTGAAATCAGCCAGTTTAACGACGCGCTGAAGGAATATCAGAAGGCGCTCGAGACCAAGAGCCACAGTTCCCTCGCGCACTATCGCGTGGCGGAAGTATATTTTCTTCAGGACAACTTCCAATCCGCGGCCAATGAGTTCCGCGAGGCCTTGCAAGGCGATCTGGACCCGAAGTGGGTGGAAGTCTGGGCGCATATCAACCTCGGCAAGATCTTCGATATCACTGGTCAGAGGGACCGCGCCGTGAACGAGTATGAGCAGGCGCGCCGCACCAGGGACAATACCTCAGGCGCGCAGGATCAAGTGGCCAGCTATTTGCGCACGCCTTACGAGAGAAAGAAGAAGAGCGAAATTTAGCCCGGCCTTCAGGGCTGGGGTTCGCCCACGCGCATTCCCAGCAACAGCACGCAACTGAGCAGTGGCGGAATCGCCACCAGATAGACAACTTGATTGTAAAGATGAAGGTCCGCCAGATGGCCGATGATCGGGGAGATTACCGTTTGCAGCAGGCCGTAAGAGAGTACTAAAGCTGAGATCGCGAGGCCCGAGCGCGCCGGGCCGTAGAGATCGATTGGCAGCGCATAGATATTCACGCTGCCTGCCAGTGCGAAGAAGAAACTGGCTGAGATGATGGCCGTTGCCCACTGCGGGCTGGTGGCGAGCGGCAGCAGCAGCGTCGACAATGTCCCGATTGCGCTCACGATGATCGCGTTTCTCCGGCTCATCCACGCGAACGAGAGCCACCCTCCGAAGAATCCTCCTACACTGGCGATCAGCGGCGGTATCCATACATAACTCGCGGTCTGTTGCAGAGTCACTTTGTAGACTCCGATGAGATAGAGCGTGGTCCAGCTACTCCATAGCGAGTAAGTGCCCATCCAGAGTATGTTGACGGCCACCAGAAGGAGTAAGTCGCGATCAAGCAGCAGGCGCAGGTCCGGGCGTGAGCGCTCGGCGATGCGGTCTGGATTCGCGGGCGGAATCCAGCGGCTCGTCAGTAGCCAGAACGGAATCCAGAGAAGCCCGGCGCACCCCGCGATGACGAACGGAACGCGCCACCCGTACGCGAGGGCGAGGCCGATAAAGGCGGGGGCGAGTGCGAGCCCGCCGCTGATGCCGACCTGGTTCAACGCAGCTCCCAGGGCGCGCTCCTTCGGGTGTAGATAAATCCCGTTGAGCTTCCCCACGGCGGGCACGCTGGCCGATTCCCCCGCTCCCAGCGCGGCGCGGCAGATGGCCAGGCCCACGAAACTGCGGGTGAGCCCGATGGAAGCGGCCGCGGCGGACCACCAGGCGGCCGCCAGCGTGATGCCGCGGTTGATCCCCGCCCGGTCGAGCAGGTACCCCATGAACAATGCCGCGGCCGCGTAAGCAATCGAGAAGGCCGAAACCAGGTAGCCGTATTGCGTGTGGTTGAGGTGGAATTCGCTCATGATGAGCGGGGCCAGCGCGGACAGCAGTTGCCGGTCGAGATAGTTCAGGGTTGTCGAGACGATGAAGACGCTTACCGCGAGCCAGCGCATTTTGTCAGTTTGGCATTGCGCGCGAGCGCTACCATCGGATCTTGGGACAGACTGGTTTTGATTTCGCGCCGCGCCGGCGTATCTTCAGCGTTTCCGAGCTGAACAACGCCATCGCCGGCCTGCTGGGGGAAGAGTTCGACGACATCTGGGTCTCGGGGGAAATCTCCGGCGCGAAGATCCTCGGCAGCGGGCATTGCTACTTCACGCTGAAGGAGCGGGAATCGCAGATCCGCTGCGCGCTCTTCAAAGGCACGGCGCGCTTCATGAAATTTCAGCCCAGGGACGGCATCGCCGTGCTCGCGCGCGGCCGCATAGACGTCTTCGCCGTGCGCGGCGACTACCAGTTGATCGTCGAGCAGATTGAGCCGCAGGGGCATGGTGCGCTGCAACTGGCGTTTGAGCAGCTCAAGAAAAAGCTGGACGCCGAGGGAATGTTCGCGCGCGAGCGTAAGCGGCCGCTTCCGCCATACCCCGCCCGCATCGGCATTGTGACCTCGCCCCGTGGCGCTGTGCTTTCGGACATGCTGCACGTGATGGAGCGTCGTTTTCCGGGATTGCATATTCGCGTGTTCCCCGCTCTGGTGCAAGGCGAAGGCGCAGTGGACGAGGTGGTTCGCGCCATTGAGTTTTTCTCGCGCGGCGCATGGGCCGACGTTGTGATTGTGGCGCGGGGCGGCGGCTCGCTCGAAGATCTCTGGACCTTCAACGAAGAGCGCGTGGCCCGGGCCATTGCCGCATGTGCAGTGCCCGTGATCTCGGCCATCGGTCATGAGACGGATTTCACCATTGCCGACTTCGTGGCGGATCTGCGCGCGCCCACCCCCTCCGCCGCCGCCGAATTGGTGATTGCAACCAAGCAGGAACTGCTGAACCGGATCGCGGAGCGGACCCGTGGTGTAACGCAATCTTTGCGGCTCAAACTGGCGCTGCTCGAAAAGCGCGTCCAGAAGCAGGGTGCGGAGCGGTGTGAGGCTATGCTGCACCGCGCGATCAACCGGCGCTTTCAGGTGCTGGACGACAAGGACGCGCGGATAAGGGCCGCGTTGCGGCGCGGGGTTGCGGGTCTTGCCACTCAGCGCGCGGCTCTGGAACAGCGGCTGCGTTATTTCGATATGCGGCCGAAACTGGAGCGGGATCGCAACCGGCTGGATACGCTGCGCGCACACCAATGGCGCGCGATGGAACGGCTGATTGCCGGGAAGCGGCGCAGGTGGGAGAACGGGCTGGCTCGCCTGGAGCAGTTAAGCCCTTTACGCGTCCTCGAACGAGGGTACGCGATTGTGCAAAAGAAAAGCGGCGGGATCGTGAAAGACCCCGCCGCTGTGGAACCTGGGACGGCGCTCGAGATCCGGCTGGCTGGCGGGAGTCTCGAGGCCGAGTCGAAGTAGCTACTCTTTTTTCTCTTCCCTGGGCTTTTCTTCTTTTGGTTTAGGCGCTGGTTTCGGCGCAGGTTTAGGAGCTTGTTTCGGAGGCGCAGCCGCAGGATGCTGCTGCTCTGGCGGGGGACTCGCCTGCCTCTGAGCAGTTGCAGGCGGAGGCGGCGCGGGCCGATTCACCACAGCCGGGGGCGCGCTTTCCGGACGAGCATACGCTGGCGCCGGCGGGTTTGAAGCAGGCGGGCGTCCGTAGGTATTGGGCGCCGGGTTATTCGCCACGGGCCGCGCAGGCTGATTGCCCTGTGGGTTGGCCTGTGGCACTGGCGTGAACGCATGCACTTGACTGGGGTTCACCGTCCGAATCGGAATACGCGGAGCGGCGGCCGCCGGGGTCGACTGGCGGATGGATTGCAATTGCTGCGGAGCAATCGGCCGCCCCGGATTCTGCTGCAGAGCCTGCTGCTGCGCTTCGAATCGCACAGCGGCAGGTGGCGGGGCCAGCTTGGCGACTACCGGCCGCGCGGCGATGTTGACCGGCGGCCGCGCGAACGGTCGGCCGGCGTTGTTTCCGATCGCCAGCACGCTGGCGCGCTGCGGCGCAACCGGCGCAGCGCCAATCACCGGCGCGGAGCGAATCTGATCGGGTGTGATGCGGACCGCCGCGCGCTGCACGGAAGCCCCGGAAGCGAAGGAATTCTGCGGCACGGCCATCACCGCTCCGCTCACCCGCTGGTTGGCGTAGTTCACGTTGCGGAAGTTGTTCCCGCTATTGTTGTTGTAGTTGTTGATCACGGTCACGTTGGTGATGGTCGTGTTGGAAATGTTCACGTTGCGAACGTAGTTATTCGATACGTGGTAAGCGGGATAAAAAGGCTCGCGAGGGCCCAGAGCAAACCAGCCGATCGCGCCCAAACCGCCCCCGATTCCGATGCCGAATCCACCGCCGCCAACGAACGCGACCAAGGCCGGTGCGTAGATTGCCTGCGCGCCCACCGGGCCCGGCACCCATCCCCAATAGTTATTGACATAAGCCCATCGGCCATAGTGGAACGGCGCGAAACCCCAGGGAGAATCATCCACCCATGTCCAGCCCCACGGTCCCACCCAGGCCCAATGGCCGTTGTGATAGGGCGCCCATCCATATTCCACGCGCGGTACCCACATGTACCCGTAATCCTGATTGGGCTGCCAGGTGCCGTAGGCGGCCAGGTCTTCGTACCCGGTCACATACTGAGAAACATAAGGCGGCGGGGGCGCATCTTCGATGCGGTCGCGGGAGTAGCCGAATTGGTCGAAGTCGTCCGGCGGATTCATGTCGGCGATGTTCGGCTGGCCATTCGGGTCCAGATAAACCGTCTGGCGCGCATGCACCGGGAAACTCTGATTGTTGGAAGTCACTTCGGCATCGCCGCTTCGAACGGTCACCATGGTGGCGTTGCGATTCGGGTCAGTATCGATCCGATACTCGCCGGTGCGCAGCAGCGTCACTGCTCCATTGGGAGTATCCACTTCCCAGGATTCGCCGTCCCAAAGGTTGCGCAGTTTGACGATCAGTGCGCCGGAATTAATACTCATCTGGGTCACCTGGTCGCTCAGGTTCACGAACTGGAAATTGGTGCCGGGCGCAAGGCGGATGGAATTCCGGCTCAGGCGCAGCACGGCGCGCGATGCGTTCACGTCGGTGTAGAGATTATCGCCGGTGGTAAGGGGATAGTTGAGTGTTGCCGGTCCCCATTCGTTCACGGTCGGCGGCTCGAACGAAACCTGACCGGTCATGTAACTGAGGCGTGCGACGCGGGACGGCGGGTCGTCTTGGGCGGAAAGCGTTCCGGCTAAGGCCAGCGCGAACGCGAGGGGCACTACCTGTCGAACAGTCATTTTCATTGGGTAATCCATTCTATCTTCAATTAGCGTTACAACCTATAACATTGATCCCTGCCGCCGCCATTGAGTTTCGGAACAGCCCATTAAAAGCGGCTAATCAATGGGCTGCGCTACCATTCGGGCATGAGGAAGCTGCGCATTGTAGGTTCTCTTGGCACGGTGATGGCCGTTGCAACCTGTGTGGCCGCAACAGCCGCGCCTGCTTTGTTTTCAGGCGCGCACGCCATCGACGATCTGATCGAAACCGCGGTTCGCGATGGAAAGATACCGGGAGCGGTGGTGCTGGTGGGTCATAACGGCCACGTGGTCTATGAAAAGGCCTACGGAAAGCGCGCGCTTGTGCCGTCCTCGGAGCCGATGACTCTCGATACTATTTTTGATTGCGCTTCTTTAACCAAAGTTGTAGCGACTACCTCCTCGGTGATGGCTTTGGTTGAAGCGGGCAAGATACGAATATCCGATAAGGTGACTGACTATCTGCCCGAGTTTCAGAGTGGCAACAGCGACCTCACCATTCGCGACTTGATGACGCATTACTCCGGGTTGAAGCCGGACCTGGACTTAGTACCAGCGTGGTCGGGTTATGAGACCGGAATCCGGATGGCTCTCGCCGATCCGCCCGCCATCCCTCGTGAAACGAAATTCGTCTACAGTGACATCAACTTCGAACTGATGGGCGAGATCGTGCGCCGCGTCAGCGGGCAGCCGCTGGATGAGTTCGCGCGCGATCATGTCTTCCAGCCGCTGGGGATGACCGAGACGATGTTCCGGCCGCCGGCCGATTTGATCCCGCGCATCGCGCCCACCGAGGAACTCGTTCCTGATGGCGTGCTCCGCGGTGTCGTGCATGATCCCACAGCGCGCTATATGGGCGGCGTAGCCGGACATGCGGGACTATTCTCGACCGCGCTGGACTTGAGCCGGTTCTGCCAGATGATGCTCGATAAAGGCGACAAGCTTTTCAGCCCCGTCACCATTGACTTCTTTACGTCACCGCAAAGCCCGCCCGGCATGAAGGATGTCCGCGGCCTCGGTTGGGATATTGATTCGAAGTACTCCGGCAACCGCGGCGAGTTGTTCCCGCCGGGTAAGTCTTATGGGCACACGGGATTTACGGGGACTTCTATCTGGATCGATCCGGGTTCCGATACCTATGTGATCCTGCTGACGAACGCGGTGCATCCGAAGGTGGGCAAGCCCATCACGCCTTTGCGCAAGAGCGTCGCCACGGTGGTTGCGGCCGCCGTGGGGTATGGCGCTGCAAAACAGGAAACCGTCCTGACGGGTTTGGATGTGGCCGAGGCCGGGCACTTTTCCTTGCTGGCAGGCAAGCGCGTGGGCCTCATCACAAACCAGACGGGAATCGATTCCGAAGGCAGAAGGAACATCGACGTCATGCGGCAGGCGGGCGTGAACCTCACGGCGATCTTCTCACCCGAGCATGGCTTCCTCGGAGTTGAAGATCATACCAACGTGGCAGGCATGGTGGACCCGTCCACGGGGATACGTGTGTTCAGCCTCTATACGGAGAAGACCATGCGGCCCACTCCGGAAATGCTTCGGGGATTGGACGTGGTGGTGTTTGATATCGCCGAGGTCGGCGCGCGATTCTACACCTTCTCCACCACCATGGCGTATGCCATGGAAGCTTGCGCCAAAGCAGGCAAGCCGTTCGTGGTTCTGGACCGGCCGAATCCCATCACCGGGCTGCATGTGGAAGGGCCGCTGCTCGACGTCGGGAACGAATCGTTTGTCGGGTACTTCCCGCTGCCGCTCCGCCATGGCATGACGATGGGCGAACTGGCCAAAATGTTCAACGGCGAAAATCGCCTTGGTGCGGATTTGACGGTCGTGCCGCTGGCCGGCTGGCATCGCGCCGACTGGTTCGACGCCACCGGATTGCAGTGGGTGAACCCTTCCCCGAACATCCGCAATCTAACCGGGGCGCTGCTGTATCCCGGCGTCGCCATGCTGGAATATTCGGAGGGCTACTCGGTTGGCCGCGGCACGGATTCGCCTTTTGAAACCATCGGAGCGAAGTGGATGGATGGGCGCGCGCTGGCGAATGCCCTGAACGCCCGCGAGATTCCGGGAGTGCGCGTCTATCCGGTTCATAATGGCGTGAGGTTTGTGGTCACCGACCGCGACATTTTGAACACGGAGCGGCTGGGGTTGGAGATTGCCGCCGCTTTGATGAAGCTCGATCCGGGCAAGATCAAACTGGATGAGGACCGCAGGTTGATCGGCAGCGGTCAAGTGATCATGCGGCTCGAGAAAGGGGATGATCCCCAGCAGATCTGGCTGGATGATCAGGCGGCGCTCTCAAAATTCCTGGAACTGAGAGCGCGCTACCTGTTTTATGAATGAGCTTATTTTGTCGGCGCTGGGGTTGGGGTGGGCATGTGTGGCGGCATCGCGTGGGCCGCTTGCGGGGGCGCTTTGAAGAAGTCTTCGTCAATGGTCACGTTGGCCTTGGTCTTCAACTCGTCCATTTCCTTCTTAGCTTCTTCAGGCCGCAACTTCTTCTCGATCTCCGGGGTGGCCTCCGCCAGCGTTTTCGAGGTGCGTGCATCGACCCGGATGATGTGATATCCAAATTGCGTCTTGACGGGGTCGCTGATCTTGCCGATCGGCAGGATGAACGCTTCATCGTCGAACTCTTTCACCATTTTGCCGCGTTCAAAGTTACCCAGGTCGCCATTATGCGTAGTGTCGTCGGAGACCTCGTTGGCCACCTTTTCAAAATCCTCGCCGGCCAGCAGCCGCTTCTGCACTTCCTTGGCCTTCGCCAGGGCTTCGTCTTCTGTCAGATCCTTCTTGTCTTTGCCCAGCGGCACCGGTGAACCTTTGAAGCGAATCAGAATGTGGTGCGCTTTGGCGCTCTCGAATTCACCTTTGTGATCTTCATAATATTTGGCAATCTCGGCGTCTGAGATCTTCACATTCGCCATCAGGTCCTGAAACTCGGCCGTGGCCAGCAGGTTATCGCGCTGAAGCATGTAATCGGATTTCTTATCGAGCCCGCGTTTTTCCGCTTCCCGCGCGGCCACTTTCAGCATCACGAACTGGTCGATAAATGCGCGCCGCTGCGGACCCGTCGCGGCGGCTCGCAACTGTGGGGGAAACGACTGCACCATCTTGTCGTAATCGGCGGCCGTCAGTTTCTCACTGCCGATCACCAGAACGATTTTGTTCGGATCGGTGGGGGCTGGCGGCGCTTGAATGCCGGAGGAGAGCGGTTTGGCCGCGGGAGGAGCTGCCGCCGGCGGGGCCGTTTGGGCTGAAACCAGACAGTTGACGCTCAGCGCACTGCCCAGGATGACGGTATAAAGTGTTACTCTATTCACCTTCTTAGTTTAACCTACGGGCCTTACAGCTCTGTGCCGGCGGGTTCGACAATGGCGGTCATGGACCCTTTGCTGCGGTCCAGACGCCAGTCCGGCCCGTAATTCTGCACCTGATCGCGGGCGAATTCGGCCTGCGCGAGTTCGCAGACGATCAGGCCCGTCCGCCCGCGTGTATCCACCTCCACGGCGTGCTGGTAGGCTTCCTGCAGCGTAAAGACGAAGATCTTCTGCAGCATTTCGATGACGTAGTCGTAGGAATGGTCGTCATCGTCCAGCAAAACCACTCGGTAAAGCGGCGTCAGATCGCGCTTTTCGGTGACGACGGGTTCGCGGAATGTGGTGGTCTGGGCCACGCCGAAGGTCTCAACCTACTATCTCAATTTCTCAACGAATTTGCGAGAAAGCCATCGGCTGCAGGATGGAATTGCTGATGGTAGAGACAATATCGGCATCGGAATAGCCGGGTTTGGCGCGCAGCTTGGTGAATTCGGCGTCGGCCACGAAGGCGGCCCACAGGCGCTCCCGCTCAGCCAGGCTTCGAAACGAAAGCATATAAGTGAGGCTGGGCAGGTTGCGCCCGAATACGCCCTCGCCGAAGAACACCGGGGCCATGCCGAGCCGCTGGAAGATTTGAATTTCGCCGCCGTTGAACATCTCAACCTTGGTGCGCAAACTGGCCATGGAATTCGATTCGTAGGTGCGCAGTTCGAAGATGTGCCGGCCCTCGCCCTGCAGCGGCGCCGGCATTTGCGGGACCACCATTCCCGCGAACGCGTGCAGCAGCGTGACGTCCATGCGTTCGAAGGCCGGTTCGGGGTATTGCGCGGCCGCGTAGGCGGTGGCGAACTCCTCGTCGTGAAACAGGGTGTCCCACGCTCCCGCGGCCTCGTCCGCGCTCCGAAAAACCGAGAGCATCAGGACGGACGGGTTTTGATCTCCAATCATAGGCTGGAAGAAGCCGATGCTTTCGATGCCAACGCGTTTTGCGGCGGGCGCATAATGGTCGCGCAGCAGTTGCATCATGCGCGGCGCGTGGCTTCCGTTGCGCAGATAAAACCAGCGCAGTTCATACCAGGCGCGGGTGACGGTTGCCCCTGCGCCGACGCGGGCGGCCTGGGCGGACGCGGGGAGTCCGATGATTCCGGTGAGGAGATGGCGGCGATTCATTCATCGAAAGTCTATCGTAATCGGGCATGCTTTTCAGCGCGGACGTTGTCAATTCGAAACGGCAGCGTTCTTGAGAAGCCGTCGTGCCTTGGATTGCATGACCGCTAAGAGGCTGCCGATGTGCAGGTAGCTATCGAGCTCCTGGGTCTCGGCTTCGCTGAGTGAACCCTCCCGAGCCTTGGCCGACAATTGGTTGACCCGGTCCTCATCATTTTCCCCGACCTCGACATCGCGCGCGCTTCCCAATGACGGCCATATCTCCAACGCCGCAAGGGGATAAACCGGGCCGCTCATTTCGTTGCTATGATCGGCCACATGATAGACGGGCTGTCTCAGCTAGACGCTTTCATGCGCCAGCACGAGACCTTTTTGCAGGCATACGATCAGTTGATCCGTGCCGTGGCGCATTTGCCAACAAGCGCCGACTCGCACGACCATGTTTACGTCGAGACCGAGGAGAAGCGGAGGTCTGTGATCGATGGATCGGTTTCCGCGACCGCAACCGAGGCGCTGGTACGCATTCAGAAGGCGCACGCCCGCCAGTTGGCGGCCTAGCCGGGCCGTTCGCGCCACTGTGCCGTAAATGTTTCGACGATTTTCCACCGCCGAGCCCACTCCATTGATTGGATGAACTCAAAAGGACTGGACCAGAAGCCCGGCCGGCTGAAGCCGCTGCGCGGACTGAAGCCGTTGCGCTTAGAGAGTTCCACTCTGTTTGGGTTCGTTCTGGCGTTCGGCGGTGTCTACGCGGCGCTCACCCTCCAGGGCGGCCGCATCGAAGACTTACTCCAACTGCCGGCGGCCCTGCTCGTCGTCGGCGGCACGGCGGGCGCGGTGCTGGTGACCATGCCTCTCAAGTCTATTCAGGAAGCGCTGCGGAAAGCCCGCGCCTTGTTCGTTGAAGATCGCATCGACGCCATCGAATCGGTGGAACTCATCACCCGCCTCGTGAAAAAGGTCCGCAGATCGGGCCTCACCTCGCTCGAACAGGATATCGAGAGCATTCAAATCCCGCTTCTCAAGCGCGCTTTGCGGTTAGCGGCGGACGGCCTCGCCGCCCCCGTGGTCAGCGATTATATGCGGCTTGAGATCCGCATCACCCGCAAGCATCTGGAGCGGCACGCGCGCGTCTTCGAAGCCGCCGGCGGATACGCCCCCACGCTTGGCATCATCGGCGCAGTGCTCGGCCTCATCCAGGTCATGAAGCACCTCGACCAGATTGCCATGGTCGGTCACGGAATCGCCGAAGCGTTCGTTTCCACTGTTTACGGCCTCGCTTTCGCGAACCTGATTCTGCTTCCCATCGCGGGACGCCTGCGCGCTTCCGCCGCGCAATGGGTGGAAGCGCAGGAACTGCTCACCGACGGCGTCGCGTCGCTCATCGAGCGCATGCATCCCTTTATCCTCGAAACCCGGCTGGGGCCGTATATCGGCCAGCAGCAGAGTTCGTCCCCGCCAGTCCCCCCGATGGCGCCAACCAATAGCGAAGCCGCGTGAGCATGGAAGACCTGGATCTGGAACCGAACGAGGACATACAGGCCAGCCATCACCGCTGGCTGCTCTCGTACGCGGATTTGATGACTCTGCTCTTCTCCCTGTTCGTGGTTCTGTTCTCCACCACCTACGCTGGACAGAAGAAAGCGGAGGAGATTTCCAAAAGCGTGCGCGACGCGCTCGGCGAACGCTCGCCGGCCATACCGGTGGGCACTGGCCTTACGCCTCTCAAGACTCTCCTGGACGAACGCCTGAAATTCGCCATTGAATCGGGCCAGACCGAAGTTCGCCTGGAAACCCGCGGGCTCGTGATCCACCTGAAGGACGTTTCGTTCTTTCCTCCAGGCGACAGCGACATCCGGCCCGATGCCTACGAGGTGATCCAGAAAATCGCGCAGGTAATCGGACCGCTGCCGAATCTGATCGCCATCGAAGGGCATTCGGACGGCGTCGCCATTCACAACTCCCGCTTTCGCGATAACTGGGAGTTGTCAGCCGCGCGAAGCGTCTCCATGCTGCGTTATCTCTCGGAGACCTACGGCATCCCGAAATCACGTCTCTCCGCCAGTGCCTTCGCGGATACCCGGCCGCTTTCCGACAACGCCTCGGCGGAGGGCCGCGCGCAAAATCGCCGGGTCGATATTGTGATCCTGAGCGAAACTCCACAGCAAAACAAACCACCCCGATAACCTTGGAGGTGGCACTTTCGTCAGTCACCAGAGCCGTTTGCAAGCGGTATGTGGAATCAGCCAGACACGGCACCTGCTGGAGCGTCTGAACCAGGACGCCCAATTGCGTCGTATCTGCGTCTGGAACAACAGCGCGGCGGCCCCAGCCTTAATTTGTCCCGAGCGATAGCGGCACGTGCAGGGTCCCCACCATCCCCGACGGAATGTCCCGGAACCCGAAACCAAACCCCGTCGTGCCCGGCGGCGTCTTCACGCGTGCACCCATCACCAGACCCTTTTCCTGAATCTGTCGATTCATCGCGTCGCTGAAGTTCAGCGGAATCGTGGTGAGTTGCTCCACCTTCCCCACCACCACCAGAAACTGCAGCGATCCCGTCCACTTCCCGTCTTTCGGTTCCAGCGTGATGTTGTGCGCGTCCAGCGTCACGGACGCCTTGTAACCTCCGTCCACTGGTTCCAGATGCACCGTGAAACCAATGCCCGCCAGCGCCACGGGACTGGCGATCGCCTCGGCCAGCGGAGGAGTCATCACCGTATCCCGCGCCGCCACATACCCAGGTCTGTATCGCAAACTCACGCCCGGCCGCTCCACGGATAGTGCCAGATGATGATACTGGCCATCCAGGCTGCTCGCTGCGGGCGAAAAAGCCATCGAATAACTCACGCGCGCATCGCCCGCCGCTTCCCGAATCGCGGCGAGCACGGCCAGCATGTGTTCCGGGCTTACTGGAAGCATGCCTGGATCAAACAATACGAGAAGTACGCGGGTCGCGATGCCCGCGCCCGAAGGCCCGCCAGATCCGCTCCCCAGTCATACTCCACAGCCCCAACTCGCAACTGCGTTCGAAAATCTTCCGGATCGGATGATGGCGTTTGAAAATGAAGTTCT
>Ga0182012_10000344_pt1 | contig 52597 bp, 49 predicted proteins | sample 612S2SmetaG_FD_120486 | JGI IMG/M metagenome (GOLD analysis project Ga0182012, IMG submission 120486) | Permafrost microbial communities from Stordalen Mire, Sweden - 612S2S metaG | ecosystem: Environmental > Terrestrial > Soil > Wetlands > Permafrost | place: Sweden: Stordalen | collected... | reverse complement strand
GGTCTGGCCTCCCGTACCGTGCACGGTGAGCGGGTGACCAATGGCCGCTTGCATCAAGAAGCGGTTGAGCACGGTGCCGTAGTCGCCGTCGTAGTCGAAGCGATTGATGAGCCGCTCGTCGAGAGCGGTCTGGGGGGTCTGGGTTCCCCACACGATGCCCTGATGAAGGTCCGTCACGCGGATCTGGTCATTGGCACAGTAGAAGGCGAACATCAACTGATCGAGGGTCTTGGTGAGGTGATACACCGAGCCAGGATTCGCGGGGTGCAGGATCTCGCGCTCGATGTCGCCGTCGGGAGTAGGGACCTTCACGGTCAGATACCCCTCAGGGATGGGCGCCGAACCAGACCACCCGTAGCCGTAGACACCCATGGTGCCCAGGTGCACGAGCGCGATGTCCAAGCCACTCTCGACGATCGCGCACAGCACATTGTGCGTGCCGCGAACGTTGTTGTCGATCGTGTAGCGCTTGTCCGTCTCGTTGCGCATGGAATAGGGTGCGGCGCGCTGTTCGCCGAAATGCACGATCGCGTCGGGGCGGGCCTCTGTGATCAGGGCCGCCAGGAGGTCATACTCAGTGGCGAGGTCGAGGCGCACGTAGTCGATCTCGTTGCCCGTCAGTTCCTTCCAGACCCGGATCCGCTCGCCGATCGGTCGAATAGGCGTCAGGGACTCAACTTCGAGTTCGAGGTCGATCTCACGACGGCTGAGGTTGTCCACGATGGTCACGTCGTGGCCAATATCCGAGAGGTGCAGCGACGTGGGCCACCCGCAGAATCCATCACCGCCGAGAACGAGAACCTTCATTACAACTCCAATCGAGGCCACCAGAGGGCTTTAAGAACCAGGGAAGCCTTGAATTATGGGCTTCACGACCCCAAAACCCTACCAGTCCGGCCAAAGGCGCTCCGGAGCGAACACCGGTCTAGTTTGAGAATTTCATGTGAAATCGACTTGGAATGGTCCGTGCGCTCGACGGCCCGGGTCAGGCGTCGCGCTCGACAAAACGCTTGGTCATCGCGGCATTCGGACGGTACACGTCGACGTGGCCGGTTCGTTGCAAGAAACGACGTAACGCCCAACGTTCACCGTCGAGGACGCCCAGCGCGCCCGCCTGGACCAACACGTTGCCAATCGCCGCCGCCTCGACCGGACCAGCCACGACCTCGAGACCGCACGCGTCCGCAGTCAACTGGCATAAGAGCCTGTTGTTGACGCCACCTCCGACGATGTGCACCGCGTCCACGTGGAGTCCCGATAACAGCTGTGCCTGCCTCACCGCCCGCCGGTACGCGAGCGCGAGGCTGTCCAGGATGCAGCGCGTGAACTGTTCGGGCGTCTCTGGCACCGGCTCGCCACTCGCGCGACAGAGGCGTGCGATTCTCGCGGGCATGTCACCGGGCGGGAGGAACGATTCGTCATTGATGTCGATGAGCGAGCGAAGAGCCTCCTCGCGCTCGCTGCGTTCGACGAGCTCTCCCACGTCCATCGGTCCCGCGCGCAGCTCCCACGTGCGGATCGACTCCTGCAGCGTCCACAGACCCATCACGTTGTGCAAGAAGCGGTAGGTCCCTTCGAGGCCGCGCTCATTGCTGAAGCCCGCAAGACGCGCTTCATCGCTCACGACCGGTGAATCTAGTTCGACGCCCACGAGCGACCACGTACCGCATGAGATATACGCGAAGTTCGCGCTGCTCGCCGGCACCGCGACGACGGCCGAGGCGGTGTCGTGACTGGCGACGTTGATGACCTCGATTCGCTCGTCGGCCCCGAGACGGTGGGCGAGGGCGAGCGAAACCTGGGCGAGCACGTGACCGGGAGCGACGACTGGGGCGAAGATTGAACTCTCAAGGTCGAGCCGCGAAAAGAGATCCTCGTCCCACTCACCCCGGGTCGTCATCAATTGCGTGGTTGAGGCGTTGGTGAATTCGGTCGCGGCCTCACCGGTCAGGAAGTAGTTAATAAGGTCAGGCAGCAACAACGCCAGATGCGCTTCGTGCAGGTGGCCCGACTCGGCGTCGGCCATCAACTGGAACGCGGTATTGAAGGGCTGGTGAGCGATGCCGGTCCGCTCGAACATCGATTCGAGGCCGACGAGTTGCTTCGCGCGCGCGATCGAGGGTTCTGTGCGTAAGTCGCGGTAGCACGCGGGGTTGGAAAGCAACGACCCGTCCGGGCGCACCAGCCCGTAGTCCACGGCCCACGAGTCCACGCCCACCGAGGAGACGGGACCCTGGCGCAAGGCGCTGGTCAGTCCGTCCAGTATCCCTCGATAGAGCCCCAAGATGTCCCAGAACAGGTTCTCACCGAGCTGTACGCTGCCGTTGGCGAAGCGGCCGGTCTCAGTGAGCGTGAAGTGATCCTCACCGACCTCACCGGTATAAAGGCGCCCACTCGAGGCGCCCAGGTCAACCGCAACGATCCGTTCGGTTCGAGCCACGCCGGCCCGGGTCACACGGTGACGAATTCGACGCCCAGCAACTCAGCCAAGGTACGAAGATCGCCTATTCGGTGGCCGGTGCCCAGGGCCCAGTGGTGAGCCACAGCGGTGGCGGACCACTCGTCGCACCATTCACCCGGGTTCCGCCCGAAATCCACTCGCGAGGTCGTGTTGCCAATCTGGAGCAGCGGTCCGGCGACCACTTCACCTTCGGACGCGACGAAGCGAAAACGCCCGTCTCGCATCTGGGTGATCCCAAAGGCCGTGACCGGACCGTGCGCGACGTCGAATTCAACCGAGACGCCGTGGCCGCGCTTTCCGTGAAAGACCCCAAGGCCTCGAAGCAGCGGACGTCGTTGACTTATCGCCAGGTGGGCGGGACCGTCGTGACCCATCTCGACGACGTTGTCGCGAAAGTTAAGAGCCTGGAGTTCAGTGAACGATCCTCCCGCTCCGAGACGGTCGAGCACCAGCATCGCCAGGGACGTTCGCAACTCGTACTCACCGCAGGCGGGTACGTGACCGGCCGTCAAGAGCGACGCGCCCAGGATCATGCCCGCGGCGATCCGTTCGTGCAGTTCTCCCTCGAGGCCGCGATGGTAGTAAGCCAACGAATCGAGGGAGAAGTCCTTTACCAGGCTCTCGAGTCCGAGTGCGACGCGCACGCCCCACTCCAGCTCCTCGGGTTCTACTGAACTGTCGAGCTCGAAAAACTCACGCACCAATTGGCTGCGCTGGTCGACGTCGGTATCGGTGACCTGGGCGACACGTACGCGAAGATCGTCGAACTCGAGAACCTCCACGTGGCCGCCCAACTGTGCCGACACGAGCGTGAGATCCGTGGAAACGTCGAGCATGCCCGGATAGAGATGACCCATCAGGCCGTGACGAGCGCTTCGAAGGACCCGACGCACGCCAGCCGCCTGAATCCAGCGTTCGATCTTGATCCAAGCTCGTTCATCGGCGAGGTAGCCCGAGACCGAGCGAAATCCGATGCCGCTTCTCTCAAAGGCGTTCGCCACTTCGGGCAGTGGACAGGCGCCGCAGTAGGCCAGCCACTGACCCGTGTCAAAGGTCGCGTGGTCCATTGACTCGGTGGGTTGGAGATTCAGTACCAGCACGTCGGCCTTGGTCCGCTGAGCAATCGGCAGCACCATCGAGGCGGTCATGTACGTGGTGAGAAACATCACGATCAGGTCACAACCGGCGCTGCGCAGCTTCTCAGCGGCCAGGTCCGCCTCTTGGGCGTCGGAGATGAAACCCACGTCAACGATGTCGGCGTTGAATCCCTTGATCCGATCCGAGACGAAGGCTGCGGAGCGCTGCAGTTGGGGCAGGAGATCGGGAAACTGAGGCCAGTAGGCACCCAGACCACCGGCAACCAGACCTACGACGGGTCGCGAAGTCCTCGCCAGGCTGGGCAACTGCACCTGGGGGGTGGTGGTACTCATCGCAAGAACGCCGCCGCCACGCCCGCGTCAACCGCGATATGGAGTCCGGTCGTGTGGACCAGTTCGGGCCCACTCAGCACGAAGACCGCGCTGGCGACGTGTTCGGGCAAGACCTCGCGCTTCAACAAGGTGCGCTGTGCGTAGAACTCGCCCAACTTGTCCTCCTCGACGCCATAGACCGAGGCACGCTGCGCGCCCCAACCACCGGCAAAGATACCCGAACCACGAACCACGCCGTCAGGGTTGATGCCGTTCACCCGGATACCGTACTGACCGAGCTCAGCGGCGAGCAGGCGCACCTGGTGCGCCTGGTCCGCCTTCGCGGCGCCGTAGGCGACGTTATTGGGCCCAGCGAACACCGCGTTCTTGCTCGCGATATAGATGATGTCGCCGCCCATGGCCTGGGCCATCATGACCTTGGCGGCCGCCTGGCTCACGAGAAAGGAGCCGCGAGCCATGACCGAGTGTTGACGGTCCCAGTCCTCGACGGTCGTATCTTGGAGGCTCTTGGATATCGACAGTCCCGCGTTGTTCACGACGAGGTCGACGCCTCCGTAGGCGAGGACGCTCTCGTTGATTGCCGCGACGACTTCCTCGGGTGACGAGACGTCGACGCTCACGGCAATCGCCCTGTCGCTACCGCCCAGTTCCTTCGCCACCAACTCGGCGCTCTCGAAATTGCGGTCCGCGACGATCACGCACGCCCCTTCGGCACTCAAGCGACGTGCCGTCGCGGCACCGATGCCCGAACCTCCGCCGGTGACGAACGCAATGCGCGTCGCGAGGGCCTTGGGTGGCGCCATGCGGCGAAGCTTCTGTTCCTCTAGCTCCCAGTACTCGATACGGAACTTCTCCTCTTCGGAGATTGGCGCGTAGGTCGACACAGATTCGGCACCGCGCATGACGTTGATCGCGTTGATATAGAACTCACTCGCCACGCGCGCGGTCTGCTTGTCGCGTCCAAACGTGAACATTCCCACACCTGGCACGAGCACGACTGCCGGGTCCGCGCCACGCATTGCGGGCGAATCGGGCGTCGCGTATCGCTCGTAATACGCCTGGTAGTCGCGCCGGTAATCCTGGTGCAGTTCGCGAATGCGCGTCTCGAGGTTCTCAAACGGCGCGTCGCCGGGCAGGTCCACCACCATGGGACGCACCTTCGTGCGCAAGAAATGGTCGGGGCACGACGTACCGAGCGCCGCCAGTTCTGCCAGCCGCTCACGGCTGACGAAGTCCATCACGACGTCAGCGTCGCTGTAGTGCCCAACCTGACGCGTGTCGGTACTCGCCAGACCACGCAAGAGCGGGAAGAGTTCTGCCGCTCGGGCGCGGCGAGCAGCGCTGTCGAGTGGCTTGTTGGCCTCGACTACTTTTCCGAAGGGTTCGGCGCGGCCGTTCTTGACCAAGAATTCCTCGGCGGTGCGAATGATGTGCAACGAACGACTTTCGCACTCATCACTCGTGTCGCCCCAGGCGGTGATGCCGTGGCCGCCCAGGATGCAACCAATCGCTTGAGGATTGGCCTCTTGAATGGCCGCGATGTCCAGGCCCAGTTGGAATCCAGGTCGCCGCCATGGCACCCAGACCACCGTGTCGCCGAAGCACTGCGTCGTCAGCTTCTCGCCGTCCGCGGCGGTCGCGAGCGCGATGCCGGCGTCTGGGTGCAGGTGGTCGACATTGCTGCAGGTCACGAGACCGTGCATGGCGGTGTCGATGGACGGTGCCGCACCACCACGTCCGTGCATGCAGAAATCGAAGGCCGCGACCATCTCGTCTTCACGTTCGGGGCCAGGGTAGACCCCCACCAAAGCTCGTAAACGGTCGATACGCAGCATCGCTAGACCAGCCTCTTGCAGGGTACCGAGGTCACCGCCCGAACCCTTAACCCACATCACTTCGGCGTCGGTACCGGTAACGGGATCGGCGATGAACGCCTTAGTCGAAGTGTTGCCACCCGCGTAATTCGTATTGCGCGGGTCCGAACCTAGTCTGTGCGATCGTTCGAGTAACTCGATGACTTCGCGTGGGGGATCAGTGGCAGCCAAGGGAATCACGCACCCCAGCCCGCTGCCGAGCCGGTAGCCCGTTCGGCGATGATCTTCTCGGCGTAGCCCGAGCGACGATACGCGCCGAGGGGATCAGGGTCCAGACCCATATCCTCACGTAACTCGCCGAGTAACGGTCGCACGTCGGTGCTAAACGCGTCGACCAGGATACCGTTCGCCTCCAGGACGTCGCCGTCCATCTGGGCCTTGGTGAGAGCCGAACGGTCCACGAAGAGCGCCTTCGCGGTCGCCTCTTGCACGTTCATGACCGAACGGATTTCGGCGGGAACCTTCGGCTCGAGGTTATGGCACTGGTCGAGCATGAACGCAACGCTCGAACCGGTACGGTGCGCACCCACAGCGACGATCTCGTTCATGATGCGAAACAGTTGGTAGGGGTCGGCCGAGCCGACCATCAAGTCATCGTCGGCGTAGAAGCGACTGTTGAAGTGAAAGCCGCCGAGGCGCTTCACGCGAAGTAGGTTCGCGACGATGAACTCGATGTTCGTACCCGGCGCGTGGTGACCGGTGTCGACGAGAACCTGGGCGCGCTCACCCAAGGCGAGACAATGCAGCAGCGACGTCCCCCAGTCGGGAACGTCCATTGTGTAGAAGCTGGGCTCGAAGAATTTGTACTCAAGCAGCATGCGCATGTTGGCGGGCATTGCCTTGTAGGTCTCGGTCAACGCCTCGGCGAGACGCTCCTGGCGGGCCTGGATGTCGTCTTGCCCCGGGTAGTTGGTGCCGTCAGAGAACCAGAGTGAGAGAAGGGTCGATCCCGTCTGGACGCCGATCTCCACGCACTCGAGCAGATGGTCGGTGGCCTTGCGACGAATCGCCGGGTCCGAGTTGCAGACGCTCCCTAGGCGGTAGTCGTCCTCTTGAAACACGTTGGGGTTGATGGCGCCAATGGAAATGCCGAGGCTTTGGGCGTAACTCTGCAACGCGGCGTAGTCGTCGACGCGGTCCCAGGGGATGTGAATGGCAACCGAGGGCGCGACGCCAGTGAAGCGATGTACCTGAGCAGCGTCTTCAAGCTTCTCCTGGGGAGTGCGCGCGACGCCCTTCTGGGCGAAGACCTTGAACCTGGTACCGGAATTGCCGTAGGCCCACGACGGCGTTTCAATCATCAGTTGGCGGAGTTCCGCCTTGACTTCAGCTGGACTGCTCATGACTACGTTCCTCCTCGGCTGTACTGCTCGTTGCGCCAGTTAATCGACGTGAAAGATCTCTTGTATCGGGGCAATGCTCGTATCGGGTGCGTCGCCGCCGAGATCGGCGAAGAAGTCCCCCATCTCGCGCTGCCAGCGCTCATTTACTTCGGTTACTGCCATAGACGCTTGCGCGGCCTCGAAATCATCGGTTTCGAGGTAGCCAATCAGCGTTCCGTCCGCTTGGAGAAACAGCGAGTAATTGTTCCAACCACTGTCGTGCAGCGCCTGGCGCATCTCGGGCCACACGTGTGCGTGTCGTTCGATGTACTCAGGAATTCGATCTGGTCGAACATTCAACTGGAAGCAAATTCTCTGCACTTGACGATCCTCTTACGAACTTGGTAAAGCACTACGGGGCGCCCCGTGGTGGCGACGCCCCGTAGTTGCTTCAGTTAGGAAAATCGACTTCTTAGAAGTTGAAGTTCTTCACGTTTGAAGCAGTGAACACGAACGGCGCACCAAGGGTGATGAAGTTCGAGGGGTCACCAGAGCCAGCAATGGCCTTCGTGATTGTCCAGGACTTCGCCTCAACCAACTTCGTTCCCTTTGCGGGGATCGTGAAGGTCACGCCAATCTTGTTCGCGATAACGCCCGAGTGAATCTCCATCGCGGCCCAGCCAGCCAACGAACCAAGGTCGAAGGGGTTCCACAATTCGAACGCCTTGACGTTGTCGTTACCGGTGTAGGTAGCCATCTGCGAAGGAAGTCCCAGACCCGTGAGGATCAGCTTCGAGTACGTGTCTTCGTGCGTTGAAAGGTACTGGGCAGCCGTCGAAATACCCACGGTGGTCGGCGAGATGATGCCAGCCAAGTTCGGGTACTGCGTCAGGAGGCCCTGAAGAACCGTCAAGGAAACCGTCGGGTCGTCGTTGCCGTAGACCGTGGCAACCAGACTCATGTTGGGGTACTTGGTCAGCTCTTGCTTCATGTAGCCAATCCAGGCGTTCTGGTTCGTTGCCGTCGCGGCAGCGGAGAGAATCGCGATCTGACCGGTTGAGCCGATCTCACTCGCCAGGAGGTCGACTTCGGACGCACCAATCTGCTGGGTGTTGGCCTGGTTGATGAACAGGTTGCCCGCACAGTAGTTGTCAGAGTCAAAGCCAATAAGTGTGATGCCGGCCTTACGAGCCTTCTCCAACTCTGGGCAGAGCGCCTTCGGGTCGTTTGCGGCGATGATGATGGCACTTGCCTTCGCAGCAATAGCGGCCTGAATCGCAGGCTCCTGAGCGGCAGCAGTGTCAGTGGTTCCACTGTCCACTACGCCCTTCCAGCCTTCTGCCTTCAAAGCAGCCTTCACGCCGTTGTCCGCAATAACTTCGTACGGGTTGGTCGTGTCCTTAGGAATGATGTACACCAATCCCTTTGAAGCAATGGCCTTGGGTGCTGCTGCTCCCGCTGGAATGGAGCAGACACCTGCAAACATTCCAACAATCGAAACGGCAATCAAGGCCCTCTTTGAAACGCGTCGCTTCAATGATTCCAACTTCATGTTCCCCCTCGTTTGAAAATCGTTAGTTGTCTTGAACTGCGTAGCATCACAAATACGTCGTACGACGAGACCGAATGCCACGGCAAAAGTATCACATTATGTGAGAGATAACTACTCAAAATGTTATCGGACGCGCAAATCGAAATCCCTGATGAAGGGATAGAAACGTTAGACGTTGCTCTCCGGGACACCCGCAGACGAGTACGAACCCTGACCAAAACGTTTCCGTATCGCACGATAGCCGCGTGCAGAATTTGGCAGCACCACACTCGCGAGGAGCAGGATTCCAAAGACGATGCTCTGTTCTTGGGACGACACGTTCTTGATTGAGAGGATCTGATCGAAGATCCCCACGGCGATGACGGAGAGCACCACGCCGAGCAGCGAGCCACGTCCCCCGAAGATGGACACGCCTCCAAAGAGGACGATTGCCACGACGTTCAGCTCCAAACCTGTGCCGGCGTCGTACCGGGCGGTGTTCGTCTCGTAGGTGTACAGCAACCCGACGAACGCGCACACGATGCCCGAGAGGAGATAGAGGTTGAACTTGATCCGCTTCACGCGAATCCCCGAGAAGAACGCCGCTTCCTCCTGGAGACCGATAGCGAATATCGAGCGCCCCGTCGACGTGAAATGCAAGACCACCCCGTAGATCAGGGCGAGCACCACGAAGATCCCAAAGGCCCAGGCGAATGGTGTCCCGGGAATCGTGTTGGTGCCCACGTCGGTCCAAGGTCCCCCAAATCCCGTGACTTCGTTCGTCCCCAAGATCACCTCGGCAAGTCCCCGGAACATCGTAAGAGTGCCGATGGTCACGGCGATGGAAGGAAGACCCACTCGAGTGACGAGAAAGCCGTTCAAGGCCCCACCCAGCGCCCCCACGCCCAGCGTGAGAATCATGGCGAGAAAGACCTCGACGTGATGCTCAAAGAGGTAGCCGAAGGTTGCACACGAGAGCCCCAACATCGCAGCAACCGAGAGGTCGATCTCACCGGTCGTGATGATCAGCATCTCGGGAAGCGCCATGATCGCGATCAATCCGAAGTTGATACCCGCGAAAAAGATTGTGTTCTGGGAGAAGAAGTCGGGCGCCGAAATGCCGCCATAGAAGAGGTCGAAGATGAAGAACAGGACGAGCGCGCTCTCCCAACGCACCAGTGATCGAGGGCCGAACGCCAGGCTGTGCTTGTCGAGCGGCGCCGGGACTTCCTCATTTGAGGCCACAGAACTACTGATCGCCACGAGCACCACTACCTTTCAGTCGAAGAGCGAGAGTAGCCCGGTTGCTCAGCAATCGGTCAAAACTGACGGTGACGAGGATCAAGGCACCCGCCAAGGCCGAGTCCCAAAAGGGCGAGACATTGATCACCACGAGTGACTGATTGATGATCTGCAAGAGCACAGCACCGAGCGCCGCGCCGATGACCGTACCGCTGCCACCGAAGATCGCCACGCCTCCAATCACGCACGACGCGACGACCAGAAGCTCGTAGCCCGAGCCCGCCGTGGCATTGGCCGTCGCGAACTCGGACAGGAACAGCACACCCCCGAGCCCCGCGAGCGAACCGCTCACCACAAAGGCGGTGAAGACCCGACGAGCGACCGGCACACCAGCCAGTTGAGCGGCCGAAGGATTGGACCCGATGGCGTAGAGCTCGCGCATCGATCGAAATGAGCGCATGGAGAATCCTGCGACGAGTGCGACGATCGCCGGGATGATGAAAATCCACGGAACTCCCGCGAACGTCTCGAACCCAATCTTTTGGAAGGAGAGCGGGATGGCGGTTGGTTCGATCTGAATACCGAGCCCAATGATGTTCAGTATGCCTCGAATGATGTACAGGGCGGCGAGCGACACTACGAGACTCGGCACCTTGGTCACAGTGACAATCAATCCAATCGCGGCGCCGCAGAACGCGCCTACGCCTATACCAATGAGGAATGCAATAAAGAGCGACGAATGCGCGTTGTGCGTGAAGTAATCGCCAACCAAGAATGCAGAGATTCCGAGGGTCGAACCCACCGAGAGATCCACGTTGCGTGTGACGATGACCATGGTCTCGCCAACCGCGAGCAGCGTGAAGAGCGAGGCGTTCGTCAGCACCTGCTGGATGCTCGTGATGTGCGCAAAGCCGGGACTCTTGATCGTCGTGATGGCGAAGATGACGAGGATCACCGCGACAATTGCGAGCTCTCGCGCTCGCGAGAGCGTCTCAGCAACCCGGTGAGTCTTCACAGATCCAACGGAGACAATTTCTTCGGTTACGGACATAACGACTTATACCTGTCCCGTCGCGGCCATCATGACCAGCTCTTGGGTCGCGTCCGAGCGATTTATGGTCGCGGCAAGACGGCCTTCTCGCATGACAAGCACCCGGTCGGCCATCCCGAGAATCTCGGGGAGCTCGGACGAGATCATCAACACGGCGACACCACTTTGGGCCAAGTCGTCGATGATGCGGTGCACCTCGGATTTCGTGCCGACGTCGATACCGCGGGTCGGTTCATCCACGATGATCAGCTTCGGTGCTCCGGCGAGCCACTTCGCGAGCACCACCTTCTGCTGATTTCCTCCCGAAAGGGTGTTGGCCTCGTCGCTCAGTTTCCCGTACTTGAGGTGCAGTTTTAGGGCCCAATCGGCAGCCAGTCGGTTCTCGGAGTTTCGAAAGAGAAGAAGGCCGTGGCTCAGGCGACCAAGTGACGCGAGCGCGACATTGTGGTCGATGCCGAAGTCCATCACGAGCCCCTGCTGACGGCGGTCCTCGGGTACGAAACCGATCCCTGCGTGCATGGCCCGCTGGGGCGATCCACCCCGCAATTTCGTGCCGTTCACTGACACCGTCCCCGCGTCATAACGGTCAATACCGAAGATCGCTCGCGCGATCTCAGTGCGACCCGAGCCCACGAGCCCCGAGAGGGCGACGATCTCGCCGGCGTTGACCGTAAAGGAGATGTCGTAGAACGTGCCTTCACGCGTCAGACGTTCGACGCGCAGCACTTCCGCACCCGCCTCGATGACGGTCTTGGGAAAGAGCGTGCTCAAATCCCGACCGACCATCGATCGAACGATTTCGTCGATGGTGATGTCGCCGATGAGGTCGGTCCGCACGAATGATCCGTCACGCATGATGGTCACTCGCTGGCAGATCTCGTACACCTCTTCGAGCCGGTGCGAGATGAAGAGGATCGCGACCCCGCGTTGGCGAAGATTCCCCACGACGGTGAAGAGCCTCTTCACTTCCTCGGGACTCAGCGCGGCGGTGGGCTCGTCCATCACCACGACGCGGGCGTCCTTTGAAAGCGCCTTCGCGATCTCGACCATCTGCTGGTCAGCCACCGAGAGACCCTTGGCCTTTCGGTTGGGATCGATGTCCACACCCAACTGCTCGAAGATCGCGCGGCTTTGGCGGCGCATCTCACGGCGATTGATGCGGCGCCCGAAGGTGAGCGGCTGGCGCCCGAGATAGATGTTCTCAGCGACGTTGAGGTCGTCAAAGAGCGTGGGTTCCTGGTAGATGACGGCGATCCCGGCCTCTTGACTGTCGTGAGGGCCGTGGAAGTGACGGGCCTGTCCTTCGTAGGTGTAGGTCCCGCGGTCGGCCTGGTAGACCCCGGCGATGATCTTGACCAACGTGGACTTCCCGGCGCCGTTCTCGCCGAGCAGGGCGTGAGCCTCGCCGGGATAGAGGACGATCGAGCCATTGGCGAGGGCGACCACTGCACCGAAGTACTTGGCGACACCCTCCATGACAAGGATCGGCTCGGTGCTCGATTCGCTCATTTCAGGAGGCCGTCGCGAAATTCCGGGCGATCACCGAAGGGCTGGCCCACGCAAACACAAACGGCACAGCACTCCCCCAATGTCACTACTCTCGGATAAACGTGTTGAGAAGTTAAGCAGACCGGGCTCCGGGTGTCAAGAATTTCGAACAGAAAAATCACATCACGTGTCCAGTAAGGTCACATTCTGAGCGATCTTCGGTCGGTGGTACTTTGTTTTTCAACCGTACATACCAAGAAATTCCCACAAGCCGTGAAGGACCACTGTGCGTATCTCGCTCTTCGTGACGTGCATGAACAACATTCTGTACCCACAGACGGGACAAGCCGTCGTGACGGTTCTCGAGCGCTTGGGACACGAAGTCGATTTCGTTCAGTCCCAGACGTGCTGTGGTCAGATGCACTTGAACGCCGGGTACCGCCCAGAAGGATTGAAACTCGCCCGCGACGTGATGTCCTCCTTCGAGCGCGCCGAGGTCATCGTCGTGCCTTCGGGATCGTGCACCAGCACTATGCGTCACCTCTGGCGCGACGTCGCCCAGGATGAGAACGACGACACATTGGTAACCGACGCCGACGCCTTTGCTCCAAAGGTCTTCGAATTCACCGAACTTCTGGTTGACGTGCTTGGCGTGACCGACGTCGGGGCCACGTTCGAACGACGGGTCACGTACCATCCGACGTGCCACTCGCTGCGGTCGCTACGCGTGGGAGACCGGCCTTTGCAGCTTCTTCGCGAAGTCCGCGGTATCGAGCTCATCGAGTTGCCCGAGAGCGACTCCTGCTGCGGCTTCGGCGGGCTCTTCGCAGTCAAGAATCCCGACACGTCGGCCGCGATGGGGCTGGACAAGATCGCCAACGTCCAAGCGAGCGGTGCCGAGGTCCTTTGTGCTTCGGACAACTCCTGTCTCACTCACCTCTCGACGCTCGCCCAGAAGTCGGGTTCGCTGGTGCCGGGGTTCAACACGAACTCGACACCACCGGCCGGCGCGTTCGAAGTCAAGCACATCGCCGAGATCCTCGCCTCCACGAAGGGCGTCGCGTAATGGCGCGGACCTTTGCCGGCTCGCCCGACTTTCCCGTCGGGGCCAAGGTCTCTCTCGCCGACCCCCAACTGCGCAGCAACCTCTCGAGGGCCACGCGCACTATCCGCGACAAGCGGAACCTGCGAGTCTCCGAACTGGACAACTGGGAGGAGTTGCGTCTGGCGGGTGAGGCCATCAAACGAGAAACGCTCGCGAATCTCCACGAATTGCTGGTGACCTTTGAAGAGAACGTCACCAAAGCCGGTGGTCACGTGCACTGGGCGATTGACGCCGCCCAGGCCCAGCGCATCGTCGTCGAACTCGTCAAGGCGACCGGGGCACAGGACGTCGTCAAGATCAAGACCATGACCAGTGCGGAGATCGACCTCAATTCCGCACTGGAAAGTGAGGGCATCACCGCGTACGAGACCGACCTCGCCGAGCTCATTGTCCAACTAGGCGATGACCTACCAAGCCACATCGTGGTTCCCGCCATCCATCGCAACCGTGACGAAGTGCGCACCATCTTCCTTGAGCACATGGGTGAATGGGGTCTGAAGGCACCCGACGACTTGACGAACGTTCCCTCGGACCTCGCCAAGGCGGCCCGCTTGCACCTGCGAGAACGATTCCTCGCTTCTCGAGTCGGAATCTCCGGCGCCAACTTCCTGGTCGCCGAAACAGGATCGGTCGCCATCGTCGAGTCCGAGGGCAACGGGCGTATGTGCCTGACGCTGCCGCGAACGTTGATCAGCGTCGCGGGCATTGACAAGGTCATTCCTCGGTTTGAAGACCTGGACGTCTTTTTTCAGGTGCTGCCACGTTCGGCGACCGGCGAGCGAATGAACCCGTACAACTCGGTGTGGACCGGCGTCACCAACGACGACGGCCCCCAGGATTTCCACGTCGTCCTCATCGATAACGGACGTTCCAACGCCCTGAGCGACCGCGTGGGCCGCGAAGCATTGCGTTGCATTCGCTGCGCCGCCTGTTTGAACGTCTGTCCGGTGTACGAACGAGTGGGAGGTCACGCCTACGGCTCGGTGTACCCCGGACCCATTGGCGCCATACTCACTCCCCAGTTGAACCACGTCACGAGCGACCACGTCGCCAAGTCGCTGCCCTACGCGTCGACGCTCTGTGGCGCGTGTTTTGACGCCTGCCCCGTTCGCATCGACATACCAAAACTTCTGGTACATCTGCGCGGTGAAGTGGTCAACGCCGGCCGCAGCACCGTGCCGACGACCCAAGAGCAGGCGGCCATGCGAGCCGCCTCATGGATCTTTGGAAACTCGTCGCGCCTGCGCGCCATCACTGCGCTCGGTGCAAAGTCCAAGGGACTGTTCGGCAAGAGGAATATCACACTGCCCGGGTGGCTCTCGGGGTGGAGCCGTTTTCGAAGCGTGCCCCTGCCGACCACCGATTCCTTCGCGACTTGGTGGCGCCGCGAACGAGGTGGCGCCAAGGCGTCTTTCTCGCCGCTCTTTCAAAACAGTGGACTTCGCCGCGCCGAGCACCAGCGCAGTGAGCCCCACGCCGCGGGAATCCGGAAAGAGCCTCCGGGTACGCACGCTGACCAAGCGACCACTCGCGATGCGATCCTCTCCTCGATCAAGTTCGCTAACCGCGCGGCGACCGCGGTCGCCCCGGTCTCTCGCTCGTACCGCCGTCCGGCCCGTTCAGAGGTGACCGCGCCGGTGACGCTCTTCGCCCAGCGAGTGAGCGACTACCAAGCAACCGTTTCCTTCGCCAAGTTGGTCGAACTACCAGCCGCCGTCAACGCGGCACTCGTCTCGCGAGGATCTAAGTCGGTCGTCTTTCCCGAAGGGGCCCCACGAGACTGGCTCGCGCACTTCGAAGGCAGCACCACCATCGACAAGGGCCGGCTCGAACTGGAGATCATCAATCAAGCCGACGCCGTCGTCACCGGCTGCACCGCGGGTATCGCCGAAACCGGCACGGTCGTTCTGAACAGCGAGCCAGACCAGGGACGCCGGATCATCACGCTGATTCCCGATCATCACGTGGTTATCATCCGCGAGGATCAGATCGTTCCCGATGTTCCCGACGTTTTCAAACACCTCAATCCAGAGCGCCCGCAGACCTGGATCAGTGGACCCTCGGCGACCAGCGACATCGAGTTAAGCCGTGTGGAAGGCGTTCACGGTCCTCGTCAATTGGACGTCATCATCGTTCGCGGTTGATCAGCGCGTCAACGTGGTTCGCCTCAGGAGGCGACGACGTGCGCGACCGGCTCCACGTGAAGGATCTCGACACCCAGTTCGCGCGCGGCCATAATGGTGCGATCATTCGGCGACGCATTCGTCACCAGAAGGTCGATGTCACTGAGGGGCGTCACGTTCACGAACGCAACCTGGCCCATCTTCGAGGCATCCGCCAAGACCACGACACGTCGACTCGAGCGAATGGCCGCCAACTTGATCTGCGTGTCCTCCATGTTGTATTCGGTGAGGCCCTTATCCTCGCTCACGCCCGCCGCGCCGATGAAGACCGAGTCACAGTTCAAATCGTCAAAGGACGCTTCGGCCCTGGAACCCACGAGACTCATTTCACCGTGTCGCAACTTGCCACCAGTGACCAGTGTGCGGATTTCGGGTTTCGTGTCAAGTTCAGTGGCGATCAATAACGAACTCGTGATGATAGTGAGAGCGATGCCCGGGTTGATGGCACGTGCCATCTGCAGCGTCGTCGTGCCCCCATCGATGATCGTCGTCTCACCGGGCGACAGTAACTCGGCCGCCGCCTCACCGATCCTTTGTTTCGCCTGGGCCTCGTGGGCCGAACGCTGAAGAATCGGCGGTTGATAGGACCTGCTCTGAGTGGAAATTGCTCCGCCACGAACACGTCGGGCCAGGCCTTCGACCTCGAGTAATTCCAAGTCCCTTCTGATCGTCATCTCAGAAGTACCGAAAGTTTGTGCTAATTCAGCGATGGACGCTTCGCCGGAATTTAGTAATCGATTAGCGATTGTTGCACGTCGCAACTTGGAACTCACGCCGTAAGACTAAGTGCAAAGTTCACAAAAGTCAAAATAATCTTCACATTATTTGCACAAAAACTGTGAAAAAGGAGCGGCCTCGGCGATCCTTTCCGCTGGTCGGCCTCGTGAAGTGACGCCAACGCGAGAAAACCCGGGTCGCGGTGCGAACACCGCGACCCGGGAACGCTCGCCCAGCCAGCTTCTCAACCCGGTGTCGCTGCGCTGGGCCAACGCACTCTTGGGACTACTTGTACGTCTGAACGGCCACCGTCAAGGTCGATGGCGTTGCCGTGGCACTGCCAATCGCGTAGATGATCGTCGTGGTGCCGGCGGGAAAATTGAAATTCGCCGGTCCGATGACGGTGGTGGTCGTACCGGTCACGTCAACGCTGATGGGTACCTTGGTCGCGGCGGGAATCACGAGCGTCACCTGGTGAGGGTTGGTCACGTTGGTAGCCACCTTGGTGGTTCCCGCGTAGATGTCCACACCGGGTGCCTCGGCCACGTGACGCACAATGATCCGCGAATCACCCATGGCGATCGCCGTGGTGGGGTTGGCGAAGACGCTCAACGTCGCAGAACCCGTCGCCGTCAGATTCGCCACCACGGTCGCGTTCTCGCCACCGACCACCGAAACGGTCTTGGAAAGGAGGGGTGCGGTCGTGGACTTCGCGCCGTGAGGACGGACGGCCAACGTGTACTTGCCCGGCGTCAACGCTACGGGACCGGCGACCTTGCCAAAGACGAAGTCGTTCAGCAGAATCTTCCCATTTGCGTAGACGTCGACCGGGGTATTGGGGATCCCATGCACGACGGTCACCTCAGCCTTGGCCACGGCGGCCTGGGCAGGAATGCCTGAAGCCACGACTCCGGCTCCCAACAGGGCCACCGCCATGGTGGCCACACCTAAACGCATACGTAAGCGCATTTCAAAACTCCTCTGGTAGGAAGCCCAACTCGTTGTCGGGTTCACTCTGTACTTCGCTACATTGACCGTGAAGGTTGCACTCGATTTCAGAATCTCGGGTCAATCCCCAAAAGAGTGGAAGTGATGCAACCGAATCGCCGTTCGCCACGAAAGATGGGTATGCAACGAAATACGCCAACCGAGGACATCGGTGTCGCGGACTCGCTGGCACGTCGACTGCATGACGGCGACGATCGCGCCCTCGAGGAGTGTTATCGCGAACACGGACCTCTCGTACGGGCGTACGTCAGTCGATTCGTGCCGCGCGACGACGCCGAAGACGTCGTCCAACAGGTCTTCTTCGAACTTTGGAAGTCGCACAAGAGGTTCGATCCCACACGAAGCCTGCAGGGCTTCATCCTGGGCATCGCGCGCAATCGTGCGATTGACCACTTGCGCAAGCAACGTCACGTGATCGTGAACGTGAACGAACTGCGAGAACTCGTAGGCGACGACGGGCGCGACCTCATCGAACGACTGGCGTGGGCCAGCGAGGTACGCCGGGCCCTCTCGACCCTTCCCGAAGCACAACGAGAATCCCTTGAGTTGTCGTACTTTGGCGACAAGACTCAACGCGAGGTGGCGGACCAGTTGGGTATCCCACTGGGCACGGTGAAGGCCCGGATGGCGCGAGGTATGCAACGTCTCGCTGAAGAGATCGAGAAAGGTGAGCTGCGATGACGAATCACTGCGAACACGAACTACCTCTCCTACTCGCGGGCGAACTGGACCGGGAAGCGACGATCGAGACCGCCAACCACTTACGCGAGTGCGACAACTGCACCCGCGAATTGATCGGTATCAGCGTGGCGTACGGCTCGATCAACGCCGCGCGTCGAATCGAGCGAGAGTTCGGACTCGATTTCGTAGGAGCGGATAAGGCACTTCTCGACTCGGCGGTGACGGTCAAGATGGACCAACCGCCCCTTCGCGTGAACCCGCGACAGAGTCGCCGACGGAACTGGGAGATTGCGGCGGCAGCCGTGACCGTCGCCGTAGTGGGTGTCGGCATCGGTGTGGGACTTCACCGTTCGACGACGCCGCCCGTCTCTGCGGTCGCCACCCTGCACCATCTCGTGGCGCCCGCCACCGCAACTGGAACCGTCACCGTTCGCCTGAGCGGCGCGACTGAACACATGAACGTCACGACGGCGGGTCTACCTGCCGCACCCAACAACAAGTTCTATGAGGTATGGCTGCTCCAGCCCGAGACCAACAAGATGCTTCCGGTTGGACTTCTCTCACCCACCGGACAGGGAACCTTCAGTGTCGCGGCGCCCATCATGGCCCAGTACTCGTCAGTCGACATCAGTCTGCAGACCAACGATGGCAATCCCGCCCACTCCACGACCAGCGTTCTGCGCGGACCGGTGACGTCGGTGTAATCGAGATCAATGATCGACTTCGGACGATGCCCTCAATGGTGCGGCTGGAGGGATTCGAACCCCCGACCCTCGGTTCCGTAGACCGATGCTCTAATCCGCTGAGCTACAGCCGCATTGTTTCTGGAGAAACATCCTAGTCGACTACTTCTCACGAGCGATTGGTCTGGCTCTACCATGCACTCATGACGCGATCCTTCCATGACGAACTTCCCGGACTTCTCGACCGGACCAACGATTCCATGGTGGATATACGCCATGACCTGCACGCCCATCCAGAACTCGCCTTCGCGGAATACCGAACCACCGAAACCGTGCGTGACCGTCTCTTGGCGTTGGGCTGGGAGCTCACCCGGTGCCCAACCGAGACCGGGGCCGTGGCGGTCCTGAAGGGTGGACGTGCGGGCAAACGGGTGATGATCCGAGCCGACATCGACGGTCTTCCCGTACTCGAGGAGAGTCCGTTGGCCTTCGCGTCATTGAACGAAGGAGTCATGCACGCGTGTGGCCACGACGTGCACACGGCGGCGCTGCTAGGCGTCGCTGACGTCTTGAGCCAACGACAAGCCGACCTGCCCGGCGACTACACGCTTCTCTTCCAGCCAGCCGAGGAGGGTGGCGGCGGCGCACGAGCCATGATCGAAGGTGGCGTCCTTGACGAACACCCCGTGGATTTCGTGATCGGCGCGCACGTCACGTCGCTCGCACCAGTGGGCCTGATCGGCACCCGTCCGGGCATTCTCATGAGCGACGCTCGTTCCTTCGCGGTCGAGATACGCGGCAAGGGCGGACATGGAGCGATGGCGAGTGTGGACGGCAACGTCGTGCTCGCCGTCAGCGACCTCGCACCGCGTCTGGGTGAGATCGTGTCGGGGCTCACGTACGAGGGGACCAACTGCGCCTGCTCCGCGGGCGTAATACACGCCGGCACAGCCAACAACGTGGTGCCCCGAAGTGCGCAACTGAAGGGGACACTGCGGACCTTCACCCTCGAGCAGCGAAACGAGGCGCTCGACCGACTCGCGACGGTCCTCGAGGAGATACAGGCGAAATTCGCGGTCACCTGCACGCTCGAACTAGGCGAAGGCACGCCAGCGGTTGACAACGATCCGACCGTTGCCCAAAGAGTCCTCGAGAGCGCTGCGCGCCACGCTGGTTCGAGCAACGTACTGAGCTTCCCACCCGCCCCACCGAGCGACGACGTATCCGAATTCCTGAATCGGATTCCGGGCTGCTACATGTTCGTGGGCGGCGCGATGGCCGACGGATCAAGCGGCATGCACCACAGCCCGGACTTCAGCGTCGACGACGCATCGTGCCGCATGGTCGCGGGTGTGCTGGCTGAATGCGCGGTCGACCTCGCTCAGCCGTAGAAGAGCCTCGCCGCACCACGCAACGGTGCCTGATTGCCGTTGATCACGATTCGATAAGGCAGGTCGGGAAACTGGTCGGAATCGACACGTCGAGCGTTCCCCCCGGCGAGATGCACGGTGGTCGCGCCAAACTCGGTCCCGAATTTCTCAATGGTGTCATGAAGGCAGACAAACCAAAGTGTTTCATCCGAGGCGCGCGATCGCTCCCCGAGTAATTGATCGAACGTGAGACCGCCGCGAAAGACCTCCCTGCCGACGTCGCGAACCCGACGCATAGTCCCGTCCACGCAAAGCGCCAAGCCGAGTCCGGTCCCGAGGGTCAAGACGACTTCCACGCCCTCGCCGAGAACGCATCCCAACGCCGCGAGCTTGGCGTCGTTCACGACGCGCACGTCACGCTGCGTCCTCTCACACAGGGCGTCTTGCAACGGAAAGTCAATCCAGTGCTCCTCCAGTGCCGGGTCGACGTCGGTCGCGACTCCACCAGGACGAGAAAGGTTTCCTGGACGTATGACGCGCCCGTTATCGAAATCGCCCGGGAACCCCACGCCGATCTTTTTGGGTTCACTGCGAAGTATCCGCTCACCGAGCAACTCCACGAGTCGTTCGGGTGAACAAGGATACGGCGTGGGCTTTCGACGAACAGAATTGAGGAGCTCACCGTGTGCATCGACGCGACAGAACTTGATGTTGGTCGCTCCTATGTCAATCGCGAGAATTTCCTCGAGCACTGATTGGGTCGGCGACGTCATGGTCAAATCGTACTTAACGCGTTCTTCCTCGCCGACGTAAGCGACGGTGACACCACCACGGTCGCAGCCGGACTACAAAGACGGGCCTCGCACCGGACACCACTTGCGCGGTCCCTCGCACCCGTTGACGAATGGCCAACACCGGACGTTCCTTAACCGGTTCGACCAGTTCTGGAAGGTACTTATGCACTGTCGAGTCAGCGAGACCGGCGAGGACCATACGGGTTGAGTGATTGTTGACAATCGTCGCGGCCCGCGGCCCCCAGCGCGCATTCAACTGGGAGAAATCCTGCACGACGGTGACCAGGGTCACGTCGAGTCCGCTCACCGTCGCTGCCATCTGGTCGAGCTCGTCGAGCGAACCAACAGTCGCCGCCTCGTCGAGCACCATGAGCAGTGGCGTCGATGCCCCCTGATCGACCAAACGCTGCTGCTCTTCAAGAATCATGCGCAATGCTCCGCGAAAGAGTGCGTCGTAATGCGCTTGCTCGCCCCGGGGACTGCAGAGGTAGAGGGTGTTCGGTCCAGTGAGGACAGCGCGCACTGATGCCATCGGCTGACGAAATCGCCACGGCAACATCATGGTCTCGGCCGTGATCAAGACGCCGTCCACGGTGCGCGAGTCGTGCTCGAGAAACGAACGCACGACTTCACTGGCCTCGCTGTGCGAACGGTCGTGGAGCCACCGATTGAACGTCCGGCGCTCAATGGTCAACGCAACGTCAAAGATATCCGACGAGTTCTCCAGAGCGAGGACCATCAACGCGGCGACGATCTTGGTCGCGAGCGAGTTCCAGAAATCCGCGTCGCCTCTCGACGATCCAATCGTAAGATCACGTGCTACGCGCAGCGCGTGGCGAAACGTCCGCACACCCTCGAGAGGATTCCAGGTAAGACCATCTTCCTTTCCGGGCTGCAAGAGTTCCACCGTGCCAAGCGAGGATCGCCAGGGACTAGTCGACGTCACCACGTCGTTCTTCACACTCGTCACGACGACGGCCCCCGACCACGACAGGATCGCCGGTACCACCAAGGATGTCGTCTTGCCGGACTGCGTCGGTCCGACGATCAAGAGCGAACTACGTGAGTCGAGTCGAACCGTCGGTCCATACGGCACCGAACACCACACGCGCCGTCCAAGCGGAGGACGATCGTTCACGACGTACCCCTCATCGCGGCATCGGTATCGATGAACGTGACGTCGCGGCTGTCGGGAATCACCCGCACTATCGATCGATGAGGGCCATAACGAACCAGTGCTGCCCCCTTTGGCAGGGCCACCAGGTACTGGGCCTCGCGAGCGAAGAGGCCGAGCGCGAGCGCCATCTCCCTCGCTTCGTCGGCGGGTTGGCGAAACAGCCACGCCGTCTCGCATTCGCGAAGCAGACCCTGGGCACGTTCGCGTTCGGCGCTTCCTTCATTGCCCACCGCGGCAACGTCGCTCCATCGATGTAGCACGAGAATATGGCTGAGGCCCCTTGATCGCGCGAGTTTCCACGAACCCTGCAACCAACGCAAGGCGTGCGAATCCGACAGCAAGGCCCAGGCCTCGTCGAGCACGAGGTAACCCAGTGCGCCGTCGTGGGCTATAACTTGCTGCGCCGCTCCCACCGCACTCAACGCCGCGACCGACAAGGTGTCTGACGACCATTGCCCCGATAGATCAAGGACTACCAAGTCACCTTCGAACTCCAGAGGCTCGCCCTCACCGTCAAAGAGGCCCGCGAGGTCCCCGTGAACGAATCGGTAGAGGGTCAGGGCCACGTCGCGTTCGGCCGCGGCCGTCTCCGAACCCAGCGCGTGTCGAAACTCGTCGTAGAGTGCCCTTATTAATCGCGCGGGACGAGGTGAGGGGAGACGCGCGAAAGCCTCGTCAATCTCGTAGTGCTGTTGGGCGCTAAGGGGCTGGCCCTGGGCGGTGGCGATCAAGACCCTTACGAAGTCGCGACATTCTCGTTCCTCGACGGGAAACGGATTGCACCAACCGTCCTTGCCCAGGGCGACGGCTCTCACGCCATAGGCACGAGCGAGGTCGCCGTATTCACCTTTGGGGTCGATCACCACGACGCGACGGCGCCTCGCAAGGGCACGGTCAATCAACATCTTTACGACCGTGCTCTTGCCGGCACCGATAGAACCCGCGACGATCATGTTCGGATTCGACACCAACCCCGCTTCGTAACCGTCAAAGGGATCAAAGACGAAGTCATTGCCCCGCAGCGAAAGACCCAGGGAGCGTCCGCTAAGGCCGGTTCCTGCGTCGTGTGCGGGAAGGCGCAGGGACACGAGATCTCGCGAGGTAATCCAGTGGGTCCAGGGACGTTTCACCAGCCCGGTCCGCCCGGTAGTTGAAAGCAGTACCACGCCAATTGGCGTCCCATACCTCGTTCGACGCCAAGTCCCGACTCTTTACTACTTCGCAGCAGTTCACCGGTTCGAACGCGAAGCTCGGTGAGCGTCGCCGCCCGTACCGTGACAAAGACTCCCAGGCGCAGCAACGCTTCACCGCTGGCGACCAACTCCTCTCGTTGAGCGAGTCGGTGCAAGGATCGCTTCGATCGCGCGCTTCGCCGAAAGCCCGCCGCCGTTGATGCGGCGCTGTCGCTTCCCATCCGATGCACCGCGCGCGAAGCGACTCGCCGCGCCTTGGTGCTCGGCAACACGTCCAGGTGAACGGAGATTCCTGGATGGCAGGGACTCTGCTGGACCTTCTCGAGTAGTGCTCGGACGTCACTGGCATTGTTGAAGTCCTGTATACGAAACGTTCGAAGTACCTCGTCGTGTAGTCGCACGTAACCCCATCGCTCGAGCACGCCGACGCATTGCATACCTGGTCGCAAGTCGAGGAAACTTCGTAAGAGCTCCGCGTTCTCGTGCCAGCCCTCAGGGTTGAGCGCACTCGTGCGCAGCGTCAAGAGTGTGTTCGCCGACGTCGTGGTCGAGCGAACATGGATCGACGCGTGGTCGACCTCGCCGCTCGTCGCGAGACTCTTCGTCAGATCCACCAACCTCTCGGAAAGCTCGAAGTCCGAACCCGAGAGATCGAGGCGACCTCGATGCAAAAGTTCAAAGCCAGTCGCATTCGTCTTGCCACGAGCTCGCACAACCATCATCCGACCCCGCGATTCAGTGTGCACGACCATCCAGGGCGGCCGCAGCACGAAGAGAGCGCTGACGCAGAGGAACTCGGCGGCGGTGAGTCCGTCGTTGACTGGCAGCGCCGCGGCCAAGAAACACAGTCCGAGTGCGAGTTCGCCAGATTGGGCGTGTGACGCGACCAACCAATCACCCGCGAGACCGAGTCCAAGGATGATGAGTGCGGCTTGATGTCGACGAATCCCTACCCAACGTGATTCGGCGTCGGACTCGCCCAGTCCCACCAACTCACTCATCAAAGTGCCAACCGACGACCGGCCCCATGTGATCGGTGCCGTAGGCAACGTGACCGCCGCGTAGCCGTGGTGTACCCACAGGCGGTGCGGGACGCGGCCCGTCGTGAGTTGGGAATTCGACGTCCGGACCGGCTTCCCACATGCCCAGGCCCAGATCGTCGGGGCGCGATGGCGGTTCAGGCATCGGCGGCTCGGGAAGCAACGAACGCGCGGCTGCTACGGCGGGCGAGTTCGGTAGGGCGGTCGCTGCGCGGGTGAATCGTTGACGCACACCTTCAAGGTTGTGGAGCGCGGACTGCTCTACGAAAGGAATGACCCGCAACAGCACGAAAGGTGAACACGTGGCCAGCAGTATGGTCACCGCGCCTTCGACGATCTCACTCGCCGACGAGCCCTGCAACTCGTCCAGACCCAGCGTGAGAGCTATAACAACGAGGAACTTGCTGGACGCGACCGCCAAGAACGTCTCAGCGAGTCGCCATCCAAGGCGTCGAAGCGACGGGAAGGTCGAAAGGGGGACAATCACCGGCACGAGTACCAGAAGAAGAGACAGGACGACAGTTCGCACCAAGAGTTCGCACCAGAGCAACCAGGTGCCGACGACCACCGCGAGCGCCAGGATAAAGAGACCGAAACCAGGCGTCGATGTTGACAGTGACGTGAACGCGTTGACGAGGTTCGTCGTGTGATTCGCCACCGAGGCAGCGGCGGAACTTGAGAGTTGGTTCACCGCTTCGAGGACGAGCTTGGTGAGTGGGCGGGCGAGGAAGATTCCAGCGACGCAGGCCGGCGCCACCCCGAAGTACACCCGCCAGAGCGACGAAGCATCCCCGTGGCGTAGAGCCTGCAGGGTCGAGACGAGTAGGCCGACCATCATCAAGAGCGGTGCGAGTACCAGCAACACGCCGAACTCCTGGTTCGCAGAATTCACGACCGTCGTAGGTTCACTCATCGACGTGAGCACGGAACCTGCCGCAGTCAAGAACCACTGGACGCTATTGAGGATCCAGGTCGTCAGCGCGGTGAAAAGATCACCGAGCGTCGCCTTGGCGATGAACGTCGTGGCACAGTTCACGGGAGAAAACAGACAGAGCAGGTGGCTCATCAGTGGACACTCAATCCCGTGTGAAAGAAGAAGTTAATAAGACTTGGCGCAGCCCCGATCAACACCGCGGCGACCAACGACGTTGCGACGGCACGTCGCCCCGATGCGGATTGATGCATGTTCTGCGTATGACTCCCGATTGCCCACATAGCCGCTCCTAGCAACAGCGCAAGAAGCGCTCCAATCAGCGCCCAGGCCGCGATGCCGTTCGCGATCTGTTGCAACGCAGCACTCCCGGGGAGTGACGTCGCGGTGGGGGAGAGAATCACATCGGCGATCAACATGGACAGCTCGCTTTCACTTGGGAGATGCCCAATGGTCGCCATACCGCGCTTTCCTCGATCTTCTGCGAGAATGAATCTGTGCTTCTCGCCGCGACGAAAAACTTTGCCACCCACTGGCCGTCTTTCGCGTTGTACCTGGCTGGCGCGGGAGTCCTCATTCTCGGGGCGCTACTCGGGGCGCTTATCAATCGGCGTCGAGGCCACCGCGCGATTGCCCAACGTCTTGCCGCCTTGGGAGGTCGTCTCGGCGTCGAGTCGCGTGACGACAACGGAAAAGTGGAGTCAGCCCTCAGCTTCTTGGAGGAAGTTACTGGTGCCGCCACAATCGCGGTGTCAGAATCAAGCGCCGAATCGATACGGCTGCGCCGCTCACTTGATGCGTTACCCCTCGGCCTCGTGCTCTGCGACGAAGCCGGTGGCGTTATCTTTCGCAACACCCAGGCCGAAACCCTCATGGCCAGCCGTTACGGGGACGCCATCGCAGCCCAAGCCGTCACCGAGGTGCTCGCCGAAGGCTGGACCAACGGCGTCGCGGAACGGACTATCGACATCTACGGCCCACCGCGGCGAACCTTGACCATTCGGGCCACGGTCATCGATGATGGCCGACGCCCGTTGGGCGTCATCGCCGTCATCGAGGACGTCTCGGAACGGCGCAGGCTCGAAGACATTCGCCGCGACTTCATCGCGAATGTTTCTCATGAACTCAAGACCCCTATGGGCGCCCTCGGACTTCTCGCCGAAACCCTTCAATTCGAGCGAGACCCCGCGGTGGCGAACCGACTCGCCGAGAGGATCAATTCCGAGGCCTTTCGCGTGAATCGCATTATCGAGGACCTCTTGGACCTATCGCGTATCGAAAGTGAAGGCTCGCCTTCGAGAGAACCCGTGCCGGTGTCGCTCATCGTCGCGGACGCCATTGAACGCATCCGCACCGCCGCCGAACAACACGAGATCACCTTGGACTTCGTCGAGCCTGAAAGCAACTACGTCATTATCGGCGATCGGCGCCAGTTGATTTCCGCCGTTCACGCGTTGTTGGAGAACGCGGTGGTCTATTCGCCCGCGGGCGGCACAGTGGTCATCTCGATAGAACGTATCGAGTCAACGACCACCGACGAGGGCGAGATCATCGGACCACTCGTGCGCGTCGCGATCAGGGATCATGGCGTGGGCATACCCGCCAAGGACCTTGAGCGCATCTTCGAACGGTTCTACCGTGTCGACCCGGGTCGGGCGCGCGAGACCGGAGGTACCGGACTCGGACTGAGTATCGTGCGACACGTCGCCCACAACCACGGCGGTTCAGTCGTGGTGGATTCGCGCGAGGGTGAGGGTTCCACCTTCGCCCTCGAACTGCCGATGAATCAACAATGAGCAAGAAATCCAATAACGAGAAGAGGGTCCACGTGCTCGTCGTCGAGGACGAGGAATCCTTCATCGACGCGCTCAGCATCGGTCTGGACCGCGAGGGCTTCGACGTCGGCATCGCTCGCGACGGGCAGGAGGCGCTCACCCTGTTCGGACGTGAATCGTACGACCTGGTCCTCTTGGACCTCATGCTCCCCAAGCTCTCCGGCCTCGACGTCTGTCGTTCGATTAGGAACGTGAGCGACGTTCCGATCATCATCGTCAGTGCCAAGGGCGAGGAGGTCGACATGGTGCTCATGCTCGAGATCGGCGCTGACGACTACGTCACCAAGCCCTACCGGCTCCGTGAATTGGTCGCGCGGATGCGTGCGGTCCTTCGACGCCGAGAGGCCCATGACCACGTCGCCCTGGTCGACGAGGTCATCGAACAGGGCCCGCTGCGCATGGACGTCGATGCACGGCGTTGCTTCGTGAACGGCGAGGAGATCAAACTTCGCAAGAAGGAATTCGCGCTGCTTCGTCTCCTCTTGGAGAACCCCGGGAGGGTGTTGACCCGCGAGGTACTCATCGATCGAGTCTGGGGTAATGACTACGTCGGCGATACCAAGACTCTCGACGTGCACATCAAGCGCTTACGCAGCCTGATCGAAGACGACCCCAAGGCGCCCAACCACATCACCACTGTTCGTGGCGTTGGCTACCGCTTCGAACTTACGAAGCCTGCTTCTTGATGACCAACTGCTCGCCCATGTAGGGGGCCAGCACGTCGGGTAGTTTCACTGATCCGTCGGGCTGACGGTACGTTTCGACCAAGGCGGCCCAGATGCGCGCCCACGCGAGCGCCGAACCGTTCACGGTGTGCACGAACGCCGTCGCGCCCGTTGCCGTGCGGTAGCGAACGTTGGCCCTTCGCGCCTGGAAATCACGGAACCAGCTCACAGAGGACACCTCAAGCCACTTATCGACCCCGGGACTGTAGACCTCGAGGTCAACCGTGCGCGCCGACGAGGTACCCAGGTCGCCCGTGCAGAGGTCGAGCACTCGGTAGGTGAGCCCCAGCACTTGCAACAGCGCTTCAGCGCGTTGCAGGATATCCGCGTGCGCCGCATCAGCTTGGTCGGGCGTGCAGTAGGCGAAAAGCTCGACCTTGTCGAATTCGTGCACGCGCAACAGCCCCCTCGTGTCGCGACCGGCGGCACCCGCCTCGCGTCGAAAACAGGCCGTCTGGGCCGTGAGTCGCAAGGGTAACTGCTCCTCTTCGAGGATCTCACCGCGGTTCATCGACGTGAGCGGCACCTCGGCAGTGGGGATCGCCCAAAGGTCGTCGCGCTCGATCGCGTACATGTCGTCGACCGACTTCGGCAGGTGTCCCGTCGACATCATCGTTTCAGTGAGGGCGAAACTGGGTGGTCGGATCTCCTCGTAGTCACCCACGTGGCGGTTCAGCGCGTAAAAGCCAAGGGCGCGGACAAGACGGGCTCCGGCACCGCGATAGAGCGGGAACATCGAACCAGCGAGCTTCGCACCCGACTCCAGGTCCAGGATGCCCAACTCGATGCCGATCTCCCAGTGGGGGACCCGCTGATACTCGGCGTAGGTCGGAAAAGCCGCACCCTGCTCCATGCCGACCCACCATCGTCGGGTCTCAACGTTCTCGGTCTCGTCTCTACCGTCGGGCACCTCGGGCGCGGGCAAGTTGGGGATCATCAACAACTTCTCACGCAGCGCCGTCGCCACGCCATCCAGCAGTTGGGTCGCCGTTTTCTCGTGGTCACCCAGATCGCGACTCTTGGCGGCGAGTTCGTCCGCCTTCTCAGGTTCTTTGTTCTTGCGGGCCTCACCGACCTGACGAGAAAGATCCTTTACTTCGGCGCGCAGCCGTTCCGCCTCTTGAAGAAGGCGACGGTGTTCGACGTCCAACGCAATGATCTCATCCATGGTCGAGAAATCGACGCCCCTTCGAGCCAAGGCAGCCTTCACGAATTCCGGTTCACGACGCAGTTGCGCGAGATCAATCATGCGGCCAAGCCTACCGAGGGACCCGAAGGTCGACCTTGAGCGCCTAGGTTGTGGTGTCGTGAGTAACGCCGTGGAGATGAGAAACCTGAAGGTCTCCTTCGGGAACGTCGACGCGGTCGACGACGTCACGCTCCAGATCAATTACGGCGAGGTCGCCACCTTGCTCGGTCCCAACGGCGCCGGCAAGACCACCGCGGTCGAGACCCTCCTGGGGTTTCGCAGTCCGAACGCGGGCTCGGTTCGCGTGCACGGCCTGGACCCGGTACGCGACCATCGCGAGGTGGTAGCGCGCACCGGGGCACTGCTCCAACGTGGTGGTGTGTGGTTCCCCATGACGCCACGTCAGGTACTCGACTTGACCGCGACCTACTACGAGGCACCCCGCGAACCAGCCGAGTTATTGCGTCTGCTCGACCTCGAACGCTGTGCTCGCACCCCGTGGCGACGACTGAGCGGTGGCGAACAGCAACGTACGCTGCTCGCCTTGGCCCTGCTCGGTCGCCCCAAGGTCCTGGTGCTCGACGAGCCCACGACGTCGGTCGACCCCGAAGGCCGCCAGGTGATCCGCGACATCATCCGCGCCGAGCGCGACCGCGGTTGTGCGCTGCTGATAACCACGCACGAACTCGGTGAGGCCGAACGATTAGCGGACTATCTCGTGATCCTGCATCGGGGACACGAGGTCGCCCAGGGCACGCTGGCCGACCTCGCCGGACAACCCGAACTCATCATCGAGACCTCCGGGCCGGTCGACCCCAGGGCGCTCGCTGTTCTCTTAGCCTGCGAGGTCCGGCCCGACGGGCCCTCGCGGGTGCGCTGTGCCATTTTGCCGAGCCCCGAACGCATCGCGACGGTGACGACGTACCTCATGAGTGTCGGCCTCTCGTTGGTGTCGCTGCGAACTCGTGCGACTCTGGAGGAGCGCTACCTCGACCTAATCGCCGACGAACGAAACGGAACGCGCTCTTGAAGGCGTGGTGGGCTCAAACCCGTGCGGAGGTTCGTATGAACATCCGCCGGGGCGAGACCTTGCTGCTCACCATTGGCATTCCGGTCCTGTTGTTGGTCTTCTTCTCACTCGCTCACGTCACTACGTCGCCCACCGCACACCGTGTCGACTTCATTGCCCCGGGCATCCTTGCGCTCTGCGTCTTGTCCACGTCGCTCGTGGCACTGTCGATCGCGACCGGATTCGAACGCTCCTTTGGCGTACTTCGGCGCCTCTTCGTCACGCCGCTGGGTCAACGCCGCTTGATCGGAGCCAAGATCGCGGGTGTTCTCGTCACCGAGGCGATTCAGGTGCTCGTCCTCTCACTCGTCGCACTGGCGCTCGGTTGGCACCCCCGCGGCGGCGTAATCGGCGGGTTCGAGGTCGTCGCACTTCTGCTGCTCGGATCAGCCGGGTGCGCAGGCATTGGTCTGCTCCTCGCCGGACAATTACGAGCCGAGGTGAATCTTGCCGCGAGCAATGGTCTGTACCTGATCTTGCTGCTGGTCTCGGGTATCGTGGTGCCCGTCTCGTCGCTGCCATCGTTCGTGCGCCACGTGGTGGTGGGACTTCCTTCGGGAGCGCTCGCCGAAGGACTTCACCGGACCCTCGGTCAAGGTCGCCCGCCAACTACGGCCGACTGGGTCTCACTGGCGATCTGGGCGGTACTGGCACCATTGCTCGCCGCGCGGACGTTCCGCTTCGACTAGCTCTTGAGTGACTTGATGCCGCTGGCGAACTGAGCGACCGTAATCGGCCCCACGTCCACGCTTTGCACGACGCCTTTCGCGTTGAGGAACACCGTCTCGGGTAGCGCGGCGAACTTGAACAACCCGGTAGTAATCGTGTCATTGGGATCGAACGCCACCGGAAACGTGACGTGATCCTTCTTGGTGAACGACTGGGCCGCGCCGCGCTGGTCGCCCGCGTCGATGCCCAGGACTTCGACCTTGCCCTCGTGGTGCGTGGTCACGTACTTGGCCAATTTCGGGATCTCGCCCTGACAGGGTCCACACCAGCTCGCGAAGAACACCAGCACGGATGGTCGACTGCTCGACCATGGCGCCGTCTGACTGCCACCCCCGAGGCCACTCGTCGTGAACGACGCAATCTTCGTCCCATCGAGCGCGGCCTTCGGCGTTGTGTTCGCGTTCGTGACCTTGCCGCCCGTGAGGACTGAAACCACGGTGATCAGCGCCACCGCGATCACCGCGCCCAGTCCGAGCGAGATAAACATCATGGGCGACGGGTGACCCCGCTGCGGCTTAGTGGTTTCGGACAATGACATCAACCGCCATGAGTACAAACAGTGCCGTCAAGTACGTGATCGAGAAATGGAAGAGGCGCATCGCCTCACCCACGTCCGCGCGATCCTCTCGCGCGTGCCGATAGAGGCGCAACGCGTAGAACGTGAACAAACCTCCGAGCACCGTCGCCGACACGGCGTAGACCCATCCCAAATGCGCCGCGGGCCCGATCAACATCGTGAGCGCCCACATCAGCACCGAGTACACCAGAATCTCGAGGGTGGTGCGCCGCAGCGATGCCACTACCGGCATCATCGGCACGTTCGCCGCCTGGTAGTCATCGCGATAGCGCACCGCCAACGCCCAAAAGTGTGGCGGCGTCCAGATGAAGATCACCAGGAACAACAGCACGGGCGTCCAGCCGAGCGAATTGGTGACTGCCGACCAGCCGATCAATACCGGTACCGCTCCCGCCGCACCGCCAATGACGATGTTCTGCTTGGAGCGACGCTTCAGCCACAACGTGTAGATGAACACGTAGAAGGCCGTGGCACCAAGCGCCAGCCAGGCCGAGAGTTGGTTGACCCAGATCGCCAAGATCGCGAAGGCCACGACTTCGAGGCCCGCGGCAAAGATCGTGGCCGCACGAGGGCTCATGACACCAGTGACCAGTGGTCGCTTCCGCGTGCGTTGCATGATGGCGTCGATGTCGCGGTCGATCACCATATTGAAGGCGTTGGCGCCGCCGGCGGCGAGCGTGCCACCGATCAAGGTCGCCACCATCAGCCAGAGGCCCGGTATGCCATTGGCCGCGACCACCATCGTGGGAATCGTCGTGACGAGAAGTAACTCGATGATGCGCGGCTTGGTCAGCGCGACGTAGCCCCGAAGGACCTCCGCGAACGAAAGGTGGCGAGGAGCGGCAATTGTCACAGGGATTATTCTACGAGTCACCAGATTCCCTAGGCTACGGGTGTGGCCTCCACTCCCCGCACGCTGTCCGCTCCGGCCTTTCGCTGGTTCGCCTTTGCCTCCTTCCTGTCCATGATCCTTATCGTGCTCTCAGGAGCCGCGGTGCGCCTCACGGGCTCAGGCCTGGGATGTCCGGACTGGCCCACGTGCTTTCACGGTCGGGTGAGCGGATCGTGGAGCATCCATCCCTTCATCGAGTACGCGAACCGTTTGGTCACAGTGACCCTCGTGATACTGACCGGGGTGACCTTCGTCGCCGCCTGGTTGCGCGACCCACGGCGTCGTGACCTGCTCGTGCTCTCGGGAGGGCTCATCCTGGGCGTCATCGCCGACGCAGTGTTGGGCGGATTCGTTGTCTACAGCAAACTCAATCCCTGGCTCGTCTCACTGCACATGCTGCTCTCGCTCGCGATGGTCGTGATCGGTGCCGTGCTCTATCACCGCTCGAAGTACCTCTACGGGCCCGGCGCCCGCAACGATGTGCGTGACCCACACTTTCGCGCGGTCGCGCGAGTCCTTTGGATCCCCTTCTTCATCCTGCTCGTAACCGGCACGTTGGCCACCGGTTCGGGACCCCACGCGGGCTCCTCGCAAGGACAACTTCGAGCGAGACGTCTCCCCTTCGCCTTCTCGTCAGCGGCCTGGGTGCACTCGGCCGCTGCCCTGCTCTTCGTGGGACTCGTCGTTGGCCTGCTGCTCACGATCTGGAAGACCGGCGCACCCAAGGCCCTGCAACTCGGCGTGCGAAGGCTCGTAGTGATTGCTCTACTACAGGCCGCCATAGGAATAACGCAGTACCTCACCCACGTGCCGGTCGTGCTCGTCGAGCTGCACGTCGCCGGCGCGGTGTCGCTCACCATTGGCATGACCCAGTTCACACTTCGACAAAGTGCTCACGACCGAGAGCCGGGCACCGAGAAGAGATCGGAACTCGCCAATCAAGGCCGTAAGTCCCTAGTGATGTCCTAAGCGAACCTGACATACTTTGCCCTAGAAGGGGGTGCGCTAGATGGCAGCCATTTTGTCTTTTGCAGCGATTTTCCCATTAGATACCTTGGGTCACTACATCCATTGGCATTTTCTGGACATAAGTGTCGCAAACCTGATTGTGATCATCCTGATAGTGGTGACCTTCGTGTCCGCTCTCTTGCTACCTTTCCCGGGCCGACGTCGTCGTAAGGAGAACCAATGAGCAGCGCAGAGATCGATCGTCAATGGACGACCCGACTTCGTCGTAAGGTCGCCGGCAAACTCCCACCGGAGAAATTGCTACCCGACACCCAACCCTCCTACGTCGCGTCGTGGATCTACGTGTTCGGCGTGGCGACCCTCGCCTCGCTCGGCGTGGTTATCTTTACGGGCTGCATCTTGGCCATTCGCGGGCCCGAGTGGTGGCACGGTTCGCCCTACGGCCACTTCATCAATTCGCTGCACCTGTGGAGCGTGGAGATCTTCTTCTTCACGATGGTCATCCACCTCTGGGGCAAGTTCGCCATGGCCGCGTGGCGTGGGGGGCGGACCCTCACCTGGATGACTGGCGTCGTGACCTTCCTCGCCTCGATCGCCACGGCCTTCACCGGTTACGCGAGTCAGACGAACTTCGACTCCCAGTGGATCACGACCCAAGCCAAGGACGGCATCAATGCCACGGGAGCGGGTGCCTACTTCAACGTCTTGAACCTCGGACAGATGCTTATGTGGCACATTGTCCTGCTGCCCATCGCGGCGGTGGTCCTCACTGGTCTGCACGTGCTGCTCGTGCGCATCAAAGGTGTGGTTCCCCCCTTTGAAGACGACGTGAAGCCGGCGACGCAGAAAGTGGCGGTCGGCGAATGACGAAGAAAGCCTTCCGACCCGACGTCGACGCACCCGAGTGGAAGGGTGGCCACACTCCCTACGACATCATCAAAGAAGGGACCATCGCCCTGCTGGTGATCGCACTGCTCACCATGATCTTGGCGATCTTCTTCGGCTCGCCGGACGAAGCGGCCATCACCATCAAGTCCTGGTCGAACGCGGCCCCGATCGACTTCGCCCAGACCGCCCTGAGCGAGTTGAACGGCACGTCGACCTCGGCCTCCTACGGCGCCCCCTACAACCACAATGGTGCCAGCCAGCAGATTGGACCCCTCCAACTCGCGAAGTGGGTCGGCGTGCGAATTCCCATCAACTCCGCCCAGAACTTCGTCATCCAGCCATTAAAGGCCCTGCCCAACGAGCCCACCCTGGACGCGGGTATCGCCAAGTACACCTCGGCGTCATCGGCGACCCAGACGGGCTGGCTCAACGCCTACGCGAAGGCCGCGACGAACATGAAGTTCGTCAAGGGCCAAATCGTCGTGAACGCTCCGGCCTCCGGTCCCGTGCCAGTGATGATCAACGAACTGACGACCATGGCACGCTCGGGCGCACTCGACCAGGACCTGTTGAACGGCAACGGTTTCTTCACGGCCGATTACACCAAGCCGTTGCTGTTCCTCGCTGACAGCGGATACCTCGGTAACCTCGCCACTGCACAACACCTCGGTGGCGACCAGTGGGGCATGATGAACGAGACCGGAAACTACCCCGGTCAGTCCTGGCTCTGGCTCTACACCTTCTGGTACCAGATCCCGCCGTTCAACTCCAGCGGCAACGGCGACGCCCTGGTCTGGGGCGTCATGATGGTGCTCTCCGCTATCTTGCTGCTCGTGCCGGTAATTCCGGGCCTGCGCTCAGTACCGCGCAAACTGCGGATTTACCGACTGATCTGGCGCGAGCACTACCGCGATACTGGCGGCACGCACTAAACATTCGCTACCTTTAGGACAGTGAACCAGAGTCATTCCTTCGACGAGTTTCCCGTTCCCGCCCTGTTGCGTCAAGCCCGTGGTACGTACGGGCTGGCAATTCGTATCCGTCTGAGCGCCGAAGGGCTCAGTGACCTGCCCAAGAACGGCCCCTACCTCGTAGGTGGGCTCGCCACCGGCGTCAGTGCCGAACAGTTGCTTCGCGAGATGAGCCTCTCGGACGCCCAGTCCGAAAGGCTCCTCGGTGCGCTGCTCGATGGACATTTCGTCGAGGCCGCCGACGAACTCGACGCGGACGACACACTGTCCCTTCGTAACACCGAGAAGGGTCTTCGCGCAGCCCGAGCGGTTGCCGAGGCGATCTACAGCGTGAATCACGAGCTCAGCCACATGTTGAGCCCCGAAGAATTCCGTGGCTTTCAAAACGCGCTCGTCGCGCTGAGCGAGATCAAAGAGCGGACTGAGAAATCGCTGCACTAAGCACCGGATCTAGTGGGACAGAGGTCCCGGAGCCAGTGTCAACGAGGAGCCGAGTTCGGGCCACGAAGTGAAGCAGAGGTGCCGTAGCCACTTCGTAGCAAAGGAATCGGACTCTTGCGCCACTGTGAAAGCGGTCTCGGAGCCGGGACGAGTAGTGAGACACACGTCCCGGAGTCAAAGTGAGACAGAGGTCCCGAACTTTCACAAAGGGGATTCAGGTCACTCGGTGGAGACGATGGGGATCGAACCCACGACCTCAGGCTTGCAAAGCCCGCGCTCTACCAACTGAGCTACATCCCCGGGATTCTTATCTTACCAACGTCCGCGTAGGTCCCGATCGAGCCTGGCGTCGATGCCGCCGGGCGTCTAACTCGCCGCGACGACGCGACCCTGTCGAACCGCCTTCTTCAATTCCTCGTAGTCCTTCGCATTCCTCTTGGCGTAGTTCTGCGCGAATTCAACCATTGCCTCTTCGAAACGTGAACCCTTGCCCAGGTAGCCAGCGATCTCCGCGGGCGATCCCGATCGAGCGTGCGCTCGGGCCAACGTCCACGCGCAGACCCGACCGTAGGCGACGAGAAGCGGCTCGTTCAACTGCTCCACGTTCACCGACGCCTTGTTGTCGTAGAGCTGGCGAACGTAGAAGCTCCGACGCTTCTTCAGTGGACCGATCGACTGCCAACCGAGCAGGAGGTCCGGGGTCGCTTGCATCAGGCGCTGGCCTCGCACCACCCGCTCTCCGGGAGCGAAGGACGACGTGACGCCCCGAGCCTCGCTGATCACCGACGTCTGCGCCTCTTTGACCTGCAGCAGAAGTGGATCTCGGTCGTCGCGGCCGCAGAGCAGCACGGCGAGACATTCGGTTCCCACCGATCCCACGCCCACCACGTGGCGCGCAACGTCGCGAGCCACGTACTGGCCAAGAAGGACCTGGCGGTCACTGCTCAACGTCTTCACGTAATCTCGCACGATCTCGTAGGCGTCGGCATTGGTCATCGAGCCATCCACGGAAGAATCGAGCGGCGCGAAATGCGGCGGATTATTGCGAATCGTCACGCCATCTTCGGTGTAGGCGACGACTTTGGCGAACGCCGCACTGGTGTCGGCGTCCTTCACCCGGCGGAACACATCGTCGACTCTCTCACGCGCGCTGTCCGAGAAGAAACCCCGGAGTTCCTTCATCGCGAAGTTGAGGTCGAGCTTCGCGTACCAGACTTGCAGTCGAGTCTGCCGAGCGAATGATGCCATCGTCGTTCGGTATTCGCGAGCGGCGCTGAGCGCGATGTTCTCTTGCTGCTTTGACTTGTGACCAAGTTGCTCCGAGCTGATGACGAGTGACGCGATGAGTCGCTTGACGTCCCATTCGAAGGGTCCAACCTCGGTCTCGTCAAAGTCATTGACGTCAAAGACGAGCTGGCGCTCGGGCGACGAGAAGACGCCGAAATTCGACAGGTGCGCGTCGCCGCATATCTGCACCTCGAGCGGCGAACTCGTCGCGCGTGCGAGATCATCGGCCATGAGCAGTGCGGCGCCGCGATAGAACGCGAGCGGGCTCTCCAGCATCCGCTGGTAGCGGATCGGTAGTAACGACGCCACCCGGTGCTCGCCCTGAGCCATCAATCGGCCCACGGCGTCGTACCCGGCGGGCCGTTCGTCGAGGCCGCCGAGCGATTGACGCGACGCCCGCTCTCTCGCGTTTCGGCCGATCTTCTGGCGCGCCGCCGCGCTCAATTCGACGTACTGGGCGCTCATCCGTGGTCCAAGGACACGGGCGACGGCGAACGAGGAGCCAGGCGTTCACCAATTCTGGTGACGATGACCAGACCGATCACCAGATCCATGACGAGCACGCATCCCGGGAAGAGGACGCCGGCGGTCGTGAAGTGTCGCAGTGTCAGCAGCGTGATTCCACAGTTGAGAAAGCCCATGAAGAAGACCCGGGGCGACTCACTGGCCGGCGCTATCCACGATTTTCGAACAGTGGGTAGCGCCGCGACCTGGTCGGCGGCGACAAAGGACAACAGGGCGATCGTGGGCTGATTGATCACGGCCCAGAACACCAGGCCAGCGACGGAGATGGCGCCGCAGAAGAGGTCAAAGCTGCCGATCTTCCACACGCTGTGAGGATTCTTGAATGACGCCACGATGACCACGCAGGGCACGAAGCCGAGCATCAACGTCATCACAGCGGCCAGTCCGACGTGTTGTTGAATCTCGACCACGAAGGCGAGGACTCCCTCAAGTCCCCACAGCCCCCACGTGACCCGATTGGGCGACGTCTCGCCTCGCAGGGTGTCGCGTAGGTAGCCGTACGCACCGATCAAGGACAGGAACGCCGCGAGGAAGACGAAGCGTGGATCAATCATCCACCAAGTCTGCCCTCTTTTCTCCTGGAGTCACGCGCGCCTCGTTTCGCGCCGATTTACCGGTCAAGTAGCCTCGGCGTTTGTGGATGCCCGTAGCTTTTTAGAGATGTCTCGTGTGTCGGACGACACGTGGCGATTCAAGGTCACCGAACGACTCATCACGCCAGGCAAGTTCCTCTTCGGCGGATGCGGTCTCGCGTCGGGTCTCGTCGCTCTCGAAGAAGCGAGTGGACGGCCAACGGTGTGGGCGACCGCCCAGTATCTTTCCTACGCGCCTCTCGGCGCTGAGGTCACCGTCAAGACGGACCTCGCCGTCGTCGGAGGCCGCGTCACCCAAGCCCGCGCGACCACCTGGTGTGAAGGACGCGAAGTCCTCACGGTGAACGCTGCTCTGGGAAGAGGCGAGCTCAGCGCTCCAACCCCCTGGGTCACCATGGCCGAGGTCCCCGCACCTGAGGACTGCCCACCTCGCATCATGCCCAAGCGCTTCGACAACTCGATCTTCAATCACGTCGAAACGCGAATCGCCCTAGGTCGATCCCTAGCCGACATGGACGGCACTCCCGGTTCCCCGATCTCGGCGCTCTGGTCTCGGGTGCCGGGACACTTTGAACCTTCTGCCGCGACGCTCGCCATCTTCGGCGACTACGTGTCGGGTGGTGCCACTCAGCCGTTGGGAATGAGCACCATGGGCCGAAGCCTCGACAACACGATTCGCATCGCCACACTGGAACCGACCGAGTGGGTGCTCTGTGAGATTCACATGCACGCGCTCAGCGGCGGATTCGGGCAAGGCACCGCGTACCTCTGGAGCCGAACCGGAACGCTACTCGCCACCGCGAGTCAATCAATTGCCGCGAAGCTCTGGGACGTAGATGTCTGAACCCGACACTGGTGTAGATTGGAACCCCTTAGGGGCTATAGCTCAGTCGGTTAGAGCGCGTCACTGATAATGACGAGGTCGTAAGTTCGATTCTTACTAGCCCCACCACGGGAGATCTTCTCGGATAAGCCAAGTCCTTTAGGGAATTCCCCCTCGTAATCGACCTGTCGCTTCACTAAAATTCGACGGTGGACCTCGTAGCACTCAAGCCAAATTCGTTTACCTCTCTGACAACGGATCTCTCACTCGAGTCGATCTGGGGAGTTGTCGCAGATCCGCTTCCCTTACCGAACTTCTCTAGTGAGCTCCAAGCAGTTCGACTCAATTCTGACGAACCACTCGGACTCGGCGCTCAGTTTGAAGGCGACCAACTTCGCGGTGAGCGACGCTGGACGACGACCTCGACCATCACCGGATTCGAGCCGCACCACTTCTTTGAGTGGACTGTCGGCGGCCTTGAGAACCCTGTCTCAAAATGGAGTTTCCTACTTGACGCCAACGATGCGGGGACGACGTTGACCCACATGGTCACGCTCTTGGGCGGGCCGTCACCACTCAGCGACTTCATTGCTCTGCGACCCATCGAGGCAGAGAAGATGATTCAAGAGCGACTCACGTCTCTCAGAGAGAGGATGGCTATCACCATCGCTGGCCTCATCGAGATAGCAAGGTCACGATGCTGAGTCAACGACTCGCTGGTGAGTAGGACAACGCCTAGTGGTGCGGAATCCTTTTAGAAGGCGTTGAGCCGTTGCTAGCGACCGTTGCGCTCGCGATGCGCGCAACCTGGCCAACAGCACGGACGACGCTGACCTTCTTCCAGTTCCTCCTGAGTCCGGCGAATTCGCCGAGCTCTGGTCGTCTTCTGCTTGGCGTCCTCGACCCAGCAGATGAATTCGTTGCGAGCTAGTCGCGTGATGTCCCTCCAGGCAGCGAGGGCCACGGGGTTGGCTAGCAGTGCCTCTCGAAGGTCGCCTGGAAGCCGGTGCACCGCTCCACCTGGCACTCGCACGCTGTTCATGAAGCGACAGTAGCGGGTCAACGGCAGGATCTCGAACGGCCACGAGCAGTTGAGGACTCAAGTCTGTGTCGGACCGACGAAGTCCACGATGGTCGGCGCATCCCACGATGCTGAAAGGATTAGTCGAAGCCCAACGAGCGGGCCATCCTTCACGTGCAGAGCAAACTTCACCGGTGAGTTACCGTCGTAGGCGGAGACCTTAGGAACGCGACCAGATGATGACGAATGAAGAACGCCGAATGAGAGCCGCCTCGCTGATGCGCGAGGTTGGTCACGACTTCGTGGCACGCGACCTCGACGATGACCAGTTGGACGAGATCAACGCTCACGTGGAGGAGATTCGGCGCATCATCGCCAATGGTGAACTGCGTACGCGGGTGGTGCCCGTTGGCACTCTCGAGAACTTCAAGATGGCCGTACCGAACAAGGACTCGATGGAGAAGCACCAGCTCTTCTCCGATTCAATCGTCTCGGGCGGCGCGAACCCCATGGGACTCGGCGCCTACTTGTGGCGCGAGGGCGACGTCTCGGTCATGGAGGTCACGCTCGGCAAGGCGTTCGAAGGTGTGCCCGGCAGAGCCCATGGGGGCATCGTGGCCTCGCTGCTGGACGAGACGATGGGGCTCGTACTCGCCATCCACGAGGTCCTCGCCTACACCGTCCAACTCGACATCTCGTTCCTCGCGCCAACGCCGCTCAACGAACCCGTGATTGCGAGGGCGTGGCTGAAGGAGCGCAAGGGTCGAAAGTTCTTCGTGACGGCGACCGTGAAGGCGGGCGACACCGACCTCGCCTCGGCGTCGGGACTGTTCCTGACCGTCGAACCCCACCAGTTCCTCGAGCACCTTGCGGTAGCCGACTGATTCCCCACCCAGCATGATCATCAACGTCCACCGACAGTTCAGGTCCAGCAAGGTCCCTTCGATCAACGGCGTCTTCTGGGTCTTGAAGATCCTGACGACGGCCATGGGCGAAGCGACGTCGGACTACTTCGTGCACCACGTCGCTCCCGCTCTTGCAGTGCTCGGCGCGGGCGTGCTCTTCGCCGTGGTGCTCGTGTGGCAGTTGAGGTACCCCCGATTCAGCACGATCTGGTATTGGCTCGCCGCGGTGATGGTGAGCGTGTTCGGCACCATGTGCGCCGACGTGGTGCACGTAGGGCTCGGTGTGCCCTACGTGGTCTCTGCTGCGTGCTTCGCTATCGCACTCGCCACGATCTTCGTCACCTGGCACCACGTCGAAGGTACGCTCTCGATCCACAGCATCACGTCCACTCGACGCGAGTTGTTCTACTGGACCGCGATCACCGCAACCTTCGCCCTGGGCACGGCCGTTGGTGACATGACCGCGACCACTCTGGGACTGGGCTTCTTCAGTTCGGGCGTGCTCTTCGTCGGGCTGTTTCTCCTGCCCGCACTGGGCTACCGCGTAGTGAAACTGAACGCCATCGGAACTTTTTGGACGTGCTACGTCCTCACTCGCCCTTTGGGTGCATCTTTCGCCGATTGGATGGGCGTGAGCCACGAGCGTGGAGGCCTCAACTGGGGCAACGGCAACGTCGCCCTGCTGTTCAGCACCGCCATCGTGGTCGTCGTCATGGTCCTGGTGCTGAAGGAGCGACGGCGTCCAAATCCAGCCTCGTCATTAGGCTGGTGACATGCCCGCCATCACCGTCGATAACCCGTTAGAACTACCCAAGGTCACCGCACCACACGAAGGTGACCGTCCGCGACGCGTCAAGTCCGTCACAAGTGCACCTCGAGGACTCGAGGGCGAGGGCTTTCCGGTTCGCCGCGCCTTTGCCGGTATAGAACTAGCCGATCTTGACCCGTTCATCCACATGGACCAGATGGGCGAGGTGGACTACGGACCAGGCGAGCCCAAGGGCACTCCCTGGCACCCCCACCGTGGCTTCGAGACCGTCACCTACATGATGGAGGGTACGTTCTTGCACCAGGACTCGATTGGCGGTGGGGGCACCATCGAGAACGGTGCCACCCAGTGGATGACCGCAGGTGCGGGAATCTTGCACATCGAACGACCGCCGGATGCCTTGATCGACTCCGGAGGCCTCTTTCACGGCGTCCAGCTCTGGGTCAACCTTCCGTCGAAACTGAAGATGACCACACCCCGGTACCAGGACATCGGGGCCAACGCGGTGACGCTCCTGACCAATGCGAACGGTGACGCCATCATCAGGGTCATCGCAGGGTCCCTCGGTGACGTAAAGGGTCCGGGGTCGACGCACACCCCTATCACGGTGCTGCACGTGACCTTGCTGCCCGGCGCACAGTTGGAACTGCCCTGGAACCCTCACTACAACGCCCTCACCTACGTGCTCGCCGGTGCCGGAACCGTGGGCGTTGATCGCCAGGCGATTGGCGAAGGACAGATGGGTGTGCACGTCGACGGCGACACAATCCTGCTGTCGGCCAACGAGACTCAGGACTCGCGCACCAAAGCCCTGGAGGTGCTCATCCTGGGCGGTGAACCGATTCACGAGCCCGTCGCGGCATACGGGCCCTTCGTCATGAACACCCGCGCGGAACTACAGCAAGCCTTCGAGGACTACGAGGCCGGTCGCCTCGGTCAGATCCCCGCGGACCACATCTAGCCAGCGTCGCGGTGCACGAGGAACGTGCCCGTCGCTCGGCTCACCAACTTGCCTTCGACATTGCTCACCGTCGCCTCGGCGTAGGCGATCTGTCGAGTGAGTCGCACGACGTCGCCGCGCACCGTGTAGCTCTCACCGCGCAGAGCGGGACGCATCAACTCGGTGGTCATCTCAATCGTCGCGTTCGTCCGGTCCTTGCCACCCAGCGCAGCGTTGATGGCGAAGTTCATCGCCGCATCCAGCAGTACTGAATGAACCCCCGCCTGGACTGAACCGTGAGGATTGCACGCGAGGTCCAATGGTGTGAACGTTCCGCTCACCCAGCCCAGGTCCTCGCCGTCGATACCGTAGGCGTCAAAGGAACCACCCACCGCGCCGATGATGGCCATTCCGCCGTCGCCCAGCCAACGGTCCATGTTTTTTCCCTGGTCGACCACTCCGTGACCATACTCTCAACGCGCGTCTAGTATTCGCGCGGTGGGGTTTTCCCACGCACTACGAAAGGGTATGCAATGCCAACAGCGGTCATTGTGGATGCCGTTCGCACCCCGGGGGGCAAGCGCAACGGAAAACTAAGTAACTGGCACGCAGTGGACCTTGCGTCCGAGGCGCTTCGCGCCATCGCCAGTCGGAACTCTCTTGATCCAGCGCTGATTGACGACGTCATCATGGGCTGTGTGTCCCAGGTCGGCGAGCAGGCCTTTAACGTCGGAAGAAGTGCGGTCCTGGCGGCCGGTTGGCCCGAGTCGGTGCCGTCGACGACCATTGACCGCCAGTGCGGCTCGTCTCAGCAGGCCCTGCACTTCGCCGCCCAAGGCGTTATGTCCGGTGCCTACGACATCGTGGTCGCCGCCGGCGTTGAGGTCATGAGTCGGGTCACTATGGGTTCGTCCATAGGCAAGGACTCCGGTTTCCCGTTTGGTCCGCGCGTCGCCGCTCGCTACGAACCCGTCGGCGGACTGAAGAACCAGGGCATCGGCGCCGAGATGATCGCGGACCAGTGGGGCATCTCGCGTGAGGATCTCGACGCGTTCTCCGCCGAGAGTCACCGTCGCGCCGCCCAGGCCACCGCCGAGGGCCGCTTCGAGCGCGAAATCGTGCCCGTCTACGTACGCGACGAGAACGGTGAGGCGACCGACGAGTTGATGACAACCGACGAGGGCATCCGCCCCGACACCTCGGTCGCCGCGCTGGCCAACCTGAAGGCCGCCTTCAAGGAGAACGGCAAGGTCACCGCCGGCAACTCCTCGCAGATCACCGATGGCGCTTCGGCGGTCCTGATCATGAGTGAGGAGAAGGCCCGTGAACTCGGTTACACGCCACGCGCGAAGTTCCACTCGTTCGCCCTCGCAGGCGTCGATCCCGTGACGATGCTGACCGGCCCGATTCCCGCCACGACCAAGGTCCTCGAACGGGCGGGACTCACCCTCGAGGACATCGACCTCATCGAAATCAACGAGGCTTTCGCCTCGGTGGTGCTGGCCTGGCAAAAGGAGCACAAGGCCGACCTCGCCAAGGTCAACGTGAACGGCGGAGCGATCGCTCTGGGGCACCCGCTCGGGGCGTCCGGTGCCAAGCTGTGCGCCACGCTGCTCAACGAGCTCGAGCGCACGGGCGGGCGTTACGGTCTGCTCACGATGTGCGAAGGGGGCGGGCTCGCCAACGCCACGATCATCGAGCGCCTGGGCTAGAACCCGCGTCGTTGCGGCAGAGGCCTAGCGGTAACGGGTGGCTAGGTAAAAAGCGCTGAACATCGCGACGAGACCCACCACGAGGTACCACGAGGACGTGGAACCGGGCAACACCTGCAAGTAGTTCAGCGTGATGACCAGCATCCCGAAAATGAGCAAGCCCAGCAGGAGCCAGCCGTACCAACGGGGACTGTGGTCGGACCCGGTGGGTCGGCGCTGGGTCACACGCCCGCGTGTCTCCGGCGGTACGTAACGACCAACGGTCTTGGCCTTGGCCTTGCTCTGACGAGATTGCGACTTAGCCATAGGTCTCGATGTTATCGAACGAGGACGAGGCGGCTAGCCGGGCGGGAGCGTGGTGGTGGTAGTGGTACCAATGACACTCGTCTGGCACACCGTGATCTGGACCGCAGTGTTGTAGGGGACCTGGGAGCCAGGTGAGTCGCCTTGAGAGATCACCGTACCTATTTGCGTCGGCAGACACAACGTGGGGTCCGCAGAGACGACCGTCGCGGACAGTCCTTGTCCCTTCAATGCCGAAGTCGCTGCGGCTTGGGTCAGGTTGACAACGTTGGGCACGACCACTTGACACACACCTGAGGAGATCACGAGTTGGATTACCGAACCAGCTTGCACTTGGCTGTTGGCCGCTGGCAAAGTGCTGACCACGAGACCAGACGCGACGGTGTTCGAACACGCGGTACTGGTCGTGGCGCTCACCTTCAATTGGTCCTGCACCAACACCGTCGTCGCTTCCACCTGCGTTTGGCTCGCGACAGACGGCAATGCGAATGTGGCCGTCGACGCCAGAATGGTGAGGGTCACCTTGTCGCCGGTCTTCGCCTTCGTGAGTGCCGCCGGAGCCTGCACCAGAACCGTATTGGGAACGGCGTTCGGCGGTGGCGACGTCGTTGGTACCGTGACGTAGTTCAAACCATCACTCGCGAGGATGCTCTCGGCACTCGTGAGCATCATGCCAGTGACGTTGGGTACGGTGACCGGACTCGACGTGACACCGATCGAGACCTTCAAGGTGACCGCCTCACCTTTGGAGACTTTCTTGCCGGGTGCTGGGTCGGTCGCGACGACCGTACCTTTGGCCTTGTTCGATGCAACTTGATGAACGGGACCTAGCGCCAAGCCATCAGAGCGAATCGTGGACGTCGCCGAGGAGACGTCCTGTCCGAGCAAATAAGGCATCGAGGTGACCGCAGTGGTGCGCTGGGACAAGATATAGCCCACTCCACCCACGGCGAGCAGCACAATGACGACCGCGACCGCGATGCCCGTCGTGTTGTTGTTGCGTCGACGTCGAATGTCGGTCCGGGGTCCGGCCATCACCGGCACCGAAGAGGTCCGGTCGCCGATCGAAACTGCCGAAACAGCGCGCGTCGCGTCGGCTCCGAAGAACGCGCCGTCATAGCCCGCGGCCTGCACCGGTTGTCCCTCGGTGAAGCGAATCAAGTCCGCACGAAACTCGTCGGCCGACTGATAGCGCTGGGACGGTGCCTTGGCGAGCGACTCCATCACAATCGCTTCGAGATCGCGGGGAATGGCGCTGTTGAACTCCGTGGGCGGAGGTACTCTGCCGTGCACGTGCTGGCTCGACACCGCAACCGGCGAGTCACCTACGAACGGCGGGCGACCCGCAAGCATCTCGAACAGCACGACGCCCAGTGAGTACACGTCACTTCTGCCGTCCACGGCGGCACCTTCGGCCTGTTCGGGAGAGAAGTACGTCGCGGTACCCATGACCGAACCCTCTTCGGCGAGATGGTCTTCGCTCGAGACCGCTTGGGCGATACCAAAGTCGGTCACCTTCACCTGACCGTCACTCGTGATGAGAATGTTGCCCGGCTTCACGTCGCGGTGCACCACACCATTGCGGTGTGCGTAACCCAAGGCTGCAGCGACCTGGGCCACGATCTGCGCGGAATGCGAGGGCGTCAAACGACGCGAGCCGCGCAACATGTCAGCCAGCGACGTGCCATCGACCAACTCCATCACGATGAAGTACGTACCTTCGTCCTCACCCCAGTCGAACACCGGAACAATGTTGGGATGCGAGAGATTCGCGGCTGCTTGCGCTTCGCGACGAAAACGCTCGACGAAAAGTGGATCGGCGCTGAGTTCGGGATACAGGATCTTCAGCGCCACGGGCCGATTCAAGAGCAGGTCCTGTGCGCGATACACCAGGGCCATGCCGCCACGCGCAATCAAATGGGTGACTTGGTACCGGTTTGAGTAAATTCGAGGGTCGCTGACCGGTTCCATAACTTTCTCTAGCCTACGCTCTGGTTCTTCCTTGGGCCGGTGGTCAACTCGGGCACGTCGTCGACGTCCCCGAGGCGGGGAGTCCTGACTGTAACGCAAGTTCACCTTCGACGAGACACTTGACGATTGGTCCCGCCACCGTCGCACCGAACGCCGACACGGCCTGGAAGGGCATCACGACCGCGACGGCGACCGTCGGATTGGTCGCGGGTGCGAAGGCGATCATCCAGTCGTCAGTATTCTTCTTGCTGTTACCCGTCTGGGCGGTACCGGTCTTGGCCGCCACGTCGAGGTTGGAGGGGAAGATCCCTGCGGCGGTCCCGTAGCGAACCACGTTCTGCATCAGGGGAACGATCTCGGCGGCTTGCGAGGCCGTGAGCGGCGTTTGCCAGACAGTATCGCCGTAACGCTTCACGATTGATCCGTCAGGCGACGTGATGCTCGCCAGGAGGTGGGGCGTCATCATCACGCCACCATTGGCGACGGCGGCAGCGACGAGGGCGTTCTGTAGCGCGGTCGCCCGCACGTTCTCCTGACCAATTGACGAATAGGCCAGACCCGGCAGGTTGCTCAAGAAGGACGCGGCGGTAGGAAAGTAGCTCGGCACGACGTTGGGTAGGTCGAGCGGCGGCACCTGGTTATAACCAAAGGAGTCGGCGGTCGCCGACATCAGGTCCCCGCCCAAGTCGAGCCCGAGTAACGCGTAGCCCGGGTCACACGACTCGGGCAGCATCACCGATACGGTCCCGCCGCACGGACTACCACCGCTGTTATAGAGCAACTTGTTCGAGTGTGGAAGCCGAGCAAAGGCCTTGACCGGGTACGCCTTGGTGAGCAGCGCTGGATTTCCGACCACAGCAGCAGCCGTGGTGATGACCTTGAACGTGGAACCGGGAGGGAACGTCTGCTGTGTTGCGACCAGTCCCAAGGGAGGGAAACCGTGTACGTCAGGTGTCGTGATCTTCTTGTATGCGGCCTCGACCACTGTTGGATCCAAAGACGTCAGTGGTTTGGGGTCATAAGTCGGGTTCGAATACATCGCCAGTACGCCACCGGTGTGCGGATCTAGCACCACTGCGGCACCGTCTTGCCCGGCCATTGCATTCTCGGCGACCTTTTGCTCAGCGGTCTGGAGCGTTAGGTTCACGTTGTCCGCGGCACTAGTTGGTGACAGGAGCTGGGCGAGGCTCGTCGCGGGTTGCGCATGCGCCGTGAGATAACTGTCGTATTCACTCTCTATGCCCCACGTTTCGGTGTAGGGCGACGTGAAACCAACGACGCCGGCCGTGGTCGATCCCAAGGGGTAGATCCGCGTGTAGGGGTACGTGCTGTCACCACTCGGTATTGATTGAGCGAGGATCGTCCCATCGGCGGCCACGATCTCGCCTCGGGGAAACTTCGTCGACGTCGAATACGTCCGGGGGTTCAGCGGTGATTTATCGAGTGCCGATGCGCGAAAGAACTGTACGTTCACGGCCTGCGCGGCGATGACCACGAAGAGCAGAAGAATGATCGTGGCAAGGATGCTGAGGCGTCGTGACACGAGCTATCCCTTCTTGGCCGTGGTCGTGGTCGTCGCCACCGTGGTCGTCGTTGTTCCGACCGTAGTCGTCGTGACCGGCACAGTCTGACTCGCCAGCCACTCTTGGTGTATCGACGCCGCGTACGAGAAGGCGGCCTCCTCTGAAGGTTCACTGATGGTTGCGTTCAATGAGATCTGATCCGCAGTACGAAGCTGCGCGTAGGAATAGTTGGTGGGCGCCACCAAGATTGGCTTGTACCACAGCACGCCCGACGGCTGTCCTTGGTAGACGCCGATGACGCCATGATCGGGCGCCAGGTAATAGGTCGAATAGGCGTACCAATGCAACACGAGAAAGAATCCGATCACGATACCCACGCCAAAGACGGAACCTACGGCCACGCGCCAATTCAACCAACTGTTCTTGCGCTTGGCCCGGTGAGAAGTAGATCGCGACATCTGGGCGACGGGTGGAGGTGTCGTGCCGAGTGTCCTCTTGATTGGTTTGGTGGCCACTTCGACCTCGTCGAATTCGAGGAGAATCGCCGAGATGTTGTCGCGTCCCCCCGACTGCTTGGCTGTTTCGATCAAGCCATTCACGGCCTGATCGAGGGGCACGGGGGCACTTGCGAGACGGACGATCCCTTCGGGTGAGAGCTCATTCGAAAGTCCGTCACTGCAGAGAAGGATTCGATCGCCGGGCTGGGCGTTGATGGACATGACGTCGATATCAATGGTGTCCTCCACGCCGACACCCCTCGTGAGTTGGTGTCGGCGCGGATGATTGAGGGCCTCTTCGGGAGTGAGACGGCCCATGCGAACCCACTCCTCGGCGACACTGTGATCCTCGGTGAGTTGGCGAAGTGCACCATCGCGGAGTTGGTATACCCGTGAGTCACCGACGTGAAACATTGTCGGCGATACAACACCCATCTTGTCGCGAGTTAATCCGACCGCGACGATGGTCGTGCCCATGCCGAAGCGATTTGGATTGTCGCGCGCTTCGCGAAGCACCGCGGTGTTGGCCGACTCGATTGCGTGATGAAGTCCTTCGACTGACTGGTCCATCAAGAAGCCTTCGTACACGCTGTCAATGGTCATCGCCGATGCCACTTCGCCTGCCGCGTGACCGCCCATGCCGTCGGCGACGATGGCGAGCGAGTCGTCAACGAAGATGGCATCCTGGTTCGTCTCTCGTACGAGTCCGATGTCGGTCGCAGCGGCGTAACGCCAACGCGTCAACGAACCACCTCAAAGATGACGCCACCTACTTGCACGATGTCACCTCGTTCGAGCTGCACCCGACCTTTCACGATTTCTTGGTTTACGTAGGTACCGTTGGTCGATCCAAGGTCCTCAATGGAAAGCTCACCCGCGTCATTCATCAGACGTGCGTGCCGTGACGAAATATAGGTGTCCTGAACGCTGAGATCGCAGGCGGGGCTCCGACCAACCGTGATCGGGTTGCCAATCTCAATCCTTTCCTTCGCGCGCTCGACGGGTTCGATGAATTCGAGGGCGAGACCTCCGCTTCGACGACGACGCGTCCCGCGCACTTGATCCGTGGATCGAGCCTCAACTTGCGCGACGCGAATGACCCGGGCGAAGAAGAGAAGGGCCACCGCCATGACCAGGATCTGAATCGGACGCACGACTGCGGCGTAGTTCGTCGACGCCTCCATGTGAATCAAGCGAGCTCGATTCGAAAGTGAAGCGGCCCAACCGTCACGTCATCGCGGGGCGAAAGCGAAACTGCGGTGATGCGATGCCCGTTCACGTACGTCCCGTTCGTCGATTGCAAGTCTCGAATAGCGACACCTTCACTGGTACGCCACACCTCTGCGTGGCGCCGCGAAACATTGGAATCGTTGATAACCACGGCTACATCGGGACTGCGCCCGATAATGAGCGGCTGATCGCCGACCGCGAAGGTACGGCCATCACTAGCGCGTAGGCGCGGTTGACTGTCGCCCGCAACGAAGTCGGTCTTCACAGCAAGATTGCCGGCCTTCAGGTCATCATCGATGAAGATCTCGACAGCCACGGGACCGACGAAACTGTACCCCTCGCTGACTGCGTGCTGGCGAACCGTCTCTTCCAACTCAGCGACGAGTGCCTTTTGGAAACCATCAAAACGTTCGGCGTCCGATGGTCCCAGCCACACCTGGATCTGATTGGGCGAAATGGGTCCCATCGAGGAGAGTCGGCGAGTGAGGTCGACTTCTCGGACAATGCGAGTGCCAATCTCGATCGGCTGCAGCGAGTTCTTGAAGGGTCGCGAGAACGTCCTCTCGAACATCCGCTCTAACCGATTTTCCACACTCTTTAGGACCATGACACCATCAACTGTACCGGCGACAAGTATGACAAATCAGTTGCAAATATGGGGGTCCTAGACTTGAACTAATGTTGCGAGGTCTCAGGGCGAGTGGCGAAATTGGCAGACGCGCAGGCTTCAGGTGCCTGTATTCGAAAGGATGTGGGGGTTCAAGTCCCCCCTCGCCCACTGCGGGTTACTCGCGGAACCCGATGAATTGACTCGCGGAACTACCGCCAGGACCACCGACGGAGTCCGAGGAAGACCGCGCCCCGACCACGGCTAAGGAATTGCCGCAAATGAGCGAGTAGACACGCCACAACGCCGCAACCATTCGGTGGGATCCGGGGTTGCGGCGTTGTGGGTCATGGTTCGAAGTTGACTACGAAGCGATGGTCTCCTCGTCGTCGGGTGGTCGCGCCTTGACCGGTAGGAAGTCAGTGATCGACTCCCGCTTACGATTTTGACGACGCTGTGCTTTCTGCTGCTTCTCCTTCGGAGTTGCCTTCACCCCTCCATGAAGACGCGAATCCTGCGAACGTTGGCAGCCATGACCAAGAATGTTGCGCTCTACTTCCACGTAGATGCTCATCGTGTTGAGTCCGCCAACACAAGGGCATCAGTCCACATTCCGCTGACTCGCCGTGAGATGGCTCGTTTTGTGTACCGATTCCATCCGAGTGGGGCTAGAATAACGATATGGAGATAACTAAATCTGAGGTTGCCGTTGTGCTCAATACGTCCGTGCCTAGGGTAACTCGTGCGATGAAACGACTCGGTATCGTCGGAACACAGGGGTTGCGCGATCACCGTAGGGTTCAGGTCTTTGAACTGTTTATGGTCAAAGCGATAGAAGCCGAGTTGGGCTTTGCGCCCAACGTCGAGGGGTACACCCGCGAGGACATGTTCGTACTCGCCGCCATGAACTTAAGTCCTTACGGGTTCCGTTCGGTGCACGCCGTTTCGCGGGCTGCGGCAATTAGCGCGACCACTGCGGCCAAGGTGGTGACCCGATTGACGCAGAGGGGTCTGATCATCAGATCACCTCAACGGGAACTGCTGAATCGCAAGGTGGTCACGTTATCGGTGCTGAACGCCAATCGTCACCACAAGGAGTGGCGACGGCTCTCGGAGCAGATTGCCATGGTAAAACTGCCCACTGCTATCCCTACTACGCCGAAGATTGTCCCTCGCCAGTTCTGGCATCTCTTCTGGAACGCAGACCCTCTCAAACTTCCCATCGCCGAGCACGCCGACTTCATTGCCACACGGATGCTGCTGAGCGATGAACCAAAGGCAATCGCTTGGGCTGCTACCAATCTGCCTCCCGTGTCCATTAGTCGTGCTGCTGACATGCGAAGCACACCGCAAGCAGATCGTCAGTGGCTCCGCAATCTCGCCATGGCCATGTCGACAGAGGATTGAGACGTGGCACAAGGACGAGTCCCTAAGGGTTCCCCACACGGCGGTGTGTACAGTCGTAACCGCAATCCTGAATCGACGGTCGACCTGTCCTCGGCGGTGCTACCCGACGAACTGGTGAAGAAGATGCCACCGGGTACCAGTCAGACGTGGCTCAAAATCGCGCCACTCCTACCAGGGAGTGCTTACTTGTCTGGCGGCACGGCACTCACTGTGCACCTGCTGCATCGAGTGAGTCGCGACCTCGACATCTTTCTGGAGCGTCCCGAGGATTTGCAAAGACTCTGGATTCAGTTTCAAGACGTCGGTGAGGCACGCGCCACGCAGCACGATGACTCCACCATCACTTGCGTTATCGACGACACCAAGGTTCAGGTGCTCGATGCGGCAACTCTGAAGATTGTTTCGCCCTTCATAACTGTTGGAGGAATGAGGGTGGCTAGTGTCAACGACATTCTGGCGATGAAGTTAAAGGTCATCGTCGACCGTGGTGAACTTCGCGACTACTTCGACATCATGAAGATCGAAGAGGGGTGTCAGATTATGGCTGAGACCGGATTGGCTCACTTCATCGAAAAGTATTCCCCCGCCCAACCTGACCAGTGCATCAGATCAATCGTCGTGGCGCTTGGCTCCCTTAACGGTGTGGAGGATGATCCTGCGCTGCCAGTGTCAAGGAAGGTAATCGAGGACTACTGGATGAAACGACAGCGTTCTCTGATGAAGCACATCGCCATGTTCGGCGGCTGACCGACACCACGCCCGAGTCCGACCACAACGCCCTAAAACCGCTTAAAGCTGGCTCTCCTGCCTAATGTGTGGGTCTGATTTCGTCAGTTGCGAGGAATAGAACGCCGGTCCGCGTTGATGCGGTAATGATGGTGCGGTGCCACGAAGCATCCCTGACTGGTCGCCCGAGAG
>Ga0182012_10000343_pt1 | contig 52645 bp, 53 predicted proteins | sample 612S2SmetaG_FD_120486 | JGI IMG/M metagenome (GOLD analysis project Ga0182012, IMG submission 120486) | Permafrost microbial communities from Stordalen Mire, Sweden - 612S2S metaG | ecosystem: Environmental > Terrestrial > Soil > Wetlands > Permafrost | place: Sweden: Stordalen | collected... | reverse complement strand
CGAATTCAATACCAACCTGCAATAGAGATGCCCGGCCATAGCCAAGGCCGCGTCCGCATCCAACCCGATATTAACGAATAGTTGATAGTCCGGGACACCTCGCCGCATCCTCAAGCGGCGCCCGGGGAATTTTGTCTTGGCCGCGATGGACGCCGAATCTGCTGTGAATGCCCCTGCCGGCCTGACCGCACGGCTGCGGACGCTGCTTTCGGGCTCCGGCGAAGCCTCGCTGACGAAGCGGCTTGCCGGCACCATTTTCGTCATCCGCATCGTCAGCGCGGCGATGGCCTATCTCTCGCAAATCCTGCTGGCGCGCTGGATGGGCGGCTCGGACTATGGGGTCTATGTCTACGTCTGGACCTGGGTGCTGCTGCTCGGCAGCATGATGGATTTCGGGATCTCGTCGGCGGCGCAAAAAATCATTCCGGAATATCGTGCCCGCGGCGACGACGCGCTGCTGCGCGGCTTCCTCTCCGGCAGCCGCTGGTTAACGTTCATGGTGTCGGCCACGGTGTCGCTATTGCTGGCGGGCCTGGTGACGCTGCTGTCGCGCTGGATCGACGCCAACGCCATTCTGCCGCTTTACCTCGGTTGCCTGACGCTGCCGGCCTTCGTCGTCGCCAACACCCAGGACGGCATCGCGCGCTCGCACGACTGGATGCAGCTGGGATTGATGCCGCAATTCATCATACGGCAGTCGCTGATCATCGGCCTTACCGCCGGCGCGTTCGCGCTCGGTTTCAGTCTCGGCGCCACGCTGGCGATGGCGGCCAGCGCCGCCGCCGTATGGATGGCCATGCTCGGCCAGATGGTCGTTCTGAACCACCGGCTTGGCGGCCGTATCGAGCCGGGGGCGAAGGCCTATGATTTCGGCGGCTGGCTCGCGGTCTCGCTGCCAATTCTGATGGTGGAAGGTTTTTACCTGCTGTTGTCCTACACCGACGTGCTGGTGCTGCAGCAGTTTCGTTCCTCGCAGGAGGTCGGCATCTACTTCGCGGTGGTCAAGACGCTGGCGCTGGTGTCCTTCATTCATTTCGCCATGTCGGCGACGACGGCGCACCGCTTTGCCGAATATCACGCGCTCGGCGACAAGGCACGCTTGTCCGCCTATGTCGCCCACGCCATCCAATGGACGTTCTGGCCCTCGCTGGCGGCAACGGTGCTGCTGCTGGCTTTCGGCAAACCGCTGTTATGGTTGTTCGGCGCACAATTCACCACCGGCTACGACATCATGTTCGTGGCCGCAATCGGGCTCGTGGTGCGCTCGGCGATCGGCCCAGTCGAGCGGCTGCTCAACATGCTCGGCCATCAGCACATCTGCGCGCTGGCCTATGCACTGGCCTTCGTCATGAACGTCGGCCTGTGCATAGCGCTAGTGCCGCATTTTGGCGGCCACGGCGCCGCGGCTGCGACGTCGATCTCACTGACCTTCGAAACCGTGCTCTTGTTCTGGATCGTGCGACGGCGGCTCGCTCTGCACGTGCTGGCGTTCGGCAAGGGCCGATCCGGAATTGCGCGGTAGGCCTCCTATTCCGCCGTCCAGCCGCCGTCGATCGAGAGGTTGGCGCCGGTGATCTGCGCCGCATCATCGCCGCATAGGAATAATGCCAGCGCGGCGACCTGCTCGGAGGTGACGAATTCCTTGGTCGGCTGGGCCTGCAGGAGCACGTCGTGGATGACCTGTTCCTTGGTCAGGTTGCGGGCCTTCATGGTGTCCGGAATCTGCTTTTCGACCAGCGGGGTCCAGACATAGCCCGGGCTGATGCAGTTGCAGGTGATCTTGAAGGTCGCCAGCTCGAGCGCCACCGTCTTGGTGAGGCCGGCGATGCCGTGCTTGGCCGACACATAGGCCGACTTGAACGGCGAGGCCACCAGCGAATGCGCCGAAGCCGTATTGATGATGCGGCCCCAGCCGCGCTTTTTCATGCCGGGCACCGCGGCGCGGATACCATAAAACGCCGAGGACAGATTGATCGCGATGATCGCCTCCCATTTCTCGGGCGGGAATTCCTCGATCGGCGACACGAACTGGATGCCGGCATTATTGACGAGAATGTCGACCGAACCGAAGGTCCTTTCACCCAACGCGACCATCTCGGCGATTTCGGCCGGCTTGGTCATGTCAGCGGGCGAATGCACCGCCTTGACCTTGAAGTCGGCTTCGATGCCTGCGCGCTCCTTCTCGATATCGGCGGCCGCTCCCATGCCGTTGAGAACGATGTTGGCACCAGCGCTGGCGAAGGCCCGCGCGTAAGCCAGTCCGATGCCGCTGGTCGATCCGGTCACGACCGCGGTCTTGCCTGTCAACGTACCCATTGTTTACTCCTGCTGGTTGGCCGTCGCGAGGGTTCCATCCCCCGTAAGATCATACGTAATCATGGTTTCGCCGGATTGCGGGCGCTCCAGCCAGTCCTTGTGACGCATCGTGAGGTCGACGTCGCGCTCGCCCGCGCTCCAGTGCTCGACCATGCCGACGTGGGAAAAATCGTAATCCTTGGAATTGGATTCGTAATTCTTGCTGCGGTAGATCAGATGCACCACTGTGACCGTGTTCTCCCGGGAAACCTTGCGCAGAAGCTCAACCGACGGGTCGTTCCTGAGATAATCGGGCAACTTGCCGATCAATTCGCGCACCGCCATCCGGGCGTTGTGGATCTGCCGGTTCTTGTCGGTGTTCATGCGGGTGCGGCTGGAAAAACGGATGTCCTTCTCGCGCTCCGCGGCCTCCATGAGGGAGTCCGGCAGCGGTCCACGCGCGCTGAACAGGTCGACCTGGAAGATCAGGAGGTCGTTGGTACTCTCGGCGTCCAACACATAGTCGAGCGGGGTATTGGAGGCGATGCCGCCATCCCAATAATGTTCACCCTCGATCTCGATCGAGGGAAAGCCCGGCGGCAAGGCGCCGGATGCCATGATGTGTTCCGGTCCGATCTTCTTGCCTTGCTTCCTGAATTCGAAATTGTCGAAATATCTGAAATTGCCTGACGTGACGCCGACCGCGCCGACGCTGAGCCGGGTCTTCAGATCGTTGATGCGGTCAAAATCGACCAGACGCTCCAGCGTCGAACGCAGCGGCGTCGTATCGTAATAGCTCTGCGACTGCGGGCTTCCCTTCGGCCACAGCGGCGCCGGTGGAATCCGTGGCCGGAAGAAGCCGGGGACGCCGAAGGTGGCGATCAGGGCGGCGCTGGTTTCATTGAACAGCAAACGGGTTCGATCGCCGGGCGTAATCGGACTCCAGGGCACCGGCGCAGAGACCAGTTGCCAGAACTCCTTCAGCCGCTCCACCCGCTTGTCGCGCTCGTTACCGGCGATGATGGCGGCATTGACGGCGCCGATCGAGATGCCCGCGATCCACTCGGGCTCGAAATCATGGTGGCACAGCGCCTGATAGGCGCCGGCCTGATAGGAGCCGAGCGCGCCGCCGCCCTGCAGGACCAGCACGCGCTGCGCTTTTGCGGGTGACGGTGCAGGGGCGGGTTCGTAATATTCGTTCATATGAACCGTCGACCAAAAGTATTAATGAGCGCCCGCACCGTGGCGCCAGTTCGCGTTGGCGTCAATCCGAGAGCCAGGGAAACTGGATCACGCCAAGTTTATCTCAGGCGCTAGGATGCTAGAATCAGCGTCCAGAACACCTTGTATTTGGTGTTGGGAGCATAGCTCGCCGCGATGCCCAATTTTGTGACACCAGAGTTCAGCATGTTCGCCCGGTGTGGCGGCGAGTCGCGCCACCCGGAGAATGCCTCCGCCAGCGTGTGATATCCGGCTGACACGTTTTCAACCGCCAGCGTTGTGGGATAGCCGGACGTATTGAGGCGTTGTGCCAGCGGCGCCTTGACGTCGTGGTCGAGTTTGTTATGGCTGGCCATCGCCTGCGACTGCACCTCGGCGATTTTCATGAGTTCGGGGTCGACCACGACGAGGCCGAGGCCATTATTCTGGCGGTATTGCGAAATCATCGAGGCCGCGGCCTGAGGATCGAGCTTGGCAGATCCATCGGCCATATTGAGATACATGGCCGGCTGCTCGGTCGAGGGGATCTCAGCCGCGCAGCCACCCAGCACCAAAAGACCCGTAATCGCGATCGCAGCGCGCATGATTCGCTTGCTCCCCCAGGACTGAAATGGGGGTGTTGCATACCAACCGTGGCTGAATGGTGAACGACGGCCAATTTTAGCCGTCAGGACCGGGGGCTTTCGGCCCGACCCTGACAGCGCTCGATCCAGTGCTCGCTAGGACATCCCGACGGTATGGATACCGCATTCGGTCTTGGGACGGCCGCGCCAGCGGCCGGCGCGGACGTCTTCATCGGGCGAGGTGCGACTGGTGCAGGGCATGCATCCGACCGACAGATAACCCGAGGCCGCCAGCGGGTGCGGGGGCAGGTTGGCAAGCCGGTAGATCGCCTCGATCGCTTCGCGCGAGGTATTGGCGAATGGATTGAACTTGAGCCTGGCCCCATCCTGCTCGGCGACCGCGATGGCGGCGCGCAGGCCGCCCTGAAAGCGTTTGCGGCCATTGATCCAGCCCTGGAACGGCGCCAGCGCTCGCTGGAGCGGCTCTACCTTGCGAATTCGGCAGCATGCATCTGGATCGGAAAACCACAGCTCGCGATCAGGATCCTCGCGCGACAGGGTCTCCTGCAACGGCTCGATCGAGCGAACATCTTTCAGGCCAAGCGTCGCAATCAGGATGTCGCGATAGGCGAGGGTCTCCTCGAACAGCCATCCGGTATTTAGAAAGATCACCGGAATGGCCGGATCGACGTCGGCTACGACCTTGAGCAGCGCCGCCGATTCCGTGCCGAAAGATGACACCACCGCGAGCTGCTCGCGGCCGACGATTTGCAGCGCCGCGGCGATCACCTCTGCCGGCGATGCATTGCAGAGCGCGCGGTCAAGTTCCATGGCCGCAGGCGATTGGCGCGCCGCCCCGGTCAACGCGACATGCGCCGGATTATTCACTGCTGGCACTTTCCGAATGGCGCGACTGCATGCGCCGGTGCAGCGCCGTGATGCGGCCATCGCCGGTCGGCTGATAAAACACCGAGTAGCGCTTGGCGGTAGCGGCGAAGGCCTCGGCGTCGCCAGGCTTCTTGACCTCGAAGGCATCGAAGCCGGCGCGTAACATGAACACGAACTGGTCACGCAGCACCTGGCCGGTGGCGCGCAACTCGCCGCGATAGCAGAAGCGCTCCCGCAACAGCCGCGCCTGACTGTAGGCGCGGCCATCGCGGAAGCTCGGAAACACCAAGGCGACGACCGCGAGCCGGTCGAGCCAGGGCGCCAGTTCATCGATATCGCGATTGTTCGGCCAGATCACGCCGATTTTCCCGGCGCGGTGCGACAGCGCCGGCGCATCGGCGAGAAACCGCGCGCCGGAAATCAGAACGGCGCCATCGCCGGGAAGCTCGGCATCATCGGCGACGGGCAAGAAGGCATCGTCTGCAATCTTTCCGCTCTTAACGAGTAGCATAGACGCGCTCCCTGAAAGGTTCGACGCCAAGCCGCTTGACGGTGTCGATGAAAAGCTCATCGGGACGCGCGCGCAGCGCAAGATAGGCCTCGACAATGTCTTCGACCACGTCGGCGACGGCGCCGTAGGGCACCGCCGGCCCGATCAAGGTGCCGACCGTGGCATGTTCGTCGGCGCGGCCACCGATCGTAATCTGATAGAATTCCTCGTCATTCTTCTCGACGCCGAGAATGCCGATGTGACCGACATGATGATGCCCGCAGGCGTTGATGCAGCCGGAGATATTGATGTGCAGCCGCCCGATCAGATTGGCGGTGTCATGATTGGCGAAGCGCCGGGTCAGTTCCTGCGCGATCGGGATCGAGCGCGCATTGGCCAATGAGCAATAATCCAGCCCCGGGCAGGCGATGATGTCGCTGACCAGATTGACATTAGGTGTCGCGAGCCCGATGCCGTGAAGCGCCTCCCACAGCGCCGGCAGGTCGCGCCGGGCGACATGGGGCAACGCCAGGTTCTGCTCGTGGCCGACCCGGATTTCACCGAAGGAATATTTGTCGGCGAGGTCGGCGACCGCGTCCATCTGATCGGCGGTGGCATCGCCGGGCGGTCCGCCCACCGGCTTCAGCGAAAGTGTCACGATGGCGTAGCCGGGCACCTTGTGCGGCGCCACTGAATTCCTGCGCCATGCCTCGAACGCAGGATCGTGGGCCGCCTTTTTCAACTCGTCCGGCATTGGCGGCAGCCGCTCATAGGCCGGATAGGTAAAGCGCGAACGGATATCCTCGACGTCGGCCTCGTCCAGCGCCAGCGCGCTGTCGCGCATCTTCAGCCACTCGTCCTCGACTTCGGCCGCGAATTTCTCGATGCCGAGTTCGTGCACCAGGATCTTGATCCGCGCCTTATAGATGTTGTCGCGGCGGCCATACTGGTTGTAGACCCTCAGGATCGCCTCGACGTAACTCAGAATATCGCGGCCCGGCAGGAATGCTTTGATGGTCTTGCCGATGAAGGGGGTACGACCCAATCCGCCGCCGACCAGCACCTCGAAACCGGTTTCGCCCGCGGCATTCTTGTGCAGGCGCAGGCCGATGTCGTGCACCTTGATCGCGGCACGGTCATGTTCGGAAGCCGTGATGGCGAATTTGAACTTGCGGGGCAGGAAGGAGAATTCCGGATGCAGCGTCGAGTATTGCCGCAACAGCTCGGCCCAGATGCGCGGGTCCTCGACCTCGCCGGGAGCAACGCCGGCCCACTGATCTGAGGTGATGTTGCGAGTGCAATTACCGCTGGTCTGCATCGCATGGATCCCGACTTCGGCGAGATCGGCCAGCGCGTCCGGCAATTCGGCAAGCTTGATCCAGTTGAACTGGATGTTCTGTCGCGTCGTGAAGTGGCCGTAACCGCGGTCATAACGCCGCGCCACATGCGCCAACCGCCGCATCTGCTCCGATGACAGCGTGCCATAGGGGATCGCGACCCTGAACATATAGGCGTGCAACTGCAAATAGACGCCGTTCATCAGCCGCAGCGACTTGAATTCGTCTTCGGTCAATTCGCCGGCGAGGCGGCGCTTGACCTGATCGCGAAACTCGTTGACCCGCTCGTTGATCAGCGTGCGGTCGATTTCATCATATGCGTACATCAGGAAAGCCTTATGCCGGAACCGGAAGGTCGATGGTCACCCCGCGGGACCGGATATGTTCGCGCAAATTGCCGGGCTTGATCCTGCCGGTCTCCTTGATTTCGACCGGCGCGATATAGGCGCCAACCGCGCCGAGATCGTCGGCGACGGCATCGGCCAACAGCGCGCGGGCTTCGTCAACGGCACGGACGACCGCGGCGTCGGACAGTTCGGTGGACCAGCCCTTCGATGCCGTCCGATAGATCACGACGCCGTCCCAGGTGCGGTTGGCGGTGACGATGGAGGGACCTGTGATCTTGATCTTCTGTTGGAGCGGCGATGTCATTCGGCGGCGACCTGCAAGTAGGGGATCAGTTGAGCGAGTTGGGATTGGCGCCACGGCGCGGAGTGCGCCACGACATCGCCGATGATGACAATGGCAGGACCGCCATCGATTCTGCCGACCAGATCCGGTAATTGGTCGAGCGTTCCAACCGCGGCCTGGGCCTCCGGCCGCGTCACCCGCGCGAATACGCCGACCGGTGTTTGCGGCGAGCGTCCGGCTGCCAGCAGTCCCGATCGCACCGATGGCGCCGCGGTCATTCCCATATAGACCACCACGGTCATCCTGACATCGGTCAGGCCAGACCAGTCGACGCTTTCGGCATCCCTGGCCTTGTGCGCCGTAAGAAACGTAACCCGCAGCGCTTCGTGTCGGAAGGTCAGCGGCACCTCGAATTGCGCGGCGGCGCCGATGCCCGCGGTAATGCCGGGCACCACCGAACAGGCGACGCCGGCCTGCCGGAGGGCGTCGATTTCCTCGCCGCCCCGGCCGAACACGAAGGGATCGCCCCCCTTGAGGCGCACCGCGCGCAACCCTGACCGCGCTGCTTCGATCATGAGCTTGTTGATCGCGTCCTGGCCGATGCCGGGTTGACCGACGCGGCGGCCAACCGCGACGCGCGACGCATCGCGGCGAGCGCGATCGAGAATTTCCGGCGAGACCAGTTCATCGTAAAACACAACGTCGGCATCCTGCAGCGAGCGCAGCGCCTTGACGGTCAGCAAATCCGGATCGCCCGGCCCGGCGCCGACCAGCGTCACCCTGCCGTCGGCACGGCCTGTCGCCGCCGCGCCGGCAAATGCGGAGGCGTCGGTAATGTTCTTCAGCGCCGCTTCAGCCTCGGCAGCGCGCCCGGCCAGTACCAACGCGCCGATAGAACCATCGACCACGCGCTCCCAGAAGCGCCGGCGCAGCTGAAATTCGGGAATGCGGCCGTTTATCGTCTGGCGCCAGCGGCCGATAAAGGAGGCGAGATCGCCGATCCGCGCCGGCAGCAAAGCCTCAATGCGCTCGCGGACCCGGCGCGCCACCACCGGCGAGGCGCCGCCGGTGCCAACCGCTACCACCACGTCGCCGCGGTCGACGATGGCAGGCAAGATGAAGGTCGAGTGCGCGAGGTCGTCCATCACGTTCACAGGGATGCCGGAAGCTTTCGCCCGCGCCGACACCGCAGGGCCGATGTCGCCGGCGCCGGCGCAAAACACCGCGATGACGCCGCCTAGATCGGCGGTGAGAGGATCGGCCTCGCTCAACTCGATCCGTGCGGCGTCCGCGGGCTGCAAGCCGCCGAGATCATGTTGGCCGTCGGTGGAGTACCATCGAACGCGCGCACCCGCCGCCGCCAGCAGCCGCAGCTTGGCTTGCGCCGGATCTCCGGCGCCGATCAGCAACACCGGACCGGCAGACAGGTCGATGAAAACAGGTAGGTACCGCATTCGATACTCGTTGCCCCAACTTCCGGGGTTGACTGGAATTATTTTCTATATATGTCTCTTTGGGCGGCTGCAAAGAGAAGATCTTTCCTCTCTATTGCGCTGCAATTATAGAATTTCCAGCTAGTTTGGCCAAGGGTCGGAGATGCATCTTCTCGACAACGAAGCAGCGGTAGACCGGTTCAGTTCGCGCGACCCGACCGAGGCATCACCGCTGCCCGCCCCTCCGGCCGATGGACATGCGCCGTCGCCATCGATGGACCACCTCGATGCGCTCGAGGCCCAGAGCATCTACATTTTCCGGGAAGCCTTCGCCCGGCTGAAGAAGCTCGCCTTGCTGTGGTCGCTGGGCAAGGATTCCAACGTCATGATCTGGCTGGCGCGCAAGGCCTTTTTCGGCCGCGTGCCGTTTCCTGCCATGCACGTCGACACCGGCAAGAAATTTCCAGAGATGTACGCATTTCGCAATCGGTACGGTCGGGAATGGGAGCTCGATCTCAGGATCGAAACCTGCCCGCCGATCGAAGCCATCGATCCGACCCTGCCGCCGGCCGCGCGCTCCGCGGCGCGCAAGACGGAAGGATTGAAGCTCGCCCTTGCCAAATATGGCTTTGACGGACTGATCGCCGGCATCCGCCGCGATGAAGAAGCGACCCGCGCCAAGGAGCGGGTGTTCTCGCCGCGCGGTACCGAAGGCGGATGGGATGTCCGCGATCAGCCGCCGGAGTTCTGGGACCAGTTCAACGCCTCGCCACCGCCGGGCGCCCACTTGCGCATTCATCCGATCCTGCATTGGACCGAAGCCGACATCTGGGCCTACACCAAACGCGAAAACATCCCGATCATCCCGCTTTATCTGGCCAAGGACGGCAAGCGCTATCGATCGCTGGGCGATTCCGACATCACCCATCCGGTGGCGTCGACCGCTTCCAGCATTGACGAAATCCTGGCTGAGCTTGACGGCACCAAGGTGCCTGAACGCGCCGGGCGGGCGCTCGACCACGAAACCGAAGACGCCTTTGAGCGGCTGCGCGTCGCCGGCTATCTCTAAGAAGCGGCATTAACCCTTGGTAACCAGATGAACATGGTTGTTCCCACCGCGCTGTCGACAATGCCCAACGGCACCACGCGCCCGCTGGTCCGCATCGTTATCGTCGGCCATGTCGATCACGGCAAGTCGACACTGGTCGGCCGGCTGTTGCACGAGACCGGCAGCCTGCCGGAGGGCAAGCTCGAGATGCTGAAGGCCGTCAGCGCCCGGCGCGGCATGCCATTCGAATGGTCGTTCCTGCTCGACGCGCTGCAGACCGAGCGCGACCAGGGCATCACCATCGACACCACGCAGATCAGCTTCCGCACGCGCTCCCGCGACGTGGTGCTGATCGACGCCCCCGGCCACGCCGAATTCCTGCGCAACATGATTACCGGCGCCTCGCAGGCGGACGGCGCCGTGCTGATCATCGACGCGCTGGAGGGCGTCCGCGACCAGACCCGGCGTCACGGCTATCTGCTGCATCTGCTCGGCGTCAAACAGGTCGCGGTGGTCGTCAATAAGATGGACCGGGTCGAGTTCAGCGCGGCGCGGTTCGAAGCGATCAGGGATGAAATATCCGCGCACCTCATCGGTCTTGGCGTCACGCCGTCGGCGATCATCCCGATTTCCGCGCGCGATGGCGACGGCGTCGCCGAGCGCACGCCGCGGATCGGCTGGTACTCGGGACCGACCGTGGTCGAGGCGCTCGACGAGCTCGAGCCGGCGCGACCGCTGCAACAGCTGGCGCTGCGGCTGCCGGTCCAGGCGATCTACAAATTCGACGACCGCCGCATTGTCGCAGGCCGCATCGAATCCGGACATCTTGCCGCCGGAGACGAGATCGTGATCATGCCGGCGGGCAAGATTGCCCGCATCCGGAGCGTCGAGGGCTGGCCGGTCACGCCCGTCGCGGGCACGCAGGCCGCGGGGAAGTCGATCGGCATCACGCTTGACCGCGAACTCTTCATCGAACGAGGTGACGTGATCGCGCATGTGGGGGCTAGTCCGCGCGACACCCGCCGGATTCACGCGCGTATATTCTGGCTGCACGACAAGCCGCTGGTGGTGGGCGGCTCGATCCTGATCCGGCTGGGCACGCGGGAAACCCGCGCCAGCGTGGTCGCGATCGATAAGGCGGTCGATCCGGGCGAGCTTTCGAGCGTGGCGGCCACATCGATCGCGCGCAATCACGTCGGTGAGATCGATCTTTCGCTGGCGCAGCCGGTTGCCGCCGACCCCTATACCGACAATCCGCGCACCGGGCGCCTGGTGATCGAAGTCAATGGCCGCATTGCCGGCGGCGGCCTGGTGCTGTCGGTCGACGCCGGACAGCGCGCCGTTCCCGTCGACATCGTGCCGGTGGAATCCGCGCTGCGTCCCGACGAACGCTCGGCGCGCTATCGCCATGGCGGCGCGGTGCTATGGCTGACGGGATTGCCGGGTTCGGGAAAATCAACGCTGGCGCGTGCGCTGGAGCGCCGGCTGTTCGGCAATGGCGGCTCGCCGATTTTGCTGGATGGCGATACGCTGCGCGCCGGCCTCAACGGCGATCTCGGTTTTTCGAATGCCGATCGCCGAGAAAACATCCGGCGCCTCGCCGAAGTCGCTACACATCTGGCCCGCAACGGGCACATCGCCATCGTCGCTGCGGTCTCGCCCTCCCGCGAGGATCGCGCCGCGGCGCGCCGCATCGCGGACACGCTGTTCCGCGAAGTCTATGTCGCGACCCCCGCCGCGATCTGCGAAGGCCGCGATCCCAAAGGCCACTATGCCAAGGCCCGCGCCGGTACCCTGCCCGGCTTCACCGGCATCGGCAACGACTATCAGCCGCCACAGGACTGCGAGCTGACGATCGACACCTCGAGCCGCTCCGTGCCGGACGCCACCGAGGAGATCGAACGGATGCTGGCGCGGACCGGCGTGCTGTTCGAGGAGCTCGCCGATCTGGCCGCGAATATTTGAGGCTTGGCGGCGAGAGGATAGCCGGGCTTATCCCTGCGGGATCGAAAGCCCCTCCGGCGCCGCGAAGGCCCGGCCATCCACGGTGCTCGCTGCAACACACTCAAGACGTTGCGTCCGATCGACCGCGAGCCTAGGCAGCTTGCGGACGCGGTCGCCGATCTCCTGAAAATGCCGCCTCCGGCCCCTTCTCAGCGCCCCGGCTTTGGCGTTAAAAGGGCCACTGGTGCGGCCCGTTTGGCGCGCTTTTTGCTAATTTCGGCCTACCCGAACGTCGTTTTCGAGCGCCTCTTCCTTAAGAAAGAACCTAATGAATCGTATCGACGCCCACGGCTTGAAGATCGCCCCCGTCCTGTTCCACTTCATCGAAAAGGAGGCCGCGCCCAAAACCGGGATCGCACCGGACGCGTTCTGGGCCGGGCTTTCTGCCATCCTGCGCGATCTCACGCCCCGGAACAAAGAGCTGCTCGCCGTGCGCGACGCCTTGCAGGCCAAGATCGACGACTGGCACCTCGCCCACAAGGGCAAGCCGTTCGACCTCGGCGCCTACACCGCCTTCCTGAAGGAGATCGGTTATTTGCTGCCGGAGCCGCCGACCCACAAGGTGGAGACGGCCCATGTCGACGAAGAAATCGGCCAGATCTGCGGGCCGCAGCTGGTGGTGCCGCTGACCAATGCGCGCTATGCGCTGAACGCCGCCAACGCGCGCTGGGGCAGCCTGTACGACGCCTTTTACGGCACCGACGCGATCCCGCATGATCCCGGCGACGCGGCCAAGGGCTACAACAAGGCCCGCGGCGACAAGGTCATCGCCAAGGCAAAAGCCTTACTCGATGCCGCCGTGCCGCTGGCGAGCGGCAGCCATACCGATGCAACCTCCTACGGCGTCATCGCCGGCCAGCTCGCTGTCAAACTCAAAAGCGGCAACGCCACGGCGCTGAAATCGAACATTCAGTTCGCGGGCTTCCAAGGCGAGCCGTCAGCCCCCAGCGCGATCCTTCTGGTCAATAACGGCCTGCATATCGAGCTCCGGATTGATCGCGGCCACCTCATCGGCAAGGACGATCCGGCCGGGGTCGCCGACATCATGCTGGAATCGGCCGTCAGCACCATCCTGGACATGGAAGACAGCGTCGCGGCGGTCGATGCCGAGGACAAGGTGCTGATCTATCGCAATACGCTTGGGCTGATGAACGGTACCTTGACGGCCGATTTCGAAAAGGGCGGCAAGACGCTGACGCGCGCGCTCAACCCCGACCGCGTCTACACCACGCCGGACGGAAAGCAGCTGACTCTGCACGGCCGCAGCCTGCTCTTGATGCGCAATGTCGGCCATCACATGTTTACCGACGCGGTACTTGACGGAAACGGCGCCGAAATCCCGGAAGGCCTATTGGACGCCGCCGTCACCGGCCTCTTGGCGATCCACGATCTGAAGGGTCTTTCCAAGACCCGCAACAGCCGCACCGGCTCGGTCTATATCGTGAAACCGAAGATGCATGGCCCCGACGAGGTGGCGCTGACCTGCGAGTTGTTCGGCCGGGTCGAACAGATGCTGGGCTTGCCGGACAACACCATCAAGGTCGGCATCATGGATGAGGAGCGCCGCACCACGGTCAATCTCAAGGCCTGCATCCAGAACGCCTCCAGGCGCATCTGCTTCATCAATACTGGCTTCCTCGACCGCACCGGCGACGAGATTCATACCTCGATGGAAGCCGGCCCCATGATCCGCAAGAACGACATGAAGGCGCAACCGTGGATCAAGGCCTATGAGGACTGGAACGTCGATAACGGCCTGACCTGCGGGTTGCCCGGCCATGCCCAGATCGGCAAGGGCATGTGGGCCGCGCCCGACAAGATGGCGGACATGCTGGCGCAGAAGATCGGCCACCCGCGGGCCGGCGCCACCACGGCCTGGGTGCCTTCGCCGACCGCGGCGACGCTGCACGCGCTCCATTATCATCAGGTTGACGTGCATGCCCGCCAACAGGAACTGGCTAATGGCGGCGCGCGCGCCAAGCTGTCCGACATCCTTACCATCCCGGTATCGCAATCGAACTGGGCGCCCGACGATGTCAAGCAGGAGATCGACAACAATTGCCAGGGCATCCTCGGCTACGTCGTGCGATGGATCGATCAGGGCGTCGGCTGTTCCAAGGTGCCAGACATCCACGACGTCGGACTGATGGAGGACCGCGCGACGTTGCGGATCTCGAGCCAGCATCTCGCCAATTGGCTGCACCAGGGCATCATCACCGAGGCGCAGGTGATGGAGTCGCTGAAGCGGATGGCGGTCGTGGTGGACGGCCAGAACAAGGGCGATCCAATGTACCGGCCGATGGCCCCCGGTTTCGACGGCGTAGCCTTCAAGGCGGCCTGCGACCTGATCTTCAGGGGACGCCAGCAGCCTAACGGCTATACCGAATTCATCCTGACCCGGCGGCGCCGCGAAGCCAAGGCCGCGGGATAATTGACGCGTCGCTGCCAGCCTTGACGGCCCCAACGCATAGGGGGCAAAGGCGCGCTTGCGCCGTGCCCACCTCTGGCTTGCAATGGTGGATACGCCATCGGAGCGCGCTTGCGCGCGACCTGACGGGTTCGTCCACCCGATCACTCATCGGTGCACCGATTTCTCGGTAGTTCTACCGGCCGGTACCGGGGGTTAAGTGTTTACGTTTTTGCGACGTAAGTAATTAACTTTTGGGGAATCCGATGCTGAACCGGTTGACCGTATCCGCGCTGTTGAAGACCGTCATTCTGACGACCGCGTTGTTGGTTTTCGTCATCTTTTCGTTGAATGCCTGGGATGCCTGGCAACGGCTGCAATCGACCAACCGCATCACGGTGATCGCCGACGCCTCGGCCAGCCTGTTCAAGGCGATGAACAATGTGCGCACCGACCGATCCAACAGCAATCGTCTGCTGGCTTCCGATCAGCCTGTCGACGCCGAGATCGACAAATATCTGCGCGGTCTTCGCGATGCCGAGGTGGCTGCCATCCGCACGGCGCTTGGCCTCTTGCCATCCATCGAATTCCCCGAGCAGGCAATGCTCGTGCCCGAGCTGGACCGTCTGTCCAGGCAGTTGACCGAACTTCAAAGCGAGTTCTGGAACGAGGTTGGCAAGCCCAAGGCCTCGCGCCGCCCGGCGCTTCCGAAGGAATTCATGGACAACACGGCGGAGCTGCTTGCGACGCTTGACAAATTGTCCGCGACGCTCGCAGCCGCCGTCAATCATCAGGACGCGGTCATCGACCAGCTGTTGGCCATCAAGCAGAGCGCCTGGCTGCTCCGCAACGCGGGCGGCGATGCGTCGCTTCTGATATCGAACGGACTCGGGGCCGGGCGCCTGCCATCCGACGCCCGCCTGACCTATGCGAAGCTCCAAGGCGGCACCGACATCGCATGGAACGCGCTGGAATTGACGGCATCGGGCATGCAGCTGCCCCCCGGCCTAAAGGCAGCGCTGGCCGCCAACAAGACCGCGTATTTCGAGCCGCAATACCTCGGCTTGCGTGATCGGCTGCTGACCGCCCTGATCGACGGAGCGAAACCTGAACTGACGGCAAACCAGTGGAGCCCGATCACCGTGGGACGCCTTGGCGCCGCGGTCGACGTTGCCGAGGCGGCGCTCGATGCTGCCAAGGAGCATGCTTCAGCACTGCATTCCCGCGCCATGCGCTCGCTGTTCTCGCAGTTGGTGCTGTTGGGTTCGGCGCTGGCCCTGGCATTCGGTGGCATGATCGCCGTCGGCCGCCGCGTCATCACCCCGCTGCACCGCATGCGCGATGCCATGCTGAGGGTCGCCTCGGGCGATCTGACCGTCGATACCGGATACGGAGAACGCCGCGACGAAATCGGCGCGCTTGCCAGCGCCCTGGAAAGCTTCAAGCAGCAGGCCAGCGATAAACTCCGGATCGAAGCCCAGGAGCGAGAACGCAACGCCAACGCGGCCAGCCGCCAGCAGGCGGTCGCGGCTCACGTCGGCGAATTCGAGAGCATGGCGCGTCAAACGCTTCAGGAGTTGAGCCACGCGTCCAACCAGATGAAAACCACCTCCTCCGGCCTGTCGGCAGTGTCGCGCCAGGCCAAGGCGCGCGTTCACGATGCCGAGCAGGCCTCCGGGGAGGCGTCGAAAAGCGTCGAGAGCGTTGCCTCCGCGTCGGAGGAATTGAGCGCATCCATCACCGACATCAGTCGACAGGCCGCGCACGCCGCCGGAATCGCCAGCCGGGCGGTCAATCAGGCGCGGGAAACCGACGGCACCGTCCAGGGCCTGGCAACATCGGCAGGCCGGATCGGCGAGGTGGTTGGCCTGATAAACTCCATCGCCGCCCAGACCAACCTTCTGGCGCTGAACGCAACGATCGAGGCGGCGCGAGCCGGCGAGGCCGGCCGCGGCTTCGCCGTGGTAGCGTCCGAAGTCAAGTCGCTGGCCAGTCAGACCGCCAAGGCAACCGAGGAAATTTCGGAACAGATCGCCGACATTCAAAAGGTCGCCGGCGAGGCCATCGAGGCGATCAAGGGCATCGGCGATATCATCGGCGAGGTCAACGAGGTCGCAACCACGATCGCGGCCGCGGTCCAGCAGCAGGGTATCGCCACTCAGGAGATTACCCGCAGTACCCAATACGCCGCACAAGGCACCAAGAACGTGTCCGACAATATCACCGGCGTCAGAAACGACGCCGATGCCGCTGCCGCGGCAGCGGCGGATGTGCAACACGCCTCCGAGACGCTGGAGCAACAGAGCCGGCAACTGGGAAATCAGGTCACCCAGTTTCTGGGAAAAATCCGCGCGGCCTGATGACAGGGCGTGGCGATCGGTTATTCGGAGGCCACGACCGGCACACGCTGATCACGCGCGAGCACCGATTTCGAGACCGGCGAAAAATTCGAAGACATGGCGTGTTTCTCGGTACTGCGCTCGGCGGTGATGAGCCCGTCGACGCTTGCCACCAGATCCCCCTTGCGAAGCGTGGGATCGTCTTCGATTTTGACCGGCGCGAGACCGAATTGGTCCCGGCCGTTGCAAGTGCAGCCCGCGACGATCTCGTTACGGTAGCGGAATGCATTCGGCAATTCCGAATAGGGTTTGCCGCTTTCGGTCGCAGCCCTGTCGATGTTTCTACCGTAGACCACGACGGTCTTGGTGGCTGGGCAGAAGCTTTCGCATGAAGCCGCTCGGCTCTGATGGTCGGACCCGACGGCCGGAAAATAGCGTCCGTCGCAGCTGCGTACGCAGAAGGCCTGCGAGGCACCGTAAGAGCTGACGCGCGCGCGCGGGACGACGCTCCGCGAAACGATGGAACTGCCCTCGCTGGCATAGGGCAGCGACATCGGCGCAGGGTCCGGCGGCCGACCGACGCCAAAGCCACCGAACAGCGCGGAGAAAAAGTCTTCGGCATGCACGACGGGGACCGAAGCCAGCAGACACGACGCCGCTACCACGCCTAGTAACACTCGCCTGGCCGATCTGCTGAACATGTTCGCCTCCTAGTCGAGGTTGAACTTCAGTACGTCGACGATGCCGAAAGGTTCATGGCTTGGCGGTCGACGGCCTCATCGCTGGCGGCAGGAAGCGCCGCAATCGGCCGGATGGGATTTGTTGCCCGTGCTTCGAGGTGCGGCCCGCTTTTCGGCAGCACCACGACCCTGGTGCCGATGTTGACGCGGCCGAACAGGTCGGCGACATCCGCGTTGGTCAGGCGGATGCACCCGCTGGAGACGAATTTACCGATGGTCGAGGGATCGTTGGTGCCATGGATTCGGTATTCGCTGGCGCCGAGATACATGGCTCGCGCGCCCAACGGATTGCCGGGGCCGCCGGCCATGAAGCGCGGTAGATACGGCTGGCGCGCGATCATTTCCGTCGGCGGATACCAATCCGGCCATTCTGCCTTGCGGCTGATGGTCTGCACGCCGGACCATGTGAAGCCCTGGCGGCCGACGCCGACGCCGTAACGAATAGCGCGGCCCTGGCCGAGCACGTAATAGAGCGCGGTGTTGCCGGTATCGATGATGACCGTACCAGGCGCTTCGCGTGTATCGAGGGCCACGACGGCGCGCCGCAACCGCTCGGGCACCACGCTGTCGTTGCTGTCGTCCGTCAGCGCGGGTTCATCCGGCGCCGATACCTGATCGTCTGGCGGAAACGCGCTCGGCCGCGCGGAGGCATAACCAAGAACCTGCGCGTTCGCCGCGCCTGAGAATATGGCCGGCGACACCAACAATAACGCGCCGAACGCCAGCGCGCCGCTCGCGCGCAACGGAAGCCTGCGACTGCCTGCGGATGCCTGTGTCATGATTTGCCCCAATGCGATGCGCATCTCGATGATGCTTGTGATCAAACCAACGCGACCGAGGCCTCTCAGTTCCGCCGTGGTTCAAATTGAGCCGCCGCTGTCAAGCGGCTCGTCGCTCACGTTTTCGCGATGAAACTCTTGGTGGGCCCTCCGGTTGAGGTCGGCGCAACCCGGCGCGTGCGGTGCCCCGGCTTGCGCCGTCAGATGTCCCAATGGGCGGGAGGAGAGGCAGTTGCAAGTCTTTCCCGGAGAACGGGTCTCTTCCAAACAGGCGGTGGGCGCGCCGCTGTCCGAGAGCACGAATGAGTTGCCGCCGGTGATCAAACGCGCGGAATTGGTTGCCTTTGCTCTGGTGGCACTGCTGGTGATCTGCGTCGTCGCCGTCCTTTATGCGGCAAAAGCATTCTTTTTGCCCGTCGTGGCAGCCTTCGTGGTCGGCACCATGCTGTCACCCGCGGCCGGATTCCTCGAGCGTTATCATTTTCCCCGCGCCGTTTCCGCCATATTGATCGTATCGACCGTCGGTGCCGGCGTCGCCTTCATGGTCAGCCTGATCTCCTCGCCCTTGATGGAGTGGATCACGCGCCTGCCGGAATTGGGATCCCTGTTGCGAGACAAGCTGCACGTATTCGACCGGCCGCTGGCGCTGTGGCGGGAGCTGCAGCACCTGCTTGGCGGGCCCGCCACGCTGTCGTCCGCGCCGTTCCAGCTGCCAAAATTCGACTGGGTACAGCCGATGCTTGAATTTCTGTCGCCGACCTTCACCGAATTTCTGTTGTTTTTCGCGACCCTTATTTTGTTCATCGCTAGCTGGCCGGAGCTGCGTCGCAGACTGATCATGACATTCGGCGATCATGCGGCACGGTTGCGAACTCTCAGGATCCTCAACGCGATCGAGGGCCATCTTGGCGACTACCTGCTCACGGTGACATTGATCAATCTCGGCGTCGGCATTGCAACCGGCATCATCTGTGCGGTCACAGGTATGCCCAATCCAGCCGGCCTCGGGGCACTGGCCGCAACCTTGAACTTCTTGCCCATCATCGGCCCGGTGGCGATGTTCGTGGTCCTGATAGTGGTCGGAGTGATCACCTCCTCCACCCTCGGTGAGGGGCTGATCGCCCCTCTGGCCTTTGGCGGCGTCACGTTCCTCGAAGGCCATTTCGTCACCCCGACCATCATCGGTCGCCGGCTCGAGCTGAACGCCCTGGCGGTCTTCCTGGCGCTGGCATTCTGGACCTGGTTATGGGGCCCGATGGGCGGCTTCCTCTCCTCTCCACTTTTGATCGTAGGACTGATCCTCTGGGAATATCTGATGCCAGTCGAACGGCCGCATCTGCCGTCGGACTGATCGCGGTTTAGCAGCGCATCTTCCGCCGGATGGATCGTCGTCCGAGCGTGGATGGCCTCTGTGGCGATCGGAAAAGCGCACGCGCCCTGGGGGTAGCGCTCCTGCCCCGGAACGCCGTGGAACTTCCACCGCCGTGAAACGTTTGCGGACAATGATCATTGCATTTTCTGGGAGCTTTTGATGTCGAGCACGGACGGCGAAATCGGCATGAGAAACTTGACGAATAAAGCGACCCGGGAAAGCCTCGAAGAGGAAATAGCAGCCGTGAAGCACGACATCGCAGCCCTGACCGATCAGATCACCGACGCACTCAACACATTTACCGGCGCCGCCAGCAAACAGGCGCGCCGCGGTTACAAGCAGGCACGTGCCAATGTCGATTCGGCCGTTGACGACATGTCCGAGCGCGGCAGTGCAATGCTGGACGCGGCAGAACAGGCCGCTCACTCGATCGGAGAGACGCTCGAAGACACCGTGGCGCAGCGTCCTTTGGCAACCGTGGCGCTGGCGCTCGGCCTCGGCTTCCTGATCGGCGTGACCTGGCGCCGTTGACGGCGGCTGCCGTGACGAACTGGGACGGCGGCGCATGGCGCGCCGCCGGAGTCGGTATCAGCATGATGTTGAAAGAGGCTTGCAGATGCTTCAGCGCGTCATCGAGGATTTCAAGAATTCCACCATTACTGCCCTGCGGCTGACATCGCTGGCGGCGGCGGTGGCGCTGGCCCTGTTCGTCACAACGGTGTTTCTTTGCGCCGCGGCCTTCGTCTTCGTGCAGCGGAACTATGGATTGATCCAGGCCTGCCTGAGCGGCGCAGCCATCTTCTTCGTAGTCGCGCTGATCGCTGCCGGTCTATACGTGCTGCGAAAAAATCAGGCCGAAGCCCGCGCCGCCCGCGCGGCAGAGACCGCGAAATCATCAGCCGTTCGGACGGCGCTGACCGATCCGATGCTGGTCACGGCGGGGATCCAGGTGATCCGGGCGATCGGCATCAAGAAGCTGATCCCGATACTGGCCGTGGGAGGGTTGGCATTGGGATTGATGGCCAGACGCAACCTGCCTGGCGGGCAAGCACCGGCAGAGTAAGTGAGCGACAGCATCAATTGAGGCTAGTAGCAAAGCTACTTTATCGCCACCTGCGCTTACGTCACGCAGCGGCCGGGCGGCAGCAACTTGGCAACCTCGGACAGAACGCTGACGACAGGTTCACAGGCGAGGGTCGGCGCGCCGGTCCCGGATTTCAGCGCTGGGGGCAAAAGCGAGCCGTTATGGCCAGCCTGGGCCGTGGGAATGCGGACCAGCACCGAAGTGTCGGATACGCCATTCAGCTGCAGAGAGATGGTTTGGGTGGGGTCGCTCAACCTGACGGTGCCTGCCACCCGATCCGATTTGGCTGCTCGATTGACGGCTGCGGACTGCGTCCCGGAAAGAGCCTGCGTCCCAACCGAAAGATCGCGGCCCAGGGCAAACTGCACCGCGCCGAAGGTCAGCGAAATTGCGATCGTACCCAGGACTCCCGCTGTCAGCTTTGACATTTTTCCCGCCCGACTACCTCGACTGCCCGATGGCGTCTCAGATATTAGGTAACGCGAGGGCACCGGCGCGGTTCTAGAGCTTGCAATCACTTAACCGTGTCTAAAAAATTTGTGGGGGTCAGGAACGACTCCCGGGGCCTGTGCGTCATTCCGGCAGCCGGTTATTCCCCCCTGCCCCATTGACCGGCGTTGTAGGGCGCGGCTGTGGTGATGCCAGCCGCGCCCTACTTTTATGTAATCTCCGAATATGTAAGCTTCCGAAAGCTGGTCGCCGCTTGGTTCACGCCCGCGGCAAAGTGCAACGCGGCGCCATAACCCGGCCAGCCGTACTTCGTTACGATCGGCCCGGCTACTAGGAGGCCGCCGCCCGCGGCGCGCGGTTGCGGGAATTGCGCTGGAAGAACAACGCCTGGCTGGCGACGGCAGAGACCATCGCCGGCTGGAAGGGTTTTGAGATCAGAAACGCCGGTTCGGGACGCTCTCCAGTCAGGAACCGTTCCGGATAGGCTGTGATGAACACCACCGGCACCTCGAAGGTACGCAGCAGTTCGTTGACCGCATCGAGCCCAGAGCTGCCGTCGGCGAGTTGGATGTCGGCCAGGATCAGTCCCGGCTTCTTGTTAGTGGCCAGCGCAACCGCGTCGGAATGCGTGCGGGCAACGCCGATGACATTGTGACCGAGATTTTTCACCAGGCTTTCGAGATCCATCGCGATGAAGGTCTCGTCCTCGATGATCAGTACATCGGTAGCGATTTCCGCCGCCATTTCCCGCCCGGCGGTATCGGCTAGCCGGCGGGTTTCGGCGACGTCGGTGGCCAGGATGAAGGCCACCTCCTCTTCGGAAAAGCCCTCCAGCGACAGCAGCAGGAAGGCTTGACGCGGCAGCGGCGTAATATTGGAAAGCCTGCGCTCCGAGGGCAGCGGCAGGACCGCCACATCGGCATCGTCATTGATCGATACCGAGTTCCAGATCTGCGTGAACAGGCGGAACAGCCCGGCCCGCGGTCCGTGGCGCTCGTCGAGCAGGGAGGGGTCCTGAAGCAGAGCTTCAAGCATGGCCCCGACATATGCATCGCCCGACGCCTGATTTCCCGTCAAGGCACGGGCATAGCGCCGCAACAACGGTAAATGTTCAGCAACAAGCTGTGATCGGGTCATCCCCACTCCATTTATGTCTTGGGTCAAACCATTTTACGGGGTGACCCGGGTCCCCTCGAACGACTACGCCCGAGCCGGATAAAAGTTCCGCCAATTGGGGAACTTTTCCGCGGGGTTCGCATTAGCCTTCCTGGAGATGGCGGCAAAGTCTTAGGAATCAAGGATAATTCCTGAAGCGCCAGGGGCTAACTCTCGGGGGAGCGCGGAATAGGTCATGAAAGATGTGAAACCTCAAGCCAGCAAGTCTGCTGCCCCGGGCAAGCAGGGCGGCCTCAATGCAGAAATTCAGTCGAGAATCGGCCACCAGCTGCGTGCCATGTACGACGATGTCGTGCGGCAGGGAGTCCCGGACCGCTTCGCGGAGCTGATCCGCAGGCTTGATCTGCCCGAACCGGATCCCCAAGTGGGACCTGCGGGCGCTCCAGAAGGCGGGAGGGATTGATGCCTCTCACAGATTCGCTACGCGAGGACATTCTGGCGTCGGTGCCGAGTTTGCGAGCGTTCGCCATCTCGCTCAGCGGCAATGGCGACCGCGCCGACGATCTGGTGCAGGAAACGCTGCTGCGCGCCCTCGCCAATATCGACTCCTTCCAACCCGGTTCCAATCTGCCGGCGTGGTTGTTCACGATCCTGCGCAATCTGTTTCGTTCCGATTACCGCAAACGGAGGCGGGAGGTCGAGGACGCCGATGGCAACTACGCCAAGACGCTCAAGACGCAGCCAGCTCAGCAGGCGCATCTCGAATTCGAGGAATTCCGCGCCGCGCTCGACAAGCTTCCTCAGGACCAGCGGGAAGCGCTGATCCTGGTCGGTGCTTCCGGTTTCTCCTATGAGGATGCCGCGGCGATCTGCGGCTGCGCGGTCGGCACTATCAAGAGCCGGGTCAACCGGGCACGATCGAAACTCGCCGCCCTGCTCTACGTCGACGGCGCCGAGGATTTCGGTCCCGATGAAACGGTGCGCGCCGTGATCGGCGGCAGCGGCGGATAGGTCAGGGAGTGGTTGTTGCCGGTGCGCGCTAGCGCGGCGGTCTCGGCGGCGCCGACAGTTGTTCGGTGCGGTCCCTTTCCGTCATGTCGACGACGGTATCCATCGGGGCAGTAAGCTCGTATACGTAACTGACGTCGGTGAAATACCGCTTCGATACCCCGCCGAGTGCCTCCGGCGCCACCCGGTCGAGCAGGATGAGGCCGAAATCGCTGTCCGGTCGTCGCGTCGCCTCGCTGGTGTTGAATTCTTCCCACCGGAAATGGAATGTCAGGTCGCGATCCTCACCTATTACCTGCCATTGTGCTACGATATTGGGATGCTTGCCGACCAGCGACAGGCCCTCGTCGGAATGGGACGCCAGTTCGAAGAACAACAGCGAGAGGCTTTGCGCCGCCCGCGCACTGACGGTGATGTCGGGACCGCTGACCGCGATGCGTTCCGCGTGGGGAATGGCGCGAGCTTCAAACAGCCCCCTCAGCTTCACACCCTGCCACTGACTTTCGCTCAGCAGGGAAACCACATTCGACATGGCGTGGATCCGTCCGATCAAAAGTTCGCGGGCGACGTCGATATCGGAACCGTGGCGCAGCGTCCGCGTCACGATCGACTGGATCACAGCGAGGATGTTCTTGACCCGGTGATTGAGCTCGTCGATGACCGCGGTCAGCCGGCGCTCGAAACCGATCCGAACCTGGATTTCACGGCTGAGCCGTAGATTGTTATAGGCGACATATCCGAACAGCGCGCAGACGATTGCGGTCAACGCAAACCCGATGGCGGCCACCATCGCAGCAGTCTGCTGGGCGCGGGTTCCAGTGTCGATCTTGGGGTAATAGATCAGCGACCAGTCGCGGCCTCCGAACGACACCGTTCTCGTCATCCAGGGTGCCGTCCCATGCGATGATACCATTCGCGTGGCGACGACGCCCTGATGATCCGCAATCCACTCTTCGTCGGGGTGGCGGGAATCCCGAAGTACCACCGAAAACAGCGAGAGATCGTCATTCGCCAGCATCAGCGGCGCCAACTCGTAGGAAAATGTAACAAAACCCACCGGTGAGACCTGGCCCTCCTGCAGCACTGGGGCGGCCAGAACCAGGCCAATCGGCCCGTCAGGCCGCAGTAGCGGCAGTGGATCAGACGCCACCGGCTTGCCGTCGGCCGCAGCCCGCGCCAGCATAACGCCCAGGATGGGGTGCTGATCGAGCGAGCGGCCGGGAAATGCCTTGGTCTCGGCATTGCGGGGTTCGACGTCCATCAACACATCGATCGGCCGATCGAGCGACCGCGTATCGAGCGGCTTATTGTCGAAGTTTCGGATCGTGGGATCTGAAAATCCCTCGCTGGCCAATTCCCTGCTCGCCGCTTCAAGTTCGTCGGGCTTAAGCCGCGCGATCCAGCCCGCGACAACGAAATCGGTTTTGAAGGCATAGATCGAGGCCCGCAGCGGCTGCAGCACATTGGCCTTGGTCACCGAAGGTGCGTGGAAAAGGCCCGATGCCACACGGGCAAGCAGTTCGCGGTCCGTCAACCGATCCTGAACCAGGCTGGCATGAACGTCGATGGCGCGCGCCAGCGCGATACCGTCGACAATCATTTCCTGTTGATAGACCCGATAACCCGCAATGCCGGAGAGCAGGGCTCCGACGAGCACAATAAAACCAATGATGAAACCCAGCCGAACCACTCGGTTACTCAAAAATGAGAATCTGGCGAACTGGAATCTGGCTTCCGGCGGAACGGCAACGAATCAATCCACAATGAGGGCCAGCCGTTCGATATAATGGAGGAGCGATCATCCGTGTGCAACCGCGGTGGGCAAGAAGTAAGAATATGGCTGCCACCCGTGGCATGTCGGCAAAACCCAGGGTGGGCCAACTGCCAAAACCGGATTTGGTTCCCGGTGCGATGTCGAAAGCCTTGGATGCGACTTGTTTTCGGGGAGACACCAAAAACGCGATACGAACTGGTTCAGCCGATTTTGGCTTTCTCCGGCGAACTGAGACCTCCCTTGACCTCAATAAAGCCGACGATGCGATCGAGCCCCTCGCTTTTGCGGAGATTGGTCATGACGAACGGCCGTTCGCCGCGCATCCGCCTGGCGTCGGCGTCCATTTTCTGAAGCGACGCCCCGACATAGGGCGCGAGATCAATCTTGTTGATGACGAGAAGATCCGATCGGGTAATGCCGGGCCCCCCTTTCGAGGGAATCTTGTCGCCGGCGGCGACGTCGATCACGTAGATCGTGAGATCGGCAAGTTCAGGAGAGAACGTGGCAGCGAGGTTGTCGCCGCCAGATTCGATCAGTACCACATCGAGGTCGGGAAACTTGGCGCGCATATCGGCCACCGCTGCGAGATTCATCGAAGCATCCTCGCGGATCGCGGTATGCGGGCAGCCGCCGGTCTCGACCCCGGCGATGCGGTCCGGCGTCAGCGATCCCGAGCGTACCAGAAATTCCGCATCCCATTTGGTGTAGATGTCGTTGGTGATCGCGGCGATGTCATAGCGTTCCCGCATCGCCTTGCAAAGCAGGTCCATCAGCGCGGTCTTTCCCGATCCAACCGGGCCTCCGATACCGATGCGGAGGGGGCCGTGGGACTTCGACATGTCAGGCGCTCTTTCCATCCATATCCCTCTTTCCGTTCATATGATCTCGTCCAACAGCGGCGGTGACGCAAAGACCTCTGCCATCTCATTCACAGAACAACCACTGAAAAACGACCATCCTCATGACCTGAACAGCCTAGTATACTGCGTTTCGTGGTGCATGCTGGCGAGATCGGCGCGAAAAGTCGCGCTGCCAAGTTCGTCGAGCGACGCGCCGAGCGCCCGTTTGGCCGTTACAACGATTATTGGCTCCAGCGAGGCCAGCACGCGCTGGCACTCGGTTTGTCCGAGCGGAATCAACCTTGCGCCGGCCGAGATCCAGTTCGACGCCACCGCGTGAAGAAACGCATAAATAGTGGGCGCCAGCGGAAGTCGATGAACGGCGCTGACCAGCCCTACCGCGATGGGATAAACGATGATGCCGTCGCAAAAGGAAAGCACTCGATCGAGCCCGTCGCAGTTCCACGCGGCGCGCGCGATGTCGATGAACGCGCGGCCCTGCGCTGAGGTTTCGAGCTGGCGCTCGCGCGAGGGAACGAAGGCTGCCGCCAGTTCCACGACGTCCCGCAAGCCGGCCTTGTCGCTCGATGACGAGCAACGGTGCGCGTGCGCCAGCAACACGCCATCACAAAATCCAGATCCGTGGGCCAGCATCGATGACAGCCAGTCCTGCAACGAGAGGGCGTCTTTGATATCACCCGCTTCCACCGCCCACTCGATGCCGCTGGAATAGGAAAACGCGCCAATCGGAAAGGACGGGGATAGCCACGTCATCAGCCGATACTGTGCCGCCGCCTCTGCGGCCGTCATTTCTTCCCGATCCCGATCAGCGGTCGGAGACGCGACTTCGCCGACGGCGGGGGCTGCCGCCAACGCGACTCTTCGTCGCCGGGCCGGCACCTTATCGGTGGTCATGAGCATGGGAATCGCCGTGATGATGGTCATGCTCGCAATGCTCATCATGGTGATGATGGTCGCCATGATGGTGCGAGGAATGATCATGCGTGGCGGGACGCGGATCGCTCGCCAGCGCTTGGGCATGGCCGCCACCGGCATAAGCGCCACCTTCCGGGTCGAATGGCGCCTCGATCTCGATGACACGCGCGCCGAGTCCTCTGGCCATCGCCTCGATGACGTGGTCGCGCCGGATGCGCAGGCCTTTGGGCATGATCTGAGTCGGCAGATGGCGGTTGCCGAGATGCCAGGCGATCCGAACCAGATGCTGCGGGTCGGCGCCCCTGAGCTCGGCCAACGGTTCCGGCGCGGCGACGACTTCGACCAGCCTGCCGTCCTCCAGCACCAGCGCGTCGCCGCCGCGCAGCACGGCGGCGTTTTCCAGATCAAGCAGAAAGGCGAGCCCGCGGGTGCCCGTCATGGCCATTCGACGCCGGTGCCGATCGTCGAAATCGAGCACGACGGTATCGGCCGGGGTCTCGCTCCAGTGCTGCGCGGTGCGAACCTCGGTTGCCCGGATCATATCAAAATGCTCACAGCTTCTCGACCTTGCCGGTGCTAATGAATTCGATCGCGGTCGGCGCGACCTTCAGTTTCGAGGTAGCGACAACATCGATCATGCAGATATTCTCCCGATTCTTTTCCCACATCAGCGGACTTCGACCTTGGCGGGCGTGATAATCTCGATCCTGGGTGGCGCGGCCATGCATCTCACGGCAATCCGGCCGAACGCCTTCATATGTTCGGCGGCGCGGTGCGGCACCAGCGCCTCGGCGTTCTCCCACTGCTCGACAAACACCATCCTGGCCGGATCGGTGACGCTTTCGTGCAGGTCATAGGCGATGTTGCCGGCCTCCTTGCGGGTCTCTTTGATGCAGGCCGTGGCGCCGGCGATGAATTCGGCCCGCGTTTCAGGCTTCACGGTCAGCGTGGCCACAACGTAAATCATGAGATCCTCCCGGTCTTCGGTTTTTCGGCTTCGAGCGCCGGGAGCGACCTTAGAACATGAAGTAGCGCTGCGCCATGGGCAGTACCTCGGCAGGCGCGCAGGCCAGCAGTTCGCCGTCGGCGCGCACTTCATAGGTTTCCGGATCGACCTCGATTTTCGGAGTGGCGCCGTTATGGATCATGCTCTTCTTGGAGATGCCGCCGCGGGTGTTTTCAACCGCGTAGAGCTTCTTGTCGATACCGAGCTTCTTGGCCAACCCCGAGGCCACCGCTGCCTTAGAGGAAAACACCACCGAGGAAGCGGTCAATGATTTGCCGAAGGCAGCAAACATCGGCTGGTAATGCACCGGTTGCGGCGTCGGTATAGAGGCATTGGGATCGCCCATCGGGGCGGCCACGATCGAGCCGCCCTTGATGACGCATTCGGGCTTGACGCCGAAGAAGGCCGGCGACCACAGCACAAGATCGGCGAGCTTTCCCTTTTCCACCGAGCCGATCAGCTTCGACACACCCTGAGTGATCGCGGGGTTGATGGTGTATTTGGCGATATAGCGCTTGACCCGGAAATTGTCGTTGTTGCCCTTTTCCTGCGGCAGGGCGCCGCGCTGCTTCTTCATTTTGTCGGCAGTCTGCCAGGTCCGGATGATGACTTCACCGAGCCGGCCCATGGCTTGCGAATCAGAGGACATCATCGACAACGCGCCGAGATCGTGCAGGATATCCTCCGCCGCGATGGTCTCCTTGCGGATGCGGCTTTCGGCGAATGCCAGATCCTCGGCGATCGATGGATCGAGATGGTGGCACACCATCAGCATGTCCAGGTGCTCGTCGATGGTGTTGCGCGTGAACGGCCGCGTCGGATTGGTCGAAGACGGCAGCACGTTCTTCAGCCCGGCAATCTTGATGATGTCGGGGGCATGGCCGCCGCCGGCGCCTTCGGTGTGGAAGGCGTGAATGGTGCGCCCCTTGAAGGCCTTGACCGTATCCTCGACAAAGCCCGATTCGTTCAGCGTGTCGGAATGCAGCATCACCTGAACGTCATAGTCGTCGGCGACCGCAAGGCAATTGTCGATCGCCGCCGGCGTTGTGCCCCAATCCTCGTGCAGCTTGAGCGCGCAGGCGCCAGCCTCGATCATCTCCTTCAGCGCCGCCGGCCGCGAGGCGTTGCCTTTGCCGGAAATGCCGAGATTGACCGGGAAGGCGTCAAAGGACTGGATCATCCGCGCCATATGCCACGGACCGGGCGTGCAAGTGGTGGCGTAGGTGCCATGCGACGGACCGGTGCCGCCCCCGAGCATCGAGGTCACACCCGACATCAGCGCGTGTTCGATCTGCTGCGGACAGATGAAATGGATGTGGCTGTCGAATCCGCCCGCCGTGAGGATCTTGCCCTCGCCGGCGATCACGTCAGTGCCGGGGCCGATGACGATGGTGACCCCGGGCTGGATGTCGGGATTGCCGGCCTTGCCGATCGCGCTGATATAGCCTTCCTTGATGGCGACGTCGGCCTTCACGATGCCCCAGTGATCGACGATGAGCGCATTGGTGATGACGGTGTCGGCCGCGCCCTGTTTGTTGGTGATCTGGGACTGGCCCATGCCGTCACGGATAACCTTGCCGCCGCCGAACTTCACTTCCTCGCCGTAGGTCGTAAAATCCTTCTCGACCTCGATGATGAGGTCGGTATCGGCGAGCCGCACCCGGTCGCCTGTGGTCGGCCCGAACATGTCGGCATAGACGGACCGCTTGATCTTGACTGACATCGTTCTGCCCCTGCAATTTACAACGCTTCCTACAGCTTCCCCATCACCTCGCCCCGGAAACCATAGACCACCCGCTTGCCGGCCAGCGCCACCAGTTGCACGTCGCGAGTCTGTCCCGGCTCGAACCGCACCGCGGTGCCGGCCGCGATGTCGAGGCGCATGCCGCGGGCTCTCTTTCGATCGAACTTCAGCGCCGGATTGGTCTCGAAGAAATGATAGTGCGAGCCGACCTGGATCGGACGGTCGCCCGAATTGGCTACCGTCAGCGTCACCGTCTTGCGGCCGGCATTGAGCTCGATCTCGCCGTCCTGGATGAAGAGTTCGCCGGGAATCATGGGGTTCTCCTATCTGATCGGCTCGTGCACCGTGACCAGCTTGGTGCCGTCCGGAAAGGTCGCTTCGACCTGGATGTCGTGGATCATTTCCGGGATGCCCTCCATGCACTGCGACCGGGTCAAGACCTCGGCACCAGTCTTCATCAGTTCGGCGACGGTGCGGCCGTCGCGCGCGCCCTCAACGATGAAATCGGAGATGATGGCGACCGCTTCCGGATGGTTGAGCTTGACGCCGCGTTCGAGCCGCCGCCGCGCCACCATGGCCGCCATCGAAATCAGAAGCTTGTCCTTTTCGCGGGGAGACAGGTTCATGCGAGCACTCTGGGCATTCTTGATTGATGTGAATGAGCTGTCATCAGTTGAGCCAGAGCCGCGGCAGCGCCGAGCTACTGGCACGGCCGAGCACCGCCATCATGTCGGCGCGCAACCGGGCGGCATCTTGGGCACAGAAGCGGGCCATTGCAAACCCATTCCACGCGGATATGCCGACCTCGCCGCCGAACGATCCGGACAGCAGGCGCAATTTTTCCACGAGCGCCGCATCACCCGGCACGATCAACGCGGTGCCGATCGCCACGCCACGGCGAGCTACTGCAGGCCTAGCCAACTGTTCGCCGATGTCACCGGCGAGCCGGACGGTTTCCGCGAAGACCAGCCTGCCGCCACGCCGCACGCGCCAGCGATCGACGAATTCGCCATCCAGCACGCGTTCGCCCATCGCCGCGCGGCCGAACACCACGATTTCGCCAAGCAGCAGCGAGGCGCACTCCGCCAGGTCGACATCGATCCGGCGCAAGACCCGCGCGCGGTTGAACAAGATGGTCTCCTGCGGCAGCCAGGTGAGGTGGGCGCCGGTGCCCGCCTTCAGGGCAATGTTGAGTTGCGCTGCCGGGCCCTGCGCCCGGTAGATTTTCTCCGCCGCCGCCGTCGTCACCGAAAGCCGCGATCCTTCGCCGGCCGCGATCTCGATGTCGAAGCGATCCCCGCCGGCGACACCGCCGGCGGTATTGACGAAAACCGCCGACAGGCCCGTGGCCTCCGGGGACGGGAAGCGCACGCGCAGCGAGCCGGATTCGTGCAGCCGGCGGCGGCGGGTGATGCCTTCGCTGTGGTGCACGTCGAAGTTGACCGAGCCCTGAGCCCGGTTGGCTGCGAATATCGTTGAACTCGCGCTCTCGGTATCGGTCCGCATCCGCCACCAACTCTTCCAAACAGGACGCGTAACCCGTGAGACTCGCGCAACCGGTCCGATTATAGTGCCATCTGACGGCTGATCTCGCTGGCGTCGAGCTGACTGCGGTCGCAGGCATATTTCACCGCGCCCCGGTCCATGACCGCGAAATTGTCGCCGAGTTCGCAGGCAAAGTCGAGATATTGTTCGACCAGCACGATGGCGATGTTGCCAAGGCTGCGCAGATAGGAAATCGCCCGCCCGATGTCCTTGATGATCGACGGCTGAATGCCCTCGGTCGGCTCGTCCAGCAGCAGGAGTTTCGGTCGCATCACCAGCGCGCGACCGATCGCGAGTTGCTGCTGCTGGCCACCCGAGAGATCGCCGCCGCGGCGTCCCAGCATCGACTGCAGCACCGGGAACAGCGAGAACACGTCATCGGGAATGTGACGGTCTTCCCGCTTCAACGGTCCAAACCCGGTCTTGAGATTTTCCTCCACGGTCAGAAGCGGAAAAATCTCGCGGCCCTGGGGCACGAAGCCGATGCCGCGCCGCGCCCGCTCATACGGCCTGAGACCCGAAATGTCGGCGCCGTCGAAGGTGATGGAGCCTGAGGCAATCGGGTACTGGCCGACCATCGCGCGCAACAGGCTGGTCTTGCCGACGCCGTTGCGGCCCAGCACGCACGTCACCTTGCCCGGCTCGGCCGAGATCGAGACGCCGCGCAGCGCCTGCGCGGCACCATAGTAGAGGTTGATATTGTCGACCTTCAGCATCTGCCGTCCTTGGCGAATAGCGAATAGCGAATAGTTGGAATCGTCACAGGCGTCATTTCTGGATCCGAATCTATTCGCTATTCCCTATTCGCTCCTACCTGCCAAGATAAACTTCGATCACCCGCTCGTTCGCCGAAACCTGGTCGATGGTTCCTTCGGCCAGCACGGTGCCTTCGTGCAGGCAGGTGACCTTGACGCCGAGTTCGCGGACGAAGGTCATGTCGTGCTCGACAACCATCACGGTCTTTTCCTTGTTGATTTCCTTCAGCAGCTCGGCGGTCTGATGGGTTTCAACGTCGGTCATCCCGGCGACCGGCTCGTCTACGAGCAAAAGTTTCGGGTCCTGCGCCAGCAGCATCCCGATCTCCAGCCATTGCTTCTGGCCATGCGACAGGCTCCCGGCCAGCCGGTTGCGCGCGTCGGTCAGGCGAATGGTTTCAAGCACCTTATCGATACGTTCGGACTCGGCCCTGCTCTCCCGCCAGAACAGCGTACCCCTGACCCGATGATCGACGTTGAGCGCCAACAGCAGGTTGTCCTCGATGGTCTGGCTTTCGAACACCGTCGGCTTCTGGAATTTCCGGCCGATCCCGAGTTCGGCGATCCGGGTTTCGTCGAGCCGTGTCAGGTCGGTAACACCATCGAACAACACCTCGCCCTGGTCCGGTTTGGTCTTGCCGGTAATGATGTCCATCATGGTGGTCTTGCCGGCGCCGTTCGGACCGATGATGGCGCGCATTTCGCCCGGAGCGAGCGTCAGCGACAGGTTGTTGATGGCGTGAAAGCCATCGAACGAAACATGCACGCCGTCCAGATAGAGCAGGGCAGAGGTCGCGCGGCTGTCCATGACGTTCATGCGCTCACTCCGCCGGATTTGGTTCGCTGATGCCGTCTTCACGCGCTGCGCTTGCCGCATTGGCGCTTGCCGCCATGCGCTGGGCCTTCCACGGCTCCCACCACGCATTGAAGGTTCCGATGATGCCCTTCGGCAACAGCAGCGTCACCGCGATAAACAGCGCGCCGAGCATGAACAGCCAGTACGGTGCCAGCACGCCGGACGTAAAGAACGTCTTGGCATAGTTGACGACCACGGCGCCCAGCGCCGCGCCAATCAGCGTGCCGCGACCGCCGACGGCGACCCAGATCACGGCCTCGATCGAATTGCCCGGGGCGAATTCGCTGGGATTGATGATGCCGACCTGCGGCACATAGAGCGCGCCGGCGACGCCGGCCATGCAGGCCGACAGGGTGAACACGAACAGCTTGTAGGATTCGACGCGGTAACCGAGGAAGCGGCTGCGCGACTCGGCGTCGCGAATGGCGATCAGCACCTTGCCGAGCTTCGACGTCACCACCGCGCGGCAGATCAGGAAGGCCAGGATCAGCGCAACACAGCTCAGGGCGAACAGCGCGGCACGGGTGCCGTCGGCCTGGACGTTGAAGCCCAGAATATCCTTGAAATCGGTCAGGCCGTTGTTGCCCCCGAAGCCGAAATCGTTGCGGAAGAAGGCCAGCAACAACGCGTAGGTCATCGCCTGGGTGATGATCGAAAGATAGACGCCGGTGACGCGGGAGCGAAAGGCCAGCCAGCCGAAGCAAAAAGCCAGCAGGCCCGGAACCAGGATGACCATCAGCGCCGCGAACCAGAACATGTCGAAGCCGTGCCAATACCATGGCAGCTTCGGATAATTCAAAAACACCATGAAGTCCGGCAATATCGGATTGCCGTAGACGCCGCGGCTGCCGATCTGGCGCATCAGATACATGCCCATCGCATATCCGCCGAGCGCAAAAAAGGCGCCATGGCCGAGCGATAGAATTCCGCAATATCCCCAGATCAGGTCGATCGAAAGAGCAAGGATCGCGTAGCAGACATATTTGCCCCACAACGCCACCAGGTAGGTCGGCACCTGCAACGCCGACCCCACCGGTAGCAGCAGGTTCGACAGCGGAATCAGGATTCCGCAGGCGACGACCAAAATCAGGAAAACGTTCGCGCTGCGATCCAGCGAGCGCGTCAGCACGTGCGGCATCATGGGCGGCAGGCTCCCTTGCCTGTTGCGCTGAGCGGGGAGATCAACGGGTCCGGAATCGAAGTCGTTCGGCCGGGCATGGCGAAGCAGGAATCATGCCTCTCCCCTGCCCCAACCCTCTGTTGCGGGCTTGCGGGCACGCTAAACCGGGATCCCGGCCGATGCCGATCTGCACTCCGCATCATGCTTCCACCGCACGTCCCTTGAGCGCGAACAGGCCACGCGGCCGCTTCTGAATGAACAGAATGATCAGCACGAGAATGGCGATCTTTCCGAGCACGGCACCGGCGACCGGCTCGAGGAACTTGTTGGCGATGCCGAGCGTAAAGGCCCCGACCAGCGTACCCCAGAGATTACCCACCCCGCCGAACACCACGACCATGAAGGAGTCGATGATGTAGCTCTGGCCGAGATTGGGACTGACGTTGTCGATCTGGGACAGCGCCACGCCGGCAATCCCGGCGATGCCCGAGCCGAGGCCGAAGGTCAGCGCATCCACGCGCGAAGTCGCGATCCCCATCGATGCCGCCATGCGGCGGTTTTGCGTCACCGCGCGCATCTCGAGCCCCAGCGCCGTATAGCGCAGCATCGCCAACAGGATGGCGAACACGGCGAGCGTGAAGCAAAGGATCCACAGCCGGTTATAGGTGATGGTGATGTGTCCGATCTCGAAGGCACCACTCATCCAGGAGGGATTGCTGACGTCCTGGTTGGTCGGACCGAATACGGTGCGCACCGCCTGCTGCAACACCAGCGACAGGCCCCAGGTCGCCAGCAGCGTTTCCAGCGGTCGGCCGTACAAGAAGCGAATGATGGTACGCTCGATCAGCACCCCAATCGCGCCGGCAACCAGAAAGGCCAGTGGCACCGCGAAGATCAACGAATAGTCCAATAGCCCTGGAAAACTGCTGCGCACGGTCTGCTGCACCACGAAGGTGACATAGGCCCCGATCATGACCATCTCGCCATGGGCCATGTTGATGACACCCATCACCCCGAAGGTAATGGCCAAACCGATCGCCGCCAGCAACAGGACCGAGCCGAGCGACAGGCCGTACCAGGCATTCTGCACCATCGACCAGAGCGCGAGGCTGCTCTGGATCGCCGACGTTGCGTTGGCCGCCGCGCGCGCGATGGCGGGCGGTTGGTCGCCGGTCAATCCAGTCAATAGCGCCAGCGCTTCCTGATCGCCGCGGGCCTTGATGGTGGCGATGGCTTCAAGCTTCTCGGCATCGGTGGCATCTTCCTTGAACAAAAGGATCGCCGCGCGGGCTTCGGTAAATGCCAGCTTCGCGGCCTTGTTGTTCTCCTTCTGCAAGGCGCTGTCGATTGCCGGCAACATCGCCTCGTCATGGGTCTTGAATACCGACTGCGCGGCCTGGATCCGGACTTCGGGGTCGGGCGACTGCAGGGTCAGACTGCCCAGCGCCGCCTCGACGTGGCGCCGCAACTTGTTGTTGAGACGCACGGGCGAGGCGCCATCGGGAATGCTGGCGACGGCGGCCCCGGTCGACGCATCGATGAACTTGCCGTTGGGCAGCGTGACGTAGACCTGTTTACTGTCGGTATCGGCCATCAACCGGCCGTCCTGGAGCGCGCTGACGATGGTATAGGCGAGCGGATTGTTGCTGGTGGCGAGCGCGTCGACGGCTTCTTCCGTGTCGGAAAACTCGTCGTTGGCGAACTTGCTGACCGTGTCTTCGAACGGGCCGGCGAAGGCCGGCAACGCGAAGGCAATCAGCACAATCGAAAACGCAAGCCTGCGAAGGCATGCAAGGACGTTGGATGGCACTGGACAACCCCGGCAGAAGGTAAAAGAAGGCGGCGACGCCGCCGCCTTCTCTGTGCTCTTGAACTAGTCGTGTATCAGGTACCTGAACCCAGGCACTTCTTGGTAACGGTGTTGTAGTTGCCACACTTCAGGGTCACCCAATCGGCCTCAAGATCCTTCGATCCCGGAAGGTAGTCCGACCATGCGTCGCCTGGAACCAGCTTGGCCTTCTTCGGATCGTCAGGCGACACCACGTTGAACTGGCCGTCGGCACGAATTTCGCCAATGAAGACCGGCTTGGTGATGTGATGGTTCGGCAGCACCTTCGCCATGCCACCCGTTAGGTTCGGCGTTTCAATGCCGGGCAGCGCATCGATCACCTTGTCAGGATCGGTCGACTTCACCTTTTCGACGGCCTTAACCCAGAGATTGAAGCCGATATAGTGGGCTTCCATCGGATCGTTGGTCGTGCGCTTCGGATTCTTGGTGAACGCATGCCATTCCTTGATGAACTTCTCGTTCGCCGGCGTCTTGATCGACTCGAAATAGTTCCAGGCGGCGAGATGGCCGACCAGCGGCTTGGTGTCGAGACCTGCGAGTTCTTCCTCACCCACCGAGAACGCGATCACCGGAATATCGGTCGCCTTGATGCCCTGGTTGCCAAGCTCCTTGTAGAAGGGGACGTTGGCGTCGCCGTTGATGGTCGAGACCACCGCGGTCTTCTTGCCGGCCGAGCCGAACTTCTTGATGTCGGCCACGATCGTCTGCCAATCGCTATGACCGAACGGGGTGTAGTTGATCATGATATCTTCTTGAGCGACCCCCTTCGCCTTCAGGTAGGCTTCGAGGATCTTGTTGGTCGTGCGCGGATAAACATAATCAGTGCCAGCCAGCACCCAGCGCTTCACCTTTTCTTCCTTCATCAGGTAGTCGACCGCGGGGATCGCCTGCTGGTTCGGCGCAGCACCCGTATAGAACACGTTGCGCTCGCTCTCTTCGCCCTCGTACTGGACCGGATAGAACAGGATGTTGTTCAACTCCTTGAACACCGGCAGCACGGATTTGCGCGACACCGAGGTCCAGCACCCGAACACCACCGCGACCTTGTCCTTGGTGATCAACTCACGGGCTTTTTCCGCGAACAGCGGCCAGTTCGAAGCCGGATCGACCACAACCGCCTCGAGTTTCTTGCCGAGCAAGCCACCCTTCTTGTTCTGCTCGTCGATCAACATCAGCATCACGTCCTTCAGCGTGGTTTCGCTGATAGCCATGGTGCCGGAGAGCGAATGAAGAATGCCGACCTTGATGGTGTCGTCGTCGGCTTTCGCGGAGGGCATGCCAGCCAAGCCGATAAATAGGCCTGCGGCCGCTGCCAGCCAGCTACGGCGGCTCAGTCCCGCTATATCGTGAGTTGTTTTAGTAAGCATAAGGTATCCTCTCCCTGACGCAGGCGTATAGACGCTGCGAAACGGCCCCACGGCCGCCTGCGTTAACGTAATCGCAAGAACCATGCCACGGTGCGCGAATCCACAGCCTAATGATTTTGCTAGAGAATCTGCTTCCGTGACACAAATCTGGAAGCGCGCTGCCTAAAAAACAGACATAAAAAATGTATGCTTCATCAGCAAAATGTTCAATCTGTGAGCAAATATGGCATGTTGGCTAAATTTCTGGCATCGGCTTATCTTGCACTGCAATAGATGGAGGCCGTCACAACAATCGGCTTCTCAGGCCCCATTTCCGGTTTTTTCTGTCCTTTTTGTCAGCTGCGGATCAGCTGATTTCGCAATTCAGCTTGAAAGCGCCATCATCGTGTTCCATATGTCTATCACGACCCGGGATTCATCGGGTCCCTGCGAGCCGCGTGTTCTGAGCCCGTCCAACGGTTTCTGGCTTGCCCCTTCAGCTAACCAAAACCGACGCCTCAAACACGCGGGTGTCTCCGACACCGCCTCGCGCGCTCCTGGCCTCAAGTGCCGGGCGCCTGCTTTTCATCATGGAAAGAACCAAACTTTTGACCTCCTTTCAGGATTTCGGCTTGGCCGATCCCATCACGCGTGCACTCAAAGAAGAGAATTATCTCACGCCAACCCCCATCCAGTCTCAGACCATTCCGCTCGCCCTTGCCGGCCGGGATGTCGTCGGCATCGCCCAGACCGGCACCGGCAAGACCGCCGCCTTCGCGCTTCCCATCCTGCATCGCATCCTGGAGCATCGCTCGAAACCGCAGCCCAAGGCCTGCCGCGTCCTCGTGCTGAGCCCGACACGTGAATTATCGAGCCAGATTCTCGACAGCTTCAATGCCTATGGCCGGCACATGCGCCTGACTTCGGCGCTGGCGATCGGCGGCGTGCCGATGGGACGCCAGGTCCGCTCGGTCATGCAGGGCGTAGAGGTCTTGGTGGCCACGCCCGGACGCCTGCTCGATCTCGTACAAAGCAACGGCTTGAAGCTTGGACATGTCGAGTTCCTGGTGCTCGACGAGGCCGACCGCATGCTGGACATGGGCTTCATCAACGACATCCGGAAAATCGTCGCCAAACTGCCGGTCAAGCGGCAGACGCTGTTCTTTTCGGCGACAATGCCGAAGGATATCGCCGAACTGGCCGAACAGATGCTGCGCGATCCGGCGCGAGTGGCGGTGACGCCGGTAGCGTCGACGGTCGAGCGCATCACCCAGCGCATCATCCAGGTCGATCACTCGGCCAAGCCCGCCGTGCTGGCGCAGTTGCTGCAACAGGAGAGGGTCGATCGCGCCCTGATCTTTACCCGAACCAAGCACGGCGCGGACAAGGTCGTAAAGGGCCTGGCTAGGGCCGGGATCACCGCTGACGCCATTCACGGCAACAAGTCGCAGAATAACCGCGAGCGGGTACTGGCGGCGTTCCGCTCGGGCGACATCCGCACCCTGGTCGCCACCGACATTGCCGCCCGCGGCATCGACGTCGACGGCATCAGCCACGTGGTGAATTTCGACCTTCCCAACGTGCCCGAGACCTACGTGCACCGGATCGGCCGCACGGCGCGCGCCGGCGCCGATGGCATCGCGATCTCGCTGGTCGCGGGAGGCGAGGAAATGGGCTATCTGCGCGACATCGAAAAGCTGATCCGCACCGCTTTGCCCAGAGAAGACCGCCGCACGCCGGGTCACCGCGAACCCGCGCCGGCCGCCTCCCCGCATCGTGGTAACCGATCCGCCCCGCGCCAGCATGCCAGAGCAAATGAAGCCGCACCGGGCGCGAAAGGCCCTCGCCGTCACCACCGTCCCGGTGGTAATAATGGCGCTTCGCCAACCAACCGGCACGAGGTCAATCGGCAGGATTCACGTCCGTCGCAGAGCGGTAAAACGGAGGGCATGCAGGGCGTCGCCTTTTTGCACCGCGAAAGCCGTCCCCATACCCGGCCGAACCGCAGCCAACGGCCACGCTAGCCGTCGATCGATCTGGAGATAACCATGGCTAAAGAAGAGCTGATCCAGTTCGAAGGACTGGTGACCGAAATCCTCCCCGACGCGCGTTACCGCGTGCAGCTCGATGCTGGACACGAGATCGTTGCCTATACCGCAGGCAAGATGAAAAAGAACCGGATCAAGACATTGGCCGGCGATCGGGTGACCATCGAGATGTCGCCGTATGACCTGGAGAAAGGCCGCCTGATCTTCCGTCACAAGGACGAGCGTCCGGGCGGTTCGGCCCCGCGTGGGGCGCCGCCACGCGGTCAATTCCGCCGCCGGTGAGCGCCGCCCGCATGGCGCATCCCAACACAATCTTGGTGCGGCTGGCGCGCTGCGGACTGCATGGCGCCTGAAATCAAAAAAACGCGCACGTCAGGATTGTTTTGGGGGCTCGCTTCGCATAACATGGCGGCATCGATTTTCGGCCGGACGACATTAGCTATCCACCGGTACAGCCGGTTTAGACGCTGACGACCCTTCCAAAAATTCGATCTCACCAGCCTATCGAAAGTGGGCTTCTACTATATCTATCTTGAGAAGGGACTATCCCGTGAGCATGGGAACCGTGAAGTGGTTTAACGCGACCAAGGGCTTCGGCTTCATTCAACCGGATGACGGCGGCAACGACGTGTTTGTGCACATCAGTGCGGTAGAGCGCGCCGGCCTTGGGACGCTGCGTGAAGGCCAGAAGATCAGCTACGAGATCGTGGCGGATCGCCGCTCTGGCAAGTCTTCGGCCGACAATCTGCGCGCTGCCGGCTAGGCGTCCGTCCAGGCCTTGCGCCTGGAGATCCAGTCTGGAGATTAGGTCTGAAGATTAGGTCCGAATACCCTGTCTCCGGACCCTGTGTGACAACAAAGTATAAAAGGCCGCATTGGTTTCGCGGCCTTTTTCTGTTTCGCCGGCCGCGCATCACGCCGCCGACCGCGGCGAGATTGCGCCCCACCGCGCCGAACTGATCACCCCCGTGGACCTGCTCTTATCCAACGTGGCACCAAGCCGGTCTAGGTGCCACCGGCGCCGCGCTTACACAGCGGCGTACAGGAGTAGACGTCGCGCTCGTCGCCACCGCGAAACACCGTGACAATTCCGTCGGTCGATTGCTCGCGCGGCGCGGCAGCCGCGTGGGCATCGACCAGGCTGCGCAGGGCGAGCGAAATCGTGCCGGTCTGGCGCGCCCGGGCCAGCGCCTCGGCCTGCGACGGTTTCAATTCAAGCGTGGCCGTCTTGCCGACAACCGCATTCTGGCCCTCCTTCTCCCGGGGGGCCTGATCGATGGCGAGAACGCGAATATTGGATAGAATGATTTCCGAAGAGATGACATCGCCGGCATTGGGGCGTTCCGTGCTCTTCTCGCGTTTCGACAGGATCACATCGACGCGGTCATTGGGCAGGATGAAGCCGCCGGCGCCGGTCTCAGGGGAAATTTCTGTCGAAACCGCCCGCATGCCGCCCGGCAATACCGCCGCCATGAAGCCGGATCCATTGGCCTTGACCAGCTTGGTTTCGCGCATCGGCTCGCCCGCGATGAACGGAGACCGCGCGATCGAACCGGCGATCTGGGTGGTGGCGTCCGGGCGATCGCTGCGGCGAATGAAGTTATTGCTGGCCGTGGCCGCGGGCCACGTCTGCCATTGCATGTCGTCAGGGCCAACGGATTGTCCGAGCCCGATGTCCGACTTCGCCACCAAAACGTCGACCGTCGGCAACTGTGCCACCGGCGCGGAAACCACCGTCTTGGGTTCAGAGCCACTCGCAAGATAGGCGGCAACACCGCCGGCTGATATGGCGATGACCAGAACGACAATGCGCGCGGTTTTCATACGCTTTACTCTCTACACGCCACTCTACCGACTTCGAAGCCTGCGGATCCGGCCGACAGGCCACGACCTGGCCGGACTGGCCGATCCGGACTTGAGACTTGGACGCCTCAAACCGGGCTAATCAGACCTCAAATAGATGAACGAACCGCAAATCCGGCCCGACAGAAGCAACGGACTGCGCCGCCGACCCCGGCGCTATTGGCGAAACGGGTAGGCCAACTGCCCGACAATTTCCGAGGGAATGGACTGCTCGTCCTTGCCGTAGTTGTCCGGAAGCCTGCTTTCCGGCATCCGGAACGTTCCGAACAGAATATCCCACACCGGAAAGGTCCCGGCAAAATTGGTATTGCCGCCCTCATCGAGCCGGGTGTGATGCCAACGGTGGAACACCGGCGTCGCCAGCACATATTTGAACGGGCCCAACGTCCAGCTGAGATTGGCATGGACAAACGCAGAGTGGAACGTCGTGAAGGGGCCGACCCAGAGCATGATGTTCGGCGAGATGCCCGCGATCAACAGGATCACGTCGACCATGATGGTTCCCAGGAACAGGTTCACCGGGTGGAAGCGCGCCGCCGAAATCCAGTCCAGATCTTCCGACGAATGATGAATCGCGTGATACTTCCAGAATTCGCCGCCGTGAAACATGCGGTGCAGCCAATACAGCATGAAGTCCGACGCCGCCAGGAACAGTATCGCCTGCAGCCACAGCGGCAGTTCGGCGAGCGGACCATGGCCGTTGTCGTAGAAGGCGATCAACGCGTCGGCGTCGTGGATATTGAACAATACGCCGGCACCGAGCACCAGCAGCCCGATCCGCAGCACGCGCGCAAACAATGGAACGAAGAACCAGTAACAGATGTCGGTGACCAGCTCGCGCTTGCGCCACCACGGCGTGCCGGGGTTGCAGGCCCAGAAATGCGTCAGCACCGAGAATATCACGGCCAGCACGATCGTGATCGGCACCACCTTGGCGATCGTGCCGCCGAGCATCTCGACGACTTCCATCGGCAAATTTGACATCGGCACCCTCACAGCTTGGATACCTTAGGGATAGGCGTACACACTTAAGGAGAGGTGAATCAGGAACCGTGAGAGACAGCCCTCGACACGCAACGGATGCCTCCACCGCTGCCGCACTCAAACTTTAGCGAAGTCCTTAATTGCAAATTTACTCTGCCAAATAACAGTCAAGTCTAGCAAAGTTTAGTCGGTCGAATTAACCGACCCGCAATTGTCGCATCCTAGGCTGCATCCATGGTCACGGTGCTGAGAACGCCGGCGAGACCAACTAGTTCGACCAGCCACGTGTACACATGGAGTTACCAATGCAGAACCTGATCGCCCGCTTCGTAAAGGACGAAACCGGCGCCACCGCGATCGAATATGGCCTGATCGCGGCGGGCATCTCGCTCGCCATCATCCTCGCGGTAAATACGCTCGGCACCACTTTGAACGCCAAGTTCACATCCATCAACGCTTCGCTGAAGTAACCGCCAGCCACGGACCAGGATCGAAGGCCCCGGAGCGTCCCGGGGCCTTTGATATTTCGACCGGATCCGGATTGCGTAACGATGCGTAAACCCGATGCCGCTCCCCTCGCGGCAAGCAAAACCTCGCTTCCGGCCGGCCGCCACAGCGATGCGCCGACAGAAGTCGTCTGCATGGCGCTGGCGCTGGCGCTTCTAGCGCTCGCCTCGCGCATTGCCAGCTTCTGGTAGTCCGGCAGACTGTTTTCCGATTGTTCATCTCTGGCGGCTAAAATCCGGCGGGCGCACCAACAGTGGTGAGCGGCAGAGGCTTTGTAACGCCATGATCCTCGACTACGCGCGACTTCTGCTGTTTCCCGCCCTGATGGCGTTTGCGGCCGCGAGTGATCTGCTCACCATGACGATCTCGAACCGGGTGTCGCTGGCGTTGGGGGCGGGTTTCCTGGTGCTGGCGCTGATGAGCGGAATGGGATTTGTCGACATCCTGTCACATCTGGGAGCGGGCGCGACCGTGCTCGCGGTTGCCTTTGGCTGCTTTGCGATGGGCTGGGTCGGCGGCGGCGATGCCAAGGTAGCGGCCAGCGCGGCGCTCTGGTTCGGCTTTGGCCATCTGATGAACTATCTGCTCTACGCCTCCCTGTTCGGCGGCGCATTGACGCTGCTGCTGCTGCAGTTCCGGCAATGGCCGCTGCCTCACATGCTTGCCAGCCAATCCTGGCTGCTCCGGCTGCACGCCAAGGACAGCGGAATTCCCTATGGCGTCGCGCTCGCCATCGGCGCCCTGACGATCTACCCCGAAACGGATTGGATCAAGGCGATCGAACTTGGCCGCTTCGCGATCGGCTAATCCGGTCGGGTAACAGACCGTTAAGTTGATTTAGATACGCACCATTAACCATGCTTTGACGATTAACTGCTCAACTGCCACCACGGCGGCGGCAGCGTCGCGGCGTAATGTGGAAAGTGAAGCGTATGAATACCGCTCGCATAGTTCTGGCTCGCGGCCTGTCGTTTTCGGCCATCGCTGCGCTGACGCTCAATCCAGCCTTTACGCCGCTGATGGCGAGCGACTATCGCGCCCCCCCACCACCGATGGCAGCCGATGGACAGATGAATGCGCGCTTCCTTGCGCTCGGCATCGGCAAATCCATCGTCATCGATTTGCCACGCGACATCAAGGATGTGCTGGTTGCCGATCCGAAGATCGCCAATGCCGTCGTCCGTTCGGCGCAGCGCGCCTACATCATCGGCGCCGCGGTCGGCCAGACCAACATCGTATTTTTCGATGCCGCGGGCCAGCAGATCGCCGCCTATGACATCGCCGTCAAGCGCGACCTTAATGGTGTGCGGGCGGCGCTGAAGCAGACGCTGCCGAACGCCGATATCCAGATCGAAGGCGTCGGCGACGGCGTCATGCTTTCTGGCTCGACAGCGAGCCCGATCGAGGCGCAGCAGGCCGGCGATCTTGCGGCACGGCTGGTGGGCGGTGCGGACAAGGTGGTCAACTCGATCGTGGTTCGTGGCCGCGACCAGGTCATGTTGAAGGTTACGGTCGCTGAAGTCTCCCGCTCGATCATCAAGCAGATGGGCATCGACCTCACCGCCAGCATGAATTACGGCACGTCTGTCGTGAACTTCAACAACTCCAATCCGTTCACCGCAAACAACGCACCGCTCGTCGCCACCAACGCCCTTACCACATCCTTCGGCTCGACGCCGTCGGTCCAGGCCACGCTGCGCGCGATGGAGAGCGCGGGCGTGGTTCGGACATTGGCGGAGCCGAACCTGACGGCGATCTCCGGTGAGTCCGCCACTTTCATCTCCGGCGGCGAATTTCCAATTCCGACTGGCGTGACCTGCCAAACGTCAACGTCGGGCGCGATCGGACAATGCGTCCAGACGGTCAGTTTCAAGAAATTCGGCATCTCGCTCAATTTCACGCCGGTGGTGCTGACCGAAGGGCGGATCAGCCTGCGCGTCATGACGGAAGTCTCCGAAGTCTCGAGCCAGAATTCCTTGCAGGGTGGTGCCGGTGGAACGACGATTCCTTCGATCAAGACCCGCCGCGTCGAAACCACTCTGGAAATTCCATCGGGTGGATCGATGGCGATGGCTGGCCTGATCCAGGACCAGACCAAGCAGGCCATCAACGGACTGCCGGGACTGTCGCAACTGCCGGTTCTTGGATCGCTGTTCCGCAGCCGGGACTACGTCAACAACCAGACCGAATTGATGGTGCTGGTAACGCCCTACGTCGTGCGCGCCGTGGCCCAGAAGGACCTGTCACGCCCGGATGACGGCTTCGCCGCGGCCTCGGACCCGCAGGCGGATCTGTTGGGTAGCATCAATCGCATCTACGGCGTTCCGGGCCGCGTCGAACCGGCCCAGAATTATCACGGCACCTATGGCTTCATTACCGACTGAGACGGGACGAGGACAACGACGATGACAACCAGAATACCCGTCGATCGGCACCGCGCTTTCCGCGTCGCGGGATTGCTTTGCGGCCTCGCCCTGGTGCTGGGAGCCTGCACCCATACCGCCGAAACGGTGACGGCGAGCTATCCCGAAGATTATCGCCTGCGTCATCCGATCGCGTTGCAGGAAGCCAACCAGTCGGTCATCATTTTCGTCGGTCGCGCGCGCGGCGCCCTTTCCGCCTCACAGCGCGCCGACGTGTTGGGACTGGCGCAGAACTGGCTTCATGACGGCACCGGCGCGATCAGCGCCGATGTCCCCATCGATACACCCAATGCACGGGCGGCGGCGGATTCGTTCCGGGAAATCCAGGCCTTGCTCTTCGCGGCCGGCGTAGCGCCGAACGACATCGTCGTCCGCAACTATCATCCGCAGGACCCGCGCCAGATGGCCGCGATCCGGCTCAACTATCCCAGGATATCCGCAGTCGCCGGTCCTTGCGGCCTGTGGCCCGATGATCTCGGCTCCTCGATCAAGGACAAGGGCTACATCGACAACAAGTCGTACTACAATTTCGGTTGCGCCTACCAGCGCAACATGGCGGCGATGGTCGACAACCCGTCGGACCTGGTGCAGCCGCGGCCTGAAACCCCCGCCTATACCAAGCGACGCAGCGAAGGCTTCGAGAAGTATCGCACCGGCGCCGCGACAGCGACCACCTATCCCGATGCCGAGAAGGCCAAACTCAGCGACACAGGCAAATGATCAGCTACGCCAATCAAAATCCCGAAGAGCAGCCTGAGGTCACGCCGTCGCCCGCGGACGATCATATCGCGCCGGCGCCGCGCGTCTCCGTGCAAGCCTTTTGCGAAACCGTGGAAACCGCCGCGGCCGTGCAATCGGCGGGCGAAGACCGGCGCCTCGGCAAGGCCCATCTGAAGGTTCAAATGGGTGGCATGGCGGCCGCCATCGAGGCCTATCGCACCGCTCCCACGCCGAATGTGATCGTGCTTGAAACCGAAGGCCGCGGCGATATCCTGACCGGCCTCGATCAGCTCGCAACCGTGTGCGATGCCGGAACCCGCGTCGTAGTCATTGGTCGGGTCAACGATGTTTCGCTATATCGCGAGCTGGTGCGCCGCGGCGTCAGCGACTACGTGATTGCCCCGGTTCATCCAATCGACGTGGTACGCTCGATCTGCGGCCTGTTCTCGGCGCCGGAAGCCAGAGCGGTCGGCCGGATCATCGCCGTCGTCGGGGCCAAGGGCGGGGTCGGAGCATCCACCATCGCCCACAACGTCGCCTGGGCGATCGCGCGCGATCTCGCGCTGGATTCGGTCGTCGCCGATCTCGACCTCGCGTTCGGCACTGCCGGCCTTGACTACAATCAGGACCCGCCGCAAGGCATCGCCGACGCGGTGTTTTCGCCCGATCGCGTCGATACCGCCTTCATCGATCGTCTGCTTTCCAAATGCACCGACCACCTCAGCCTGCTGGCGGCCCCGGCGACGCTGGAGCGGGTTTATGATTTCGGCGCCGACGCCTTCGACTCGATCTTCGATACCCTTCGCACTACGATGCCCTGCATCGTGCTCGACGTACCCCATCAATGGTCGGGTTGGAGCAAGCGCGCTCTGGTGGGCGCGGACGATATTCTGATCGTCGCCGCGCCGGATCTCGCCAACCTGCGCAACACCAAGAACCTGTTCGACATGCTGAAGACCTCGCGGCCCAACGATCGGATTCCGCTCTATTGCCTCAATCAGGTCGGGGTGCCGAAACGGCCGGAGATCAAGGCTAACGAGTTCGCCAAGGCGATCGAAAGCCAACCGATCGCCTCCGTTCCTTTCGACCCGCAGATTTTTGGCGCCGCCGCCAACAATGGTCAGATGATCGCGGAAATCTCCGCCAACCATCGCACCACCGAGTTGTTCCTGCAGATCGCGCAACGGTTGACGGGCCGCGGCGAAACCAAAAAGCCACGGGGCTCGTTCCTGTCACCCCTGCTTGAGAAATTGCGGGCAAGGTAAACCAGCCTGCATGGAGTATCGTCGTGTTTGGTAAGCGTAGCGGAACAGAAAGCGATTCGCGGCCGATAAAGCCGGCCGGCGTGCCGGAACCGTCTGCGGGCGCATCGCCGGCCGCGTTGCGCAACGGGACCTCGCCGACGGTTTCCTCGCCGCCGCTCTCCCCGGCGAAATCGCCCGCGCCTGCGCCCGAGACCCGGCGGTCCGACAACTACTACCAGGTCAAAGCCACGATTTTCGGCGCCTTGATCGAAGCGATCGACCTGACCCAGCTTGCCAAACTCGACGGCGAGTCGGCGCGCGAGGAAATTCGCGATATCGTCAACGAGATCATCGCGATCAAGAATATCGTGATGTCGATTGCCGAGCAGGAAGAGCTGCTCGACGACATCTGCAACGACGTGCTCGGATACGGCCCGCTTGAACCGCTGCTGTCGCGCGACGATATCTCCGACATCATGGTCAACGGCGCCGGCACGGTTTTCATTGAAGTCTCGGGGCGCATCCAGCGCACCGGCATCCGCTTTCGTGACAATCAACAGTTGCTCAACATCTGTCAACGCATCGTCAGCCAGGTCGGGCGGCGCGTCGATGAATCGTCGCCGATTTGCGACGCGCGCCTGGCGGATGGCTCGCGCGTCAACGCCATCGTTCCGCCGCTGGCGCTGGATGGCCCGGCATTGACGATCCGCAAATTCAAAAAGGACAAGCTGACCTTGGATCAGCTGGTGAGATTTGGGGCAATCTCGCCGGAAGGCGCGCAGATTCTGCAGATCATCGGACGCTGCCGGGCCAACGTGCTGATATCCGGCGGCACCGGCTCCGGCAAGACCACGCTGCTGAACTGTCTGACGCAGTATATCGACGATGAAGAACGCATCATCACCTGCGAGGACGCCGCCGAGCTCCAGCTGCAGCAACCCCATGTCGTGCGGCTGGAAACTCGTCCGCCCAACATCGAGGGCGAAGGCCAGATCACGATGCGCGAACTGGTGCGGAACTGCCTGCGTATGCGCCCCGAGCGCATCATCGTCGGCGAAGTCCGCGGACCGGAGGCCTTCGACCTGCTGCAGGCCATGAACACCGGTCACGACGGCTCGATGGGCACGCTGCACGCCAACAATCCCCGCGAAGCCCTGTCGCGCTGCGAATCGATGATCACGATGGGCGGATTTTCGCTGCCATCGCGGACCATCCGCGAGATGATCTGCGCCTCGATCGACGTTGTCATCCAGGCCGCGCGTCTACGCGACGGTTCGCGTCGGATCACGCACATCACCGAGGTAATGGGGATGGAAGGCGACACCATCATCACCCAGGATCTGTTCATCTACGACCTCATCGGCGAGGACGCCAACGGCCATATCATCGGCCGACACCGCTCGACCGGCATCGGCCGGCCACGCTTTTGGGATCGCGCACGATATTACGGCGAGGAGAAACGGCTCGCCGCGGCGCTCGATGCCGCCGAGGTCGCCGTGGAGATCGCCCGGCCATGAAGATGCAGACGCTGGCGCTGGGCTTTCTCGCGGCTGCCGCCATCGGCGGGCTGGCATGGGTATTTATCTATCCGCTGCTGTCGGGAGAGAAAAAGGCGGAGAACCGCCGGGCGTCCGTGGCCCGGCCGGAGCCGGCGGCCCGCCATGCCGAAAAGGGCCAGCGTACGCGCCGCGAGCAGGTCGAGGGAACGCTGAAGGATCTCGAAACGCGCCGCAAGCAGGAAAAAAGGGTTGCGTTGAGCACCCGCCTCACGCAGGCCGGACTGAACTGGTCGGCCCAGAAATTCATGATCGTGTCCGGCGTTCTTGCAGCGGTCGCCTTCGCTGCGGCGATGCTGCTGGGCGGTGGACTGCTTGGAGCGGGAGGCCTTGCCTTCGCTGCCGGCTTCGGTCTGCCGCGCTGGTTGTTGAGCTATCTCAAGAAGCGCCGCGAAAAGAAGTTCTTGAGGGCGCTGCCGGACGCGGTCGACGTGATCGTGCGCGGCATCAAAGCGGGCCTGCCGCTGTTTGAGTCGATCAAGGTCGTCGCCACCGATGCGCCGGAGCCGCTCAAGAGTGAATTCCTCGCCATCATCGAGACCCAGGCGATCGGCATGCCGCTCGGCGACGCCTGCGCGCGGCTGTTCGAACGCATGCCGGTGCCGGAGGCCAACTTCTTCGGCATCGTCATCGCGATCCAGCAAAAATCCGGAGGTAACCTGTCGGAGGCCCTCGGCAATCTCTCCAAGGTGCTGCGCGACCGCAAGAAGATGGCGGAGAAGATCCAGGCCATGTCGATGGAGGCCAAGGCCTCCGCGGGCATCATCGGTTCGCTGCCGCCGATTGTCATGCTGCTCGTCTACCTGTCGACGCCTGACTACATATCGCTGCTGTGGACGCATCCGACCGGCCAATTGATGTTGCTTGGCTGCGCGATCTGGATGTCGATCGGCATCTTGGTAATGAAGAAAATGATCAACTTCGACTTCTGACGGTGCAACATGATTGATTTTCTGGTCACCAAGATCCACGATCCGCACTTCATGACCATGCTGCTTGCCGCCATCGCGGTGAGTGCGACAGCCTATACGCTGATCATGCCGCTGTTCGCGGGCGAAGGCCTGCAGAAGCGCATGAAGGCGGTGGCCAGCGAGCGTGAACGGATCCGGCAACGCGAGCGTGATCGCCTCGCCAAGACCGAAAAGGTGTCGCTGCGGCAGTCGCCGAAGCAGCTGGTCTCCAAGGTGGTGGATGACTTCAATCTCGGCAAATGGCTGGCCCAGGAGTCCGCGCGCGAAAAACTCACCCAGGCCGGCTATCGCGGGCAGGCGCCCTACATCACATTCCTGTTCTTCCGGCTGGTGACGCCGATCCTGCTGTTCCTGGCGGTGGCGCTCTATGTTTTCGTGATCTCGCATATGGAGAAGTCGGCCCTGTTCAAGGCCGGCATCTGCATCGGCGCGGCCTATCTCGGCCTGCAGGGACCGATGCTGTTCCTCAATAACGCCATCGCCAAGCGCCAGCTCTCGATCAAGCGCGCATTTCCGGATGCGCTCGATCTGCTGCTGATCTGCATCGAATCCGGCATGTCGATCGAGGCGGCGTTCCGCAAGGTCAGCAACGAAATCGTCACCCAGTCGATTGCGCTGTCTGAGGAATTCACGCTGACCACGGCCGAACTGTCCTACTTGCAAGACCGCAAGGTGGCCTACGAAAATCTGGCGAAGCGTACCGGGCTTGAGGGCGTCAAATCGGTCTGTCTGGCCCTGCAGCAGTCGGAGCGCTACGGAACGCCGCTCGGTCAAAGTCTACGGGTGATGGCGCAGGAAAATCGCGACATGCGCATGAACGAAGCTGAGAAAAAGGCGGCGGCACTGCCACCGAAACTGACGGTGCCGATGATCCTGTTCTTCCTGCCGGTTTTGTTTGTCGTCATCCTGGGGCCGACCGGCATCAAGGTCGCGGCCATGCAGTGAGGCGGCGAGGCGGATGGTGCAGCGCCGTTTACGCCGCGGTTGTCCGCATTGGATCGAAGCAGCCGATCAGTCGGGGCGGTTGAGCGCGGCCACCGGAACTGTCCCGGCGCCGCCGCGCGGACCATCCTTGCGACTCAGCATTTCCTTCAGATAGGCGACATTCGCCGCCGCCTGGTCCGGCGGCAGATCCGCCTTCACGATGCTTTCGGCCTCCGCGAAGCGGCCCTGCAGCCCAACCACCAGGCCCAGATTCTGTCGCACCCTGGCATCAGCTCTGGTGTCGGCGTAAGCCCGGCGAAGCGTTTCTTCCGCCTTTGGCAGATCCTTTGAAAGCACGTAGGAAAGTCCTAGGTTCGACAGCACCGAGGGCTCGTCGGGTACGATCTTCAGGGCACTGGCGTAGTAGCCGCGCGCCTCCTCATGCCGGCCAAGCTGATCGAGCACGGTTCCCTGTACCGACAGAATTCGCCAGTCGGGATTGTCCGGCGAGTGGGCGCGGCTGAGCACGTCGAAGGCCTGTTGAAAGTCGCCGTTGTCGGCGAGCGCCCGGCCATAGGCGGCGAGCAGCGCCTTGTTGCCGGGATGGGCGATGTTGGCCTGTTCGAGCACGGCCGCCGCCTGGACGCGCTGACCGTTGGCGCGCAGCGCCTGGCCATAGGCCAGCGCGACATCCGCATCCCGGGGATTGGCGCGGTAGCGCTCGCCGTAGACTTCGGCCGCGCTGCGCGGATCGGCCGGCTTCAGCGATCCCGTGACGTCGGACGTGGTTTGACAGCCGGCAAGCCCGGTGGCCAGCATCGTGGTCAGGGCCACGGACCCAAGAAGCCGGGCAAGACTGGAGAACTGCCGCATGGCACTTAGCTCACGATATCGGGCGAATGGATCGGGCCGAACGGGCCAGCAATAGTCTGTTAACGCTAACGGCGGGTTAATGGTCGCATGCGCGTGCCAGCCGGCGTGATACGGTGAGTGCCTGACCCGTTTCCATCGAAGCCCGAGACCAGCATGCAATTACCATTTGCGACCGCGGCTGCCCCATCCGCCATTCCCATCAGCTTCGCAACCAAGGCGACATGGGAGGCGATCTGCGCCGGCCTCCCCAGCGAGGCCCGGCAATACGCGCTGGCCAACGCCTTTACGGCGAAACCGGGGGCCTGCCTCACGCTTCCCGCCGCGGACGGTCGCATCTGCCACGTCGTGTTCGGCTTGGAAGAAGCGACCAGCAGCTACCGCGACCCGTTCCGACCGGGGCTCTTGCCGGGGATTTTGCCGCCGGGCGTGTATCGTTTTGCCAACGCGCCGCATGATACCCGCCTCGCCGCCCTTGCCTTCGCGCTCGGCAGCTATCGCTTCAGCCGCTACCGCAAGACCGATGTGGCTGATGTCAATTTGGTGCCGCCCGACAGCATCGACATCGCCGCCATCGCGGCAATGGCCGATGCGGTCACGCTGGCGCGCGATCTCATCAATACGCCATCGAACGACATGGGGCCCGCGGAGCTGGCGCAGGCGGCGCAGGATCTGGCGCAGCGCTTCGGCGCCGATTTCAGCTGCATCATCGGCGACGAGCTGATCTCTGGGAATTTTCCGCTGATCCATGCGGTAGGGATGGCCTCGGCGCGCCCGCCACGCCTGATCGATTTCCGCTGGGGCGATCCGGCCCATCCCAGGGTCACCTTGGTCGGCAAAGGCGTCTGCTTCGATACCGGCGGGCTCGACCTGAAGCCGTCCGCTGGCATGCTGATCATGAAGAAGGACATGGGCGGCGCCGCCAACGTGCTGGCGCTGGCCATGATGGTGATGGGTGCGAAACTCAGGGTTCGCTTGAGGGTTCTGATTCCCGCGGTCGAGAACGCGGTTGCCGGCAATGCTTTCCGTCCGCTCGACGTCTTCCCCTCTCGCAAAGGCCTTCACGTGGAAATCGGCAACACCGATGCCGAGGGCCGGCTGATTTTGGCCGACGCCCTGGCGCTGGCCGACGAGGAAAAACCCGACCTGTTGATCGATCTGGGCACCCTGACGGGCGCCGCGCGGGTGGCGTTGGGGCCGGATCTGCCGCCCTTCTATACCAATGACGAAACGCTGGCGGGCGAGGTCGCACGTTGCGCGCAAGAGGAGAACGACCCGTTGTGGCGATTGCCGCTATGGCCGCCTTACGACAGCTGGCTCGATTCCAAGGTCGCCAACGTCAACAACGCAGCCTCCGGCAGCTTCGCCGGCTCCATTACCTGCGCCTTGTTCCTGCAGCGCTTCGTCGAGCACGCGAAGAGTTGGCTGCATGTCGACATCTACGGCTGGACGCCATCGGCCAGGCCGGCGCGCCCGGAGGGCGGCGAATGCCAGGCGGCGCGCGCCATCTTCAAGTTGCTCGGGGAACGTTATGGATGATCCGCGCCTGACCCCTGCGCGG
>Ga0182012_10000341_pt1 | contig 52860 bp, 53 predicted proteins | sample 612S2SmetaG_FD_120486 | JGI IMG/M metagenome (GOLD analysis project Ga0182012, IMG submission 120486) | Permafrost microbial communities from Stordalen Mire, Sweden - 612S2S metaG | ecosystem: Environmental > Terrestrial > Soil > Wetlands > Permafrost | place: Sweden: Stordalen | collected... | reverse complement strand
GTTGGTCGTGTTCATGGCCGCGACGGCGATCCTGACCTGGCTGCATCGCCAAGTGCTTGTGCTTCCCGCTTTCACCACGGGGATACTGCTGCTCTGTGATGCGTGGTTCGACGTCACGACCGCGAGTCCCGAGGAGCTTCGCGCGGCGGTGCTAACTGCGCTACTGGGAGGGGTCCCGCTTGCGTTCGTTCTCATTGCCGGGGCCTTGAGCCTTGTGCGCTTGAACGCCCGCCGGCTGTGGCTACTCGAGCCCGGCCAGTCTCTGTGGCGGTTGCCGCTGCTTTCCTAACCAAGGTGTCGAGGGCCTTTGGACATCCAGGCTGGTGACGTGATCCCCTCCCGCCGATTCGCCGCACGTGGGCACGATTGAACTACCGAAGGAAAGGGAAGCGCATGAAGGCAAAGGTCGGTGACTGGCTGGTGGTCAAGGGCACCACAATCGATCAGTCAGACCAGCGGGGACTGATCACCGAAATTCACTCACCAGATGGCGTACCACCGTATGTGGTGCGGTGGCTCGCCACCGACCACGAGTCGACCTTTTTTCCGGGCCCGGACGCTGTCGTCGTCACGGCTGCGGAGCAGGCGGACGCCGACAAGCGTGCGCGACAGCGTTTCGGAGCCATGCAATCGGCCATAATTCACGATAAGAGCAAGTAGGCGCTGTGCTCGCGCGGGTCGGTGACCTTTGGCCTTGGCCGGCAACCAGTTCCGTGACGTAGCACCCAGTGACCTGCGTCCAGCGGCCGGGTGTCTTTTTTACGCCCTTACGTCCGAGGCCAGATTGCCGGAACGTTGAGCATGCCGAGATGGTTCGAGGTTGCCACCGATTCACGGTGAAATGGAGTAGTTCGAGCGGAGCACGCGCAACCGGGCGCATCATCCGTCGTTACGTCTACACGCTCTTCATTGTTCATAAAGAGCCGAGAGGCGGTCGGCGAACTTGTCGATGACGATCTTGCGGCGCAACTTCAAACTCGGCGTGAGATCCCCGGCGTCGATGGAGAGCTCGCGGTCGATGATGGTGAACCTTTTGATCTGCTCCCAGCGATTCAGTTCCAGGTTCAGTTCGTCGATGTAGCCGGCGATCAGTTCCTGTGTTTTCTCATCGCTGGCAATCTCGGCGAAGGAATTACCCGCCAGATCTTGCGTCCCGGCCCAGTCGGTGATCGCTTCGTTGTCGAGGCCGATCAGCGCCACGCAGTACGGCTTATCCTCCCCGTAAACGAGAAGCTCGCTCACATAGGGGCAGATGCCCTTGAATTTCGCATCGATCGCCGATGGCGCAACGTACTTACCCTGTGAGGTCTTGAAAATGTCCTTCTTGCGATCGGTGATCCGCAGATAGCCGTCGGCGTCGATCTCCCCGATGTCACCGGTGCGGAACCAACCGTCCGGGTCGAGCGCCTCGGCGGTGGCGGCCGGCAGATCGTGGTAGCCGGTCATCACACCCGGCCCCCTGAGCAAGATTTCGCCGTCGTCGGCGATCTTGACCTCAGTGTCCGGAAACGGCCGGCCGACCGTTCCGAACCGATAAGCGTTGGGGCGATTGATCAATGACGCCGCCGCAGTCTCGGTCAGCCCATAGCCCTCGAGCACGACAATACCGACGGCATCGAACCACTGCGCGACGTCACGGTCCAAGGCGGCGGCCCCGGAGATGAAGAACCGCAACCGGCCACCGAAGCGCTCCCGGATGGTAGCGAACACCATCCGATCGGCCACCTGGTAGGCCAGCGACGATACGGACGAAGGCGTCTTCCCAGCTTGCCGGGCTTGAGACACCTTGACGCCGACCCCGATTGCCCAGTCGAAGATCATTTTCGTGAGGCCGCCCTTTTCGGCGACCGTTCCCTCGATGCGGGCGTGCGCCTTCTCGAAGATGCGCGGTACTGCACCCATGATGGTGGGATGCAGGGCCGCAAGGTTGGCGACGATCCTCTCGACGCGCCCGTCGATCGCGGTTGGGAAGCCGATCTGCAGCGGCAGTGCCAGCATCACCTTGCCGAATGCGTGTGCCAGTGGCAGCCATAGGAAGTTCAGGTCGTCGGGGCTGAGGATGTTGAGCGCGTCAATGGCCGCCGCGGTGTACGTCCATGCCCCGTGAGTCAGCCGCACGCCCTTCGGCTGACCGGTGGTGCCGGAGGTGTAGATGAGACTGGCCAACTGATCCGGACCGATGGCTGCAACGCGCTCCTCGATGGCGTTGGGCGAGTCGGCGAGCAGTTGCTTACCCAGCTGCTCCAGCTCGTAAAGGGTGATCACCCAGTCGCCGTCGCCCTTGCCGTCGATGATCACGACCTTGCTCACATCGGGCAGCCCGGCACGGTGCTCGAGCAGTTTGTCAACCTGCGTCTGATCCTCGGCGATCACCACCCGGCTTCCGGAATTGGCCACGATGTAAGCGACATCGCTGGCCATCGTCGTCGGATACACAGTGGTGGTCGCGGCGCTGGCGCACACCACGGCGAAATCGCCAAGCACCCACTCGTAGCGCGTCGACGATGCCAGGGCGACCCGATCCTCCGGGGCGATTCCCAGCGCGATGAGCCCGGCGGCGATCTGGTGCACGCGCTCTCCGACCTGCTGCCAGGTCACGCTCTCCCAGCTGTGCTCCTGTGGATAACGAAAAGCTTCCGTATGCGGGGTGGCGGCGACACGGTCGAGGAACATCCGTGCCACCGACGGCGCGCGATTCTCGATCTTCGTCAAGTCGGGCCTGTCCATCGAGGCGAGTGGCGTTTTCATTTTCCTAACCCATTGGTGCCGAATCGAATACCGTTGGTGTGGTGATGTCGCCTCCAATCCTCCTGCGGTCCGGTGGGTTGGGGTAGTGACAAAAGTCACGCGGAGGTCGGCAAACGTCCTTTCGGGATGCGTACCCGGGTGGCAACGGCTCTCAGCAGGCAACGGCTACCTCAACGGATAGGCACCCCCCTGGGGCATACGCTGCCGGCCAATCACCGCCACGCCTTGGTCTTGCTTCGGATCTGCCGAACTCCCAGCTCGACAGGGTCCTTTGTCACTTCGCTTACCCGCAGAATGCCCGGGCGCTGGCCGCGCCAGCCGCGTACCGTACATCAGGTGATGGCGCATGCGCGCTTGCCACTGGAGCACAGTGACACAGGAACTGGCGAGATAACCGCGGTAGCAACCGATCACCGTCGGCCGCCCGCGCGGGCGTCGGGCTCTCGCGCCGAGTTGCCATGTGGGCTGGTGTGAGCGCCGTTAACACCGCGGACCTGGCTGCGCTGGATGTATTCGCCGATATCCCGGTTGAGGATCTGCAGGCATTGGCTGCCAATCTGAAGCCCCTGCATGCGGGCGCCGGCGAGTTCCTGATGCGGCAGGGTGAGCGAGCGGTGTCATTTGCGATCATCGCGTCCGGTCGACTCGAGATCAAGCATGTCGGCGCGGATGGGCAGCTCGCGGTGACCGAGCTGCCGCCAGGGACGATTGTCGGTGAGATCGCTTTGCTGCGAAACGCGTCCAGAATGGCGACGGTTATCGCGAAAGACGACGTGTGCGGCTATGTCGGATACGACGTTGCTTTCGAGTGCATGCTAGCCATGCCGGTGGTCGCCGAGCGGATGGTCCGTACCGCGCGGCAGCGGTTGGCCGCACACATCGCCCCGATCCCCGTATCGGCCGAAGACGGTGCCGGGTTATTTCTGCGCCCAGTCCTGCCCGGCGATGCCGAGCGGTTCAAGAGCAATGGTTCATTCTCGCGGGAGACCCTTTACCGGCGGTACCAGGGTGGCGCTCCGACCGAGGGGCGGCTGGCCTACCTGTTCGAGGTCGATTACGTTGACCACTTCGTCTGGGTCGTTACCGACGGCGTGGACGGGCCGGTCGTCGCCGACGCACGCTTCATCCGGGATAAAAACGACCTCGCCTCGGCAGAGGTTGCGCTCACCGTGGCGGACGCCTATCAGGGCCGCGGGATCGGGACACTGCTGCTCGGCGCGCTGGCGGTCGCTGCACGCGTCGATGGCATCGAGCGTTTTCACGGCCGGGTGCTTTCCGACAACCCGCCCGCGCGTGCATTGGGCGATAAGGTCAGCGCCCGCTGGGAGCAGGAGGAACCCGGGGTGGTCACGACGACGGGGGAGATCCCGGCCCCCGACGACCTACCCCTCGATGACGACACGCGCCGGCAGATCCAGCACGTGGCCCGCCAGGTGATCCGTGCGTTCGATTGATCCGGCCGAAAAGGACCTTGAAGTGACTCATGCCCCGCGGATTCGTGTCTTTGCGCCCTTACCGGATGGCGAGGTGCTCACGCAGCATGGATCCGTCTGGGCCATATTCCGGAAGGGAGTTAGGCAATGAAGTCGCTGATCATCTGCCCGTCGAATGGCAAATGACCGATGGCCGGGCGGTGCCCTGCGGGCAACCGCTCGGCCATCGGCCTCGGATCATTGAGCTATTACGACTGTTTGCCGCCTACTGCGTGGCCGGCGCTTCGCACCACGCTGCGGAAGAACTCGATCCGACCGGTGACCAACTCCTCAGTTAAGTCCAGAGCGGCGTCGATGACGTTCTTGCGCCCCGACTCATCGGGAAGGTCTCCACCTACCTGGTCGACAAACTTGCGGACGGCGTCGATGGCCTGCTTACGGCTTGCCTCGACGGATTCGAGCACGTCGTCAGACAGTTCGGCCCAGCGTGAATCGGCCTTTTCAGGTGCCTGTGTCATTGTCAGTCTCCTCAAACTTTGCATGGTGTGACGCTGCAGATCCTCTGTCGCAGCGAACGGCAACTTATGCCAAGCCAAACCCTATGGCTTCTATGTCGCTGCCACGAGTGTCTAAAGTCCTTTTCTCAAAACATCTTTCGCTCCAAATCAGGGCGTCGGACACCCATGCGGTTGGCGTATTGGGGACTTTCGTGCCAGGGTGACCGTCGCTGGCGCGGAAGTACCACCAAACGCCCGAGGGGGCTGCAGGTGGCTGGCGGCATAGTGGGAAGGCCTATTGGCTCGCGGCCGAGGACCATTGACCCTCGCGAACGGCACATTCACCAGCGCAGACTGGCGCCATGGCCAACGCGACAAAAAGAATCAGCGAGACGGCGGCGCTGCTCGCGATGTTGTACGGCGCGCGGCGGTACTACCGCAATTGGGGTACAACCAAGGCCGAGAGTCAGATGCGGCTGCCCGGCGACACGTTGGTCGCTGATCCAGCGATCCAGACCACCGAGGCCTTGTACATCGACGCGCATTCATCTGCGTTGTGGCCCTGGCTCTTGCAGATGGGTCAGGACAAAGCTGGCTTCTACGGCTTGGATGGACTGAAAAATCTTGCTGGCCTTCGCCATGATGAGGACGATCGAGTTCACCCCGAGTGGCAACAGCTTGCGGTAGGAGACCTCGTCCGTGTGGCTCCGAAAGGCTGGATGGGACTGCCCGACGGGATGACGTTGAGTGTCGCCGAGATCGTGACCGAGAAGTACATCGTGCTCACTACGGTGGCGGGAAAAGATTCGCGCTGGAATGTGGTGTGGTCATTCCACGTCCAGCCGCACTGGGAGGACCGTGTCCGACTTCTTACTCGCGCGAGAATCGCCTTGCGCCACCCGGGCGAAGTATTTGTGATGGAACTGGCAAGGCCGATAGTGGCTTTCAGCACGCGAGGATTGTTGCTTGGCATCAAGCACCGGGTCGAGCGGCTGCCGCCCGCGCAGTCGCATCCGGATTTGAAATTGGTTGATACGCGTTGGCTTTGACTGTGTGACGCTTGCGGACGGTCAGAATTCAGGCTGTGAGCGTGCAACTCGGACGCCGGGAGCCCGGCCCCGGGGGCCCGGAAGCGATGTGCGGGTGCAGGCCCACTGGCTGTCGGCAAAGGTCTAACGACCCTAGTGTGCGCTACAGCTTCACTTTACTTTCGGCAATAGGCGGGAGATGGCGAACGCTGTGTTACCCCTATTTTTGGAGGTTTTGAGGTGCACGATGAAATCCCAATGGGACGGATAGCCGGGTTTCCGGTGAAGGTCCACTGGAGCGTGCTCGTCATCCTGTGGTTGTTTACGTGGAGCCTGGCGAGCACCCTGCCGGGCACAGTCAAAGGGTATTCGCCGGCGGTTTACTGGCTGGCCGGAACGTGTGGTGCGCTGGTTCTCCTGACGTCGCTGGTGGCGCATGAGCTCGCCCACGCAGTCGTGGCCCGTCGCATGGGTGTCAGCGTGGGGAGCGTGACGCTATGGCTGTTTGGCGGTGTGACGACCCTCGGCGAGGCCAAGACACCCAAAGCGGCGTTCCGTATCGCATTTGCGGGTCCAGCCACCAGCCTTGTCCTGTCTGCCGCGTTCGCGGGACTGGCAACGGTCCTCGAAAGCGTGCGGGCCGCCCCCATCGTGGTCAGTGTTGCCTGGTGGCTGGCCGCCGTCAACTTGCTGCTGGGCCTGTTCAACCTGTTGCCGGGCGCCCCTTTGGATGGTGGCCGCCTGGTGCGCGCTTATCTATGGCGCCGCCATGGCGACAGCGTGCGTGCCTCAGTCGGCGCGGCGCGCGCCGGACGGGTGGTCGCGATCATCTTGATCACGTTGGGGTTGGCTGAGTTTCTGTTGGGTGCCCTTATCGGTGGTGTGTGGTTGGCGTTCATCGGCTGGTTCATGTTCGTTGCCGCTCGCGAAGAGGAAACACAGGTGACGACGCGCCAGGCACTGGCGGGTCTGCGTGTCGCCGATGCTATGACCGCTCAGCCGCACGCCGCGCCCGGCTGGCTTACCGTGGCAGAATTCATTGAGCAATATCTGCTCGGTGACCGTCACTCGGCATATCCTGTTGCCGAGCGGGATGGATCGATCGTGGGGCTTGTCACGCTGCGGCAGTTGCGCGACGTTACCGCCAGCCGACGAGCTACGACCACCGTGGGCGAGATCGCGCTTCCGCTGCACAGCGTGCCCACCGCGGCCCCACACGAGCCACTTAGCACGTTGATTGATCGCTTGGCAGCAGCCGGTCACGGTAGCCGTGCCCTGATCATCGACGGGGGCAAGGTGGTCGGCATCGTCACGCCGAGCGATCTTGCCCGGCTGATCGATGTCTACCGCCTCGCCCACCCGGGACCGGGCGTGACCGCGCGTCGTCAAGATGACGACAACTATTCCGACGCGGTTGATCCGGCATCGGATCGGCACCGCCCGTTGGCTCGGCAAACGCTTGGAGAGGAGTACGGACGATGAAACCGATCATCGTGGGAATCGATGGTTCACGGGCGGCAATCGCGGCCGTGTTGTGGGCTGTCGATGAGGCCATTAGCCGCACCGTGCCACTGCGCCTCATCTCGGTTATCAAGCAGACACATCCATCCCCGGAAGACCACGCTCGCGACCTGGCGCATGCCGAGGAGTCGCTTCGCAAAGCGCAATTCGCGGTTGAGGCCAGCGGGAAGATCGTCAAGCTCGAGACCGAGATCCTACGTGGTCCGGCCGGGCCGGTGCTCGTAGAGGCGTCGCGCGACGCCGGGATGGTCTGCATCGGCTCCGTCGGGATCGGGCGCTATGCCCGCGCGATCTTGGGTTCAAGCGCAACTGAACTCGCTGAAAAGGCACACTGTCCGGTTGCCGTCATACGTACCAACCGGGACCAGCCGGCGCCGGAGATCAATTGGATCGTGGTCCGTATGGTCGACGCACCCGGCAACGACGCCATCGTCAAATACGCAGCATGGGAAGCGAAGTTGCGCAGGGCGCCCTTGCTCGTCCTGGGCGGCCGACCAGAGGAACTCACCGAGCATGCCGACGGCGAGTTCGAACGTCGCGTCGAGGATTGGCGGCAGCTTCATCCCGAGCTGCGTGTCCACCCGATCACGACCGAGTTCGCGATCGCCAGCTTTCTGAGCATCAACGACGAGCGAATCCAGCTCGCTGTGATCAGTGGCGACGAGGCCGATCAGCTGGCTCAGCTCGTCGGGCCTTCAGGACACCCGCTCTTCCGCCATCCCGAATGCTCGGTGCTAGTCGTCCGTGGGGTAGGCGCCAACGTCGGAGCCTAGGCTACGGACTCGCGCGCCACGATGACCGGGACCTGCGCCATCTGGGCAACCGCTTCGCCGACTGAACCCAACAGCATTTCGGCGAATCCGCCGCGGCCTCGGCTTCCGACCACCACCAGCTGGGCATCTGCCGACCGCTCGACGAGCTGGCGTGCCGGCTTATCGCACACAACGGCGCGGCTCACCGGTACATCGGGATATTGTTCCCGCCAACCAGCCAAGCGCTCAGCTAACACCTCTTCGGCCATCGACTGAGCAGCCGGCGAATCGATTTCGGGCCACTCAGACACGTCGGCATCGCTCCACGCATGCAGAGCAACCAAACCCACGTTGCGGCGCGAAGCCTCATCGAATGCGATTGCGGTCGCCAACTCGGATGCCGACGAGCCATCAATGCCGACCAAAACCGGTGCCCCACCGGGATGCGACGGGTCCTCGTCGTGGACGATCGCCACCGGGCAATGCGCATAACGGACTAGGCCCGAACTCACCGAGCCAAGTAGCTGGCCCGGCCATCGCGCACTTCCACGACACCCCGTGACCACCAACTCTGCTTCTTTGGACAACTCGACCAACGTGGGGACGGCTGCCGAAGCCAAGATTTCACTATGGACCTCAGCGGGACCTCCATGCTGAGAAGCCTCGTCAACGAGTTTGAATGCCTCGTCGACGAGTTGGCGCCCGCGATCGCGCTGCCAACGCGCCAAGCCTGCGGGCAACCGCACATTCGGCCACGTCGCGACGTCGGGTGAGATCGCGTGCACAAGAGTTAATGGAATTTTGCGCAGCTCGGCGTCGCGTGCTGCCCACTGCACCGCTACCTTGGCAGCCGGTGATTCGTCGATGCCGACGACTATTCCCAATCGCGCGATACGTGATGACATGGCTTATCCCTTGCTCGTTTGGCGCATTCGTTCGCTGCGCCGAAGTGGCTTTCCCTCGCGGTTTGCCGATTAGAGGCCTCCACATACGTGCGTCACGCGGCGCGTGGGAGATCCGGTCTTGTTTTGTTCGCCCGCGCCACAGGTTGACTCGGTGTCGGGCTCCAGCCGACGTAGGTCAGATACAGCCCGACCAGTCCGATGAACGTGTCGACGCCGACCCACAAGGCGGTCATGCCGATCGCGGCGTTGGCGGCCGACAGGAAGGCATGCGGAAAGGCCATCAGAAATGCCGCGCGTAGCGCGAGAGCCCAGCCCGCCACAGACACGGTGATCGCCGCAGCACCGTGCCAGTACTGATGAAGCGCGACGATGACAAGGGCGGCCAGCAGCAGAAAAGCACCCGTGACCCAGGGCCACGCGCTGTTGGCCTCGATGTCCGAAAGCAGTGTTCGCATGTCTGATGCACGGGCCACTGTCGTAGCGGCGCCGATGAAAAAGAATGGTCCGAGCACGCGGGCGAACATACGCGTCCGGACCTGCTGTAGTTGTTGGGTGCTCATTGGTCTTACCTCCGCTGATGCTGGGCATCCGTGACGGATGATCGGCGATTTTTGAGACGCTTGCATCCATACGGACATCTGACCATTTGACCCAAGCCCAGTGGGAGTGTCAGAAGTCCCGATTATTTGGGACGTTCGGGTGAATAGCGCCGCGCGGGTCCGACCGTGCCCGACGTCAATTACGTACGGCTCGTCGGGCTTGCCAGGACCAACGGCGGGCCATTTGAGGACCAATGGCTCTGAGAAGCTCGGGTGGGAACCAATAGCGTTGCAGGGGTGTCGTCAACGGCACCCAACCGAAGCCGATCCGGAGACACGCGCGATGAGCGAAGTACCGAAACCCCCGTCGATCGTCGTCGGCATTGACGGCTCGAAGGCGGCGATACGGGCCGCACTCTGGGCCATCGATGAAGCAGTCAGTCGCGACATCCCGCTACGTCTGCTCTATGCGATCGAACCCGATGATGTTCAAACCCCGCCGGACAGGGCGGCCCGGAAACTCGCCATCGCAGAGAACGCAATTCGTTACGCGTTCACGGCGGTCGAGGCCGCGGACAAGCCGGTCAAGATCGAAGTGGAGATCACCCAGGAGCGCGCGATCACCTCGTTGATCCGAGCTTCGGCATCGGCGGACATGGTCTGCGTCGGCGCCGTGGGCATGCACCACTTCCGGCCGGCGCGCGTGGGCTCCACCGCTGCGGCCCTCGTCGGATCAGGACTTTGCCCCGTGGCGATCGTCCGAGATCAGGGTCACCGAGAAGGACCGCACTGGATCGTCGTCGACATCGGCGGGTCTGCCGAAAACAGCGTGTTGCTCGGGATCGCGATCGAGGAAGCACGGCTGCGCAACGCGCCGCTGAACGTAATCACCAGTCGGCAAACCAGCGACGGTGAAATCGTCGACGTCGGCACGGCCGGAGATGACGATCGCACGATACGTGAAACCTCGGACCGCGCGCTCGCCCCGTGGACGTGGTGCGATTCGGAACTCCAAGTGGAGTCGGTGGAAGTACCCGGCAGCCTTCTTGACTATCTGGCCGAGAACAGCCAGTCGGTGCAGTTGGTCGTTACTGGCGCGCGAGACAAGGCGGTTGTGGAGCAACTTGTGGGACCACTGGGCAATGCGGTGCTGCGCAACTCAGATTGCTCGGTCCTGATCGTTGATCCTCATCGTTTGTCAGAAATGCAGCCATGACGGCGTAGGGCGCCGACACACCCGGTGGCGTTCCAGATGCATACGCCCGACTCGCTAACGGGGCCCCGGTTTCCGGGTGACTTTGGCCTCTAGAGCGGGACGTCCAAGCCGGAGACGATGAAACACGAGAGAGCAGATCCAGTTCAAGGAGGAGTTCATGATCGAACTGCTGAAAGGCTTTCCCGATAACACCGCCGCGTTCGCGTTACATGGGCATGTGACGAAGGCCGATTACGACCGAGTGCTGATACCCGACTTTGAAGATCGGCTACATCGCCACAAAAAAATACGCATTTACTTCGAGATCGCTTCTGATTTAGAGGGTTTCAATCCGGGGGCAGTTTGGGAGGATCAGAAGCTCGGCTGGAAACATTTCTTCGACTGGGAGCGCTGCGCACTGGTTACCGACGTCGCCTGGGCCAAACACATCGCGAAATTCAGTGAATTCTTTGGCTTTCTGTGGCCCGGGGAATACCGGGCGTTTCCGGAAGCCGAAGCTGGGAAAGCACGCGATTGGATCGCAGAAGACGAGGAATAAGTGCCCGCAAAACCGGCTGGCCGCCTCGACGGGGGCGCAGTCCCGGGACCGTTGGCATCCTCGGGGTATCTGCCGCAAAGATGGCGATTCGGCTGGGGAGTTGTCGATGACCAACTGAGCGCGCCAGTTCCAGACGGGTCTTAGCAATTGTGCCGGCTGAAGTCTGCGCACGAGCGGACGCGGGAGGCGAGCGAGCCGTGAAGGTTAGTCAGAGAAAGGGCGGCGGCGCCACGGCGCGCGGTCGCGAACGAATCTTGCTCAGAGTTGATGCCCGTGCCGGCCGCTTGATCGGCGCGCTTATGCTGCTGTGCGTCTTGGCCTGCCTGACGGTACTGGTCGTGTCCGAACATCTTGGCCATTACCGCTTTGCCCCAAGCCGATTCGGCTGGTCGGTGGCGCTACTTGCCGCAGCTGCCCTGCTCGCGCGCGGCATTTTTCTTGGCAGACCGGTGACTATTGGGCATGCGGTGGCGGCTGCGGCCGCGGTGTGTGCAGGCTTGTGTGCGCACTTCCTGTCGATCGGGGTACTCGGAGACATTCTGGTCGCCGGCAGCGGGCTCGTGCTCATGTTGCCTACCACGGCGCAACCGCAACCAGAGCTATTGGAACAGGTGTGGGCGCTGGTCAACGCAACACATGGGGATCCGTTGGCGCCTTTTGCCATGCATTCGACCAAGAGCTATCACTTCAACACTGAAAAGACTGCGGCGATCGCTTACCGTACCCGGCTTGGGTTCGCCGTAGTCAGCGGCGACCCGATCGGCGACGTCAGCGAATTCGGCTACTTGGTAGCCGAATTCGTCCGCATGTGCCGAAGGCGGGGCTGGCGGATCATCGTATTAGCTGCCGGTCAGCGGCACTTAGGGCTGTGGCGCGCCGAGACGCTTGGCAAGCCGTTGCTGGCGGTGCCGATCGGGCGCGACGTCGTCGTCGATGTTCGCCACTTCACCATGGCGGGCCGGCCTTATCGCAACTTGCGCCAGGCCGTGCAACGTACCCACAATTGCGGGGTCACTACCGAGTTTGTCGACGAGCAGGATCTCGACGGCGCGCAGATCGCCGAGCTCACCGACGTGTTGTACGCCGCACACCGTGCCGCGCGTACCGAACGCGGTTTTTGCATGAGCCTCGACGGCGCCCTGCAAGGCCGGTTCCCTGGCGTCAAGCTGGCCATCGCGCGTGACCAGTCCGGGCAGGTGGTGGCCTTCCACCGATACGCGACAGCCGGAGAAGGATCAGAGATCTCCCTCGATGTGCCGTTCCGGCGCCCGAGAGCCCCCAACGGCGTTGACGAGCGGCTCAGCGTTGACATGATCCTTGAGGCGAAGAGTACCGACGCACTGCGACTTTCGCTGGCGTTCGCGGCGTTTCCGGAGATCTTCGATGCCATCCACCCAGACCTGCTGCAGCGCGTCGCATATCGGTTAATCCATTTGATGGATCCCTTGATACGGCTTGAGTCCCTCTACCGCTACCTCCGCAAGTTCCGCTCGCTGGCCGAGCAGCGCTACGTGGTCATTTCTGCCCACCACATCCCGGCTGCCCTGATGGTGTTGTTTTCCCTGGAGTTCATGCCGCGCCCGCGCCTGCTCCAGCGCTAGATAGCTCCTGCCTCCGATAAGTCAGAGCATTCGGCGAAACAAAAATAAACTTCCGGCAAACCGCTGGCGGCGTGTGGTCAGGCGTGAATTGACTGCTCCATCGGCGGCGAGCCGAAGTGGAACCGTCGGCCTGTGACTGTTTCAGGAATCACCCGCACGTAGTGCGTCTTATTCTCAGACGCCGTCCACGGCAATACTTGAGCCCGCTCCGCCTTCTCGATCTCCTCACCGGTACGAAGCGAGCGCGCGTGGCCCTTGATGATCACGCTCCAGCCCTCGGCGACATCATGATCGTCGACCTCGAACACCACTTGATTGTTGATTGCGGTGCTGACCAACTTGGTGCCCTCGGCGGTGCGGAAGAGTATCGTGTGGCTATCGACGACGTAGTTCACCGGGAAGATCTCGGGCCGACCGCCAACGCTCGTGACCAGTCGCCCCAGCGTCACACCTGCCATTAGATCCCAGCATTCGTGCACCGGCAGGATGGTGACCCCATCATCGTTATGGATTTGGTACGTCATAGAGGTCAGGCTAGTTAACGAAGCCAAGCGAATGCGCCTGCCAAAAGTCCCGCCTTGCGGGGACCAAAGTTATTCAACCGTTCGTCCTTGGGTCCGGCCGAGCGGTCTCGTGAGGTTGATCTCGACGCCGTGCTGCAGAAAGTGGCTGCGCCTCGGAATCCGTTGATTTCTAGCGGATCCGAAACACGTCGTCTAATGGATTCCGCGGCGTAGGCGCTGGGTGATGCTCCATTGGCGGTGCTATCCCAGCACGGATCAGCACCTGTGGCTGGCTGGGTTGACCCGTCAGGCTGCGCACGATATCGCGGCTTCGGTCGACCTCGATCAGATGGGTCAGCGTGCAGGTCGCGATGCCCGCAGCGGTGCATTCCAGCAATATTGTGGACAGCACTTCGCCGCACCTCAGTGCATCCGCCCAGGTGTCTTGCGCGGTCGACAGCACAAGGATTTTCGAACAGTCAGCCGCGACCTCCGGACGGCGGTCCGTGTGACTTCTGGCCGGAAACCAGCGTCCCACATCGACGCGGCGGTGTTCCTGGTCGGAAGCCAGCGAGCTCGGGGGTACACCCTCGTTTAGAACAAATGATGAAGTCCACCAATCTAATTCAAGGTGATATGGCAAATCATCGCGGCGAACGGCTTCGGCGAGCCCTGAAGCCTCGACTAACTGAGGTCGCGCGTTGTCCGAGAGCACATGTAGTGTCACCGGGCTGCCTTCGACCGTGCTACGTAGGAGAGGTTCGAAGGTATCCCAATAGGTGGGCCGCTCCAGCGGAAGGCGATCGGTTCTGCGTTGCAGGATCGCAGCGGCGTGCTCGCGCTGGGCGTCGGTGACGTGATCGACGGCGCTGAATGTAATCGATGCCAGTTGGTCGATATGCTTCGAAACGGGAAACCGTTCGATTTCGGCGTGCCAACCCGCGGCGAGCATCGCGACGCGAAGGTGATCGAGCACCGCACCACAACTGATGATCGCCTCTCGACCCGAATCGTCTGTGCCCGGGACTGTTCGGTGCCGATCGACGAACAGGCGTAGGATCCCGTCCTCGGCCACCCACAGCCACGGCTGGCTGTTGTGGACAGATGGAGCCCGGCAAGCCAGTAGCACCGCGGTCTTGAGAACTCGGGTGTCTGGTGCCCTTTGCATTGTGTCACAACCCCTCGCCGAGTTTGCGGTTCGCCGCTAATGACGATATGAAACAACAGCGTTGGTGGCTAGGGCCATGTGTCCCACTCGACAGGGCCATTCGGCGTCTACGGCGTGGCTGACGACCCTCGCCCCGCGAAGCGTGCCATCTCAGCAGAGTCCAACGGCCTGACACAGGGGACCAACGACTCTCGTCTCCCGTATGCGCATGGCCGAGGGTTGTGGCTATGTCAGGAGGCAGGTGGAGACGATGACCCAAACAATGGGGGACATCAAGATGATCACGACGGCAGTGGAGTTGGCGTGTCGTGCGCCCTCGCTGCACAACAGCCAGCCCTGGCGGTGGGTTGTCGGCCCCACCAGTGTCGATCTCTTCGTCGACTCAGACCGAACCGTGACCTCGACTGATAGATCAGGTCGCGAAGCGATCATCAGTTGCGGCGCCGCGCTCGATCACTTCCGGGTCGCGTTGGCCGCCGTTGGCTGGGACGTCGAGGTGGACCAATTTCCTGACCCGAACAATCTCGACCACCTCGCCTCGACCGACTTCGCTTCGGTCGACCATGTGACGCAGGCCCGGCGCGACCGCGCCCGCGCGATAGTGCGTCGCCGGACCAACCGCCTACCGTTCCGCGCGCCGAAGCACTGGGCATCGTTCGAGCCCGTGTTGCGCAGCTCATTGGAAAGCGAATTGGTCACCCTTGACGTGCTCGCTAAGGATGCGCGATCGCGATTGGCGGAGGCGTCTCGACTCACTGAAGCGCTACGCCGATATGACGACCAGTATCAGCATGAATTGGACTGGTGGACCGCGCCGTTGAGGAAGTCAGAAGGGATACCCCAAAGCGCCCTGGTGTCAGAGTCGGACGGCCGCAGGGTCGACGTGAACCGTCGGTTCCCCACCGACCCCTCCGGTGAGCCGAGTTCTGCGGGCACCTACGATCAGGCGAAGATCCTTGTGCTGGCCACACCCAGGGACACTCGCGCCGACGCCCTTAATTGCGGCCAGGCTCTTTCAGCGATCCTGCTGGAGTGCACGATGGCAGGACTGGCGACTTGCCCGGTAACGCATGTCACGGAGCTGGAAGCCGGCCGGAACATCATTCGGGATCTCACTCGCGGCCGCGCAGCGGTACCTCAAGTTTTGATCCGCGTAGGCATCGAACCCGTGGACGAGTTCCTTCCCGAACCCACGCCACGGCGGCCCTTGAGCGAGGTGTTGGAGATTCGTCGCTGAGCCCCCTAAGTTTCGAGCCCGCCGCACTGAATCGTTGTCGATCTACGCGGCGGGGCACAAGGACCTTGTGGCGAGGACCAAAGCCTCTGATTACTCGGCGGCGCCGTCCGTACCGTTCTGCATAGCGTCACTACTGTCCTTCGTTGCTGGGAGTCACCATGTTCGACCGGTATCCACCGAAGTCAGTGGTCGTCGGGGTTGACGGGTCGCAGGCGGCAATTCGTGCCGCTCGATGGGCCGTTGACGAGATAGCTGATACTGACATTCCGCTTCGTCTGCTGTATGTCACCAAAGCGAACCCCGGTGCCAGGCCGAGCGAATCAATAGCGGCGCGGGCAGCGGCGGAGGAGGTTGTGCACGACGCCTACACCGCGATCGATGTGATGGGTGAGCCATTAAAGGCTGAGATGGAAGTCATTGATGGGCAACCGGTGCCGGCGCTGATTGCTGCTTCGCGTTTCACGTCCTTGCTATGTGTGGGGGACACGGGTTCTGCGCAGCACCCAGAGAGTTGGTTGGGTTCCACTGCCAAGGAGGTGGCGCAATCCGCGCATTGCTCCGTTGCAGTCATCCGAGGTGACCCCCACGATACGGGTACCGTAGGCCGCGGTTGTATTGTTGCGCGGGTTGATGACTCACCAGACGATATCGACGTTCTGGATCTAGCGTTCGGCGAGGCTTTGCGGAGACGTGCTCCGCTGCGGGTGCTGACAACGGGGAAATCGCGATCCAAGAACCTTGAGATGGATCGGGGTTTTGCGGCCGGCAACGTTCATCTGAGGCAGTGCAGGGACAACCATCCGGACGTCGAAGTCGACACCGTTCTGCTCGAAGGCTCGTTCCTCGACTATCTCGCCGAGCATGCCACGTCGATCCAGCTGCTCGTGATCGGCTCTGGGCGGTCTGGCGAAGTCCACCAGCTCCTCGGGGATCCCGGTGCTCTGGTCCTGCGCAATAGCGGTTTCTCGATGTTGGTCGTCCGTCTTTAACGCCGACCAGGCCCCGACCTTCTTGTGCCTGGGCACAGAATGCGCTGGCGACGCCCGTCCTGTTCTCGTCAGCCCCAGCCGGCCACCAATACATGACTCTCACTCGCCGTCGACCAGATCCAAAGGGTCCGGCTGCCCTCTCTCAACGGTTTCTGTTATGCCTAGTGGAGCCGAGCAGCCTCGGATGGACGGGGGAGCGGTCCGATAGGTGACTTCAGACCCTATGCCGAGCTATTTACGATCGAGACCATGGGCAATGCAGGGATTCAGTTAGAGCGCTGGCTGCGTACGCAAAGGACGTGAAATGGCTTCTAAGTCAGGCGATCCGTCTATTTTGACCGACTCGGATGTAGATGCTCTGGCGTGGCGCTTCCTGAGCTCCGCCTACGCGGAGAAGACGTATGCCGATTGGCCGCTGGACCTCCGCCTCGACGGGTTCCTCCGTCGCGGAGGCATGTTCCGTATCGCTGAAGACGGCGATGCGTATGGCCTCGTCCTCGACCGTGTGATGAGGCACATCGGCGTGGCGTCCGACTCAGGTTTTAGATAGCCGAATCGTTTTGCGTCGACATCGACTCTGTCTTTGATGCGCACAACGGGTTCAAGGCCCCAAACACGGGGCTTTCGCGGACCTACACCATGGACGACATGAGAGATCCGACGAACGGCCTCCGCGCCGGGGCCTTCGGTCCCTATCGCCGAGTGTGGCGGGCTGGTCGGATGGACATTATCCGTTCGTTTGGAACAACTCCAAGATTCAGGAGACATCATGAGCGCCCTTCTCGTTCGCCGTCATCACCCGAGGTCGCTCTTCCCGGAGTTTTCCGAACTGTTCGCCGGCTTTCCCGCCTTGACCGGACTCCGTCCCGCCTTAGACACCCGCGTGATGCGGCTTGAGGACGAGATGAGCGATGGCCGCTACCCGGTGCGCGCGGAAATGCCAGGCATCGACCCGGCCAGGGACATCGACATCACAGTGCGCGATGGACAACTGAGCACCAAGGCCGGGCGTACCGAGAAGCAAGACTTCGATGGGCGCTCGGAATTCTCATACGGCTCATTTGTTCGCACCGTGTCGCTGCCGGACGGCGCTGACGAAGACAGCATCGAGGCCGCGTACGACAAAGGCATCCTGTCGGTTTCGGTGGCGGTATCGGAGCCGAAACCGGCCGAGCGGCACGTTCAGGTCCGGTCCGCCAACTAATAGATATGGGGCAGAAATGACCAGAGCAGCCGATGTCACTCAGCACTCGCCGCGGCGGGTGTTCCGCGACCGCCGTGAGGCTGGCCGGGTGCTGGCAGACCTTCTTAGCGCCTACCGCGACCGACAGGATGTGATCGTCCTGGGGTTGGCCAGGGGTGGAATCCCCGTTGCGTGGGAGGTGGCAGCCGCGTTGCACGCGCCGCTGGATGCCTTCGTCGTGCGTAAACTCGGAGCCCCCGGCCACGAAGAGTTCGCGCTGGGAGCGTTGGCAAGTGGGGGCCGCATCGTGGTCAACGACGATGTCGTGCGGGGGTTGCGGGTCACTCCGCAGCAACTGCGCGACATCGCCGAGCGTGAAGGCCGGGAGCTGGTCCGGCGCGAGGCCGCGTATCGCGGCGGACGTCCACCCGTCGATGTGACCGGCAAGACGGTCGTTCTCGTCGATGACGGTGTTGCCACGGGCGCAAGCATGTCCGCTGCGGTGCAGGCCTTGCGCGAAGCCGAGCCCGCACACATCGTGATCGCGGTGCCAGCGGCTCCGGAGTCCACTTACCGGGAATTCGCCGGCCTCGTCGACGACGTGGTATGCGCGACCATGCCCACCCCATTTTTCGCAGTCGGAGAGTCGTTTTGGGATTTCAGTCAGGTTAGTGATGAAGAGGTTCGCAAGCTGCTCGCCACCCCGACGACCGGGGATTCGTCGAGCAGACCCGCGGCGCGAACGGCGGCGGAAATCGTCTGCGACGGTGCCATCGATGCGCCGGCGGGAATTCCGCCGCGCGAGACGTTGGAGGAGTTGATTGCCGACGCGCGCATTGTATTGATCGGCGAGAGTTCGCATGGGACGCAGGAGTTCTATGAGGCTCGGGCCGCCATCACCAAATGGCTGATTGAGGAGAAGGGCTTCTGCGCCGTTGCCGCAGAGGCGGATTGGCCCGACGCTTACCGAGTGAATCGATACGTTCGCGGTCTCGGTGAAGACAAGAGCGCCGATGAGGCCTTGAGCGGATTTGAGCGCTTTCCGGCTTGGATGTGGCGCAATGTCGTCGTTCGTGACTTCGTCGATTGGCTACGCACCCGCAATCAACGCGACGAGTCAAACGGTCAGCGGCAGGCCGGCTTCTACGGTCTGGATCTCTACAGCCTGCACCGGTCGATGAACGAAGTGATCGCCTACCTCGATAACGTCGATCCAAAGGCGGCCGAACGGGCGCGGGCGCGTTACGCGTGTTTCGACCACGCGTCGCCCGACGATGCTCAGGCTTATGGATTTTCGGCGGCGTTCGGCGCCGGTCCATCGTGTGAACGTCAAGCGATCGAGCAGCTGGTCGATTTCCAACGCAATGCGTTGGCTTATGCGCACAGGGATGGGTTACTCGCCGAGGACGAGCTGTTCTACGCTCAGCAAAATGCCCAAACCGTGCGCAACGCGGAGGTGTATTACCGCGCGATGTTCAGCAGCCGGGTCAGCTCGTGGAATTTGCGTGATGAGCACATGGCCCAAACTCTTGAGGCACTTTTGACGCATCTGGACCGCCACGATAATAGGCCACCCGCACGAATAGTGGTGTGGGCGCATAATTCCCATGTCGGGGATGCGAGGGCTACGGAGGTTTGGGCCGACGGACAGCTGACGCTTGGTTCACTTGTGCGTCAGCGATATGGGGATGAGGCACGCCTTATCGGGTTTAGCACCTATGGCGGCACCGTCACCGCTGCCAGCGAGTGGGGCGGCATTGCCGAACGCAAGGCCGTTCGGCCCGCGCTTAACGGCAGCATCGAAGAATTCCTACACGAGACCGGCAGGAGCGCTTTTCTGGTGTCGGCGCGCATTTGCCCCGAAGTCATAGGCCCGCTCAGCGGCGTTCGGCTGGGGCGCGCCATCGGAGTGATCTACCAGCCGGCGACCGAGCGGCAGAGCCACTACTTCCACGTGCGGCCCGCCGACCAGTTCGACGCGATGATCCACATTGACAGGACCCGGGCGCTCGAACCCCTGGCCCCTACGAGTCGGTGGATTGCCGGCGAAACGCCGGAAACCTACCCGAGCGGGCTATAGCCGTCAATTGGGGTCTAATGGCCCCTTCGTAATCGGCAGCAGCTCAATAGCCTGAACCAGTAGGTGTGGTCCATCCGGTATTAGCTCCAGGAAGCCTCGTGACGCAAGAGCCAGCGACACCCGGGTCGATATTCGTCGGTATCGACGGCTCAAAGACAGCGGTGCGCGCCGCACTCTGGGCGGCCGATGAGGCGGCTAGTCGCGACGTCCCGCTGCGCCTCCTTTACGCGATTGAGGAGGGCGACGTCCGGGAGGCAGACGGCTTGGCGCACAAGCTCAGCGCCGCACACGATGCACTTTGCCAGGCGGTCGCGGTCGTTCAGGCCGCCGGAAAGCCGGTAAAAATCGAGACGGAGATTGCTGACGGGCCCGCCATCAGGTCGTTGATTCGCGCGTCGGCATCAGCGGCCATGGTCTGTGTGGGTGCGGTCGGATTACGGCATTTCCGACCGGGCCGGGCGGGCTCGACCGCGACGGCTCTGGCCATCTCGGGACGGTGCCCAGTGGCGATTATCCGAAGTCGTGACGGGCACCCTCGACACCCAGATGAGATTGTCGTCGAAATGGACGGGTCTCCTGACAACGGTGTACTACTGGGCGCCGCCATGGCGGAAGCTCAGTTGCGCAAGGCCGCGATTCGTGCAATTACCTGCCGCCAGACGGCATCGCATGATGAGGAAAAAGAGCGGAATTGTGATCGTCAGGCAGGCGCCGACTTAGATCGTCGGCTGGACCGCTGGCGGCGACGGTATCCGCACGTCGAAGTGGAGTCGATGGCCCTGCCCGGCGGCCTTGTGGACTACCTGGCGCGCAACCATCGATCGGTGCGGTTGGTGGTTGTCAGCGCCCACAACCGTCAACACTTGGGGGAACTTCTCGGCCCTAGCAGCAATGCCATTTTGCAGGAAGCTGATTGTTCGCTCCTCATCGTCAATCACCCACATTTGTGAAATCGGACAACGATGAAGGTGTGGGATATTAAGGTCAGCGCCCCACGATATTTGCCGCGCAGGGCCAGGAAGGATCCGCAATGGTTAAAGTTTTCTTGGTCGATGACCATGAAGTCGTCCGCCGCGGGCTGGCCGACCTGCTCGCGTCGGACCCTGAGCTGGAAGTAATCGGTGGTGCGGGCTCGGTCTCCGAAGCGAAGGTCAGGATAGCAGCGTTGAAGCCCGACGTCGCCGTGCTTGACGTTCGCCTTCCCGACGGCAGTGGGATCGAATTGTGCCGCGACTTGCTGTCCGACCTCCCAGAGCTGCGTTGCTTGATGCTGACGTCGTTCACCTCTGACGAAGCGATGCTCGAGGCGATTCTCGCCGGAGCCAGCGGTTACGTCGTCAAAGACATCAGGGGTATGGAGCTGGCCAGTGCGATCAAAGACGTCGGCGCAGGTAAATCGCTGCTGGACAATCGGGCGGCCGCCGCGTTGATGGCGAAACTCCGCGGGGCCGCGGAGCACCAAGATCCACTTTCGGATTTAACCGACCGGGAGCGGACCCTCCTCGCACTACTCAGTGAAGGATTGACCAACAGACAGATCGCCGCCCGAATGTTTCTGGCCGAGAAAACGGTGAAAAACTACGTGTCGCGGCTGCTTGCCAAACTCGGCATGGAGCGGCGAACCCAAGCAGCGGTGTTCGCTTCCAAGCTGGACCAACGGTCTACTCGGCCAACTCCGGACACATAAATGCCGCCGAGTTGACCAATCGCTCCAACAATGTGGATTCGAGGCGACAACCAAGTCGTGTGACCCGGTCGCAGATCACCCATTCGTTTCTTTGGCCTGAAAGGTACTAGGCTAACCGAAGGTTCCCTTACATTTTTGCTCTGCGTAGCACGCAAGCTGCCGGGACCGAAGTGTCGTGGAGGTATCGGTCGGATGGCCAACGACGACAGCCAGTCAGCTTTTGCCGGACTCGGCCAGCGTGGGCTGGTCGGCAGGATGCACGAGCAGCTCGACGAATTGCTGGCAGCTCGCGACCAAATGGAGCAATTGCTTCGTGTGATCGTTGAACTCGGTTCAGATCTCGATCTGGACGCAACGTTGTGTCGGATCGTTCATGCGGCCAGGACATTGACCTCTGCCCACTATGGCGCCGTGGCCGTGCGCGATCCCGACGGCGTGTTGCTTTCGTTCGTCCACGAGGGAATCGACGCTGACGCGGCGCTGCGAATCGGGCCGCTCCCGGTTGGCAAGGGGGTCCTCAGTCTGTCGCTCCTCGACTTGCCGGCTTTGCGGCTGGATGATCTGGCCGCGCACCCGGCTGCGGTCGGGTTCCCCCCCCATCATCCTCCGATGCGAGCTTTTCTTGGTGTGCCGATCACCATCCGGGGGACGGTATTCGGCAACCTCTATCTGACCCACGACGAGCCCGGTCGGCTCTTCTCCGAATCCGATGAGGTCGCCGCCCGCGCGTTGGCGTTGGCGGCTGCGGTCGCCATCGATAATGCGCAACTATTCGAGCGCGAGCGCACGTCGGTGAAATGGATGGACGCTAGCCGGGAAATCACAACCGCCCTGTTGTCCAGTGACGAGCCAAGCAGGCATCCGTTGCAGCTGATCGCTGAGCGCACATGCGCCCTAACCGACGCCGAGCAGGCGATTGTGCTCGTTCCGGACGACGACGACCTACCTAGTGACGAAGTTGACACGCTGCTGGTAGCCGCGGCGGTGGGGCTGCATGCCGCCGAGGTTATCGGCCAACGGATTCCGGTGGACGCGTCCACCAACGGCGTTGTTTTCCGCTCCGGTAAGCCACTGATCACCGATACGTTTAGTTACCCGATCCACGCATTCACCGATGTTGGGCAGCGGAGCGCGATTTTGATGCCATTGCTGGCCCGCGACGAAGTCGCCGGAGTCATCGCCGTCGCCCGCAGCGCAGAGCTGCCGCCGTTTGACGACAGTTACCTGGACTTGGTGAGCGATTTCGCCACCCATGCTGCGATAGCGCTCATGCTCGCGTCGGGCCGCGATCACGCGCGCCAGCTGACCATTGTGGCCGAGCGCGAGCGCATCGCGCACGACTTGCATGACCACGTGATCCAAAGGCTCTTCGCTGCAGGCATGCATCTGCAGGGCACGGTCGCCCGGGTACGCTCGCCCGAGGTTACTGACCGGCTCAACCGCACGCTTGACGATCTGCAAACAATAATCGAAGAAATCCGCACCACCATCTTCCAGCTGCAATCTCCATTGGAGCCGGGTGGCGGCTTTCGGCATCGGATTCAACGAATGGTTGCCGACCTAACCGAGGGCCGTGACATTGTCACAACCGTCCGCATGCATGGACCTACGACCGCCATTGGCGGCGAACTCGCCGAACATGCCGAGGCGGTCACCGCGGAAGCTGTCAGCAACGCTGTTCGCCACTCCGGCGGCACGCGAGTGACTGTCGAGGTGAGGGTCGCGGACATGTTGACTCTCGACATCATTGACAACGGTTGCGGAATACCCGTCGACAACCCGCGGCGCAGCGGCCTAGCCAATATGTCGTATCGCGCTCAACAAGTTGGTGGGCGCTGCGAGATCAGCAATCCGCCTGAGGGCGGTACTCGAGTTCATTGGACCGCTCCACTGACCGATTACTAATAGCTGAAGAAACATAAATTCCGAGGGTCGACCGTTTGGGACCAATGGCGCGCGTGTGGGGTCTAACGACCCCTGTGAAGCGGTGCGGACCGGCCATAACGTCGGGTGCGGTCAAATGCGACGACAGGGATGGCCCGCCGCGATATGCCCTCCGGGGCCCTGTGTGGCTGGGTCGATCGGGACGGCTACGAGGAGAAACGATGAGTAGTCAAGCCTTGGAACTCACCGCTACATGTCAATTGCGAGACGGCCGGATCGTTTTTCTGCGCTGCCTCGGCGCCGACGATGCCGGCGCCGTTGTGGCACTTTATCAACGCCTCACGGATCGCGATCGCTACTACTGCTTCTTCACGCTGAATGCCGTTCATCTCGACCAGCTCGTTGACAAGATGATCGAATGTGGGAATCGGCCGTGCGCTTTTGGCGCATTCGATGGAGAGCGACTCATTGGTGTAGCGAACTACACGGTCTCCGATGACCCAAGCACCGCCGAGATCGCGATAGTTGTTGCGCACCAATACCATTCGCTTAGCGTAGGAACAGCCTTACTCAAGCGTTTAGCCCAGATCGGTCGAGCCCGTGGAATTCGACACTTCGAGGCCGATGTCCTGGCCGACAATGACCCCATGCTCGTGATCTTGTTTGATTTCGGCTGGCCGAGCAAGCGCCTGAATCACGGATCGGTTCTACATCTAAACATCGAGCCGCCCGATTCCAGTAGCATGGCTTCAACGGCCTCCAAGCCGAGCGTCTCGCCGGCTGGCACGAACAGTACCCGGATGTGCATGTCGAGCGACTCGTCTTCTGCGATAAGCCGTCCCGGTGGCTGGTTCAGGAATCCGAACGTGCCCAACTTGTCGTAGTCGGTAGCCGTGGCCGCGGGGGGTTCGCCGGTATGCTTCTTGGATCGGTCAGCTCTGCCGTCGCTCAATCGGCCACAGTTGCGGTGATCGTGGTTCGCGGCAGCTAACGACGCAGGGCTACAACCACTGCACGGCAGGGTCTTTGGTCCCATGTTTTGAGGCCATTTGCTAGGAGCTTGCCCAGTCACGCATCGACTATCCTCCTTCGCTATGACCTATGTGATCGGCAAGGCCTGTCTTGATGTGATGGATAAATCGTGCGTTGAGGACTGCCCAGTCGACTGCATCTATGAGGGCGCCCGGTCGATGTACATCAATCCCGAAGAGTGCGTCGACTGCGGCGCGTGCAAGTCCAGTTGTCGCGTTGAGGCGATTTACTGGGAGGGTGATCTACCCGATGACCAGAAGCAGTACCTCGATGACAACGCTGCATTTTTCAGCCAGGTGCTGCCAGGCCGAGTTGGCCCCTTGGGTTGTCAGGGTGGCGCCGCCAATGTAGGTCCAATCGGCGTTGACACACGATTGATAACCGGGCTGCCCCCACTCGGTGGGTGATGCTCTAAGCCACCCGCCGCGCCGGCGCCGGGCCGGTTCAACCTGATGACTTACCCGTCGACGGCGCTGCGCCGCATTCTGTCCGGGTCAGCTCGCGCTGCTACTCGTCATCGCGGACTACGAGCACCGAGCACCCTTCGTGTCCGAAGTGGGGAGTAATTGGACCGACCATTCGGGCGATGTTGTCGGCGTCCGAACTCCCCACCACCGCGAGTTGAACAGATTCCGTTGTCCCGCTAAGAAAGTGAGCGGCTCCGTGTCTGGCCGCAGCTGGACGGACATGCACCTCGGGATACTGTGCTACCCAGCGGCCGAGCCGATCATCTAGCTGGCGGCAGGGAATCTTACCGAGACCCCATCGCCAGACCCCCAGCGCCAAAATCGGTGCACCGCGGAGTCGCGCTTCCTTGAAGCCATATTCGAGCACCGCGTCATTGTCGCGTGATTCGTCAACGACGACTGCGATCGATCCAGAAGGAAGCCCCTTGGCTTCGCGATTGCTGCGGATCACCGCGACTGGGCAACGGGCATTCTGCGCGACACCCTCCGCGGTCGAGCCGAGAACCTTGCGGGCGATGTGCCCGGTCCCAACGGACCCGATGCAAACCAATGCCGCGTGCTGTGATTCGTCAATCAAAACGCTTGCAGGCGATCCATCCACTAGATCGGATTCAATCTTGACCTGCTCGCCGATGGCATGGAGGGCAGCCGACGCGGAGCGCAGCACCGTTTCGCCGTACTCGATATCCAGACTCTTTTCGCCCGCGGGTTCGCCGGGCTGTCGTTGGGGCATCGCGTGGATGAGACGAAGCGGAATGTCGCGGCTGACGGCCTCAGCGACCGCCCACTTGGCCGCATTCACTGCTGCGTCTGAGCCGTCTATACCCACGACGACCCAATTTCGCGCTTGGTTCATCTCGTCCTCCGGGTTGAACGGCAAGGGCGCCGGAACAGCTTGGGCCCGTTATCGAGCGACTCTATGAGACGTCAAGGACATTCCGGCAGGGCCGTATGGCTCCTGCGTTACGGCAAATGGTCCCCAGCCTGGGCTGCGCGGCGTGAACACCATTCGATCAACTCCAGCCGAGCCAGCAAGGTCTCAGTGCCATGAGGTGTGTGACCAAAGGCTCCTGACCGCCGCAGCCGGGTTAACTAGCCTCTTCGGTAGCGGGACAACATGGGAGAACAACATGTTTGCACCTATAAAGCGCTACGGCATCGTGGTCGGAGCCGACGGGTCGGCCGCGTCGGATTTCGCCGTCTGCTGGGCTGCGCACGACGCGTCGATCCGCCATGTTCCGTTGACCGTCGTCCACATGGTGAACTCGCTGACCATGTGGCCGCAGGTGCCGATGTCAGCCGAAGCTGTCGCGTGGCAGGAGGACGACGGCCGCCGAATCCTTGAAGAGGCGGTCAAGATCGCCGAAGACGCCACGAAAACCTGCCGCAGGATCGAAATCTCCAGCGTAATCAGGCATTCACCCCCGGTACCGACGCTGGCCGAGCTGTCCGAGGAAGCCGAATTGGTCGTCGTCGGCTGTTACGGGCGCGGGGCCGTCGGCCGGGTGTTGCTGGGTTCGGTTAGTTCCGGCGTGGTGCGACGGGCCAGCTGCCCGGTCGCGGTCATCAGGGACGAAGATCCGTTGATGCCTGAGCCGCTCGACGCTCCCGTGCTCGTAGGGATCGATTGCTCGCCGGCCTCGGAGCTGGCGACGGCCATTGCGTTTGACGAAGCGTCGCGTCGCGGAGTCGGGCTGACGGCATTGCACGCGTGGAGTGACGTTGCGATGTACGAGCGCCCCTGGCCCGATTGGAAGTCGGAAGGGGAGCGGAGTCTGGCCGAGTATCTGGCGGGCTGGCAAGAACGCTATCCCGATGTGCAGGTGCAGCGAGTGGTCGTTTTGGATCACCCGGGTCAAGCGCTGCTCGAAGAGTCAGAATCAGCCCAGCTGGTTGTGGTGGGCAGCCACGGTCGGGGCGGCGTGATTGGCATGCTGCTGGGTTCGGTCAGCAATGCGGTCATGCACGCGGTCCGGGCGCCGGTAATCGTGGCGCGGCCGGCCTGAGAGCGGCGAAACCGCCATAGGAGCGTTTTGTCCATGTGGAGTAGGACTTCTGGATTGGAGTGATCGATGATCAGTTACAACACGACAGTTTTGACCGTTGTGGTGGTTGTGGTGATGCTGCTCTTGCTTGCCGCCTCGATTCGGGTGGTGCAGCAATATCAGCGCGGTGTGCATTTTCGCCTAGGCAGGGTTATCGCGGTTCGTGAACCCGGGCTCCGATTAATCATCCCGGTGATCGATCGACTGTGGCGAGTCTCGATGCGGATCGTGACGATGCCGATCCAGTCGCAGGGCATCATCACCCGCGACAACGTCAGTGTCGATATCGCTGCGGTCGCTTACTTCCGCGTCGTCGATGCCCGCAAATCGGTTGTCGTCATTGAAAATGTGGGTACCGCAATAGATCAGATCGCACAGACGACGTTGCGTAACGTAGTTGGGCAACATTCTCTCGATGAGGTGCTCGCTCAAACCGAGAAGATCAACGCAAGCATCCGTCAGATCCTCGACACCACCACCGTGGAGTGGGGCGTGGAGGTGACCCTCGTCGAACTGAAGGACATCCAGCTTCCGGACAGCATGAAACGCGCCATGGCGCGCGAGGCCGAAGCCGAGCGGGAGAAACGAGCGAAAATCATTGCCGCCGAGGGTGAAGCTCGCGCTGCCGCCGCACTCGGTGACGCTTCCGACACCATGATGCAGCACCCGTTGGCATTGCAGCTGCGCAATCTGCAGACGCTGGCGGAACTGGGGGTGGAGAAAAACACCACCGTCGTGTTCCCCGCGCCGATGATGAGCGCGATCGGCGAGCTCACCGGCTTGCTGAGCCGCGAGCGGACCGCCGCCAGTTCGAGCCAGCCCAACGGGCTATCCGACGAGCGACTCAGCCGCGCCGCGAAGTTGTGCTGAACACTGTAACTCTGCATCTGTGGCCTATCGGAGGCCGGATGGCCACACAGCGAGGGACCAATTCCCCCTTACCCTGCGGCGTGTCCAACCGCTAGCGTCATCGACATCGCGTCATTGAATTGACCGATCTAACCAAAGGCGGGAACGAAATGACAAGTAATGCAATGAATCTAGGCGTGATGGTAGGGGTCGACGGGTCATCATCGTCCAGGAAGGCTGTTCAGTGGGCTGCGCAAGAGGCGGCGATGCGCAATGTACCGCTTACCGTGGTCCACGTAGTCACCACGCCGTCCTGGGGTCCAGCACCGTGGCTCTTGTCCAATGCGCCTCTTCCGATTGCCGCGGAGGAAGATCCTGCACTGGAAGAATCCGGTCGGAAGATCATTGCGGATGCGATCGAGATCGCCGAAGGCAGTACTCGCCGAACGGGCCGTCTTGAAATCAAGAGTGAGCTGTTCTTTTCGGTGCCCGTGCCTACGCTTGTCGACCTGTCTAAAGAGGCGCTGTTGACAGTTGTGGGGCGCCGGGGTCGGCACCGCCTGCGTGGAGTCTCGCTCGGCTCGGTCAGCACGGGGTTGATCCACCATGCACATTGCCCGGTCGCGGTGATCGGCGGCACTGCGCAGACCGGGTCGAAGAAGTCCAGGAGACCAGTAGTCGTCGGTGTCGACGGTTCACCCGCATCGGAATTGGCGACCGCGATCGCGTTCGACGAGGCATCATGGCGGGGGGTGGACTTGGTCGCCATGCACGCCTGGAGAGACCCAGATTTATCACATGGGTTGAGCCTGGAATGGTCTGCGCAGCAATCGATCGCATGCAGAAACCTGTCTGAGCGGTTGGCTGGCTGGAGGGAACGCTATCCGGACGTCACCGTCCATCCCCGCGTCGTGTGGGACGACCCGGCCGGTCATCTCCTTGACGAGGCCAAGTCGGCCCAACTGATCGTCGTTGGGAGTCACGGGCGCGGTGGATTCGCGGGGATGGTGCTGGGATCAGTCAGTACGGCTGTCGCACATGCTGCCCGCATCCCCGTGATTGTGGCCCGACAGCACTAAGCGCGTCCGATCCCGTGACCACGCGGACACCGGCGGCCGTAACGACGAGTCGGTACTCGCCCTTGACACGCTCGCGAACACCCTGGGCATGTCGGTGACCAACCTCCTCCCCGTCGCTGAAGCACTGGATATCCTCGAGTTCGGCGAGATCAAGGACGACGCCGTGAGCCTCACTGCGGCCGGCCGCGTCTTCGCCCAAAGCCCGCGCGATGTCCGCCGGGCGCTGTTCGCCGAGCACCTCCTGAGGTTCGTCCCGCTGGCCGCCCACGTCCAACGCGTACTGAACGAACGCCCCGAACATCGCGCGCCGAAGGACAGATTTATCGAGGAACTCGAAGACCACCTCGATCCCAGAGACGCCGACAGTACGCTGGACACCCTGATCGGGTGGGGAACCTACGCCCAGATGCTGACCTATGACCACAGGTCGCAAACCGTCAGCGAGCATCGGTCGCAGGAAAGTAGCTCCCGCTGAGACGTTTTCGCGTCCGCACCGTGCAACGCTGGGCGGTCAGCCGAACCGGCCGGAGATGTAGTCCTCAGTGGCCTTCTGGTCGGGCTTGGAGAAAATCTTCTTGGTGTCGTTGATTTCGACCAACCGTCCGGGTTTGCCGGTGGCCTCCAGGTTGAAGAACGCGGTCTGATCGCTGACGCGGGCGGCCTGCTGCATGTTGTGGGTGACGATGACGATCGTGTAGTCCCGCTTGAGCTGAGCTATCAGTTCCTCGATCGCCAGCGTCGAGATGGGGTCAAGCGCGGAACACGGTTCGTCCATCAGCAATACACTGGGCGAGACGGCGATCGCCCGTGCGATGCACAGCCGCTGTTGCTGGCCGCCCGATAGGCCGCCGCCAGGTGCTTCCAGCCGATCTTTGACTTCGTTCCACAGGCTTGCCCCGCGCAATGATTGTTCGGCGAGCTCGTCGAGGCCCTTCTTGTTGTGCACCCCTTGCAGTTTCAATCCGGCGACCACATTGTCGCGAATCGACATGGTGGGAAAGGGGTTTGGTCGCTGGAACACCATCCCGACGATGCGGCGCACAGCAACCGGGGCGACCCGGGGGCCGTAGATGTCCCAGCCGTCGAGCAACACCGACCCTTCTACCCGGGCCCCGGGGATGGTTTCGTGCAGACGGTTCAGGGCCCGCAACACGGTGGACTTGCCGCACCCGGATGGCCCTATCAACGCGGTGACACTTCGCGGATTGACCGTCATGTCGACGTCGGCCACCGCCTTAAACGAGCCGTAGTAAATGTTGAGATCTCGGGTCTCCACCCGTTTTGCGCCTCTGCGCTGGACGGGATCGCGCACCGGCTCCTTCGCTGCGGGCGCCGGCGGGACTGCGCGTTCGGGACTCCCGATCGCGGCGCCGTCTGTTGTGGTGTTGATGTCTGGTACCACGCGGTCCTCCTGTTGATGTCGTTCGCGTTCTGACCCGGCCGGCGGACCTGCGTTATTGTGATGGATTGGCCGATACGGCACAGCCCGGCCGCGGGTAATGGCAACAGCGGACTAGCGGCCTCCACGGCCAAGCCGTGTGCGCGCCATTGAACACTGTAGCCAGGGTCCTCTCATGCTCTGGGTTCGGTCAAATGCTTGCCACCAACGCCGTTCCGGCCGGCGATCCAGCGGGCCGCCAAAGTGAACAGCAGGACTATCGCCACCAAAGTGAGTGCTCCGGCCCAGGCCCGGGCTTGGGCGGCTTTGTAACCGGTTATAGCGTTGCTGAAGATCTGCAAGGACAGTGTCGACATGCGCTTGGTTGGGTTGAATTCGATGAACAAGTCGTTGCCGAGCGCCGTCAGCAACAGCGGCGCTGTTTCGCCCATGGCGCGCGCGAAAGCGAGCATGACACCGGTGATGATTCCTGAGCTGGCGGTCGGAAGTACGATCGTCAAAATGGTGCCCGCCTTGGTGGCGCCCAACGCGAGCGAGGCTTCCCGCAGTTCGCGTGGCACGAGTCGCAGCATCTCCTCGGTCGAGCGGATCACCAGCGGCAGCATGACCAGTCCGAGGGCGATTCCTCCGGCGATGCCGGAGAACCCGAAGAACACCACCCACATCGCGTAGACCAGTGCGCCGGTGACGATCGTTGGCACGCCGACCAGGATGTCGGTGAGAAAGCGCGTCACCCGGGCGAGTTGGCCTCCGTATTCGACCAGGTAGATCGCGGCCGCGATACCAACTGGCATCGACAGCAGCGTCGCGATGCCGGTGGTGATGAGGCTTCCGATGATGCCGTTGAGGAACCCGCCGCCCGGCTGACTGGGATTGCCGGGCGGGGTCTGGGTGAGGAACTCCGGGCCCAGGTACTTCAGTCCCTGTCCTGCGACGTAGAAGAGCACCCAGGCCAGCACGCCGACGGTGGCGCTCATGACCAGCAGCAGCACGGCGTGCATGAGCACGTTGGTGATCTGGCGGCGGCGCTCCCCGGGGAACGCCTCGAGCTCGGACAGCTCTTTGAGTGGTTCTTCGTTGATCGTCGTGCTCACGCGATGTGCTCCGAAACCCGGCCGACTATGCGCTTGCCGGTCATGTTGACGAGCAAGGACAACAACAACAGCCCGAAGGCGACCACGAACAGTGAATCCAGATGGAAGGGCTGGTTGGCTTCGGTGAACTCATTGGCGATGACGCTCGGCATGGTGGATCCGGAGCGCATTATCCCGTGCGGGATGGTCAGCACGTTGTTGCCGATCAGCATGGTCACCGCGATCGTTTCGCCGAACGCGCGGCCCAGACCCAGGATCGCAGCGCCGATGATTCCCGAACGCGAGCGCGGCAGCACCGCGATGCGCAGCATCTCCCATTTGGTCGCGCCGACCGCCAGCGCGGCTTCCTTCTCGGCGGCCGGTGCGGTGTCGAAGACTTCACGACAAATGGCGGTGACGATCGGCAACACCATGATCGCAAGCACCACGCCGGCCGCGAATATGGAATATCCGAAGAACGGGCCCTGAAACAACCAGCCGATCGCCGGGATGCCCGACATCGACGTCAATCCGCGACCTATCGGTCCCAGCGCGGGGATCAGTGCGAAGACTCCCCAAAAGCCGTAGACCACGCTGGGGATCGCCGCCAGCAGGTCGACCAACGAAGACAACGGTCGGCGGAGCACCGCTGGCGACAGATTAGTGATGTAGAGGGCCACGGCGATCGCGACCGGCACCGCGATCACCATCGCGACCAGCGAGGTCACCACCGTACCGTAGATGAATTGAATGATTCCGTAAGGATTGGGCGTGGATGAGGTGGCCACTGCCTCCGATGGCGCCCAGCGAGCGTGAAAAAAACTCAACGGCCCGTAGTGCGAGAGCGCCGGCCACGCCCTTATCAGCAGGAACACTGCCGTGGCCACCAAGACCGCGATCACGGTCAGCGCGGCGGCGGCCATCACCCGTAGGAACAACCCATCGGTGAACCGGCCGTCCGACGATCCCTCCGATGTGTCAGGCGGGGATAGCAGCTCCGCGGTCAAAATTTCCCCTTTGAGGCATCCCGGATCATTTTGCGACCGGGCCGCCGTTCAGGGTGATCTTTTGCACCTGGCCCATTGCCAAACCCTGCAAATCCTTGCTCAGCGGGGCGTAACTGACGCTGGCAGCATCGTCCTGGCCGTTGGATAGGGTCCAGGAGAAGAAGTTGACCAGCGCCTTTGCCTTCGCCGCGTCGGTCTGGTTCTGATACACCAGCGCGTAGACAGTCCCGGTGATCGGGTAGGCGTTCGGATCGGACCCGTCGGTCAGGCTTACCCGCAAGTCGGCGGGGTACGAGATGCCTTGGGTGCCCGCGGTGATGGTGGCGACGCAGGGCTGAATGAAGTTGCCCGCCTTGTTTTTCACCACGCCGTAGTTGAGGTTCTGCGCCAGGGCGTACGCCAATTCGACGTAGCCGATGCTTCCGTCGGTCTGGTTGATCACGCCTGAAACGCCCTCATTGCCCTTCCCGCCGATGCCCACTGGCCACGCGATGTCCTTGCCGAAGCTCCTGTCGGGGCCGCCAAGGGCTTGGACCCAGGTCGGGCTTTCCTTGGTCAGAAAGTCCGTCCAAACCGCGGTTGTGCCGGAGCCGTCCGAGCGGTGGGCCACCGCGATCGGCTGGTCGGGCAGGGTCGCGCCCGGGTTCAGCGCGACCAGCGCCGAGTCGTTCCATTTTGTGATCTTGCCGGCGAAGATCTTGCCCAGCGTGTCACCGTCGAACTTCAGGCCGGTTTTGACGCCCTTTACGTTGTAGGTGGGTACGACTGCACCCAGTGTCAACGGGATGTGCAGGATCGGGCCGAGTTTCGTGGCGGCCAGCTCGCTGTCCTTCATCGGGGTATCCGACGCGCCGAAGTCGACGGTGCCGGCGACAATTTGCTGCACACCGCCGCCGGAACCGATTGGCTGGTAGGCGACCTGCACGCCATCGGATTGGGAGTAGTTCTTGGTCCACACCGACATGACCGGCGCCACGAATGTCGATCCGGCCCCGGACAAACTGGTGGCACCGCCGTCGATCTTTGGGATCGTCCTGGGGTAGCCGGGCTTGGCGGCCGTCTGCTGGCCGCAAATCTGGCCCGCCAGGGGCTGCTGGGTGCCGCTCGCGGCCCCACCGCCACTGGTGCTTCCGCACCCGGTGAGACTTGCGGCAACAATGGCGACGACGGCGGTGATCGTTAATTTTGGGAACATCAACCCCTCCTGACCCCATGGTGCCCATGCATCCTCATGTTCATCGAAGACCCCCGAGATGAACAGGCATCGCTTCGAACCTGACGGGCGGATGAACGCCTCGGCGCACTGCCGTCACTGATCGACGCCGCAGCGCTGTATCCGACACGCAAACAAGGTCTCAGGGCCATCTGGGTGGGGACTAAAGCCTCATGACCGGTACTCGCCAGGCTAATAGCGTTTTCGGTGACCGACCAACAAGGGGAGAACAAAATGTCTGCCACCGTCAAGCGTTATGGCGTCGTCGTCGGAGTGGATGGATCGCCCGCGTCGAATTTCGCCGTCTGCTGGGCCGCGCGTGATGCGGCGATGCGACATGTCCCACTGACCTTGGTGCACATGTTCAGCACATATGTGCCGACGTTGCCGCAGATACCAATGCCGAGCGGAGTCGGGGTATGGCAGGCAGACGACGGCCGGAGGGTTCTCGAGGAGGCGGTAAAGATCGCCCAAGACGCTACGAAAACTCAGGGCAACATTCATGTGACGAGCGAGCTGAAGCCTTCGGCGCCCGTTCCGACGCTGGTAGAAATGTCAAAAGAGGCGGAAATCGTCGTCGTAGGAAACAATGGGCGCGGAGCCTTGGCCCGGGTGCTGCTTGGTTCGGTCAGTTCCGGTGTGGTGAGACGGGCGACCTGCCCTGTGGCGGTTATCCGCGACGAGGACCCGCTGATGCCCGACCCGCTGCATGCTCCCGTCCTAGTGGGAATAGACGGATCACCGGCCTCGGAGCTGGCAACGGAAATAGCTTTTGACGAAGCGTCTCGGCGCGGTGTCGAGCTGAAGGCCTTGCACACATGGAGTGATGAGGTAGTCGAATTGCCTGGGCTGGATTGGTCGACGGCAAAGGCTGACGCCGAGCGTAACTTGGCCGAAAGTCTAGCGGGCTGGCAAGAACGCTACCCCGATGTGACGGTGCAGCGCATTGTTGTTCGTGATCGACCGGCTCGACAGCTGATCGAACAGTCGGAGTCGGCCCAGCTTGTTGTTGTGGGCAGCCACGGCCGAGGTGGCGTCACTGGCGCGCTGCTGGGTTCGGTTAGTAATGCGGTCGTTCATGCGGTTCGCATGCCGGTGATCGTGGCTCGGCCGTCGTAGAGGCAGCGGACGAAATCTCCGTACCGAACTTTAGAGTCACCGGGGTAGCGGGTATGGCCAACAGGCTCGCCCAGTCAGCCAAGACAACGGCGGCCCCCTACATCGAAGTGCATGAAACCCATACGGGTGTGGTCATGCTCGCCGGTGACCGGGCGTTCAAGGCGAAGAAGCCGGTGTTGACCGACTTTCTAGATTTTCGCACACCAGAGCAGCGCGAACGTGCGTGTCTGCGCGAAGTCGAGCTAAACCGCCGACTGTCTCCAGAGAGTTACCTCGGGGTTGCGCATCTCACCGACCCCAGCGGAGGTCCTGCGGAACCGATCGTGGTCATGCGGCGGTACCGTGAAGACGATCGGTTGGCGTCCATAGTCACAGGCGACTGGCCTGAACAGTCGGTTCTGGGCGTACTGGACCGGATCGCAGGCGTGCTGGCTCGCTTTCATGAAAACGCCGAGCGGAGTTGGGTAATCAGTGCCCAGGGTAAGCCCGATGCGATCGAAGGACGCTGGCACGAAAACTTGTCGGAGCTGAAGCGGTATGCGGTAAAGGCGAGTTCGGGGCTCTCGGGCCCCTCTCTATCGCGGATACAGCGTCTTGTGACCGAATTCATTTTGGGGCGAGTGGCGTTGCTTGCGAGCCGGATTGAAGATGGATGTGTCCTCGACGGCCACGGCGATCTGCTCGCTGACGATATTTTCTGTCCGGACGGCCAACTCGCCGTGCTCGACTGCCTGGAGTTCGACGATGAGCTTCGCTTCGTCGACCGCATCGATGACGCTTCCTTCCTCGCGATGGACCTAGAGTTCCTGGGTCGCAGAGATTTTGCAGAATATTTCCTCAATCGGTATATCGCATATTCGGCGGATACGGCACCGCAGTCTCTGCGGGACTTCTATATCGCGTACCGTGCGGTCGTAAGAGCCAAAGTCGATTGCGTCCGATTGTCGCAGGGAAGATCGGCGGCTAAAGCGGGGGCCGCCACGCATTTGGACATTGCGCTCCGCCACCTGGAGAACGGCGCCGTTCGGCTGGCGCTGATCGGCGGTAACCCGGGCACCGGAAAGTCCACGCTCGCGCATGCACTCGCTGAGGATGTTGGGGCGCAGGTCATCTCGACGGACGATGTACGCCTCGAATTGCGAGAATCGGATGGGATAACCGGAAGCCCAGGTGTCTTGGACGCGGGGCTTTACACACCGGACAACGTCGCGACCGTTTACGAAGCAGCCCTGCGCCGAGCGCAAAAGCTTTTGGGCAGCGGGCAATCGGTGATCCTCGACGCCACTTGGCGTGATCCGAAGATGCGCGCAGAAGCAAGCATTCTTGCCGCGAAAACGCATTCAGCGCTGGTTGAGCTCATGTGCGTAGCCAAGGTTGATGTAGCGGCAAACAGAATAAGAGCGCGGCGGCCGGGAAATTCAGACGTGACCCCCGAGATCGCGGAGGAGATGTCCGCTCAAAACAACCGCTGGGAAACCGCTTACCGGGTGGACACCTCCTGCGGGCTCGAATACTCGCTGCTGCGCGCTCACAATTTCTGGTTCGAGGCTACGCACAAGTAGGCAATGCCGGTGCTGCTGCTTCACATCGACCGTCGGCCTCGTCGGCGTCACGCAGATGCAACATGAATCTGGTCGAAGGTTGGGGTTGTCGCACCACGCTTTTGATGCAGTGTCAGTCCCGTTTGTCGCAGGGGCGAAAGCCACCATTGTGGGATCAGGGACCAAGGACTCTGCCGCGGCACGGGCAACTAATGGACTGTCAGTGGTGAATGAGCACGCGACGGGAGAACCCGATGATGTCAACGACAAAAGTGGCGACAGATGTGTTGAGGCGCGCGGTGGCCTTAGCATGCCGGGCCCCTTCGTACCACAACAGTCAGCCTTGGCGCTGGGTCGCCGACCGCGACGGGCTGCATCTCTTTCTGGATTCAAGTCGGCTAGTGCAGACGGACCCCGAGGAGCGCCAAGCACTCATCAGCTGTGGAGCGGTCCTCGATCACTTGCGTGTCGCGATGGCGGCTTCCGGTTGGAGAGCGCAGATCGATCCCTTTCCCGACGCCGAGAACAGCGAGTACCTCGCCTCGATCGGCTTTATCGAAATGCCCGTAGTGACCGCCGAAAGTCAACGCCGCGCCGAGGCTATCGTCAGGCGCCGCACCGATCGGCTGGCCTTCGGACCGGTCACGGACTGGGCCGGCTTCGAAGCCGCGCTGCGGAGTCGGCTCGACGACACCCTGGCGCTAGTGGATGTGGTCAGCGACGCCGACCGCCACCGACTTGTGCAAGCCACCGATTTAACCAACGCGTTGCGGTTCTACGACACCGAATACTTCAGAGCACTGCTGCGGTGGACGGCCCCGTTCGAGGCGAGCGAGGGCATTCCGTATGACTCGCTGGTATCGGCCGCGGAGGGGGACCGTGTCGACGTGGGGCGTACGTTCCCGGTGACCCATCACCCGGAGCGACGTGAAGAGGTGCCGCACGATTTCTCCACGATCCTGGTCATCTCTGCGCACGCCGACACCCGGCGGGACAAACTCGGCTGCGGAGAAACGCTATCGACGGTGTTGCTCGAAGCCACCGCGGCCGGACTGGCCACCTGCACGCTGACTCACTTAACGGAGTTGTCGACCAGCCGGCATCTCGTCGAAGACGTGACTGGACGGCCACTGCCCCAGGTGCTGGTCCGCGTCGGCTGCGCGCCTGAAGGAGAACATTTATCGCCGCCAACCCCGCGCCGCCCGCCAGCCGATGTGTTGACAGTCCAGCTATAGTTCGAACCTGGTGGCATGGACAACGTTGCAGGGCAGATGAACTCGCGCACCATCGATAAGGGGGAGGATGGTGGCCATCCGTTCGGCGCTGAGGCGCATTTGTTCGGCCTGCCCGGCTGGCATCCGCAGCAGAACCGCGTCCGGGAGCTTCCCGAAGCTGCCCGAGAAACCCGCGGCGTTGCCGACAAATGTTGTAGGCCCGAGGAAGTCGATGCGCCAGCCGGCCTTTGCCAGAGTGCCTTGGATGTCGGCCTCCGTCACAGCCTCCATTGGCGCGGTGACGCCGTTGATGTTGGCGTCCGAGAAGCAGTAGATGAACCAACGTGCTCCAGGCGTAGTCGCGCGGTGCACCGCGGCTGCATAGGCGCGTCTGTCGTGGTCGCTAAGGCAATGGTAGAGCGCGCTGTCTACGACCGTGTCGAAACGCCCGTCAAAACCGGTCAGTTCTGTGGCGTCGGCGACATCGAAACGTACTTCAGCGCTGGCATCAGCGGCACGGGTACGCGCCTGCTCGATCGCTGTCGGCGAGCTGTCGCAGCCCGTCACCTGGTAGCCACGACTAGCCAAATAGATTGCGTTGTCGCCAAGGCCGCAACCAGCGTCAAGCACCTGTCCGCTGATCGCGCCGAGCGCTTCGAGTTCCATGAGGCGAGGCTGGGCATGCCGGATGTCCCACGGGATGGCGTCCGGGGCGGGTGCGCCAGGGAATGCGGATTCTCCGCGGTAGAGGCGGTCGTAGGATTCGCGGTCGTGGCTGACGGTTTCCGATTCGGGACGGCTCACACTATTACGGTACGGCCCGCTACCAAACGCCCCCGTTACGCCCAAAGGCATTGCGTCACCAAGGAAAGGATAATTCGATGATCGAAGGACTGCCGGACATGCCGGAGGGAGTGCACGGCATTCGTGTGTCGGGCCGGCTGCGAGGTGACGAGCTGCGCAAGTTCAAGCCGGCCATCGAGGAGCTGCTGAATACCGGCGAGATCAGGATCGTGGAGGTCATAGCGTCCGACTATGAGGGCTTTGGGCCCGGAGGGTTCGTCGAAGACATGAAGATCGGCCTCGGTATTGTCTTGCCGCACCACTCGGCGTTCAGACGAATCGCGATAGTCTCCGACAAGGAATGGGTTGCTCATACCCTGCATGCGCTGGCCTGGATGATCCCCGGTGAGTTCGCCGTGTTCGGGCTTGACGAGCTCGAGCAGGCCAAGGAGTGGGCCGCCGAGTGAACCGCGACCTCTCGGCTCGGCCGTGAACTACGATGTCTCGCCCTACTCGGACTCTTGCTAAGAGTGCAGCGGATTGTTAGCGAATTCTGCGTTTTTGGCGAGACATTCAATTACGCAGCCGTCGCGGCCTGCTCCGCTTCGTTGCCAATGGATGCGCCGGTGGTGACCAAAGACCCTAGGGGCCAGTCCGGGGGTCTTTATGCTCGAAGTTAGACGCGATCGCACTGAGTCTCAGGATTTTTCTACAACAACGCGTTTGGAGGCAGAAGATGCACCGCAGCAATCCATCCTCTCGCGACGGGGCAGACTCAACGATGAGCATCTCAGTCAAGAAAACGGGTGGACGAACTGACGCTAAGGTCGAATTACACTGGGCTGGAGAGACTCTGGCTGGCCTTGGAGTTGCCTTTCGGCATCCAGCAGATTGCCTGACACAGGAAGTTGCTCAGAAGCTGGCGACTGCACGGGCCCTGTCGGATCTTGCTGAACGATTGCACGTTGCAGAGGTTCCGTCCAGTAATCACGTGGCGACGTTGCAGGCCGTAAAACCCCGAACGCACTACAGGAAGTTCGGATCTGCCGATGGGTAAAGGTCCGGCACCGATCGGTCTGTCGCGCTCCAACGCAGATCGCTGCCCCTTTGCGGCTGCGATACGGCTCAGGCAGAAGGATGCATGCCTGCTACACGCGCCGTGAACGGCAAGACATCAGTGCATCTGGATACTTTTCTGGGACTTTCAGCCTCCTGTTTGAGGCCTAACGCCATCCCCTAGCCATGCCGTTTGGCCGTCGTTTGCATGTGTCTCGTTAGCGAAACATCGAAGTCACGATTTGGTTTTCGAGCAGTCAAATTTGAGTTATTGAGCGAAGAAGGGGGAGCACATGGCCAGCCCTGGTTTTGCACAGCAGCGCGTCGGTCGAGATAACCACGATTCGGCAGAGTGCGTGAAAAGACCTTTGAGCTCGGCGTAGCACTTGGGAGCGTGGCGGCGACGCCGCTTCGACGAACTTTAAGGAAAGCTGATCAACCATGGCTCAACATCCATCGCCTGATTTCGTCGATTTGTCTGCGCTCCTGTCTTCAGTGTCGGACCAGGCTTTGCTTGCCGATCCCGGGCTGCAGCAGCTGATGGCCGAATATGTTTGCTATGAATTGTATTTGGCTGACTGGTATGCGCGGAGGCCGCCGAGAAGTCACGCCGAATTCAACGACTGGATCATCGAAGGCCGGGCATTGTTCGACGGCCTCGATGCCCTTAAAAAGGCCGCCTACGGCTACCTGCTACGAGACTGAGAGAACGGAAAGCCTTCGTGGTGTTGACAATTCGTCCGGCAGGTGCGGCTGATGTGTCGGAGTCTGGTCGCATCTGCTACGACGCCTTCTCCTCAATCGCTGCCCGGCACTGTTTTCCGCCCGATGTCGCGTCGATTGATGCCGCGACCGGCTTGGTTTCGGAATTGATCGCAAATCCCGGTTTCTACAGCGTGGTCGCCGAATGCAATGGGCGCATCGTGGGAAGCAGCTTTCTTGACGAGCGTTCGATGATCGCTGGGGTAGGCCACGTCACGGTCGCTCCGGACGCGCAGGACCGCCGGATCGGCAGGGAGTTGATGGATGCTGTGTTGCAACGTTGCGAGCAGCGGCGGGTACCGGGCGTGCGTCTGTTGCAGGCTGCTTATCACTATCGGTCGATGAGCCTGTACGCCAAACTCGGCTTCGACGTTCGCGAGCCGTTTGCTGCGATGCAGGGCGACACATTAGCGCTTCGGATCCCCGGATATGACGTTCGGATGGCCACAGCGGCCGACGTGGAGGCGTGCAACGCATTGTGTTTACGCGTGCACGGCCACGACCGCGACGGCGAGTTGCGCACCGTGCTCACCCACGGCGAGGTCAAGGTGGTCGAACGCGACGGTCGCATCACGGGCTACACGACCGGCATCAGCTTCTACGGGCATTCGGTAGCTGAAACCAATGATGATCTGCAGGCCTTGATCGGTGCGGCTGAGGCATTTGCCGGTCCTGGGTTTCTTGTGCCGATGCGCAACACTGAGCTGCTCCGCTGGTGCCTGGGGCGTGGACTGCGGGTGTTCGTGGTGGTGAATCTAATGACGATCGGCCTGTATTCAGAGCCGCGCGGCGCGTTTCTGGCATCGACATGGTATTGATGGCCGGCATGTCGAGCCGGCACACGGCCGAGGGCCGAAAGCCTGGCCGGCTCAGGCCGAACGGCCCTATGCGGGCGCACGATTCACTCGTAGCTTTGGCGCAGGTATTGAACAAAACGAAGGGCAACGCGAATGGGTGTCCGCACGACAGTCGCAATTGCCGGTGCCAGTGGTTATGCCGGTGGCGAGATTCTGCGTCTGCTGTTAGGCCATCCGGCTTACAGCGACGGGCGATTGATCATCGGTCCACTGACCGCCGCCGAGAGCGCGGGAACCACGCTGGCCGAACACCATCCACACCTACTGCCGCTGGGTGATCGGGTGTTGCAACCCACCGAAGCCGACGTGCTAGCCGGTAACGACGTGGTGTTCACGGCGTTACCGGCCGGTCATTCCGCTGGCCTGGCTGCACAGCTCGGAGAAGAGACACGAATAATTGACTGCGGCGGCGATTTTCGGCTGCGCGACGCCGCTGTGTGGGAGAGATTCTACGGCTGCGCGCACGCGGGCACCTGGCCCTATGGCCTGCCCGAATTACACGGTGCTCGCGACCGCCTGCGCGGCGTCAGTCGGATCGCGGTTCCCGGTTGCTATCCGACCGCCGCGCTGCTGGCGTTGGTGCCGGCTGTGGCTGAAGGCTTGGCGGAGCCTTCCGTGACCGTGGTGGCGGTCAGCGGTACCTCGGGCGCCGGACGCGGGGCCAAGACGGAGCTGCTCGGCTCGGAGGTCATCGGATCTGCGCGGGCTTACAACATCGGTGGGGCGCACCGCCACACTCCCGAAATAGCTCAGGGCCTGAGCACGGTGACGGATCGCGATGTGTCGGTGTCGTTTACTCCGGTGCTGATCCCCATGACCCGTGGCATCCTCGCCACCTGCACCGCACGCTGTATCGCACCGCTATCGCAGGTGCGCGCCGCCTACGAAAAGCATTACAGCGGTGAGCCGTTCGTGCACCTGCTGCCGGAAGGCCGGCTACCCCGGACTGGGGCTGTGATCGGCAGCAACGCCGCGCAGATAGCTGTCGCGGTTGACGAAGGAGCCGAAACGTTGGTGGTCATTTGCGCCATCGATAATCTCGTCAAAGGCGCCGGTGGAGCGGCGGTGCAGTCGATGAACCTCGCGCTGGGCTGGCCGGAAACAGACGGACTGTCTGTTGTGGGGGTAGCGCCATGACCGCGACTGTCGCCATCACCCGCGAAGACCGGGCCGAGCTGCTGGCTGAGGTGCTGCCGTGGCTCAAGCATCTTCACGGCAAGATCGTCGTTGTCAAATACGGCGGCCACGCGATGATCGATGACAACCTGCGGCGAGCGTTCGCCGCCGACATGGTGTTCCTGCGCAACTGCGGCATTCGACCGATCGTCGTGCACGGCGGGGGACCACAGATCAGCGCAATGCTCAAGAGGCTCGATATCCCCAGTGAATTCAAGGGTGGCTTCAGGGTCACCACTCCCGAGGTGCTCGACGTGGCACGGATGGTGCTGTTCGGCCACGTCGGTAGGGAACTGGTGAATCTGATCAACGCCCACGGACCGTACGCCGTCGGTATTACTGGCGAGGATGCACAATTGTTCACTGCGACGCGGCGTAGCGTCATGGTCGACGGGGTGCCTACCGACATCGGCTTGGTCGGCGATGTCCAGAGCGTCAACGCCGCGGCTGTGCTGGATCTCATTAACCAGCGCATCCCGGTGGTCTCGTCCATCGCCCCGGACGCAGAGGGTGTGGTGTACGACATCAACGCCGACACCGCCGCAGCTGCGTTGGCCCAAGCGCTGCAGGCCGAAAAGCTCCTTATTCTAACCGATGTCGAAGGGCTCTATACTGACTGGCCGGACCGGGATTCACTGGTCAGTGAGATCGATACGGTAGCGCTGGCCGAAACGCTGCCGTCGCTGCAATCCGGCATGGTCCCCAAAGTCGAGGCCTGCCTGCGTGCGGTCGAGGGCGGAGTACCCAGTGCACACATCATTGACGGGCGGGCCGAGCACTGCGTGCTGCTCGAGCTTCTTACCAACGACGGCGCCGGAACCAAGGTGTTGCCCGCATGACCGATGCCGACGCGCTGCTGCGGCGATGGGATTCGGTGATGATGACTAGCTATGCGACCCCACCGATTGCGTTCGTCTCTGGTGACGGCGCAGTGCTCACCGACGTCGACGGCAAGACTTACATCGACCTGCTTGGCGGAATCGCTGTCAACATCCTGGGTCACCGTCATCCCGCGGTAATCGAAGCCGCGACGCGCCAGCTGAACACTCTGGGCCACACCTCCAACCTGTACGCCCATGAGCCCGGTATCGCGCTGGCCGAAGCCCTCGTTGAGCTCTGGGGTGTTGACGGCGCGCGGGTCTTCTTTTGCAACTCCGGCACCGAGGCCAACGAGCTGGCGTTCAAACTATCTCGGCTTATCGGCCGCACGAAACTCGTTGCCACCCAGCGCGCTTTCCACGGCCGCACGATGGGAGCACTGGCGCTGACGGGCCAGCCTGAGAAGCAGGCGCCGTTCGCTCCGCTGCCGGGCGACGTGACGCACGTCCCATACGGCGATGTTGAGGCACTGGCGACCGTCGTGACCGACGAGACCGCGGCGGTGTTCCTTGAGCCGATCATGGGGGAGGCCGGTGTTGTCGTCCCGCCGGCGGGCTACCTGGTGGCCGCCAGGGAGATAACTGCCCGCCATGGCGCGTTGCTGGTGATCGATGAAGTGCAGACCGGAATGGGTCGCACAGGTGCGTTTTTCGCCCACCAGCATGATGGAATCATTCCCGACGTGGTGACTATGGCCAAGGGGCTGGGCGGCGGCCTGCCCATTGGGGCGTGCCTGGCGGTCGGGCCCGTCGCCGCGCTGCTGACACCCGGCTTGCACGGCAGCACGTTTGGCGGCAATCCAATCTGCGCTGCTGCGGCGCTGGCCGTGCTTCGCACGCTGGCTGACGACGGCCTGATCGAACGTGCCGATGCGTTGGGTAGGTCACTCAGCCAGGGCATCAAGTCGCTGAATCACCCCTTGGTGGGCGATGTTCGGGGCCGCGGCCTACTGCTCGGCGTTGTGCTGACCGCGCACGTTGCCAAGCGTGTGGAGACAGCCGCCCGCGAAGCCGGCTTTCTCGTCAACGCCGCCGCCTCGGATGTGGTTCGGCTGGCGCCGCCGCTCGTTATCGCTGAGGCTCAGATCGAACTTTTCGTGAAGAGCCTCGCAGATGTGCTCGACAAAGCCGAAATCTGACGGCGCCCTGTCGCGGAAAGGCCCGGTCGGCCTCACGCGTCGGCGATCAGTGACCCGATCAAGGCCAGCGCGCATACGCCCATGATCAGGACGATCGCCCAGCCCATGAGGTTGGCGAACCAGTTATTGACGTGCTGGCCCATGATTGCGCGGTTATTGCCGACCAACGTGATCATCGCCATCAATGGTGGCGCTAGCATTCCGTTGACCGCTGCGGCGTAGTAGAGCAACGTGGGCCAGCAAGCTGCGACACGCGTATTTCAGAAAGCGCGCGTAGGCGGGGTAGGGCACGAAAATCTGCAGTGCCAGCAAGATCCCGACAATCACCGCCAGCCAACACGTAAAGGCCAGGTGAATGATCAGCTGCCCGGTCGCCGCCATCGCGCCGAGGTCGGCGCCAACGTTGACGGTGTTTGCGATCAACAGCAACGATACTGCCACGTAGAGCACCGGGCGCGAATAATGCTCGCGCAGCACCGCCGCCAGGCCCCGGCCAGTGACCATGCCGATCCGCCCACAAATCTCTTGGATCGCATTCATAAACGGGTAGGTCCAGGCTGCGATCCAAAGCTGGGAGTAGCCGAACTGCGCGCCGGTCTGGCTATAAGTTTGGATGCCCGATGGGTCGTCGTCGGACGACCCGGTGACGAAGCCCGGCCCCAGAATGCGCCAAGCGGATGCAGCGCGGGCCCGTAGCGACACGCCTGCAAGCATGACATGGGCCGGACGTCGCGCTGCAGCACGCCGTGTTTCGGTGCACACCCAGCCCCATGGGGCCATCGGCTCTTTGCTTGGTGACTTTCGCCCGTATGGCTGAGGCATTTCCGCGATTAGCGTCCGTAGCGAAAGCAAAAATCAGAAACAGGGAGATCCGATATGACGCAGAACGCCAAGGCGAAAGCTGTGGTCGGCACTGAGCCAGAAGACCGCGGCGCAGTGGCAGAGTTGGCCGACGAAGTACGCGAATCGGCCAAAGCCGGACAGCATGCCGCGAGCGAGGCGTTGCGCAAGTTCCGTAGAACAGTCGATGAGGCGATTCCTGAGACTGTCCAACCGCTACGCAAGACGATCGTCGACGCCGCAATCGAATTCGCCGACAAACTTGTCACTGCACAGTATGAGTTGAATCGGAGCATTGTGCGCACCGCGGACCGGGTATTGAGCAAGTCTGCCGACACAAAGGAGTGAACGCTTAGGCAAAGTCGTGGTCCCAAGTCCAATTCGTGATCACGGGGTTGTCCTCGCCGTGCTCCCTTGTATAGCGGCGCGCGTCCAGCCGGGCATCGACCATCCGCTGTCGGAGGTCACTGGCACTTTCGCCCAGTCCGTCGACTCGGTCAATGACATCCATAACGAGGTGGAACCGATCGAGGTCGTTGAGCATCACCATGTCGAAAGGCGTTGTCGTGGTGCCGCGCTCCTTGAATCCCCGCACATGGATATTCGCGTGGTTTGTCCTGCGATAGGTCAGGCGATGGATCAACCATGGGTACCCGTGGTAGGCGAATACGACAGGAGTGGTCGTCCCGAAAAGCGAGTCAAATTCCCTGTCGGACAACCCGTGCGGATGCTCCGAGTCGGGTTGGAGTCGCATTATGTCCACGACGTTGATCACGCGGACATCCAGCGTCGGTAGTTCGCGACGCAAGATGTCGACGGCGGCAAGCGTTTCCTGCGTCGGAACGTCACCCGCGCACGCCAACACCACATCGGGCGCGCCGACGGCGTTGCTGGCCCATTGCCAAATGCCGAGACCGCGCGTGCAGTGCCTGATCGCGTCGTCGATGCTCAGGTAGGTCAGCGCCGGTTGCTTGCCCGCGACGACGACATTGACGTAATTCCGGCTGCGCAAGCAGTGGTCGGCCACGGAAAGCAGGGTGTTCGCGTCCGGCGGCAGATAGACGCGAACCACCTCGGGCCTCTTATTCGCGACGTGGTCGATGAAGCCGGGGTCCTGGTGTGAGGCGCCGTTGTGGTCTTGGCGCCAGACGTGGGAAGTGAGCAGGTAGTTGAGCGAGGCGATCGGCTGGCGCCACGGCAGCCGTGAACAGCTGGTCAGCCACTTGACGTGCTGGTTGACCATCGAATCGATGATGTGGACGAAGGCCTCGTAGCAGTTGAAGAGGCCGTGGCGACCGGTCAGCAAATAGCCTTCCAACCATCCTTGGCAGAGGTGCTCGGACAGCACCTCCATGACGCGGCCATCTGGGGCAAGGTGATCGTCGCCGACGATTGTTTCGGCGATCCACGTGCGGTCAGTGGTCTCGAAGACCGGGGACAGCCGATTGGACGCGGTCTCGTCGGGTCCCATCAGCCGGAAGCAGTTGGGGTTGCGGGCGATGATGTCGCGCAGAAAGGTGCCGAGAACCTTGGTCGCTTCAGCGTTTTCAGTAGCAGGCTTGGCAACCGTCACCGCGTGGTCGGCGAAGTCCGGAATGTCGAGGTCGCGAAGCAAGAGGCCACCGTTGGCGTGCGGATTAGCGCTCATCCTTCGGGTGCCCTGCGGCGCCAGCGCTCGCAGGTCGGCGCGCAGCGCTCCGTGTTCGTCGAAGAGGTCGTCTGGGTGGTAACTGCGCAGCCACTCGTCCAACTGCTTTCGGTGCTCGGGGTTAGTGCGAGTCTCCGCGAGCGGAACCTGGTGCGAACGCCATGTTCCCTCGACCTGCTTGCCGTCGACGATCGCCGGCCCCGTCCATCCCTTGGGAGTACGCAAAACGATCATTGGCCACCTTGGACGGTCGGTGACGCCTTCGCCGCGGGCCGCATTCTGGATCGCCGCGATCTGATCGAAAGCCTCATCGAGCGCGGCCGCCATGCGTTGATGCACAATTTTCGGATCGTCGCCTTCCACGGTGATCGGCTGGTAGCCGTAGCCGTGTAGGAGCGAATCCAGTTCCGCTGCAGGAATTCTCGCCAAGACTGTTGGATTGGCAATCTTGTACCCATTCAGGTGCAGAATCGGGAGGACGGCCCCATCGGTGACCGGATTGAGAAATTTGTTCGAGTGCCAGCTTGCGGCCAGCGGACCGGTTTCGGCTTCGCCGTCGCCGATAACACAGGCCACTACCAGATCCGGGTTGTCAAATGCCGCACCGTAAGCGTGAACCAGGGCGTAACCGAGCTCGCCGCCCTCATGGATGGAGCCCGGCGTCTCTGGAGCCACGTGGCTGGGGATACCCCCCGGGAAGGAGAACTGGCGGAACAATTTCCGCATACCTTCGGCATCCTGGCCAATCTCGGTGTACACCTCGCTGTAGGTGCCCTCCAGGTAAGCGTTGGCAACCAGGCCCGGCCCGCCGTGCCCCGGGCCAGTTAAGTAGATGACATTCGCGTTGCGCTCGCGGATTATCCGGTTCAGGTGGGCGTAGATCAGGTTGAGCCCAGGCGTGGTGCCCCAGTGTCCAAGCAAACGGGGCTTGACGTGCTCGGCCTGTAGCGGTTCCCGCAGCAGCGGGTTGGCCAGCAGGTAGATCTGTCCCACGGACAGATAGTTGGCCGCGCGCCAGTACTCGTCGATACGGCTCATGTCATCTGGACTCAATGCAGTCATGGGGCCAATTGTCAATTATTGCGCTAGCCCTGCATAGTGCCCGCAGACTTAACAACCGCTGCCAAATGTCCCTAGGTGTGGCCGTCTAGTAAACGAACTCATACCGCATCGCATCCGCGCTGTAGGCCTGGCGCATACTCGACTACTGGATTGCTGACGCACCGACAGGAGAGACGCAGTGGCAGAACGGTTGGCGGGAAAGGTCGCGCTCATTAGCGGCGGCGCGCGGGGGATGGGCGCCTCGCATGTGCGGATGCTGGTGGCCGAGGGGGCCAAGGTGGTGTTCGGCGACATCCTCGACGACGAGGCGAAAGCGGTTGCGGCCGAGTTCGGTGACGAGGTCCGCTATCTGCATCTCGACGTCACGAAACCCGAGGACTGGGAAGCCGCGGTCGCGACCGCCATCAGCGAATACGGCGGCATCGACGTCTTGGTGAACAATGCCGGAATTATCAACGTCGGCTTTCTCGAGGACTACGCGATCTCCGAGTGGCAGCGCATCCTCGACATCAACCTGACGGGCGTGTTTCTCGGCATCCGCAGCGTCGTCAAACCCATGAAGGAAGCGGGCCGCGGATCGATCATCAACATCTCCTCGATCGAGGGGATAGCAGGCACCATCGCCAGCCACGGTTACACCGCAACCAAATTCGGTGTCCGAGGATTGACGAAGTCGGCAGCAATGGAACTGGGGCCCAGCGGGATCAGAGTGAACTCGATTCATCCCGGACTGATCAAGACGCCGATGACCGACTGGGTGCCCGACGACCTCTTCCAAACGGCGTTGGGCCGGGCCGCCGAACCCAAGGAGGTGTCCAGCCTGGTGGTCTATCTGGCCAGCGACGAATCCAGCTACTCGACCGGCTCGGAATTCGTGGTGGACGGCGGGACGACCGCCGGCCTGGGGCACAAGGACTTCTCCGCGGTCGAGACTGCCGACCAACCCGATTGGGTTACGTAGCGGTGGAAACGGATTCGCGTTCCCTGGCCGGTGTAGGCCAGGGTGAGGGGACCGGACGTTGCCGGACGCGTGCCGGCCACCAGAACCACTTCCCGAGCAGCGCGGCAATGGACGGCGTCATCAGCGATCGGACGATCAGGGTGTCGAAGAGCAGGCCGAGGCCGATGGTGGTGCCGACCTGGCCGATGACAGTCAGCTCGCTGACCGACATCGTCATCATCGTGAAGGCGAAGACCAGTCCGGCCGATGTGACTACCGACCCGGTACCGCCCATCGATCGGATGATGCCAGTGTTCAACCCGGCGTGGATCTCCTCCTTGAACCTCGCCACCATCAGCAGGTTGTAGTCGGCGCCGACGGCGAGCAGGATGATCACCGACATCGCGAGCACCATCCACTGCAGTTCAATGCCGATGAGGTGCTGCCAGATCAGGACCGAAAGCCCGAAGGACGCTCCCAGCGAGATCAAGACGGTCCCCACGATGACCGCCGACGCCACGACACCTCGTGTGATGATCAGCATGATGATGAAGATCAGGCACAGTGAAGAGATTCCGGCGATCAGCAGGTCGTAGGTGTTGCCGTCACTGAGGTCTTTGTAGATTGACGCGGTGCCCGCGAGGTAGATCTTCGAGCCCTCCAGAGGCGTGCCCTTGAGCGATTCGTAAGCGGCCTTCTTGATTGCGGCGATGTGCGAAATGCCTTCCTGCGACATCGGATCGCCGTCGTGGCTGATGATGAAGCGCACGGCATGGCCGTCGGGGGAGATGAAATTCTTCATGCCCTTCTTGAACTCGGCATTGTTGAAGGTCTCCGGGGGCAGGTAGAACGAGTCGTCGTTCTTGGATGCGTCGAATGCCTTACCCATGGCGTTCGAGTTTTTCTGAGCCTCGTTCTGTTGATCCTGCAGCCCTTTTTGGGTCGAATACATGGTCAGCATGGTCGTTTTCATGGCCTTCATGTTTTCGACCATGCTCGGCATCAGTGCCGTCAGCTGAGGCATTAGGGAGTCGAGGCGCTCCATCAGGGGCAGCAGGCTTTTGATGTCGTCGGTCATCGTGTCGATGCCGTCGAGGGTGTCGAAGACGGACCGGATCGACCAGCACACCGGGATGTCGAAGCAGTGCTTCTCCCAGTAGAGGTAACTACGGAGCGGCCGCCAGGTGTCCTCGAAATCCGAGATATGGTTCCGCAGGTCTTCGATGTCGATGGTCATGCTCTGCATCTTCATGACCATGCCGTGGGTGGTGTCGGCCATCTGCTGGGTCAAGCTCTGCATCTTCGTCATGCTGTCGATGGTCGTCTGCATCATGTCGGCCTGCTTGAGCATGTCGGCCATCTGGTCTTCTTGGTACTTCTGGTTCATCTGCTGGGTGACGCCCTGCATGCTGATTTGAAAGGGGATTGAGGTGTGCTCAATCGGCGTGCCCTCGGGCCGGGTGATGGCCTGCACGCGGCTGATCCCCGGCACCCGGAAGACCGATTTGGAAATTTTGTCGATAACCAGGAAATCCGCGGAGTTACGCAGATCATGGTCGCTTTCAATCATCAGCACTTCGGGATTCATTCGCGCCTGCGAGAAGTGCCGATCGGCGGCCGCGTAGCCTGCGTTCGCGGGCAGATCGGCGGGCAGATACTTGCGGTCGTCGTAGTTGGTCCGGTATCCGGGCAGGGTCAGCAAGCCGATAAGTGCAATGCCGATCGTCATGACCAGGATTGGTGCCGGCCATCGCACCACGAGGGCGCCGACCTTGCGCCACCCGCGAATACGTTGCGCTCGCTTGGGTTCGAGTGTCTTGCCGAAACGCGTCGCCACCGAGATGACGGCGGCGCCAAGCGTCAGTGCTGCCGCCACCACGACCACCATGCCGATGGCCAACGGGATGCCCAGGGTCTGGAAATACGGCAGGTTGGTGAAGTGCAGGCAAAATGTCGCACCGGCAATGGTCAGGCCCGAACCGAGCACAACATGTGCGGTGCCGCGATACATCGTGTAGAACGCGTCTTCTCGCGACTCGCCGACAGACCGGGCCTCCTGATATCTCCCGATCAAAAAGATCGCATAGTCAGTGGCGGCCGCGATCGCCAATGTGACCAACAAGTTCGTGGCAAACGTCGAGAGCCCGATGATCTTGTAGTAGCCCAGGAAAGCGACCGTTCCGCGTGCGGCCGCCAGCTCGAAGACAACCATCGTAAGCGTCAGCAACACCGTGATGATCGACCGGTAGACCAACAGCAGCATTGCGATGATCACTGTGAAGGTGACCATCGTGATGACTTGCACGCTGCGGTCGCCGGCCATGTGCTGATCCGCTGCTAGTGCCGCGGGCCCGGTGACGTAGGTCTTCACCCCGTCGGGCGTAGGCACACTTTTGACGATGCTTTGGACCGCCTCGACCGATTCGTTGGCCAAGGATTCGCCCTGGTTACCGGCGAGGTAGACCTGGACATAGGCGGCCTTGCCGTCGTTGCTCTGTGCGCCCGCCCCGGTCAGTGGATCGCTCCACATATCCTGCACATGTTCAACGTGTTTGGTGTCTGAGTCGAGCTTCTTGACGAGCTCGTCGTAGTACGCGTGGGCATCGGCGCCCAGAGGTTTTTGACCCTCGAGAACGATCATCGCCGAGCTGTTGGACTTGTACTCGTTGAAGACCGCGCCCATGCGCTTTGTCGCGACCACGGATTGCGCATCCTCAGGTGCCATCGACACCGAGCGCATCTTTCCCACCTCGTCCAACTGGGGGACGATGACGTTGAGCACCGCGATGAGCCCGATCCAGCCCAAGATAATGGGTACGGCGAACTTTCGGATGAACCGCGGGATCGACGGCCGCACTTCGGGTTTGGCGACGGGAATCGCGGGGGTACGGGTGTCGGTGTCGGTGTCGGTGTCGTTCAAGGTCATGCTCATGCCGATTTCACCAAGCAGAATGTCAGGGCGTGCACGCCGTCGGTAATTTTCTCGTCCTTGACTTCGTTATCGATGGTGATGCGGCAACCGAGGGTGTCGCCGTCGCTTTGTGCCGAAAGGTTCGGGAAGACGGAGGGCGCGGTCGTGCTGAGGACCAGCGTCCACGGCAGCGACGCACCGTCGATCCGTTTGGGGTCGGCGCTGAGATCCAAGTAGTTCACGTTGGCGTGGCTCGCCGAGCCGAATACCTCGTATTTGACGACCTTGGGCTTGAACGGCTTGGAATCTTCCAGCCGGGGGCTTGTCAGCACGCCGGTGTCATTGGCACCGAAGAACGACTTGACCCGGACCACGGCAAAGCTGCCGACGAGCACGACCGCCACGATCAACAACGGCAACCACGCGTTGCGCACAATCTTCGATATCTGCACCTCAGCGGATTCCCTTCCCCGATACTCGACGGCGATGTGATCGGCTTCTGACCGGGGCCGCGGCGAACCTGCAGGTTGCTAAGGCGAGTTAGACGGAGCCCGGAGAACCCCATCACAGCTTGTATACATCATCTGCAGTGTTTGCAGATTCTGCAAGTTTGTGTGATCCCGCTTACAGTTACGCTATGCCGTGAAAATGCTGTTCACGAGCGCTGCAGCCCGCTCGACATAAGGCATCGGCGTGTCGTCGGCATCCTTCGCTTCACCACTGGACCAGCGTTCGATGCCCGAACGCACAGCTGTCAGCGCTAACGCGGAGATCAACGCGGGCATCTCTTCTTCGGGTCGCACCATTTGGCGGCGCGCGACGACGTCGGTCAAATGATTCTGAAATCGCTCCAGATCGGCGAGGAATGCCGCCAACACCCCGGGGGTGGTTTTGGCGAGCTCCAGCATGCAGGCGGCCTGATCGCGCCTCGGGGGCATGTCGCGGAGATGATGGGCTGCCAGCGTGATCAGTTCCGCCAGCACGACCGAATATGGGGCGGGCCCTGCGGCGACGAAATCCTCGACAAGTGTGGCGGGGATGTCCGAGGGACCGTAGGCGATCGCGGACTCTTTGTTCGGGAAGTAATTGAAGAACGTGCGCGTCGAAATTCCGGCTTCGACGCAGATTTCCTCGATGGTCACCTTGTACCAGCCGCGTTGCTGGGCAAGGCGCACCGCGGCGTCGCGAATGTCCGTGCTGGTCTGGCGGTGACGGCGCTCGCGCAGACCGATGGGATTCGCCATGGCATCCATAGTTGCAC
>Ga0182012_10000339_pt1 | contig 52929 bp, 46 predicted proteins | sample 612S2SmetaG_FD_120486 | JGI IMG/M metagenome (GOLD analysis project Ga0182012, IMG submission 120486) | Permafrost microbial communities from Stordalen Mire, Sweden - 612S2S metaG | ecosystem: Environmental > Terrestrial > Soil > Wetlands > Permafrost | place: Sweden: Stordalen | collected... | reverse complement strand
GGCGGCGGCTGGAGATGCATCATGACCAGCCCCAACCAACCTCAAACCCGGCGAAAAAGTGTTACCCATCTGCCCGGTCTAAACTGTTACCCATCTCCCGGTTCGCACAACAAAAGCAAGCGTTTTTCTCGCAGGTGGAGAAGCTGTGCCTCTTCAAAGAATTGAGTTCTCTAGGGAATGGCGTTTTCTGCATGCTGGTTTCGCGGGTGGTTGGGCTCACCTGAAAGTCTGCTCACGAATTCCGTGTTCGTGCGTCTTTTGAGAAGCGTTGTCTCGCACCCCACGCCTCAGGAGCTTTATGCCTGCCGATGCGCTTCGCTTTTTGTCCCTGGCCCGGCCCTCCCCCGCCAAGCCTCGAATACAATCCTCGCGTATGCCCGGACCCCTGAGGGAGAACGTCCAGGAAACCGATCTGATCCGCGAAGCGCAGGCGGGTTCGCGCACGGCGTTCGACTCGCTGGTACGTCAATATGATCAGGCGGTTCTGCGGCTGGCCATGCACCTGACGGGTTCCGAACAGGATGCGCAGGACATTCAGCAGGAGGCGTTCCTTAAGGCTTACCGGTACCTGGGCAACTTCCGGTTCGAGTGCTCGTTCTATACATGGATTTACCGGATCGTGACGAACCTATGCCTCGATCATCTGCGGCGGCGCAAGTCGCGGCGCGAGGATCAGGCGGTGATGATCGACTCCTCGGGCGAGGAGATGGACCTGATGACGAACGTGTCGGATGAGCGTTCTGGGGCCAATCCGGCGCGGGAGCTGGACAGGAAATTCCTCGGGCAGCGGATTCTGATGGCGCTCAGCGAGCTGACGCCCCGCGAACGGATGGTCTTCGAGCTCAAGCATTATCAGGGGCTGCGGCTGCGAACCATCGGAGAGATGCTTAACACGACGGAGGAGACGGCGAAGAACACGCTGTTTCGCGCGACGAAGAAGCTGAGGTTGAAGCTGGCGGAACTGCGGTAAGGCAGGCAGTAGGCAATAGGCAGTAGGCAACAGGGAGTAGGGAATAGCTAGTAGGGAATAGCTAGTAGGGAATAGCTAGTAGGGAATAGGCAATAGGGAGTAGGGAATAGCTAGTAGGGAATAGGCAATAGGGAGTAGGGAATAGCTAGTAGGGAATAGGCAATAGGGAGTAGGGAATAGGCAATAGGGAGTAGGGAATAGGGAATAGCCAGTAGGGAGTAGGTCAATAGACCGGACGAGTGAGGTTCGGCGGGCATGGAAAGCAAGGTTTCTGAGGCGAAGTGAGGCGGTTACGGATATGAATTGCGAATTGGCACAGGAAGATATCGTCCTATCCGCCTATGGCGAGCTGGCGGACGAGCACATGCATCGGCTGGAGCAGCATCTGGCGGAGTGCGAGCGCTGCCGCCAGGAGATGGAGGCGGTATCGGCTTTGCAGAAGGTGATGGCGACGGTGCCGGTGATAGAACCATCGCCGAACCTGCTGGCGCGCGCGCGGCTGCGGCTGGATGAGGCGCTGGATGCTATGCCGCAGGGGGGCTGGGCGCGGCGGGTGAATCAGAAGGTCAGGCGCGGTCTGGGGTGGTTGCAGGGCGCGCCAGTGATGGCGATGGTCCTGCTGCTGACGGGCGTCGCGGCTGGCGGATGGGGCGGGTACCGGGCGGCGGGACATTTCTTGAAGGCCGCGCAGGCGCAGGCCTCAGGGGCAGCCGGAGTTCCGGTAGTGGCGGATATTGACGCCTCGCAGATTGCCGGGGTGAGCAGCATCAGCCTCGAGCCGGGTTCGGAAAATGTGGAGGTACGGTTCGAGCGGGTGACGCCGGAGACGGCCTTTGGAACGCCGGACGATCCGCAGATTCGCCAGCTGCTGCTGCTGGGAGCGCGCAACCGCGCCAATCCCATGGTGCACGACGATTCAGTACAGCTGCTCGCCGAAGAGTGCCAGGCGGGCCACGAGTGCACGGATGGCCCGATTCGCAATGCGCTGATGGTGGCGCTGCGCTACGACAAGGATGCGCGGGTGCGCCGGAAGGCTCTGGAGGGATTGCAACCCTACATTGGGGTGGATAACAGCGTGCGCGATGCGGTGCTGGAGGCGCTGGTCCACGATTCGGATGCGCGGGTGAGGACCGAGGCGATCGGGCTGCTGGAGCCGGTGGATGCGGATTCGAGCGTGCGGGAAGTTCTGGAGACGGTTGCGAACCGGGACCGGAATCCGCAGATTCGGAATATGTCACGGCAGTACCTGGAGCAGGTTTCGCAAATTCAGTAGGGACAGCCGGGCAGGCCCTTTCGTACTATGAACTGTGAGAGGCCGCGGTTGACCAGCGGCTTTTCGATGCGTCCCACAACCGGAGTGTCGAGGCTCCGCGTATGAACCTTTGTCTGAGGCCATTTTTGAAGTCGCTTTGCCCCGCAGCGGTGTTCGCCTGCGTTGCGTGGGCGCCGCAGGTGTTCGCGCAGCACCCAACGTTCGACCCCGCCAGCCCGATTCTGGGTGCGGCCGACCAACATGTAACAGTCCCCGGCACAGATCCGATGCTGAATTCGTCGCCGGGATTTCTGGGGGTAGGTCTGCGCGATATTGATTCGGAGCGGGCCGGGCAGCTGAAGCTCAAGGCGGCCACGGGAGCGGAGGTCACGACGGTCGATCACGATGCGCCGGCGTGCAAGGCGGGCATTAAGGTTCACGATGTGATCCTAAGCATGAACGGGCAGGCAATTGTGGGCCAGGCGCAACTGCAGCACATGCTGCACGAAACTCCGGCTGGCCACACGGTGAGCCTGGTGATCAGCCGCGATGGACAGCAGCAGACGTTCACAGTGCAGCTGGCGGACAGAGCTACGCTGGAGGCGGACGCGTGGTCGCAGCATATTCCTGTGCCTGATCCGGACAGCGATTCCGGTGATCCGTCTGGCGAGCCCGCGGCTACGGGAGGGACGGCGGGCAACGGAATCTTCTCGTCGCTGAGCGTGAACCCGCTCTACACCGGGCTCGATCTCGATGTGCTCGGCCCACAGCTCGCGAATTACTTTGGCGTGCATGATGGGTTTGGGTTGCTGATTCGGCGCGTGGACGACAACAGCCCCGCGGCGGTTGCTGGGCTGCGCGCGGGCGACGTGATTACCAGGGTGAACGGGCAGACGATCTCGACGACGAACCAGTGGCTGCATACGATCCACGCGAATCGCGGGAAGCAGGTGCAGCTCACGGTGATTCGAGACAAGCACGAAGGCACGGTGAGCATGGTCGCTGGGCGGGCTAAAAGCTAGGCAGTAGCCAATAGGCAGTTACCAGTAGCCAGTAGCCAGTAGCCAGTAGGCAGTAGGCAGTAGGCAGTAGAAGGGCTACGGGCGCGTCAGGCCAGATGCAACTGGCAAATAGCTTGAGCTGGTTACGGGCTGTTTGCTCCGTATTTCTTCGGTTCTATTGCATTAAGCCGCAGTAGTAGCTGGGGCGCCGGTTGGTGCTCCGCCGAAGACCGAGTAGGCTCCGTCAGCCGCTTTGTTCCAGATGGCGACGAGGGTTCCCTGATCGCCGGATCCGTAGTCGGCGACCATGGCGGGGGTTGGGTTGGCGGGAAGGCCGGCTAGCTGGAAATGGTCCTCGTCGGGAAACGTGACCCAGTCTCCTCCCCAGGCAAGGCCCTGGGCCTTCATCGCGGCTACGAAAGCCTGGTATTGGGGCGTATGGGGTGTCCAGTTGAGCGCGCCGGTGCTGCCTGAGAGGTAAGGCACGGCGTCGACGGCAAGGCCGTAGTTATGCATCGACAGGCCGGCCCTGGCATTGGTGACGATGTGGCCGCGGGTGGTGCGGCCCTGGGCATAGAGGGCGTTCTGTTCGGCCGCGGTGCGCAGGCCGGAGACCACGAGAAAGTAAGTGCCCTGGGTCGCGAGCTGGTCGGCAGCGGCCCGCACTTTTGCTGCAAAATCCGGCCATACGGTGGCGAGGGCCATCTCACTTCTGGGATCCATATCGAACTCCTTCCCTGCTTTTTCAATGGATCGGGGAAGTATAGAGCAGAGGCTTGCTGTGATGGCGCGAAAATACTGATTCCGTGCTGCCGGAAGTCACCCTTTGGGGGACGGTGAGGGGCGTTCACCACAGACGACACAGAGAGCACGGAGAAATGACTCTGAGGGGCGTGCGAATCCGCAAGATTGGCGATGGAGGACTTTTAGGAACGCATCAAATGTCGAGTCTCAGGAGTCTTGCGTTCATCCTATGCTCGGCCATACGGCGCGCGCGAGCCTTCTCCTGCGCTTCTCTCGAGATAATTGATGAAAAGAGACAAAGGAAAAAGGCTACAAATAACCCGAAGAACATGGCTACGAACACTGCTATTTGCACGCCCATGGATGCATTATACAAGGCGATCACAGCTCGGGGCGCTCGATCACAAGAACCTCCATCACAGAGGCCACAGGGAGCGTGGAGAATGCTTCAGAGGACGTGCGATTCCCGAGATCTGGCGTGGAGCGATGCCACCGGGTCACTCCGAACGCGGCTGCCTTTTCATTTGTAGCCCGCGTGTGCGGGAGGGGTGTGTTTCAATAAAGACAGACATGCCAACGACGCGAAATCTGACCCGTAAAATGACGCTTCGCCGGCGGCTCAAAGCCGCTTCGCGCAAGGTGCGGGAGCTGGCGCTGGTGGGGCATGCGCTTGCCTCGACGCGGCACACGGTGATGGCGCAGATTGTGCCCATGCGGCGGTGCAATCTTTCCTGCGCTTACTGCAACGAGTACGACGATGTTTCGAAGCCTGTGCCGGTCGACGAGATGTTCCGGCGCATCGACCATCTGGCGCGGCTGGGGACGAGCATCATTACGATTTCGGGCGGCGAGCCGCTGTTGCACCCGGACCTCGACCAGATTATCGGGCGGATTCGCCACCATGGGCGCATGGCGGGGATGATCACGAATGGCTATCTGCTGATGCCGGAGCGGATTGAGCGCCTGAATAAGGCTGGGCTCGACCATCTGCAGATTTCGATTGATAACGTGCAGCCGGATGAGATTTCGAAGAAGAGCCTGAAGGTTCTGGATAAGAAGCTGGAGTTTCTGGCTGAACACGCCGACTTCCACGTGAACATTAACTCGGTTGTGGGCGGCGGGATCAAGAATCCTGATGACGCGCTGACGATCGGGCGGCGGGCGGTGGGGCTGGGATTTACGTCGACGATCGGGATCATCCACGACGGGAGCGGGCAGTTGAAGCCGCTGGGCGAGCACGAGCGCAGGGTGTGGACCGAGATGCGGTCGTGGAAGAAGAAGAATTACTCGCGGTTCAACCATTTCCAGGAAAAGATCGCGAACGGCGAGCCGAATGACTGGCGCTGCCGCGCGGGTTCGCGGTTTTTGTATATCTGCGAGAACGGGCTGGTGCATTACTGCTCGCAGCAGCGGGGGTATCCTGGGGTGCCGCTGGCGGAGTACACGCGCGAGGATTTGAAACGTGAGTTTTTGACAGAGAAGAGCTGCGCGCCTAACTGCACAGTTAGTTGCGTGCACCAGATTTCGTTTATCGATTATTGGCGGGCACCGCAGCGGCCTGCCGCTCCGGGCGGGGCTGAGGGGCTGGTTAATATTCGGTTGTAGAGACGTCCACCACAGAGAGCAGAACGATATCCCAATAGACGTCATCCTGTGCGCGTTCTTGTTTCAGGCCTCGGCGATGGCCGCGATGGATACTTTCATGCCGGGGATTCGAACCGGTAACTTCGCGCCTTGCCGCGCGGGCGGGTTTGCCGGAAACCACTTCACCCACTCTTCGTTCATTCCGGTGAAGTCGGTTTCCTCAAGAAGGATGACATGGCACTTACGACGCGTTCGAGGGAGGTGCCCGCGGCTTTGAGAATGGCAGACACATTCTCGAGGCACTGCCGGGTCTGTTCCTGGATCGTATCCCCAACAATCTTGCCGGTTGCCGGATCGTGCGGCCCCGTTCCTGAGACGAACACAAGACCCGCTGCCCGCACCGCCTGGCTGTATGCCGGAGGCGGAGACGGGGCGTTCGGCGTCCGGATGATGTCTCTTGCCATGAGTTTCTCCTGTGCTGAGTGAATGGGAATCGGTGGCTAAGGTCCGAATCCTTTTGCAACCTGTACGGCAAGGGTAAACTCGTGTTCTGTTACGAACCCGCCCCTTCGCGGCTGAAGCCCAAATCATTTTGGTGCGGTTACGGCACGGCCGAAAGCCGCGCCCCTTGAAAACGGCGACTTCTTCAGAGCTTCCCTAAGGTTTCACCGGCGCGACTACGTAGACGTATTCCAGAGGCTCAGCCCCGGTATTGCGGACATTGTGGCGGGTTTCGGGCGGGATATACGTCACAGCGGGTGCTACAAAATCGCACTGCGGCCGACCTTCGATGAGAGCCGCGCCCTGGCCGTGGAGAATCACCAGGGTTTCTTCGTGCGCGCCGGTGGTATGCCAGCCGACGGTTTCTCCAGGCTTGAGGCGAACGAAGCCGCTGCGCACTCCCGCGGTTTGGGGCGAGCCGTTCAGCAACTCTTGATATCCGCCGGAGGCCTTCAGAGGGATGACAAGCGGCTGCGGCCGGCTGGATTGGGGCCACGCCGGAGCGGACAAAAGGACTCCGGCAGAAGCGGCAATCTGTAACAGTCTCTGGATCATTTCCCCACCATACCGATCGTCTTGAGCCACGTCGCCGCCAGCTCGGGCCAGTGGGTTACGGGCAGTTCTGTGGGACGGAGGCCGTAGCCGTGGCCACCTTGGGTGTAGACGTGGAGTTCGGCTGGGACGCCGGCTTTTTTCAACTCCATGAAGTACTGGATGACGTTCTCGACGTGCACCGGATCGTTTTCCGCCTGGACGAGGAAGGTTGGCGGCGTAGCGGCTGTCACAGGAATGTCTGGGTTGAATTCGAAATTCTTGTCGGCGAGCGCGAGATAGCCGGGATAAATCACGATGGCAAAGTCGGGTTTGCAGGATTGCTGGTCGGCTGCGTCGACGGGGGGATAGAGGCGCTGATCGTAATGGGTGCTGATGGCGGCGGCGAGATGGCCTCCCGCGGAGAAGCCGAGGACGCCGATGCGCTTCGGGTCAATGCCCCATTCGGATGCGTGCTGGCGGGCTATGCCCATGGCTCGCTGTGCATCCTGCAGGGCCGCTGACGATTTGGGATAGGGGCCGCTGGCCGGGACGCGGTACTTGAGGAGGAGGCAGTTGACGTTGATCGAGTTGAGCCAGTCGCAAACCTCGGTGCCTTCGAGGTCGATGGCGAGGATCGAGTAGCCTCCGCCAGGAAAGACGATGACGGCTGCGCCGGTATTGCCGGCTTTGGGCGCGAGATAGAGGGTGAGGGTTGGATCGGTGACGTTGCCGAGGCGGACCAGTGGGCGGCCTGCGATCAGGTTGTCCTTTGCGGTGGTCATGTCGCGCTCGGGACCGGGTGGGGGCGGGGGTATGGCTCCAGTTGTGGCTGGAGCGGGCGCTCCGTTGGGCCACAGCGTTATGGTGGCGTGGGAGGGACCTACGGGCCAACCGGACTGCGCGGCGGCGACCGAGGTTATGAACAGGACTGCATACGAGAGAGACAGACGAACGCGCATGGCCATTGAAAATCCTCCCGGCCATGATAAGGCGAGCGGAGGAACGAGCGGAGATTCGAGCGTGAGGCGAGCGGCGATTCGAGCGTGAGGCGAGCGGAGAACTAGCGAGAGGCGAGCGAAGGACTAGCGGAAGGCGGTTCGCGGAAGGCGGTTCGCGGAAGGCGCTTAGCGGAAGGCGCTTAGCGGAAGGCGCTTGGCGGAAGGCGGTTCGCGAAAGGCGGTTCGCGAAAGGCGTTTAGCGAAATACTTTCAGCGAGACTCGTTTAGCGAAGGGCGCAGCAGAGGCGAGCGAACGGCCGCTTAGGTTTGTGGTTGAGAGCTGGATCCCGATCCTGAAGCTGGCTGCGATTGCCCGGTTGTTGAGCCGGAACCTTGCTGGGAGTTCGGCTGGGGCGCGGCGCCGGAGCCCTGAGTCTGACTCGAGCCCTGTCCGGAGCCTTGACTCTGCCCGGTTCCGGAGCCTTGACCCTGGCTCTGCCCTGACGCAGGCTGCTGGGCAGAGACCGTTGGGGTATAGCCAGGGTCGCCGGGCCGCTGTTGATCTTTAGGGAAGTTCACCGGCGCCATGACCGGGTTCGGATTGTTCTTGTCGGTGGAGCTGGGTGTGGGGGGCTGCTCGCCGGGCTTGCGCAGAGTGGGCGCGGCACGCGGAGCGTTTTCCTCGGAGCGGTCGGCATCGGTGGCGTCGCCCAGCTTGACTTCATGCTGGTTGGCGGCAACAACCGGCAGGTTGCCCCAATAGTCGCCCATCTCGTTTTCGGTGCGGACCTCCATGGGCTCGCCGACTTTGGCGAGCTGCACGCGGGTGACGAAGCTTCCTTCAAAACGGACGAATTCGACCGGCTGGGGAGCTTCTCCGTAGACCCAGATCTCGAATTGCTTGCCACTGCCGGGCTCCTGCTCGCGAATCTTGCGGACCGGCTGGCCTTTCGAATAAACGACCATGTCGCGATTCATGCCGACGAGCACGCGATGCTCCACCACTGCTTTGTGGAGGAAGTCAGGGAGAGACTCGGCATAGGCTTCGGCGGGGGATTTGACGCCAAAGTCGATCATGGGCTTCAGAAGGGATTCGAGCTGTTCTCCGTTGAGATCGGGAACGCGCTCTTCAAAGAGCAGGGTCACGCGGGAGCCTGTGGGAGGCGCGCCGCTGTCCTGGGCCAAGGGCACCTCAGCTACGCCCATGCCGATCGAAATATGGCGCAGATATTTGTGCTTGTGCTCAGGGCCGCCGTTCAGGTCCAACACTACTCTCTGCCCCTCGATTTTGATGTCGGTGACGACGACGCGATCGCCGGGCTTCACGGAGATGCCTTTGGCGTGCAGCACGTCGACGTATTTATCGCCGGTGGGGTCCATGTGCCCGTTGGCGTGGAGGGTAAGGTTGGCGATGGGCAGGGGGCGCATGGCAAAGCCCTGTTCGGCCTGCATAAAGCGGATGAGCTGCTCGCGGCCGAGGGTGGTCATCGGCTCGTTCGGGTACCTCACGTGGGTGGGCGGAAACTCGGTGTAGTGCTTTTCGATGTGCTCGGGTTCGACGGTGAAGACCTGGGCGTGAAGAGGAACCGCGACGATCAGAGAGGAAAACGCACAAAACGCCGCCAGAGTGGGGAGGAGACGGACAGATGGGGACCCTCGCATAAGGCCCTTTCTCGTGGGTAGGAGCCGGACACCAACAGCATGGCCCCGTTTGAAGGAAAATACAAGGGGAATGGCTGTTCCATAGCCAATGGCGGCGCAGGGAACGCACACCTCATGACCAGTTAGGAGAGGGTTGGAGCCGTTAACGTTGCCGGAGGGGAGGTCTGGTGGCGCGGATTGTCGTGGGCGAGGGCGGCGAGGAGGCGGACCCGGCTGTCGGACGGACAGACACGGTTGTCTGACACGCGCATCCTGGCTGTCGGACACACAAAGCAAGCTTGTCGGACACGCAAAGCGAAGCTGGCTATGAACCGCGCTGTGCAGCCAGAGCCTGCGGCTGTTCAGGGGACTCGTGGTGGTCCTCCTCGACGATATCGAGGGTGTAGCGACGACGGTGCTTCATGCTGACGGCCCCCAGGATCGTCCTGAGGGAGCGTGCTGTTCGGCCCTGCTTGCCGATCACTTTTCCTACATCGGACGGCGCAACGCGCAGGCGAAGCGATGTGCTTTCGCCCTTCTCCACGGTCTCTACCGCTACTTCATCCGGAATATCCACCAGGGCACGGGCAATCTGGGTCACAAGTTCGGGCATGTCCTCTGAGCTGTCGGGCATTGATAAAGTTCTCCGCTACTAATACGTATCGGCTCGGCAGCCGGATCTCTTCGGCTAAATTACCCCGAAATTCCCGAGGTGAATGTGACGAAGGTCACAGGACTAAAGTTTGCACTAGAATGCAACAGGATTACTCATTTGGTTAACATGGGGCGGCCGCCAGACCGCTCACGCCGTTGGTTTCCATTTGATTCCCTGCCCCCACTGGGCCTACAGTTCTTTCCATGACTCCGAGCGACCGTCGCACGTTTCTGAAGCGCACCGCCACCTTGGCGGGCGCATTTTCCGTCAACAGCCTCTTCCGCCAGGCCCACGCCGCAGACTTCGAGGCGGCATCGAGCACGGTGCGCGACCTGGCCCCGGCTGAAGTCGTTCAGAATGAGGACTACTGGAGCGTGATCCAGCGCGCCTATTCGGTCAACCCGGACATCATCAACCTGAACAACGGTGGGGTTTCGCCCGCGCCCATCGTTGTGCAGGAGGCGGTGGAGCGTTACAACCAGCTTTCGAACGAAGGGCCGTCCTATTACATGTGGCAGATCCTCGATCAGGGGCGGGAGCCGCTGCGGGAGAAGCTGGCGAATCTGGCGGGGGCGAAGCCTGGGGAGATCGCCATCGACCGGAATTCGACCGAGGCGCTGAATACGATTATTTATGGGCTGCCGCTCAAGGCGGGCGACGAGGTGATTGGCACGAAGCAGGATTACCCGAACATGATCCAGGCCTACCGGCAGCGTGCCGAGCGGGACGGCATCGTCTACAAGCAGATCAGCTTCGATTTTCCCATTGAGGACGATGCGGCGGTTGTCAGGGCGTATGAAGAGGCGATCACGCCGCGTACGCGGGTCATCCACGTCACACATATGGTGAACTGGGTGGGGCAGACGATGCCGGTGGCAAAGATCGCCGATATGGCGCACGCGCACGGCATTGAGGTGGTGGCCGACGGGGCCCATTCGTTCGGGCTGCTCGACTTCAAGGTGCCCGATTTGCACTGCGATTATTTTGGGACCAGCCTGCACAAATTCCTGTCTGCGCCGATTGGCACCGGAATGATGTGGGTGCGGGAGGACAAGATCGAGAAGCTGTGGCCGCTCACTTGTAACTCGACGCCGCACTCGGCCGACATTCGAAAGTTCGAGACGCTTGGGACGCGCAGTTTTCCGCTGGAGCAAGGCATCGGCGAGGCGATCAACTTTCATGAAGGCATCGGGAGCAAGCGCAAGGAGCAGCGCATTGGATATCTCAAGAATTACTGGGCCTCGCGGGTGCAGACGATGCCGAAGGTCAAGCTGCACACGTCGCTGGACCTGAGATACTCCTGCGCGATCTGCGGCGTGTCGATCGACGGCATGACGCCGGCGCAACTGGCCAGCGCGCTGTTCGATAAGTACAAGATTCATACGGTGGGCATTGTGTGGGAGAACATCAGCTGCGTGCGAGTAACTCCCCACGTGTACACAACGATTCCCGATCTCGACAAGATGGTTCGGGCTATCGGCGAGCTATCGCAGGCGTAAGTCACGCCGATGATGGGGAAGCGTCCCTTCGCAGTTACGGTACTTAGCTGGCTCTTCATCGTTGTGGGCGCGGCGGAGTTGGCGGTCGATATCCGTCACTTGGCGGCTCAGCCTTTCCACCAAGAGGACATCTTGATCGGGCTCGTGCATCTGCTGGCCATTGTGGCTGGAGCATTCATGCTGCGCGGCGATAACTGGGCGCGATGGCTGGCTGTTGTGTGGACGGCGAGTCATGTGGCCATTACGATACTGAATGCCTGGCACGGATTTGCGGTGCATGCGATTATCTTCGCGGGGATCGTGTTCCTTCTCTTCCGCGCCGATGCACGCGGGTGGTTTCGCCGGGATCTGACAGCGGCCAGCTAAGCGCGTTGTCGACTCGCGTTACAGCTATCGATGAGCAGCTATCAGGAATTCGTTGACTTGAGCGGCCCCGAAGCGGTCCGCGGCTTCCTTCACACGCCGGAAGGTACTTCGAGCGGCGCGCTGATCGTGACTCACGGGGCGGGGGCGAACTGCCAGGCGGCGCTGCTGGTCGTTCTTGCCGAGGCATTTTGCGCGTCAGGGTTGACGGTACTGCGCTGCGATTTGCCCTTCCGGCAAGAGCGGCCGCATGGTCCGCCGAACCGAAGCACCGAGCGCGATCAGGCAGGACTGCGCGCGGCGGTCGAGGCCGTGCGGCGGCTGCGAGGCTTGAACTCTGCGGCCCACATGTTTCTCGGCGGCCATTCTTATGGAGGACGGCAGGCTTCGATGCTTGCGGCCGAGGAGCCCGGTCTGGTCGATGCGCTGCTTTTACTTTCCTACCCGCTCCATTCGCCGAAGCGGCCAGAGCAGTTGCGGACGCAGCATTTCCCCGGCCTTCGAACGCCGGCGCTCTTCGTTTCCGGAGTGCGTGACGGGTTTGCAACCACGTCAGAAATGGAAGCCGCCCGGCAACTGATTCCGGCACGAACGGAGCTGTTGTCGGTTGACGCGGCGGGACATGAACTGATAACGAAGCGGAACCGCGAGGCGTTGCCGCGTTCGATAGTGGAGAAATTTGGAGCATTCACTGCTATGGCCGGGACGGTATGACTTCGCGCGGGGACGGCGCGGGTCGATCCTCGGGGCGCGCTACCCCGTGCGGATGGATCCAAGAGGAAAAACGCCGCCACAGGGGACTGTGGCGGCGTTTCAGGAGAACGAGGTAATTAGGCCGAACGCTTGATTACTTTCTTACAATAGCTCGCCGGCCGGAAAACGTCAACCCCGTGCGCAGAAGATTCTGTTACTACTGCATCGAGCGGGACACCCGTCAGGCTCGAATGGTCGGTGGCCCACAATTTTCCTCCCGCCAATCGTCAGTGACCTTTGTAGTCGACGAAGAGTTCCGGAAATTGTTGTTTGAGCGCTTCTATCTTCGGGCGGTCGCAGACGAGGATGTAGGGATTGTCGGGATTGTGGAGTGCGTAATCCTGGTGGTAGTCCTCTGCGCGATAGAAACCCTGGAGCGGCGTAACCTGGGTAACGATGGGTTTGGGAAAGACTTTGGCGGCGTCAAGCTGCGCGATGTACGCCGTGGCGATGCGCTTCTGATCGTCATTGAGATAAAAGATGACAGAGCGATAGGAGTTGCCGACGTCGGGTCCCTGACGGTTGAGCTGGGTGGGATCGTGGGCGACGGAGAAGAAGATCCGGAGCAGCTGGCCGTAGGTGATCTTCGAGGGATCGTAAACGACCTCGACAGACTCGGCGTGGCCGGTGGTCTCGGTGGTGACCTGATCGTAGGTTGCCGTGTCGGCAGAGCCGCCGGCATAGCCAACGGTGGTCGACAGGACGCCCTTGACTCGTTCAAAGACGGTTTGCGTTCCCCAGAAGCATCCGCCGGCGAAGACTGCTTTCTGCTTGCCGGGTGCTGCGGCGAGGGCCAGATCGGCATTGGCGGGAGGGATGGGAGCGCGACCCGCGGCGCTGGCCGAGCAGGCGGAAAGAGAGAGCAGGCACGTAAACGCCAGGGCAACGCGGAACAGGCGAACGGGCATCGTGCGATACCTCCAGATGGACATTCAGATGGTCATTGGATGAGACGGATGGGGCTCGGATTCGGCATATGGCTCGGGGGCGATAGAGAGGTTCGATGCATATTCACGCTCAATTGAAGACGCCGTAACCCGCGCCGTTGCGCCGCGCGCGGATCATACAAAAGGGCTTGCGGGCGCATTATTAAAGACTTGCCAGACCAGGAGGCAGGTAGAAATGTCAGAGCAGGCAGCGAATCATCACAAGACGGCAGCCCACCATCATGGAATGGCCGCCCATCACCACGCAGAAGCAGCAAAGGACCATGAGGCCGGCGACCACCACCAGGCCGCTCATCACGCCCATCTGGCGCATGCGCATCAGGTCCATGCCACCGAGCATGCGAATCACGCTGCACGGCACCACCTCGAATCGCACGGACAGTAACTCTGCCAGGCTTCACCGCTGCCGGTGACGATCCCTTGCGGCGGCGAAGACGGCACCCTCGTGTGTCCGCGTCGCCGAAAAGACATGAGTGGGAGGCGCGGTCTCCTCCCACTCCTTCAAGCCCTGTTCTACCGGCGCGGCCGACCACCACGACCGCCTCGATACCCGGGCAGCGCATGCTCTCCGCCCGCGTCATGGCCGGCGTTGCCAATATGACCCCGTCCATCCCGCGCTTCGTTCCCCTGGAAGTGATAGAACGCCCGAGCCCCCCGCTCCGGCAGCGGCCCGTGATAGCCGTAATGCGGATCGTAGCGGTTGTCGACGTGCCCCCAGAATCCCCGAGGCCCATGGAACCACGGCCCCGCTCCGAGGAACACCCCGCCCACAAACCAATCCGGCCCGTAGTACCCATAGGGCGCGCAGTCATACGGCGAATAGTCAAAGTACCCGTAAGGACAAACCGGAGGCGCCCCAATATCGACGCCGACAGAAACCTGTGCCGGTGCATGTGCTGGCGCCACCAGCACACAGCCCAATAAAACCGTTGCGAGACCCGTGATAACAATACCTCGAACCTTGAACATAGTGTCTCCTTGCTCACTGAGATGCTCTATTTGGATACCTGGCGCTCCGCTTTCCCTCGCCGGTCGATAGTCTACGCCCCAACCATCAACGGCACTCACCACCACCCAATTACCCCACCTGGGCCGCGAACACCGCTCAAAGCCATTAAGGATGCCGCTCCAGCCACTCCTCGATCCGCCGCGTCTCGCCATCGTTCAGCCGAAAAGTCGCCGCCGGCACAACCCCATCCACCTGATCCGGCCGTCGCGCCCCCACAATCGCAGCCGTGATCGCCGGATTCCGCAGTGTCCACGCCACCGCCACCACGCCCGCCTCCACGCCATGCTCCCGCCCGATTTCACCCAACAGCGCAGCAAGCTCCAGATTCCGTTCCAGCTTCGGTGGCTGAAAATTCGGGCTGCGCTTCCGCCAGTCGTCGTCCGGCAAGTTCCGCACCCGCTCCGCCGTCATCTTCCCCGTCAGAAGTCCCGACACCATCGGCGAATAATCGATCACGCCAATGTGAGTCTCCTCGCAGTAAGGCAGCACCTGTGCCTCAACCTTCCGGTTCAGCAGAGAATACGGCGGCTGCAGCGACGTGATCGGAGCAATCCTTGCGACCCGCTCCATCTGCGCCACGCTGAAATTCGAAACCCCAATGTACCGGACCTTCCCCTCCGCCTGAAACTTCGCCAGCGTCTCCCATCCCTCTTCCAGCTCGTCCTCAGGATTCGGCCAGTGAATCTGATACAGATCGATCGCATCCACCCCCAGCCGCCGCAGCGAACCCTCCACTTCCTCCCGCAACGACTCAGCCTTCAAACTGCGATAAATCTTCCGATCCCCATCCCATTTCATCGAGCACTTCGTGAACACGTAAGGCTTGTCGGTCCGGCCCTTCAGCGCCCGGCCCACAATCTCCTCCGAGTGCCCGAGCCCATAAATTGCGGCCGTATCGATCCAGTTAATCCCGCTGTCGAGCGCCCGTTCTATCGTCCGCAGCGATTCGTTATCGTCCTGCGCGCCCCACGCAAACTCCCAGTTGCCGCCTCCGATCGCCCACGCGCCATATCCAATCGGAGTTAGCCGCAAATCGGAATTGCCCAGAATCCGCGTCTCGAATTTCGCCGCCGAAGCGACAGCAGAACCAGCAGAAGAAGTCGTAGTAACCGCAACCATGTTTTTTTGATGCCCTGAATCTCCTCGGGCTTCAGAATCCGAGCCTATGAAACAAAATTGCTACGCCCCGGGCAAACCCGCCTCCCGCTCCATCTCCTCCCGCAGAGTATGAAGCCGGTCAGCCCATGCGTCCATTTCCTTCGCATGCCGGTCCGATTCGCAGCCCACCACCTCAATCAGCTTCTTCAGCGATTGTTCGTGAGCTAGCTTAGCGCCGCTGGTCCACAGGACAAATTCTTCTAAGTCCTGCCGTAAAAGAACCTCGATCCTGGTAGCTGCCCGTTCCACAGCGCGCGCCAGCGACCCATGATCGAGCGCGATGGATCGACTAACACGCTCCATATAAGGAACGCTCAAGTCGCCCGCCGGGATAAGTGGACTATATCTCCCATCGATAGCGCTAATCTCTTTCTCGACCTTGTCAGCAAGCAGTCTCTTTGCTTCACTCCACATCCCCAACCCGATCGCGCGGTAGTACCACTTATCTCCGCCATCCGCAGCCGCGGTTTCCGCCGCATCCCGCACCTCCCGGCACTCGGATTCATAGTCTTCCTGCGCCGCTCGTCCAATACCGGCAGCCACCTCCCGAATTGCCGAAGATTCGCTCGGCAGAGCAATATCTCTCACCTGGTTCTTAAATACCGCGGCCTGTTCCAGAGCGACCTCTCGATATCTTTCATAGGTTTTCCTCATTGATTCGTCTTCCGCGGTTTTCGCCCCGGCAACCGCCGCTTCATAGTCTCTACGGGCCTTCCGCTGAGAGCCTCTCTGAATGAAAGACCCCAATATCGGAACGGATCGAAACCTTCCTCCCCGAACCGCTCCTGTTCCTATCCCATCCAATGAAGCACGGGGGACGTCGCGCGGCTCCAAAGCCCCGAGCCCCGAGTGGGCAACAGCACCGGTATTCTCTTGCTGATCGGCAACCTTCCCGAAAACGTGCTTCGCTATGGCCGCGAGCTCTCGCGGAGGATCGCCCGCTGGATTCCTTGCCGACGCGACCGTCTGCCGCAGCAACTCCGGAAGACGATGGCCGCCGGCATCCACCAGGCCAACCAGCAATTCCTCAGCTCCGCCAATCTTCCATCCCTTGTAGTCCTGCTCCAGGCACTCAACCATCCTGGCCTGCAGTTCGCTCGCATCCACCGCACCGGCAACCGAAGGTGGGACCACAGGCGCCAGTGAGGAAATACGCTGCCGCCCTCGCCTCACGATTTCGTCCGCCTGCTGCAGCGACTGCAGAGCCATGGTGAGCGCAGGCTTCAGCTGCGACCGCCTGATGTCGGCAGTCGCAGAATCAAACAGGCGTTCCAACTCCCGCAAACGGCGATTCCGAATGGCTCGGCGGATTTCCAGCAGATAAAACACCAGAAATACAATCAGGAGCAGGCAGAACCCGAAGACCAGGGCTGAGTCGGCAGTCATAGGCTCAGCCTCGAGGCAAGAACAGCAGAACTGGTCTCATCAATCTCGGAAGAGAGGTGAGAGCACGCACGGGACCTGTGGCTAAAAGCGGCCCTCACGGTCCTGACCGAAGCCGGGGCGTCATAGATGAGACCAGTTGTCGGGGCTTCCACGCATCAAATGTAAACGGACCCCAACCCCCGCGCAATGCTCCAGGCCTGGGTGCTATACCGCACCGCCTAATCTTTAGCCTTAAAGCCGATGATTCACGCGCGTGATTGGGGGTCATCAGCCCGAAAAGTAAAGGGACGCGACTTTCTGCACTGCCTTGAACCGAGCGAACGCGTTCCGCGAGCGCCCAATATTTCAGGGCTAATAACATTGCCGCGTTAACGCAGCATGTTATCCGCAAGCTCTGAATCGCTGTTACGAACCGGATTCTTTCAGGCTGCAAAAGTCGTTGCGCTAACACACACTCAGAACCTGGACTGCGGTGGTTTCGAGTTCGCATTCTTTCGCGCCGTAGCGGTGCCGAACGTATTCATCCAAAATCTTCTTGAAGTCCTGGACGATGGTGTCGCCGCGGAGAGTGGTCATGAGGCGGCCGTCGACGTAGACGGGGGCTTTGGGCTCTTCGAAGGTGCCGGGGAGCGAGATGCCGATGTTGGCATGCTTCGATTCGCCGGGTCCGTTGACGACGCAGCCCATCACGGCAAGCTTGAGATCTTCGACGCCAGGATATTGGGCGCGCCATGCAGGCATGCTGGTGCGGAGGTAGTCCTGAATCTGCTGGGCGAGTTCCTGGAAAAAGGTGCTTGTTGTGCGGCCGCAGCCGGGGCATGCGGTGACCTGGGGTGTGAAACTCCGGATACCGAGAGACTGCAGGATTTGCTGGGCGGCGAGTACTTCTTCGGTGCGGCTGGCGCCGGGTTTGGGGGTGAGGGAGACGCGGATGGTGTCTCCGATGCCGGCAAGAAGCAGCGGCGCGAGGCCGGCCGTGGAGGCGACGACGCCTTTCATACCCATGCCGGCTTCGGTGAGTCCGAGGTGAAGTGGGTAATCGCAGCGGGCGGCGAGCATCTGGTAGACGTCGATGAGGTCGCGGACGCCGGAGACTTTGCCGCTGATGATGATCTGGTCGTGGCGGAGACCGTAACGCTCCGCGGCGGCGGCGGAATCGAGGGCACTGCGGCACATGGCTTCGAGCATGACGTCGCGTGCGGGCGCGGGATCGGGGCGCTTTGAGTTTTCGTCCATCAGGCGGGTGAGGAGAGCCTGGTCAAGCGAGCCCCAGTTAACGCCGATACGGACGGGCTTCTGATTTTCGACGGCGCACTCGATCATGGTACGGAAATTGTCATCGTCTTTGCGGCCGATGGAGACGTTGCCGGGATTGATGCGGTACTTAGCGAGGGCCTGGGCGCAGGCGGGATATTTCTTCAGCAGCTGATGGCCGTTGTAGTGGAAGTCGCCGATGATAGGGACGCTGATGCCACGTTTGGCGAGGCCCTCGACGATGTGGGGGACGGCTTTGGCGGCGTCGTCGTTGTTGACGGTGACGCGGACGAGCTCGGAGCCGGCTTCGACGAGCTCGGCAACCTGCTGGATGGTGGAGGGGGCGTCGGCGGTGTCGGTATTAGTCATCGACTGCACGATGACGGGGGCTTCTGAGCCGACGCGGACCTGACCGATGCGAACCGTGACGGTCTTTCTGCGCTGGATTTCGGACATGAGGACCTCAAATACAGGTTACAGGGTACAGGGCGCAGGGTACAGGGGCGGGGTAAGTCAGCGGAGGGGGCCGGCTTGACGGCGGAGTTCTTTCAACGGATAGAAGGTGCCGCGCCAGACTACTCCGCCGCGCCAGAGGGTGAGGATCATGGAGCGGAGCATGGCATAGAGGATCAGGGTGACACCGAGAGGGAAGGTGAGGATATAGACGAGGTGGGTGCGGTTGTAGAAACGGGAGCCGAGGCGGTAGAGCAGGGCGATCATCGTGAGGGAAACGAGGCTCGCGGCCTGGATCGGGCTGATCAGCGAGAGTCCGTGAACGAAGAGCCCGGGGAGGGGGGCGAAACAGACGATGAGGATTCCGAGCCAGGCGGCAAGTAGCGCGGGGATGCGAAAGCGGAAGGTTGCGAAAATGTTTTTCGTGAGGTTGTGGACCATGCCGAGGGCACCGGGGGCCCAGTGGAGCCGGATGAGTCCAAGACCCAGCACCATGTGCTGACGGTAGCCGCGGCGCTTCACTTCGAAGCCGAGCTTCAGGTCTTCGAGGATCTCCATGGGGAACGCTTCGAAGCCGCCGGTGGCGCGATAAACCTCGGAGCGGATGAGGTTGAAGGCGCCCATTCCAATGGATTCGCGTTTCGCCTTCGGGTCTGCGATCCTCCAGGGACGCCAGGTGAAAAGGGAGAGGGCATGGAAGACGGCGGCCATCATGCGTTCGCCGCGCGTTTTCAGGATGAGGGTGGGGAGCAAGACGAGGTGATCGGCCGCTGACTGGCGGGCATAGAGCAGGGTGCGCTCGAGGGTGTCCGGTTGAAAGAGCACGTCGCCATCGGTAAAGAGCAACCATGGGGTTGCGGCTTGTCGAGCCGCGAGGGCCATGGCGTGGTTCTTGCCCATCCAGCCTCGGGGCAGGGACTGGATGTGGATGACGGAAAGGAATTTGCCGGCAGGAAGCGGAGAGTTGGCGAGCTCGTCCATGATCGCGGAGGTTGCATCGGTGGAGCGATCGTCGATGGCGATGATTTCGAGGGGGATGGTTTGCGCCAGGAGCGAGGTGAGCGTGGGTGCGATGGCAGCGGCTTCGTTGCGAGCGGGAACGATGACGGTGATTTCCGATCGCACCGCGTTCGTTTGGGATTCGTGACGAGGGCTGTAACGGGAGTGGAGCAGGTTGGGGATGTGAGGTAGGTTTCTCCAGGCAGACAGGGTGCGCTCGGTCCAGACGAGGGCTATGAGCCAGCTCAATACGATGGCGAGGAGGTAGAGGGCGTGCATCTGTAATCGTGCGATTCAAGTTTCGCAGAGATAGATTCCGTTTTTCCCACATCGCAACCGAAGGGATGTGGGGGCCCCCGGAAACTCGGAGCGATCAGGCGAGATCCAGGGCCATCCTCAGTGAACGGTTGAGTTCGGACAGCTTTTTCGCGGAAAGCGCTCCGACATACTGGTTGAGGTCGGACTTGCGCAGGCTGACGAGGTTATCGCACATGATCCAGCACTCGTGCTTCATTCTCTGGTCGGGGCCGATCGCGATCTGCGTTGACAGGCCTTCCCCTGTGGTGAAAACCGGGTCACAGATCACAGTCGAAAAACGGGAATCGATGAGGGCCTGACGGCTGACGACGACAAAGGTTCTGCAATGCTCTGGGTGGCCGCCCGGCTTTGCTAAACGGTAGAGTTCGCCTCGCCTCATGGATCCGGCCGCGCTATTCGGAGGCCTGGTAGACGAGAGCATCGAGGGCCTCAGGGTTGAGACGGTCAGCGGCGGCGTTGATGCGCTCGAGATCTCTGGCGTGCAACTGGCGGCGGGTCTTCCGGCGAAAATATCCGCTCAGGACGCGCTCGATGAAGGCCGACCGCGAGATCTCAGGTCCGATGGCGCGGTCGATTCTGGCCAGGATATCCGATGAAAGTGTGATGGAGGTCTTAGCCTTCATAAGTCGATTCTACTACTACGGTACGACGCTGGTAATACTCACGAAGATTGCCCTCGGGAAATGCCGTTTCACGCGCCGCCTTACGACGGCTGCTCAGGCCAGGCCCTTCGACTGCGTGCGGCTCGCGAGCCGCCTCGTTCAGGATGACATGTCGGGGAGGCGGGGGGCGAAGCGTGATCCGGCGAAGAGGATGAGGCCGGAGGCGGCGAGAGAGATTAGTGTGGCGGCTAGTCCTACGCGGAGGTTGGTTTTATCGGAGATGTGTCCGATTAAACCTGGTGAAAACGCGTCGCCGAGGAAATGGATGGTAAAGAGGTTGAGGGAGATGGCGGTGGAGCGGATGGGGGCGGCGACGGAGTTGACGATGGCGGTGTTGAGGGGGCCGGTATTGAGGAAGATGCAGAACTCGGCGAGGTAAGCGGCGGGGAGGAGCAGGCGCGGGGGTCCGAAGAAGACGAGGAAGCCGAAGGGGATGGCGAGGATGGCTCCCCATGCGGAGACGAGATAGAGGGCGCGGTGGTTGCGGCGGAGCCAGCGTTGGGCGAGCCAGCCTCCGGCTATGGTGGCGAGGAGGCCGTCGATGGCGGTGATTTCGCCGGCGGTGAGGCCGGCTCCGGCGACGGAATAGCCGGCGAAGCGGCGCAGGAAGGTAGGAAGCCAGGTGGAGATACCACCGACGGAGAATGTCCACATGGCCATGCCGAGGGTCGCGGTCCAGAAGGCGGGATTTTTGAAGAGGCCGAGGAAGCTGGCGCGGTCGGTTGTGGGTTTTAGGGTATCGGAAGAGCCGCGCTGCGGTTCGCGGACGAAGAGCCAGAAGGCGATGGCGATGAGGACGCCGGGGAGGGCGGCAACGTAGAAGGGCATGCGCCAGCCGTAGTGGTCGCCGAGCTCGCCGCCGAGGAGGTAGCCGAGGGCTCCGCCGACGGGAATGGTGATGTAGAAAATGCTCAGGACGCGGTTACGATCTTCTTCCGGATAGAAGTCGGCGAGGAGAGCGGGGGCAAAAATCGAGAAGGTGGCTTCGCCGATGCCGACGGCGGCGTGTCGGATGAGGAGCGTGTGGTAGCTGTGGACCGTTGCGGTGAGGAGGGTGGCGGCGGACCAGATGAGGGCTCCGGCGATGATGAGGGGTTTGCGGGGAAGATGGTCGCCGAGCCATCCGGTGAGCGGGGCGATGAGCATGTAGGTGAAGAAGAAGGCGGAGGTGAGGAGGCCGGTTTGCGCGTCGTCAATGTGGAATTCTCGCTGGATGAGGGGCTGGACTCCAGGGAGGACGTAGCGGTCGATGAAGTTGAAGAGGTTGAGGGTGGTGAGGAGGAAGAGAGCGGTGGCTGCGGTGCGGAGGACGGGAGGGTGATTTGGTGCTGCCGGACCGGAGGCTGCCATGGACAACAGGGTACAACCCCCGCGCACAACAACGGCACCGAGGTCCGGATCCAGGATGAAGGGGCAGAAAACCGAGGGCCGGGAACGCCGGGAGTTTTTCAAAAAATGTTGTGGCCGCGAAGCTCCGCGGTCGATTCCGGATATTCGAAGCGTTCGTCACCGGCCTCCTGCTGAACCGAACTGAGAGCCACCGTCACCTCGCGAATGTAGTAGAGAACGCCAGCCAGCAGGGCGATCATGGCGGCTACGAAGACAGCGGCGGCGGCGAAGGCGGCCAGCTTCCAGTAGAGGCCGAAGCCGAGGAGCAGGCAGGATAGCAGGGTTCCGACGAGCGCGATCAGGCTCAGGAGAAAGGTGCGGCGAATCATCTCTGCGCGCTGCTCCATGGATTCGATCTGGGCCGAGCAGGCTTCCGCTTCCGCCGCACGGCCGTTTTTCACGGCTTCGTGCCGCGCCCGCACGTATTGCCGCAGCCGGCTGACGATGCCCATGAGGCGAACGTTGATGGAGAGGATGAACAGCGCGGTAGCGGAGAAGAAGATGGCGGGTGCGACGAATGCCTGAAAGAGCCGGCCTATGTCGTTCATCAGCATTGATGGTAGCCCGGGCGTGTGCGTGAGGGATGTGTTCCCGCTCACCGTTTAGGCTGCAGTCCAGGATTGGCTACCCCTTGAGTTTGTCGAGGTGTTTGAAGCCGTCGGTTTGGATGAGGAGGCCGCTGAAGAGGGTGAGGTTGTAGCAGGCGTGGACGAGGAATCCCGCGGCGACAGAGTCGGTGGCGAGGCGCACGATGCAGAGGACGACGCTGACGAGGCCGATGAGCAGGACCGGTCCCCAGGAATTGGAAACCTGCGCGGCGTGCATGAAGGCGAAGGGGATGGACGTGAGGACGATGGAAAGGGGGATGCCGATGGTGTGCACGGCTGATTCGCCGATGAGGCGCTTGCGTTCGAGCCAGCGAAAGAAGTTGACCAGGCTGGGCAGGAGGAAGCCGCGGAAGGCGAGTTCTTCGGTGATGGGGGCGACGGTGACGCCGAAAGCCATGAGGACCCATGCTCCGGCAGCGGATTTTGTGAGGTCTTCGAGAATGGGCGGCGCTTTCGGCATGGGGAGGAAGTTGCCAGCCAGAGTGATAGCGAGGCCGGTGACGCCGCCGAGAAGGGCTAGCCACAGAAAACGGTGCGTGGCGGCGGAGAGGTTCCAGTGGATGCCTTTGGCGAAGGAGCGGCCCCACCAGAGGGAGAAGACGAGAGCGGCCAGCGCCCACAGGACCGCGTAAATGGCGGCCTGCATGGAAATGGCGTAGATGACGTTCTGGCCGATTTGCTGCATCAGGATCGGAATGCGAATGTGCGGATGGGCAGCGTAGATAGAGAGCAGGGCGATAATGTAGCCGCCAATGAGCGCTGGAATAACGAGGAGGAGAAAGACGAGCGTGTGGCCGAAGTTGGGAATCAGCTTTGGCGGCGGGGGCGGCGGAACGAGCTGGAGCGGAGGCGGCGTAGGTGGCTCGATGGGCCGCCAGAGGTAGCCGGGTTCAGTGGTGCTGAGGGGGGCGTAGGGCTGCGGAACGGCCTCGGCGAAGGCTTCCGACGCGGCGGGCGGTTCGCCGATCGGATCATTGATTAGTTCGGGCTGCGGGTTCGATATGGGGTCGGCGTCGCTCATTGAATCGTCTCTTTTGCGGGTTCTTTCCCGGCGGACCTGGAGCGCCGATTGCCGTTCACGGGCGGGAGGGTGAGGGTGGCGGTGCGTTCGCTCGCGCTGGCTCCGATTGAGCTGGATCCGCGTGAGCCGGGTCCAATTGAACCAGAATACCAGGGACGCAGGAACTGGCCAGTATACGAATTGGGGATACCGGCAACCTGTTCAGGGGGGCCTTCGGCGACGATGCGGCCCCCGCCTTCGCCGCCTTCTGGACCGAGGTCGATGACCCAGTCGGCGTTGCGGACCACGTCAAGGTTGTGCTCGATGATGATGATGGTGTTGCCGAGATCGGTGAGGCGGTGGAGGACTTCGAGGAGCTTGCGGACGTCGTCGAAGTGAAGGCCGGTGGTGGGCTCGTCGAGAAGGTAGAGGGTGCGGCCGGTCTGGCGCTTGGAGAGCTCGCGAGCCAGCTTCATGCGCTGCGCTTCTCCGCCGGATAGCGTGGTTGCGGCCTGGCCGAGGTGGATGTAGCCGAGGCCGACGTCGACGAGGGTTTCGAGCTTCTGACGGGCGGTGGGAATGTCGCCGAGGACGGGCAGCGCGTCTTCGATGGTGAGGTCGAGGATATCGGCGATGGAGTAGCCGTTGAATTTGACGGCCAGGGTTTCCTGATTGTAACGGCGGCCGTTACAAACTTCGCACTGAACGTAGACGTCGGGGAGGAAGTTCATCTCGATGCGGCGCTGGCCTTCGCCCTGACAGGCTTCGCAGCGGCCTCCCTGGACGTTGAAGGAGAAGCGGCCAGCTTTGTAGCCGCGCTCGCGGGACTCGGGGAGCATGGCGAAGAGGTCGCGGATGGCGGTGAAGACTCCGGTATAGGTGGCGGGGTTGGAGCGGGGGGTGCGGCCGATGGGGGACTGGTCAATGCGGACGGCCTTGTCGATGAGGTCGAAGCCCTTGATCTTCGAGAACTGGCCTGGGGTTTCGCGGGAGCCGTAGAGTTCCTGAGCAAGGGCGCGGTAGAGGATGTCGTTGACGAGGGTGCTTTTGCCTGAGCCGGAGACGCCGGTGACGACGGTCATGACGCCGAGGGGGAACTTGACGGTGAGGTTCTGGAGATTGTGGCTCCTTGCGCCTTCGACGGTGATCCATTTGCCGGTGACGGGGCGGGGAACGAGGCGGTGGAGAGTGGAGATTTCGCCGGCCAGGTAGCGGCCTGTGAGCGAGCCTGGGGCGCGCATGATGTCTGCCGGTGTGCCTTCGGCGACGACAAGGCCACCGAGGCGGCCGGCGCCGGGGCCGAGGTCGACGACATAATCGGCGTGGCGGATGGTTTCTTCGTCATGCTCGACGACGAGGACGGTGTTGCCGAGGTCGCGCAGGGCTTCGAGGGCCTGGATGAGGCGCTGGTTATCGCGCTGATGGAGTCCGATGGAAGGCTCGTCGAGTACGTAGAGGACACCGCGGAGGCGGGAGCCGATTTGGGTAGCGAGCCGGATGCGCTGGCCTTCGCCGCCGGAGAGGGTTGCGGCGCTGCGATCGAGCGAGAGATAGCCGAGGCCAACGGCGATGAGGAATTGCAGGCGCTCGACGATTTCCTTTCTGAGACGCTCGGCGACGAGGGCTTCGCGCGCCGTGAAGCTGATATTGCGGGCTTGTTCGAGGGCGCGCTCCATGGAGAGCGCGGTGAATTCGGCGATGGACATGCCATCGATTTTGACGGCGAGGGATTCGGGGCGCAGGCGCTGGCCGCGGCAGGCGGGGCACTCTGATGCGGACTGATATTGCATCATCCACTCGCGATAGCTGTCGGAGCGGGCCTCGTCGAGCGAATCGCGGAGCCAGGCGAGGATTCCGTGGAAGCCGGTGCGCGGGGCTTCGGATTGCGGCGGGCCCAGGAGAAGGAGTTCCTGTTGCTTGAAGGGGAGCTGCTCGAAGGGGAGGTTGAGGTCGATTTTGTATTTCTGGGCGGCGAGGTTGATGAGACGGATGAGGTATTGAGAGGCGGAGCCGGGGCCGAGGGCGCCGTCGAGAAGGGGTTTCGACCAATCGGTGATGACTTTGGCAGGGTCAAAGTCGTAGATGCTGCCGAGGCCGTGGCACTCAGGGCAGGCGCCGTAGGTGGAGTTGAAGGAGAAGCTGCGGGGCTCGAGTTTGGGGACGTCGAGACCGCAATCGGGGCAGGCCATCGAGGAGGAGTAGAGCTGTTCGCTTGAGGTGGAGCCCTGAGTGGCGACGAGGACGAGACCGTTGGCCATCTGGAGGGCCTTTTCGACAGAGGCCTGAAGGGCCTTTTCGATGCCTGGTTTGAGGACGGCGCGGTAGACGATGGCTTCGATGGTGTGGTTCTTGCGCTTTTCAAGGTTCGGCGGATCGGCGAGGTCGAGGATTTCGCCGTCGACGCGGGCGCGAAAGCCCTGCTGGTCGAGCTTGTCGAGGAGGTCTTTGAATTCGCCTTTGCGGCCGCGGACGACGGGGGCGTAGATGGTGACGCGCTCGCCGGCCGGGGTCCGCGGCGCACCTGTTTTTGGTGCGTTGGGGTGGTCACCGGGTGAAAGGGCGAGGATGCGCTCGACGATCTGCTCGGCGGACTGGCGGGAGATTTGGCGGCCGCAACGGGGGCAGTGAGGGACGCCGACGGAGGCGTAGAGGAGGCGGAGGTAATCGTAGATTTCGGTGATAGTGCCGACGGTGGAACGGGGGCTGCGGCTGGTGGTTTTTTGCTCGATGGAGATGGCTGGCGAGAGGCCTTCGATGGAGTCGACGTCGGGGCGCTCGATCTGGTCGAGGAACTGGCGGGCGTAGGCGGAGAGGGTTTCGACGTAGCGGCGCTGGCCTTCGGCGTAGATGGTGTCGAAGGCGAGGGAGGACTTCCCGGAGCCGGAAAGACCGGTGACCACAGTCAGGGTATTGCGGGGAATCTGCACGCTGATGTCGCGCAGGTTGTGCTGACGGGCGCCTCGGACGGTAATTTGGGTGATTGGCATTAGCACAGGGGAAGCGATTTGTAAATAGGAAAACAACTAAACGCGTGTATACCGCTTTTGTACTAGTGGCAAAACGGTACACTCGGGCTAGAATCCGGAAAGATAACCCTTTCGGTATCTTATTCGGCAACGGAAATGTGGGCAATGCGCCCGCATTCTGTTGGAATGACATCGGACGGTTAAATTGACGGGCGGGCAGCCAGATTCGCGCATCTAAAAAGTGGTGAAGGGCTACGCAGGCCTGGTAGAAAATGGGGATTTATGCAGGACGCAATGAATACCTTGATGTTAATTTGCGCATCGCTGGCCTCGCTTGCCTTCGGAGTCCTTCTCGCCTATGGAGTTTGCCGAGCCGCGTTTGCGCAGTTTCGGCACCATGCCGGCCAGGTGGCCGCCCAGCGCGCGATGGCGCAGGTGGTTGCCCAGGTCTCCCAACCCGAATCGTTGTAAGGGTTTCGCCGGAATAGCCGCGCCCCGCGGTTGGCATTTTCCATTCCGATAATTTCACCTGCCAATTTATTGGTTCCTGATCCCATCCATGGGATCGATGGAGGGCCTCGCCCCGCCGCGCATTTGGCAGTGCTTTCATGCGTTTACGATCATTCGGTTCTTAAAGCCTCTATTGGATCGACAGCGGCGGCGCGGCGCGCGGGCAGGTAGCTGGCGACGAGTCCGCAGAGGCCGAGCACCAGGATGACGAGCAGCACAGTGGCAGCGTTGTACGCCGCGGCTCCATAGAGGAAAGAGCGCATGACACCGCCGGCGGCCCAGGCTACACACAGGCCGATGACGACGCCGAGGCCGAGCAAAACGACTGCATGGCGGAGAACGAGCCAGAGGATGTCGGAGCGCTGTGCTCCGAGGGCGAGTCGGACGCCGAGTTCGCGCGTACGCTGGCTGACCGAGTAGGCCAGCAGTCCGTAGATTCCGGCGGCGGCGATGAGCAGAGCGGCGAGACCGAAGATGCCGAGCAGGCGAGCGGCGAGGGTTTGTGGACCCAGGGAGGAATCGACGACCTGCTGCATCGTGGTTTGCTCGGCGAACGCGAGGTTGGGGTTGAGTTCATGCACGGCGACGCGGACGGCGCGAAATGCGGCTTCGGGCGCGAGGCGGGTGCGGACCATAATGTCCATGTGGAAAGTGGCGAGGATGGAGTACATGTCCTGCCCGGGAACCAGCTGATCGAGGTCGAAGTAGATCTCGGGAGAGGACGCAGCTCTTGCCGAATCCTGGTGAAGATCGGCGATGGTGCCGATGATGGTGGCGGTGAGTTTCTTGTCGTCGTCGTCCCATTTGAGGCGGGCGCCGAGGGGATTACGGCCATTGAGGACGCGGCGAACGAATTCCTGGTTAACGAGAACCGCGAGCGGGGCGCCGGGACGGTCTTCTTCGGTAAAGTCGCGGCCGCTGGTGATGGCGATGCCCATGGCAGGGAAATAATCGGCGTTGCTGGCGCGCACGGCGGCGCCGACGGTGTCCTTCTTCGATGGCTCGGGCTGATCGGCCGGCCAGACGTCGAGAGTAAAGTGGCTTGCGGTGAAGGGGCGGATGGTGGCGAGGCCGACGGACTGGATGCCGGGCACGTGGCGCAGCTTGTCCTGAAGAGGGTCGTAGAAATTCGTAACAATGTTGGGTGCTTTTTGGTTGCCGCCTTCCCACCATGCTCCGTGAGTGGGCATGAAGATTGAGGTGGCGTCGAGCTGCTCGGGGGCAAAGCCGAGATTGGTGTGGCGGAGCTGCCAGAGGGCCTGGATGAGGAGGCCGGCAGCGATGAGCAGGGCCAGGGTCATGCCGATTTCGCCGATGACGAGGGCATCGCGCCAGAGGGCATGTTTTCTGCCGGTGCCGGAGGCTGCGGCTCCGTCGCGGAGACCTTCCTGCAGAGGAAGGTTAGCGGCGTAGATGCCTGGTCCGACGCCGAACAAAACGGCGGAGAGGCAGGAAAAAAACAGGAGAATCGCGCAAACGACGGCGTCGATATGGATGTGGTCGCCGAAGGGAATGGCGTTGGAGATGTAGTGGCTGAGAATGCGAAGGGACGCCCATGCGGCGAGAAGTCCAGCGACGCCGCCGAGGAGGCTGACGAGGAGACTTTCAGTGAGGAACTGGCGAACGAGGCGCGATTTGGGCGCGCCCAGGGCGCCGCGGATGGCGAGGTCGCGACGGCGGGCGTTGGCGCGGGCGAGCATGAGGCCGGCGAGGTTGGCGCAGGCGATGAGCCAGACGACGGCGACCGCGGCGTCAAGGGCATAGAGGCCGGTTCGCACGTTGTCGGTAGCGACGTCGCGAAGCAATTCGACGCGAACGGGCTCGGAGGATTCAGTGGCGGCGTATTCGTGGAGCAATTGTTCGTGGAGACCGGAAATTTCCTGCTGTGCTCGTTGAAAGGAAACTCCCGGCCGGAGACGGGCCACTGCGGACAACGAGGAGTTGCCGCGATCTTCGAACGAAGAATCAATGGGAAGGGGTGAATAGATTTCGTCGCCGGTGTTCTGCGGGAATTCAAAGTTCGGCGGCATGACACCGATGACGGTGAAGGGGTCGCCGTTAATGGGGACGGTCTTTCCGAAGACGGAATGGCTTGCGTGGAAGACTTTGTGCCAGGTGGAGTCGCCGAGGATAACGACCTGGGCCTTGTTGGCTTTGCCATCTTCGGGGAGGAAGCCGCGGCCGAGGGCGGGTTGGGCGCCGAGGACGTCGAGCAGGTTGATGCTGGTGCTGACCTGGGCGACGAGTTCAGGATTGTCGCGACTGCCGAGGGTGGGGATCTGAATGGTCCACCATGCCAGGTCGGAGAAAACGTGGGTGCGGGTTTTCCAGTCGCGCACGTCGGGGAGAGAAGCGGGATCGAAGCCGCCGCCGATGAGGGGATGCGGGGCGATCTGGACCAACTGTGAGGGGTTGCGATAGGGCAGGGGGCGGAGAAGGACCTGCTCTATGACGGAGAACATGGCGGCATTGACGCCGATGCCGAGGCCCAGGGTCACGATAGCCGTGAGCGTGAAGGCTGGTGATTTCGTGAGTTGCCGCAGGGCGAAACGAAAGTCCTGTGCCAGCGGGGTCATGGGCGGAATCTCCCGGGTTTTGGATCCGCTTCGGATCAGACATTGTATCGCCGTTTCGCACGGCCTGGGTAGCCCGGAGCTATGGTGCGCCGGATTCGAAGATGCGTACCTCGAATGGCTGGAGCGGGAGTGTGACGGCTTTCTGCGACTGCCAGAGTTGCGGGACTTCTGCTCGAGTGGCGAAGGGTTGTTCGACCGCGAAGGTGGTTGGGTTTTTCGAGGGTAGTTCGAGGGCGGACGCCAGATTCAGACTGAAGTTCTGCGCCTGGGCGGACGGGTTACGCAAAGTGACGACCCAGCCCCTCGGACTCCAGGCCGCCCATCCATAGACCTGGAGGTGGCCGGGGTCCCCGCCGATCCAGTGGACGTCCTGCAGGATTGACGCGTGATCACGCGACCAGCGGGCGGCCTTCGCCAGCAGGTCCCAGTCGGACTGAGTAAGCAGCGATGGCGTTACATACATTTCCTGTAACTGGGTGCCGCTGCCGAAGAAAGAGAGGACCTCGTCGGGGAAGTCATTCTCAGGGTCGGTGCCGAGGTTTTCGGCCTGTTTGGCATAGATCATTCCATGGAGCATGAGGGAGTTGATGGGGAATAAGGGTCCTGCCTGGACGACATTCCGATACGTCTGCTCGTCGCGGTAGGTAATCCAGCGCTGGCGCTGCGTACCGGCTCCATCGAAGTCGTGATCGTCGCCTCCACGCCAGATAGAATCCGAATAGAAAAGCCAGAAAGGAGAGGGATAGGTACCGGTCGACAGGTTCATGAAGATACCGGGCTTCTCTGAACGAATTTGATGGATGAGATGGATAGCCGCGTCGAAGTCGCTGTCGAAGACCGAACCCGGAAAGACCCGGTCCGCGTTACCGGTGCCGTCCAGCTTGAATGAGTTCACGTTGTACTTGAGAACCATTTCCGAGCAGATGTCAGAAAAGCCCTGGAAGTACTTTGGCCCGGACAGCGCAAAGCCATCGCTGATGATTTCGTACCCATGGGCTTTGCCGTTGGCGATGCGTTCGCGCTTCTGCTCGGCATAACCGCCCCACGGAGAAAGCCATACACCGATGCCGGCGTGATAGCTGGCGGCTTGCGCTGCGATCCGGGTAAATCCGTTGGGTAACTCGTGATTGAAGCCCCAGAAGGAGTTGGGGTTATCCCATCCATCGTCGAAGACGAATGAGTCGAGCTTTGCGTGACGCTTCTCGGCGAGTTCGGTCCCAAAGGCATGAACGCGGTCGAGGGCATCGGCTTCGGAGTAACGGTTTTCGTAGCCGATGTCGTACCAGCTGTTGTAATTGAGGAAGGGGTTATAAGGGCGCGGCCGCTCTTTTTCGATGTAAGCAAGAAAAGCGCGACGCAACTGACCGGGCGGGTAAGTGCCAATGACGGCCGAGTAAGTAACGGACTGATTTGGCTGTAAAGGAAGGAAGCGATTGATGCCTGCTTCCACCATTCCCTTATCTACACTCGTGAAGGACAGTGGGTGTTCGAAGGCAAAATACATGCAGTCGTCGGCCGCCGGCGAGCCTTTTACGCTGCCGATAACATGGGCTTGCGGGTCCTGAAACTGAAGGAGGTCGATCTTTGCGATGGGGAGTCCGAGCGCGCCGGCCTTGATCGTTAGCTGTTCGCGCATATAACTACTGCCGGATCGAGTCAGCAGGCACCAGTGGAATTTCGCGCCAGAGGCGGGGTCGGTCGCATCGGCACAAAGCTGTTGGTCTGACTGATGGGATGGTGCGGCGATGGGTCTATTGTTCCGCAGGTCAGAAGACCTCATCACGGAACCGTTCGAAAGGGTCACGCTAAAGAGCTGCGGGAGGGTGAGCGCGCGCCCTGCCGGCACATCGCGGATTTCCAATTGAGGATGGCTTGGGGATGGGTCAAGCTTCGCGGACATCGTTTGGTTGGAAATGAAAATGGCCCGCGGTCGATCTGGTGCCTGAGCCCAGACGCGGCCGGTAAGGATGGAAAGCAGGAGAAGGCTGAACATGAGACAGGTCTTGACGGCGTTTCTCAGAATAGTGTTCATCAGTTCGAAGAAACTATACTGCACGGTCAGGATTGGCAGGCGGCGCCATACGGCGAACTTCTCGGTTCTTTTTATATCTGCTGACTTACGGATTTCGGAATCGCCACAATCGCGCAAAACGCCGGAAGCATACACCGGAATCCGAAGTACTAATTTTGCCCTGAATTACTGCGGCGCCCCAGGCACTGCGCCAGCCCCGGCATTTGCAGGTACCCCATAATCCAGCGGGGCCTGAATCAGCTTGGTCACATCCGCCGGCATTGGCGATCCAGCGTTCTTCACGAGCAGCGACACCTGCCACATCTGCGTCTGGTTCAGAACCTTGTCGAACGCCGGCATCCCGCTCAGGCGGATTCCATTCGCTACCTTCCAGTACGTCTCACCCACCGGGTCGTCGCTCACCCCTACTACCCCGTTGCCATGCGGCGCCCACAGCTGCGGCGCTCGCGGATACATGTGGCCGGCAAACTCCGATGGCCGCCCGTACAATCCGTGACACGCGGCGCACTGCTGGCGATAAATCTGCGCACCCGCGGTAAGATTCGTCGCGCTGGCCTCTATCGGCGCGCTCGCCGGCATCTCCTTGTCGATGCGCGCATGCAACGGCACCCTGACAATCTCCTTCTCCAGCAAAAACGGCAGATCCGCCACCGCCACCGGCGGATGCCCGGTGTGGAAATAGACAAACACCCACACCGGAATAATCAGGAACCCGAGGATCAGGCCCAGCAGAAATCTCATGCGTCTCCCCCGCAACCCGCGAAAATGACGATCAGCCTTCACGGAATCGTTGCACGACGGCGCAGATTCCGCAATCGGTGACCTTTTCTGATGCACCCTCAGTCAGCCGTGTTCGAGACCCGCTCGTACCCCGTGGGCTGTACCCTGCTTCCTCGCAGATGATTTAATACATGCAGACAACTCTCGTTCTTTTCTCAGGTAGTGGAGGCACTCCGTTTTGATGCACTTCCGCAGTTGTTCCGCGTACGCCGTGGTTCCCCTCTTCGCTTTTCTCCTTCTAGCTCCCACCGTAATCCGCGCGCAGGATACCCAGCAGGCCCCGCCGGGAACCACCGAGTCACAATCGGAACAGCCCCAGCAGCAGTCCACTCCTGAACAACGCACCGAGGTTCTGCGCCAGGCCCAGGCGCGCGTCAATGCCCGCCGCAAGATCAGAATCCGGCAGATCATTCAGGACACCTACAGTCACAAATTCGAGCTGGACTTCGGCGGCGGTTCTCTGCGCTTTCGCCCCGGCAACGATCTGCAGCACATGAATGAAGCCGGCTGGAACGCCGACCTTACCGACTATTTCTTCGGCGACCTCGGCATAACCGCCGACTTCCGCGGCTATTACGGCACCGCCTTTACCGGTCCCAACCCATACTCGGTCTTCAACCCCAGCATCAGCCAGTACACCTTCCTTGCTGGCCCGCGCTATCGCTTCTTCAAAGGCCAGCACTGGGGCTGGACCGCTCAGGCTCTGGCCGGAGCGGGTCACGGCAACTTCGGCACCGGCACCCACGGCCTGCCCCCACAACTCGTCGGACTGTATACCGACGCCACAGTCCTTAACTTTTCCGGCGGAGCGTCCGTCGACTACAACCTCGGCCCAGGCCTGGCCATTCGCCTCACCGCCAACGAGCTGGTCACCAACTACGGCAGCACCTTCCAGGAGAACCTCGGCGGCAACTTAGGAGTCGTCTACCGCTTCGGCAGAAAATAATTGACAGCTGAGGATGGCCCATTCAAGCCCGGGGTTGGCTGGAGTGGGCAAACAAACGTTGGGCGACTCTGCGAAGGCCAGTTTGACAGTTTTGCGACCCTGCCAACGCGTGCCGAGTTGAGGACGGGTTTGGCGCAACGCCAACCTATTCCAGTTCCCCGCCTGTACCCCGCACCCTGCACCCTGTACCCTTGTACGCAAGCACTCCATGCCCACGCTCCTCGCGCTCCTGGACATCGCCGCTCGACTCGCCTCCGGCTGCGCCCTCTTCTTCGTCAAGAACGACCTGCGCCACTACCTCCGCACCCATTACGGCGACCACACCTTCCAGAACCTCTACCACTGGCAGCTCTTCTCCTTTGACACGCTGCTCCTCACCCCCTATTTCCTGGTGATGATCGTCCTCTCCGTCTACGGCCTGCACCGTTACACCCTGGTCTGGCTCTATTACCGCAACCGCAAAAACGCCACCCACCAGCCGGCCTCACGCTTCGAACAGCTCCCGCGCGTCACCATCCAGCTCCCCATCTTCAACGAGCAGTTCGTCATCGATCGCCTCATCGACTCGGTCTGCCGCATCGACTATCCCCGCGAGCTCCTCGAAATTCAGGTCCTCGACGACTCCACCGACGAAACCCAGCAGGTCACCCAGCTCATCGTCGACCGCTACCGCGCCCTCGGCTATCCCATCGTTTACCTGCACCGCACCAATCGTCACGGGTTCAAAGCCGGCGCCCTCGACGAAGGCCTCAAAACCGCCTCCGGCGAATTCATCGCCATTTTCGACGCCGACTTCGTCCCTCCCTCCGACTGGCTCATGCGCGTCATCCACCACTTCGCCGAGTCCAACATCGGCATGGTCCAGACCCGCTGGACCCACCTCAACCGCGACTATAGTTTCCTCACCCAGGTTGAAGCCATTCTGCTCGACGGCCACTTCGTTCTCGAGCACGGCGCCCGCTCCCGCTCCAACGTCTTCTTCAACTTCAACGGCACCGCCGGCATGTGGCGCCGCCCGGCCATCGACCAGGCGGGAGGCTGGCAGCACGACACCCTCACCGAAGATACCGACCTGAGCTACCGCGCTCAGATCGTCGGCTGGAAATTCAAATACCTCCAGGATGTCGAATGCCCCGCCGAGCTTCCCATCGAAATGACCGCCTTCAAAACCCAGCAGCAGCGCTGGGCCAAGGGCCTCATCCAGACCTCAAAAAAAATCCTTCCCCGCGTCTTCCGCTCCAGCGTACCTCTCCGCACCAAAATCGAAGCCTGGTATCATCTCACGGCCAACATCAGCTATCCGCTCATGGTCGTCCTCTCCGTCCTTCTTATGCCCGCCATGATCATCCGCTTCTACCAGGGCTGGTGGGAGATGCTCTACATTGACTTCCCTCTCTTCCTCGCCTCCACATTTTCTATCTCTTCCTTCTATCTCGTTTCGCAGAAAGAACTCTTCCCGCGCCACTGGTACCGCACCTTCCTCTATCTCCCTTTCCTCATGTCCCTCGGCATCGGCCTCACCATCACCAACACCATCGCTGTCATGGAGGCCCTCTTCGGCATCCAGAGCGCCTTTAAGCGCACGCCGAAATACCGCGTCCAGAAAAAGGGCGAGAAATCCCAGGCATCCTCGAAATACCGCAAACGCCTCGGCCTGATTCCGTTTCTTGAACTGTTAATAGGCTGCTACTTCGCCCTCTGCATCTGGTACGCCATCGCCAACGAAAACTACTTCACCGTTCCCTTCCTCATCCTCTTCGTCGTCGGCTACTGGTACACGGGGCTTCTGTCGCTGCTGCAAGGCCGCTTCGAACGCTGGCGTACCGGAGCCAATTTAGACGATACGTCGCCGAAGCCGTTCCCTGTTGGGGTATGAGCGAAATCCATTTGCGTTCTGCAGCGTTATCGGATCATGTGAATCGGAATGCCAAGACTAATTTTCTTCCAGATTCGGTCCGCCGTGTACACAGGCGCGTTGAGCTCCAGTGCCAGCGCCAGACACGCGCGGTCTCCCAGCGATAGACCCAGCCTGCGAGTTTCCCGGACCAGAGTACCGGCCACTCGCGCCTGGTCCTCCGTAAACGCCATGACCTGATTCACCGGGATACCCGCCCTCATCCACGCCTCGTCTGCGGGAACTCCTCGCCTCACCATCGACGTCTGTACCTCGGCCAGATTCACGGCGCTGGCCACCGAATCGTCCAGTACCTCGTCCGTCAGAACCTCGCTGCCCATCTCATTCTGCAGCACCGCAAGGATGGCGGATGCATCGAGGACGCACTTACTCATGCTTTGCCGCTTCGCGTCTCTCAGCGATCAGCTCGTCTACCAGCGAAACGCCTGGCTTGATATAACGCCGCATCGCCTCCTGCGCTTCCCGGATGCGCTGCCGCCGCGTCGTCAGCCGATACCCGTTCTTCTGGCGCTCCAGGAGAATCTCTCCCCCCGCTTCCACGCCCAGCTCTTTGCGAACCTGGATCGGAATCACAACTCTGCCATTTTCACTCAGACGTAACCGAATCTCCTGCGCTGCCATTTTGCCTCCGTCTGTCATTTTACCTTGAAGTGACAAACAAAAATGTCGGGTTAACTCTTCCGTTAAACTCCTCCCAATGAAATTCTCGCGCCTCTTCATCTTGATTCTCAGTTTTCCGACCGCCGTTCTCGCACCCGCACTTCCAGCACTGGACCGCCAGCCCACTGCCGACTACCACGCCCGGCGCACCCACCTCAGCGAATCCCTCAACCAGGGCGTCGCCATCCTCTTCGCCGCCGAAGAACCTCTCACCGACTTCACCCCCTACCGCCAGGATTCCGACTTCTACTACCTCACCGGCTGGAACGAGCCCGGCGCCGCTCTCCTCATCGAAGCCCCTGCGGATGCCGACGACATCCACTCCGCTCGCGCCTACCGCGAAATCCTCTTCCTCCCCACGCGCAATCTCCGCAACGAGCGCTACACCGGTCCCAAACTCGACGCCTCCTCGCCCGACGCGCCCCACATTACCGGCATCGATGAAGTCCGGCCCATGACCGAGCTCCCCACCATCCTCGGCGCCCTCCTCAAATCCGACCGCTACCTCGAGCGCAATCTTTTCGGCCAGCCCGACAACGACCAGGCCCGTGCCCTCATCTCCTGGACCGCCACCACTCTCGGAATGGATTCAACGCCCGCCCTCCAGGACGTGCGCTCTCTCACGCAGAATCTCCGCATCATCAAGGAGCCCGGCGAACTCGCGCTCCTCCACAAAGCCAGCGACGCCTCCATCAAAGCGCAGCTCGCCATGATCGCCGCCATCCATCCCGGCATGACTGAACGCGCCGCCGCCGGCATTATCGTCGAAACCCTCATGGCCAACGGCTGCGAGCGTCCCTCCTACGCTCCCATCGTTGGATCGGGCCCGAATTCCACCATCCTCCACTACTCCGAAAACAGCCACACCATGCAGTCCGGCGAGGTTCTCCTCGTCGATGCGGCCGGGGAATATTCCATGTACGCCTCTGACATCACCCGCACCATGCCCGTCAACGGCCATTTCACCGCGCGCCAGCGCGAGGTCTACAACGTCGTCCTCGGCGCCCAGCGCGCCGCCATGGAAGCCTTCGTTCCCGGTAAGTCGCGCATCAACGACCCGTACCACCACTACCCCGACTCGCTCGACACCATCGCCTTCAACTACATGAACGCGCACGGCAAGGACCTGCACGGCGAGCCCCTGGGCAAATACTTTATCCACGGCATCGGCCATTCCGTGGGCATCGATGTGCACGACCCCTTCGACCCTGCCAAGCCCATCGAGAAAGGTATGGTGTTCACCATCGAGCCCGGCATTTACATTCCCGAAGAGAACTTAGGCGTCCGCATCGAAGACGATTACTACGCCAAACCCGACGGCACCCTCGAATGCCTCACCTGCGCGCTTCCGAAAACCGCCGAAGCCATCGAAGGGCTGATGCACAAGTCACAATGACGGTTACATGTGAGGGTGCCCCACATCGCGCAAAGCGCGACGCTAACCGCTTCATCGCTGACCGGTTCTCTGCTGACCGCTTCTTAGCTGACTGCCCTTTATACTCAGGCCAACATGAAATCGCCTCTCCGCTCCCAATTCTCTCTGCTCCTGTTGCCTCTGCTCGCTGTCCCTTCCTCCCATGCATGGGGCAACAAGGGCCACATCATGATCAGCCGTCTCGCCGCGGAATCGCTCCCCGCCGACATGCCCACCTTCATGCGCACCCTCCAAGCCGTCAACGAAATCGCCTACCTCGGCCCCGAGCCCGACCGCTGGCGTTCGCGCGCTGAGCCCGAACTCAACGCCGCCCAGGCGCCCGACCACTTCATCGACTTTGAACTCGCCGACCTCATCGGAACCCTTCCCCGTCAGCGCTATCAGTACATTGCCGCTCTCTACGCGTACGTCGCCGCCCACCCCGACATGGCCGCTCAACTACGCCCCGAGAAAGTAGGGTTCCAACCGTACATCACTAACGAAGTCTGGGAGCGTCTCAAGTCCGCCATGCGCGACTACCGCACCCTCTCCGCGGCCCATCAGGACACCAAACCCGTCGAAGCCGCCATCATTTTCTACGCCGGATGGCTGGGCCATTACGTCGCCGACGGCTCCCAGCCCCTCCACGTCACGGTCAACTACAACGGCTGGGTTGGAAAAGAGAATCCCAACGGCTACACGACCGACCACACCATCCACTGGCGCTTTGAAGGCCCGTTCGTCGATGCGGCCATCAACGAATCCGACGTCCAGCCGCTCCTCGCGCCGCTGCACCCCATCAACGACGAATGGGAAGACTACCTCGCCTACCTGCGCCATACCGGCTCCTTTGTCGAACGCGTCTACCAGTTCGACAGGCAGCACGGCTTCGACGGCACCGGCACTCCCGAATCCAGACAATTCACCGCTGAACGATTAGCCGCCGGAGCATCGATGTTGCGCGACCTCTACGCTGCTGCCTGGGTCAGGAGCGCCGAACCTGTGCCCGACTGGCACGGCCAGCAAGAGAATTCGGCACCGAAATCCTTTGGCGCGACGGAATTACCGCCCGGGGTGACAATCGGGAAGTTAACAGTAACTAGCCCTCAGTCCGATGTCAAAAGACCAGATACAGTCTCTTCTGAGCCGTTCACCGGCGAGGCGTACCACGTCGGAGGTGGCGTTTCGGCACCAAGGTTGACTTATGCTCCTGATCCCCGGTATCCGGATTCAGCCCGGAAGGCGAAATACCAGGGAGTGGTCATCGTCGGACTTATTTGTCGATGAGAGTGGCGTGCCAAGAAACGTTCATGTGGTTCGACCGCTCGGAATGGGCCTTGACGAAAATGCTGTGGATGCGGTGCGCCGGTACCGCTTCGAGCCCTCAACTTTCCAGGGAAAGCCCGTGCCCGTGGAAATCGATGTCGAGGTTAACTTCCGGCTGTACTAATGCAGATTTCCGCCCGTCACCCAGCCATCAGCGGAACCACCCGCGTCAGCAGCCCCGCGAGCTGAGCCTCCACCGCCCGCCCCGTCGCCATCACCTCTTCATGACTCAGCGGCTCCTTCTGAATCCCCGCAGCCATATTTGTCACGCAGCTGATGCCGAGCACTTCGATCCCCATGTGCCGCGCCACGATCGTCTCCTGCACGGTCGACATGCCGACAAGATCCGCGCCCATAGTCCGAAACGCTCGAATCTCCGCAGGAGTCTCAAAGCTTGGCCCCAGCACGCTCAGGTACACGCCCTCTTCGAGAACCATGCCCAGGCCCTCCCCGGCCTGATGCGCCAAGCCGCGCAGCCGCGCCGAGTACGCTTCGCTCATGTCGAAGAAGCGCGGCCCCAGCCTATCGTCATTCGCCCCCGCTACCGGATTCCGCCCTGACAAATTAATGTGGTCCGCGATCAGGATCAGCTGTCCCCGATGCAGCTCCGGATTGATGCCTCCCGCGGCATTGGTCAGCACCAGCGTCCGCACGCCCATCCGGCCCAGCACCCGCACCGGAAACGTCACCTCCGCCGGGTTGTATCCCTCGTACGCATGCACGCGCCCCTGGATCACCGCCACTGGCACAGCAGCCACTAGCCCGACGACCAGCTTTCCGCTGTGTCCCGGTACCGTGGACTTAGGAAAATGCGGAATCTTCGCAAACGGAATCGCTGTCGCGTTCTCCAGCTGCTCCGCGAACGCCCCCAGTCCCGACCCCAGCACAATGGCGATCTTCGGCCGCAACTCCGTCCGCGCACTGACAAACTGCGCCGCCGCGGTCGCCTTGTCAAAAATCGTAATCGCCATGGTTACTTCAAGCGCCTACTGAATCAGAATTCCTACGATCGAAGCCGACATCAGATTCGCCATCGTGCCCGCCAGCATCGCTCTGAAGCCCAGCTTCGCCAGCTCGTTCCGCCGGTTCGGCGCCAGTGCGCCAATCCCGCCAATCTGAATCCCGATCGAACTCAGATTCGCAAATCCGCAGAGCGCGAACGTCGCAATGGTCACCGACCGCGCGGCCAAGGCCCCACTCTTCGCATAGCCGCCTAGATAGGTGTAGGCCACAAGCTCGTTCAGCACCATCCGCGTCCCCAGCAGATTCCCCACCGTCGGCGCATCATGCCACGGAATCCCAATCAGCCACGCAATCGGAGCAAAGAAGAATCCCAATATCGCGCCCAGCGAGGCAGGAAACGAAATATGATGCCAGCCCAGCCAGTTGTGCATCCCGCCCAATATCCCGTCCAGCAGCGCGATCAGCGCCAAAAACGAAATCAACATGATCCCCACGTTGAACGCCAGCCGCCCGCCGTCAATCGTCCCGCGCGCAATCGACCCAATCAGATTCTCGTCCTTATGCTCGGCGTCCTCCGGAATGTGCACCACGCCCTCGGTCGCCGGCTTCTCCGTCTCCGGCACCAGCATCTTCGAAATCAAAATCGTTCCCGGCGCCGTCATAATCACCGCGGCCAGCAGACTGCTCGCCGAAATTCCATACAAAATGTACGCCGCCATGATCCCGCCCGACACGTGCGCCATTCCGCTGGTCATAATCGTCATCAGCTCCGAGCGCGTCGCCCCAGGCAGAAACGGCCGAATCGTCAGCGGAGCCTCCGTCTGCCCCATAAAAATGCTCGCCGCCACATTCAGGCTCTCCGCCCCCGACACCTTCAGCGTCCACTGCATCGCCTTGGCAAAGCCGCGAATGATCAGCTGCATCACGCCCAGGTAGTAGAGCACCGCAAAAAACGCGGAGATAAAGATGATGGTCGGCAGCACCTGAAACGCGAAGAAATTCGTGCCAAAGGCCGCGCCGATCTTCGAGTGCTGCGCGCCCAGGTCTCCAAACACAAAGCTCGACCCGTCGAACGCATACGCCAGCAGCTTGTTCACCGTATCGCCCGCGGCGTGCATCACCCGCTGCCCCACCGACGACTTCAGCACCAGAAATGCGAAGGCAATCTGCAGGCCCAGCCCCCACACCACGGTGCGCCAGCGGATCGCCCTGCGGTCCGTGGAGAAAATCCATGCCAGCAGCAGCATCGTCAGTAGACCCAGCACCCCCGTGAATCGCGCCAAATTGTTCTCCTCAGGTTTTCCCTGAATCCTAACCGCGGTGCGGCTTTTTCAGAAACGAATTCTTATTGTCGGCCGAAATAATCTCCCCAATCAGCCGCGGCGCCGGCGCAGGCGCATCTCCGATCGCCAGCGCCTCGCCGAGCAGCTTCTGCGGCTCCGCAAATCGCGCCTCGTCCTCGGTGAACAAAGTCGCCAGCACCTGCCCGGCCTCGATCTTCGCCCCCAGCTTCACATGCATCTCGAGCCCCGCGTGCGCTTCTACTGGCTCCCCAGCACGCTCCCGCCCCGCACCCAGGCGCTGTACCGCCCAGCCCACTTTGGTGCAGTCCGCCGCGACAAAATACCCACTCCGATCCGCGCGAAAATCCCGCCGGAACTTCGGCCGGTGAAATTCCATTCCCGCATGGAGGGCCTTCAAATCCCCGCCCTGCGCCGCCACCAACGCACGAAACACCTCGAGCGCCGAACCATCCGCCAGCTTCTGCTCCGCAATCCCGCGTCCCGCCTCAGCGCTCCTCGCCTTGCCGCCCAGGTAAATCATCCACCCGGCGAGAATCATCGAAACCTCGCGCAAATCCTCGCTCAGCGGATCGCGCCCTCCCCGCAACAACTCCAACGACTCCGCAATCTCCACCCAGTTTCCGGCGAAACGCCCCAGCGGCTGGCTCATATCCGTCAGCACCGCCACCGTCCGCGTTCCCGCGCGCTCCCCGGTTTCGACCATCAGCGCCGCCAGATACCGCGCGTCGTCCTCGTTGCGCAGAAAGGCTCCGGACCCCGTCTTCACATCGATCACCAGCGCATCGAGCCCTGACGCCAGCTTCTTGCTCATGATCGAGGCGCAAATCAGGTAAGGGCTCTCAACCGTTGCCGTGCGATCGCGCAGGCTGTACAGCTTCCTGTCCGCCGGGACAAGATTCCTCGTCTGCCCAACAATCGACGCGCCGCATTGCTCCAGCACCTTCCGCATCTCCTCGAGCGAAAGCCCGGTCCGGTACCCCGGGATCGACTCCAGCTTGTCCAGCGTCCCGCCCGTGTGCCCGAGCGCGCGCCCGCTGATCATCGGATCGGCCAGCCCAGCCGCCGCCGCAATCGGCGCCACCAGAAATGAAGTCTTGTCCCCCACGCCTCCCGTGGAGTGCTTATCGACGGTTTTACGCCCCAGCCCGTTGTTGTCGAGCACCTCACCGGAAAATCGCATCGCTGTCGTCAGCGTGTCCAGTTCACCCAGCGACAGCCCCTTCAGAAACACAGCCATTAGCCACGCCGACAGCTGCTCTTCGGGAATGGTCTCTCGCGACGCGCCTTCCACCAGAAAACGAATCTCGTCCGCGTTCAGCTCCTCGCCATCCCGCTTCTTCCGGATCAGATCCACAGCATGCAACGCTCCGCTCATCGCCGCCCTTCCTCGGGCTCGAATCGAAAGCTCCATGGAAAAATCTCCGCGAAGGGCCGCGTCTCCAGACCGCTCTCGCCGGGAAAACAAACCACAGCATCCGCTGTTACAAATTCGCTCATCACCTGGCGGCATGCGCCGCACGGCGGGCTGGCCGCGCCGTTCCGATTCGCCACGGCAATCGCACGAATCTTCCGGGCAGCTCCATCCTCGCTGATGGCCCGAAACAATGCATTTCGCTCCGCGCAGCTCGTCAGCCCGTAGGAGACGTTCTCCACATTGCAGCCTTTTACGATCTGCCCATCGTCGAAAAGCAGCGCCGCGCCCACAAAAAACTTCGAGTAAGGAGCATAAGCGCGCGTCGCGGCCTCGAGAGCGGACTCCTTCAGCCGATCCAGCGTCAGAGAATCAATCGGTGGCATAGCGTCTCTGAGACTACCGAAAAATCAGGGACGGAGCACCCGGCTGTTACCCCCCGCCCTCTCAAGTTCGCGCCGCTCCTTCCGATAAACCTTTCGTGGACGACCTTACTCGCGAATTCCTGCTCGAAAGCCAGGAGGGCCTGGACCGCATGGAGCGGTGCCTGACCGACTTGGAATCACGGCCCGGCGATACTGAGTTGCTGGCGGACATCTTCCGCTCCGTGCATACCATCAAGGGCACGACCGGCTTCCTCGGCTTCAGCCGCCTCGAATCGCTCTCGCACGCGGGAGAGAATCTTCTCGGTCTCCTGCGCGAGGGGCAGCTGGCGCCCAATCCGGAGATCATCAGCGGCTTACTGGCCCTGATGGACATTTTGCGCGGCATCCTTCGCTCCATCGAAACCACCGGCGCCGAGGGCGAAAGCCACCATGAAGACCGCGCTATGATCGACCGCCTCGAGCAACTGCATCGTGTCGATCCGCCCGCAACTGCCGGCGCGTGCGAAACAGCGCTGGCCGCCGCGGTTGCCGCGCCCGTGCATTCTCCCAGGCCGCGCAAACAGCCAGGCCCATCCGGTCGATCCCTTCGCCGTGCCCGGATTTCCTCCCAATGTTCGCCTCCACCGGCTCAATCCGGAGAGGCAGGGCCGCGGGACATCGAAGCAACTCGACGGAGAGCCGAGCCTGAACCTCGATCCGCTCCCCCCGTCGCGGCTGCTTCGATTCCCGCGCGGCCCATAACCGGAGCCCCGGCGCCCGCGCCTGAAACCCAGGCGCCTGCATCGTCCGGCGCCGCCGACTCCACCCTCCGCGTCGACGTCGAACTGCTCAACCGCATGATGAACCTGGTCGGCGAGCTGGTGCTGACGCGCAATCAGATTCTCCAGGCAACCAGCGCGGATGCCGGGTTCGCCCTCCTCGCCCGGCGTCTGGACATGGTCACCGCCGATCTCCGCGAATCCGTGATGAAGGCGCGCATGCAGCCGGTCAGCCACGTGTTCTCGCGCTTTCCACGCCTCGTGCGCGACCTCGCCCTCAGCCTCGACAAGCGCGTCCGCCTCGAAATGGAGGGTCAGGAAACCGAACTCGATAAAAGCCTCCTCGAGGCCATCCGCGATCCCCTCACTCACTCCGTCCGCAATGCCATCGACCATGGCATCGAGACGCCTGCCGCGCGGCTCGCCAGCGGCAAGCCCGCCGAAGGCGTTGTCCGGCTGCGCGCCTGCCACGAGGGCAGTCACGTCATCGTCGAGGTGCACGACGACGGCGCCGGCATGAACATTGAAAAGATCCGCCAGAAGGCCATCGACCGCCAGCTCGTGCCCCCGCAGCGCGCCGAACAGATGAGCGATCGCGAGATCCTGCAGGTCATTTTTCTTCCCGGATTTTCCACCGCCGAAGCCGTTACCAGCGTCTCCGGGCGGGGCGTGGGCATGGATGTCGTCCGCACCAACGTCGAAAAAATCGGCGGTAAGGTCGAAGTGGACAGCCAGGCCGGCAAAGGAACCATCCTCCGTCTCCGCATCCCTCTCACCCTTGCGATTATTCCGGCGCTGATCGTCCGCAGCCGCGGCCAGAACTTCGCCCTTCCCCAGGGCGCTCTCACCGAGCTCGTCCACCTCGGCACCGGGGAAGACGACAGCCGCATCGAGCACCTCGAAAACGCCGCCCTCTACCGCCTCCGCGGACGCCTGTTGCCCCTGGTCTTTCTCAACCGGCTCCTCGAGCAGCCCCCGCGCGAGAGCGGCGCGCCCTGCGACATCGCCATCCTCAACGCCGATGGCCGCCGCTTCGGCCTGGTCGTCGACGGCCTCGCGGACCCCGAAGAAATCGTCGTCAAACCCCTGGCCGCCGTCCTGCGGAGGATCGGGTTCTACGCCGGCGCGACCATCCTTGGCAATGGTGAGATGGCCCTGATTCTGAACCCGGGCGCCATCGCTCAGAATGCCGGCGTTGGCCTTACCTCGGAAACGGCCGATACCTCTGGCGACAGTAGACGAGCCGGCCAGCACGACTTTCTCCTCGTTCAGACGGGAAGCGGTCAGGCCGCTCTGCCTCTGGAAACAGTGGTACGCATCGAGCGAATTCCGCGCTCGCGGATCGAACGGGCTGGATCGCGTCCCGTGCTGCGCTTTGAGGGAAAGCTGCTGCCCCTCGACGATGCCGCCTCGGAACTGCTCGACGCGGGTGACGATCCCGAAGCCCAGACCACAGTTGTCGTCTGCCGCGATGGCAACCGCGAGGTCGGCATGACCGTGTCTCAGGTTCTTGACGTTGCCGGTGGACGTCAGCTCGAAGAAGCCGGAACGGGAGCCATCGCCGACGGTCTCACCCTGCTGCACGAGCGCGTCACCGATATCGTCAGACTCTCCGCCGTCCCCTCGCTCGACTGCGCCATCGAGTCCCAGGTAATGGAGTTTTCTGTGTCAGCGGAGGAGCAACCATGAGCCAGGATCGCACAAGTCAAACTGTGGAAGTCTGCTCGGTCCGGGTAGGCGATACTCTGTACGGCGTCCCCATCGCCCATGTGCTGGAGATCCTCGGCAAGCCGGCCACCCAGCCCGTTCCCCTTGCTCCCTACTTCGTCGGCGGACTGGTGCATTACCGCGGCGAGGTGCTGACCGCCGTCTCTCTGCGCCGCCTGCTCGGCATGGACCCGGCCTGCGCCGCCGAAGATGTCCTTGTTTTCGAAACCCCCGGGGGCCTGTTCGGACTCTTCGTCGACTCGGTCGGCGAAGTGCTCCACCTTTCCGCCGGCGACCACGAACCCAATCCCCCCACGCTCGAAAGCCGCCGCCAGGCTCTGTTTGACGGCGCCTGGAAGCTCAAGGACCGCCTCATCGTTCGTCTCGAACCCGAGCGCCTGGACCCCATGCACCTGGCCAGCGCTTTCCCGGCCTGAGGGTCCGGAAACAGAAAGGACACGCATGCGCGCCCTGGTTGTGGACGATTCGCGATTTGTCAGGAATTATCTCCACTCCCTTTTTGCCGAGCGCGGCGTGGAGTGCGTCGAAGCCGCCGACGGCCAGCAGGGCCTCAGCTGCCTGCACGCATCCGGACCCTTTAACGTGGCCCTGGTGGACTGGAACATGCCCGTCATGTCCGGCATCGAGTTGCTCCGGACGGTTCGCGCCGATCCCGCTTTTAACGCCACCAAAATCGTCATGGTCACCACCGAGGCCGAGAACGGCTACATCGAAGCGGCTCTCGATGCGGGCGCCGATGAGTACCTGGTCAAGCCTTTCGACGAAGCCGGCCTGTTCGACAAACTCCGCATGGCTGGAGTCGATGAATCATGATGCAGGCTCATGGATCGCCTTCGCGCCGCAAAGTGCGCGTGCTGCTGGTCGACGACTCGGCCGTCATGCGCAGGCTCCTGCGCATGGTTCTCGATCCACAGCCTTTCATCGAGATTGCCGGAACCGCCTCCAGCGGCCCCGAAGCGCTGACCGCCTTCGAAAGCCTTCAACCGGACCTCGTCCTCCTCGACATTGAGATGCCCGGCATGAACGGGCTCGAAGTCCTCTCCAGCATCCGCAGCCGCAACCGCCGCGTCGCCGTCATCATGTGCAGCACCCTTACCTCGCGCGGCGCACGCATCACGATTGAAGCTCTGGCGCGCGGCGCTACCGACTACGTCTGCAAACCAGGTGCTCAGAGTGACGTCCGCGAGGGCGTCCAAACCCTCACCCGTGACCTGCTTCCGAAAATTCTCGCCCTCTTTCCTTTCGAACCTATTCCCGGCTCGCGCCCTGCCACTCCGGTCGCTGAACTCCGCCCCGCCCTTCCATCCCCTCAGTCTCTTCCGCCAAAGCTCATCGTCATCGGTGTCTCCACCGGCGGTCCCGCCGCGCTCGAACTCCTGCTTCCAAAATTTCCCGCTGGCTTCCCGCTGCCCATCCTCATCGTCCAGCACATGCCGCGGCTTTTTACTGGCTTGCTCGCCGAGCGCCTCAATGCCCTTTGCGCTCTGCGAGTGCGCGAGGCGGATTCCAGCAACCGCCCCGAACCCGGTGTCATCGACATCGCCCGGGGAGACTGGCATCTCGAACTCACCCGCGATTTCGGTCTTTGCCTCAACCAGAACGAGCCGCAAAACTTCTGCCGGCCTTCCGTCGACGTCCTTTTCCGCTCGGCTGCTCTCGTCTGCTCCGGCCGTGTGCTCGGCATCATTCTCACGGGCATGGGATCGGACGGCCTCGTCGGCTGCCGCGCCATCCGCTCCGCCGGCGGCGCCGTCATCGCCCAGGACCACGCCACCAGCGTCATCTGGGGTATGCCCGGAGCCGTGGCCCATGCCGGCCTGGCCAACAAAGTTCTTGCCCTCGAGGCCATCCCCGCGGAGATTCTGCGCTGTATCGCCACTTCTGCCCGCGCGACCCGCACGGAGGCCATCGCCCTGTGAGCTTATCCTCCGTCGATTTCGAGTACCTGCGCACCGTGGTCATGCGCAATTCCGGCAATCACGTCGATCCTTCCCGCGATTACCTGTTCGAGTCGCGCCTCCAGCGCCTTCTCCGCGACCGCGGTCTCCACTCCCTCGACCAGCTCGTCTCTGCCCTGCGCTCCGAAGCCGGACCCTGCCTGCAACGCTCCGTCGCAGAAGCCATGACCATCAACGAAACCAGCTTCTTTCGCGACCTTGCCACTTTTGACCTGCTTCGCGAGCAGCTCCTGCCCGCCCTCATTGCCAGCCGCCGCGACACGCGCACCCTCCGGTTCTGGTCTGCCGCCTCGTCCAGCGGCCAGGAAGCCTATTCCATCGCCATGTTGCTCCGCGAGCACTTCCCGCTGCTGGCCGGGTGGAAAATCGACATCCTCGGCACCGATCTCTCCGCCGAAATGGTCGAGCGCGCTGCCGCAGGCCGCTATCAACGAATCGAGATCAACCGCGGCCTCCCCGCCCGTTTCCTCGTCAAGTATCTGGTCCGCTCAGGCGACGAGTGGGAGATCGCCCCGGACATCAAGCGCCTCTGCCGCTTTCAACAACACAATCTCTGCCAGCCTGCCATGATGCGGGAAACCTGCGACGTCATCTTTCTCCGCAACGTCATGATTTACTTCCCCCAGGAAACCCGTCGCCAGGTTCTCCTCACCATGCACCGCTCCCTCGCCCCCGATGGCGTCCTCTTCCTCGGCCTCAGCGAGCAGCCCCGCATGGATACCCACTGGCAAACAGTGCTTACTCCAAAAACTGTCTGGTACAAACCCATCCGCTAAGAGACAGCCGGTAGCCAGTAGCAATCCGATTCCTCCCCTTCTGCTGAGAAGAAGAGCGTATATTCCGTTTCGTCGCATGCTACCGGCTACGGGCTACAGGCTACCGGCTACGGGCCTCAAGCTCCCAGCTCCCCCTAGTATCCTTCACCTCAGATGGACCCCCTCGCTCTCTTTCATCCCCTCACCGCCCAATGGTTCCGCTCCGCCCTCGGCACACCCACCGCGCCACAGCGCCTCGGCTGGCCCGCCATCGCGCGCGGTGAGAGCACACTCATCCTCGCTCCCACTGGAACCGGAAAAACCCTCACCGCCTTCCTCTGGTGTCTCGACCGTCTCATGTTTCACTCTCCCCCCAACGCACAAGATCCAAAGTCCGTCGCCGGCGAGGCCTGCCACGTTGTCTACATCAGTCCCCTCAAAGCCCTCGCGGTAGACGTCGAGCGCAACCTTCGCGCACCGCTTCAGGGCATCGCCGCTGTTGCCAGCAGCTCCGGCGCCCCTTTTCGCACCCCGAACATCGCCATCCGCACTGGCGACACACCGCAGGCCGAGCGTGCCCGTTTTCGCCGCCATCCCGCCGATATCCTCATCACCACCCCAGAATCGCTCTACCTTCTGCTCACCTCCGAATCCGTCTCCGCTCTTCGAACCGTCTCCACCGTCATCGTCGACGAGATTCACGCCCTCGTCCCAACGAAGCGCGGCGCCCACCTCGCCCTCACGCTGGAGCGTCTCGCAGCCATCGCTGCCAATCCCATCCAGCGCATCGGCCTCTCAGCCACCCAGCGCCCCCTCGAAGAAGTCGCCCGCTTTCTCGGCGGCTCCAGCCAAATTGTCATCCCGCCCGCAGCGCGACCGGTTTTGTCGCGCGGAGTGGAGGGGCCTGCTTTTTCTCCGCGCCCCGTGACGATCATCAACGCCACCACCCCCAAACGCCTCGCTCTCAGAGTTGAAGTCCCGGTTGAAGATCTCAAGTCTCCTGAACCGGACCCCTCCCGGCCCCCTGACTCCCCCGCGAAACGAGCTTCCATCTGGACGACCATCCCCCCGCGACTTCTCGCGATCATCCGCGAGCGCCAATCCACCCTCATCTTTGTCAACAACCGCCGCACCGCCGAACGCCTTGCCGCTCTCGTCAACGACCTCGCGCAGGAACCCCTCGCCCGCGCCCACCACGGCTCCCTCGCCGCCGCCCAGCGCTCCGAGATCGAAGACCAGCTCAAGACCGGTCGGATTCGCGCCGTCGTCGCGACTTCTTCGCTCGAGTTGGGCATCGACATGGGCGCGATCGACCTCGTCATTCAGATCGAGTCGCCGCCCTCCGTCGCCGCCGGCATGCAGCGCATCGGCCGCGCCGGCCACAAAGTGGGAGTCACCAGCGAAGGCATCATCTTCCCTAAATATCGCGCCGACCTCATCGCCTGCTCCGCCGTCACTCGCGCCATGCACGAGGGCCTGGTCGAATCCACCTCCATCCTCCGCAACCCGCTCGACGTTCTCGCCCAGCAGATTGTCGCCACTGTCGCCAATCCGCCCTCGCTCTCGATCCCGCGCCTTAAAGGCCAGCCCCCACGCGAACCATTCATCTCCGTCGACGACCTCTACCACTTGGTTCGCGGAGCAGCCCCCTTCAACACTCTCACCCGCCCCATTTTCTTCAACGTCCTCGACATGCTCGCCGGAAAATATCCCTCCGACGAATTCGCCGAGCTCCGCCCCCGCATCACCTGGGACCGCATCGCAAACACCCTCACGCCGCGCGAAGGCGCAAAATCGCTCGCCATTCTCAACGCCGGAACCATCCCCGACCATGGCCTCTACGGCGTCTTCCTCTCGGGCGATCATAAAAAACCGATACGGGTTGGCGAGCTCGACGAAGAGATGGTCTTTGAGTCCCGTGTCGGCGACGTCTTCTCGCTCGGCGCCTCCACCTGGCGCATCGACGAAATCTCCCACGACCGCGTCACTGTAACTCCAGCTCCCGGCCAGCCCGGAAAGCTGCCCTTCTGGCACGGCGATCAGGCCGGCCGCCCCCTCGAATTCGGCCGTCGCATCGGCGCTCTCGTCCGCGAACTCCGCGCCCTTCCCCCGAACGCCGCCATCAGCCGCCTCGTGCGCGAACACGACCTCGACGCCCAGGCCGCCGAAAACCTTCTGCAATTCCTCGCCGACCAGGCAAATGTAACCGTCACTGTGCCAGATGACCGCAACATCGTCGTCGAACGCATTCGCGACGAGCTCGGCGACTGGCGCATCTGCGTCCTCACCCCGTTTGGCAATCGCATCCACACCCCCTGGGCCATGGCCGCCGCCTCGCAAATCCAAAAAGCCGGCGGACCTCACGTCGAAACCATGTCCACCGACGACGGCTTCGTCCTCCGCTTTCCTGACGTCGATGCTCCCCCCGACCCCGCCCTGCTCCTGCCCGATCCGGCCAATGCCCAGGACCTGGTCGTCCGCCAGCTCAGCTCCACAGCCCTCTTCGCCGCAAAATTTCGCGAAGCCTCGGCCCGCGCCCTGCTCCTGCCGCGCCGCCGCATCCAAACCCGCGCTCCCCTCTGGCAGCAGCGCAAACGCGCTTCCGATCTCCTTGCCGTCGCCTCGCAATATCCCGATTTCCCCATGCTCCTCGAAGCCCACCGCGAGTGCCTGCGCGATACCTTCGACATGCCCGCGCTCGTCGATGTTCTCCGCGCCATCAACGACCAGGAAATTCAGGTCCACATCGTCGACACACAGAAAGCCTCGCCCTTCGCAGCCTCTCTGTTGTTCGGATACACGGGCAACTTTATCTACGACGGCGACGCGCCCCTGGCCGAGCGCCGCGCCGCTGCTCTCTCCATCGATCAGTCCCAGCTCGCCGATCTCCTCGGCGAAGCCGACCTTCGCGAACTCCTCGACCCAGCGGCGATCGCCGAAGTTGAAGCGAACCTCCAGCTCCTCGGCGAGAATCAGCGAGCCCGCAATGCCGACGGCCTTCACGACCTCCTCCTCCGCCTCGGCGATCTGTCTCGCGACGAAATCACACTTCGCGTGGCCACGCCCGCTCTTCTGAAATCGCTCAACGGACTCGCCCGCGCCGGCCGCATCCTGCAAATCAAAATCGCCGGCCAGCAGCGCTTCATCGCCGTTGAAGACGCCGCCCGCTATCGCGACGCTCTCCGCCTCAAACTCCCCCCAGGCCTGCCCAGGGCCTTCCTCGCGCCCAACCCCGCGCCCATCCTCGAACTCACCCGCCGCTATGCCCGCACCCACGGTCCCTTCACCGTTCACGAAGCAGCCGCGCGCTTCGGTCTCAACCACGAGTCCGTCGAGACCGCCCTGCGCACCCTCGTACACGACGGACGCATCCTCGAAGGCGGGTTTCGCCCCGAGGAAACCCACCGCGAGTACTGCGATGCCGAATCCCTCCGCCTCATCCGTAATAAGTCACTGGCACGGTTACGTAAAGAGATCGAGCCCGCCGAGCCCCGCCTCTTTGCACGTTTTGAAACGCACTGGCAGGGCGTCTTGCAGAAGCGCAGAGGTCTCGACGCCCTCCTCGATACCATCGAATCCCTTCAGGGTGCGCCTCTTCCCGCGTCCCTTCTGGAATCGCAGATTCTGCCCGCCCGCCTCGCCCGCTATACAGCCGCCGATCTCGATACTCTCATCGCTGCCGGCGAAGTCATCTGGTGCGGCGTCGATTCCATCGGAGATCGCGACGGCCGCATTGCCCTCTACCTCTCCGAACGCATCGCCGCTTTGCTCCCGCCACGCGGAGCGACGGCCGAACCCATCACGCCTCGTGAAGAATCCATCCTCGCCGCCCTCACCGCCGGCGGAGCCCTGTTCTTCGCCCAGATTCACGCCGCCACTGGCGCAGGTTTCCCCGGCGAAACCGTCGACGCCCTCTGGTCCCTCGTCTGGCGCGGCCTTGTCACCAACGACACGCTCCACGCCCTCCGCGCCTACATCGCCAAACCGGAAACCTCACGCTCCAGCAAGCGCCAGCACAACCAGGCTTCTTTCCGTTCCCGCCGAACCACTCCGCCCAGTGCGCAGGGCCGCTGGACCCTCGTCCCCACTCCTGACCGCGCCACTCCCGCGGCGCAGACAGCCTGGTCCCACGCGATCGCCCAGCAGCTCCTGCACCGCTACGGCATCGTTACGCGCGAAACCGTCGCCCAGGAAAATGTTCCCGGCGGATTTAGCGCCGTCTATGAAGTACTCAAAGCCCTCGAAGCCCAGGGCCGTGTCCGCCGCGGCTATTTTGTCGCCGGACTCGGCGGCGCGCAGTTCGCCCAACCCGCCGCCGTCGAACTCCTCCGCTCCCTTCGCACCGGAACGCCGGAAAAATCCGAGATGCTCGTCCTCGCCGCCACCGATCCCGCCAACCCCTGGGGCAGCATCCTCCGTTGGCCCGAGCCGGAAGACGCGTCAGCCTCTCTCACCCGCAGCGTCGGTCCCACCGTCATCATCCGTAACGGCGAACTAATCGCGTACCTGCGCCGTAACAATCCAGCCATTCAGGTCTTCCTGCCGACGGAGGAGCCAGACCGTTCCACGGCAGCGCGCGATCTCGCCACATTTCTCTCCAATTATGCTCAGGAACTGTTACAGAATCCGGCAACACGTCACAGTGGCGGTCTCTTAATCGACTCCATCGGCGCCCAACCAGCCCACCAGCACGACCTCGCTCGATTTCTTCGCGAAGCCGGGTTCCAACCATCGCCAAAGGGCTTCCACGTCCGATTCATCCAAGCGAACACACCATCTCTGATCGGTTCTGATTTGACGGGCGCTTAGCTAATTGCTTCGTAGCTAACCGGCTCTTAGCTGACCGGTTTTTAGCTGATCGGTTTTTAGCTGATCGGTTTTTAGCTGATCAGTTTTTAGCTGATCAGTTTTTAGCTGATCAGT